>Ga0182736_1002793_pt1 | contig 12552 bp, 8 predicted proteins | sample eDN5th30CKraftBY_FD_128882 | JGI IMG/M metagenome (GOLD analysis project Ga0182736, IMG submission 128882) | Enriched backyard soil microbial communities from Emeryville, California, USA - eDNA 5th pass 30_C Kraft BY (version 2) (version 2) | ecosystem: Environmental > Terrestrial > Soil >...
GATGCGCGCTCATCGCAAAAATACTCAACGAGATTCGCCATGCTTGCACCCGACCTGAACGCGGCGCCAGCGACGCCGAGCGCGGAAGTCATCGCGCATCGCCGCACGCTGTGGCGCTGGCATTTCTATGCGGCACTCTTCGTGATGCCGCTCCTCATCGTGCTCGCGATCACCGGCACGATCTACTGTTTTCAGCCGCAGATCGAGCCGCTGCTGTATCGCGGCCGGATGATCGTCGCGGACACGCACGCCCCGCAACTGTCCCGCGATATCCTGCTCGCCAAGGCTGCCGCGAGCGAACCGCGCGGCGCCGTACCGACGCTCGCGCAAATCGAAACCGATCGCACGCGCAGCGCCGAATTCGTCTTTCGCCTGCCATCGGGCGAAAGCGAAAGCGTCTACGTGAACCCGTACGACGGCACCGTGCTCGGCACGCTTTCCGTCGAACATCGATTGATGAAGCAAGTGCGCAACCTGCATCGCGGCCTGATGCTCGGCAAGACCGGCGAGCTGCTGATGGAACTCGCCGGATGCTGGACGCTCGTGATGATCGGCACGGGTATCGCGCTGTGGTGGCCCAGCCGGTCGAACGCGAGACAGGGCGGCGTGTGGCTGCCCCGGCTATCGCTGCAAGGGCGCGCGTGGTGGCGCGATCTGCATGCGGTCGGCGGCGTGTGGCTCGCGGTCGGCGCGCTCTTTTTCGTTCTCTCGGGATTGCCGTGGTCGGGATCGTGGGGCAAGCAATTCAAGGCGCTTGCGACGACCGCATCGCTCGGATATCCGAAGGGCGCGTGGGGCGAGGCGCATGTGCATTCGACGGCCCCAGCGACCTCGAACAACGAACACGCGATGCACGGCATGCAGATGAAGATGGACGATCTGCCGCTGCATCAGACGCCGTGGGCCGTCGGCGCGACAACGGTGCCGGAAGGCGCGAATGCGTCGGCTTCGGCTGCGCGCGTGTCGATCGACGACGTGGTCGCGCTCGCCGCGAAAAACGGTGTCGCGGATGACTACGGCATCGCGCTTCCGTCCAAGCCGACGGGCGTCTACACGGTCTCGTATTTCCCCGCCGATCCGCGCGCCGAACGCACGCTGCACATCGATCAATACAGCGGCCGCGTGCTGTCCGACATCGATTACGCAAGCTACGGCGGCGTGGCGAAAGTGATCTCGTACGGCACGTCGCTGCATATGGGGCGCTACTTCGGGCTTCTGAACCAGATCGTCTGCTCGGCGATATCGCTCGGGCTCGCGGCGTTGTCCGTGACGGGCTTCATCATGTGGATGAAACGCCGGCCCGCGCGCGAACTCGGCGCGCCGGCGCGGCCCACGAAGCGCCCGCCGATGCGCGCCTGGCGCGGCAGCCTGACGTTGCTCGGCGTGATTTTCCCTTTGATGGGCGCGACCATGCTCGCCGTCTGGTGCTTCGACCGGCTTGCGTTCGGGGCCGAGCGCGCGGCTGCCTGACGAACCCGCGCGCCTCGTTCGGACTTATTTGGAACCGAATCTGAGGCGCGTGAGCTGCTCGGCTTCGTTGGCGAGCAGCCGCGCCGCATCGCGGATCGCCGTTTCGAGCGTGATCGGGCCGGGCGCCGGCGAGAAGCAGCCGCTGAAAAATTCGGAGAGCCGCGGCAGCGCGGCCGAATCGACGGCGCCCGACAGCAACGACGCCGGCACGCCGTGATCGCGCGCATGCTTGCAGGCGATGAACGGCGCCTTGCCATGCAGCGTCTGCACGTCTGAACGGCCTTCGCCCGTGATGAGCCAGTTCGCGCCTTCGAGCGCGGCGTCGAGCCCGATTTCGCGCGCCACCACCTCCGCGCCGGTCTCGAAACGCGCGCCGAGCATATGCAGCGCGAACCCGAGCCCGCCCGCCGCGCCCGCGCCGGGTTCGCTGCGTTTCGCGACGCCCATCGCGGGTTCGAGCAGATCGGCGAAATGGGCGAGGGCGGCGTCGATGGTGGGCACTTGCTCCGGCGTCACGCCTTTCTGCGGCCCGAAGACCGCCGTCGCGCCGTGATCGCCGGTGAGCGGATTGTCGACATCGGACATGCCGACGAACTCCGCGTCCTTCACGCGCGGATCGAGCCCGGAAGCGTCGATGCGCGCGACTCGCCCGAGCGCCGATGGCACCGGATGGAGCTCCTTGCCGTCTGCGTCGAAGAGTTTCAGCCCGAGGCCGACGAGCAGGCCCGCGCCGCCGTCGTTGGTGCTGCTGCCGCCGAGCGCCACATAGAATCTGCGCGCGCCGGAATCCAGCAGCGCGCGGATCGCCTCGCCCATGCCGAGCGTGCTGCGCTCGGTGACGGGCACGGCCATGCCGTCCGCATCCGTGATGCCCACGACTTCCGCCGTCTCGATAATCGCGCTGCCGTCGTCGAGCAGGCCCGTGGCGGCGTCGCGGCGTGCGGCGGCCGCGCCCCGCACGTTGAGCATGCGCCGCTCGCCGCCTGCCGAGAGCATCGCGTCGAGCGTGCCTTCGCCGCCGTCGGCCATCGGACGGATACGGATATCGGCGTCCGGCCGCGCGCGCCTGATGCCTTCCGCGACGGCGTTCGCGACGCCTTCCGCGGAGAGCGAGCCCTTGAACGAATCGGGAGCGATGACAACTACGGGAGCAGCGGACGTGGCGTTAGGCATGGTGTCTCGAATGTTCTGATGTGGAAGCAAGGATTGAAAAGCCGCGGCGAGGCTCCATCTATGCGTATGTCGCATGCGCTTCATGCCTTGCGGCAATGGATTGCGCGCCGGAGCGCTTCGCCGCTCGAATCATGCGCCGGCAAGCTTATCAGCGCGCCGCGCGACGCAAAATAGCGGCGTGCCGATAGCGGGAATTCTGCGCGGGAGAGCCGGTCGGCAAAACGCGGATTTACGCCGAAATGAGCGTCGAAAACTGGCACTTTTCGAGTCAAATCGGACCGAAACGCAGTGTTTGCAGGATCGTCGGACGGACCGCGCGGAATAGTTTGCTAAAATGCTTGGCTCTGTTGACTGACACCGTGTCGGGCGACGTTCCGGCACTCCCGCGAGACGCTTATTCTGGGCGTCTTCCGGCGCCAGGCGTCGATTTCGGCCGGCTCAGGCAGAGGCCGCATCCGGACCCGCGCCTTTAGAACCGCGGAAGAACCGAACACCGAATTTACGATTTACTCTAGGACGATTTCAGCCATGGCTAACGTAGTTGAGAACCTCGGCAAGCTCGAACGCCGCGTGACGATTTCCCTGCCGAAGGACACGGTGCAGAAGGAAGTGGATTCGCGCATCCGCCAGTTGGCCAAGAATGTGCGCATGCCGGGTTTCCGCCCGGGCAAGGTACCGCTCAAGATGGTGACGCAACAGTATGGCGGCCAGGTCGAAGCCGAAGTGCTGAGCGACAAGGTCGGCAAGGAATTCTTCGATGTCACGCGCGCCGAGAACCTGCGTGTCGCGGGCCAGCCGAGCTTCGCGCCGAAGTCGGAAGCCGCAACGGACGCCTACGCCTTCGACGCGACCTTCGAGGTCTATCCCGAAGTGCGCCTCGGCGACGTGGCGACCGCTGAAATCGAACGCACGGTCACGACCATCTCCGAAGCCGAAGTCGATCGCACGCTGGACATCCTGCGCAAGCAGCGCGTGCATTTCCACGCCCGCGGCGAAGCCGGCGAGCACGGCGACGGCGGCGCGGACACGGCAGCCAAGGAAGGCGACCGCGTAACGCTCGATTTCATCGGCAAGATCGACGATGTCGCGTTCGAAGGCGGTAGCGCACAGGACTTCGCATTCGTGCTGGGCGAAGGCCGCATGCTGCCCGAGTTCGAGCAAGCCGCGACGGGCCTGAAGGTCGGCGAAGAGCGCACGTTCGACCTCAAGTTCCCGGATGACTACCATGGCAAGGACGTGGCGGGCAAGACGGCGCAATTCACGATCACCGTGAAGAAGATCGAATGGCCGCATCTGCCGGAAATCAACGCCGATTTCGCGAAGTCGCTCGGCATCGAAGACGGCGACCTCACGAAGATGCGCGCCGAGATCAAGGACAATCTGGAGCGTGAAGCGAAGCGCCGCACGCAGCAGATCGTGAAGAATCAGGTCATGGACGCGCTCCTGAAGATCTCCGAACTCGACGTGCCGAAGGCGCTGATCGAACAGGATCAGCAGCGCCTCGTCGAAATGGCTCGCCAGGACCTGCAACAACGCGGCGTGCCGAATGCAGCCGACGCGCCGATCCCGGCCGAAATGTTCGCCGAGCAGGCCGAGCGTCGCGTGAAGCTGGGCCTCGTGCTGGCCGAACTCGTGAAGGCCAACGAACTGCAGGCGAAGCCCGAGCAGATCCGCGCTGAAGTGGACGAATTCGCCAAGAGCTACGAAGACCCGAAGGAAGTCGTCCGCTGGTATTATTCGAACCAGCAGCGCCTCGCCGAGATGGAAGCGTACGTCGTCGAAAGCAACGTCGTCGATTTCGTCCTGGGCAAGGCCAAGGTGACCGACAAGGAAGTCAGCTTCGAGGAACTGGCCAGCGCAACGGCGCAAGCCTGACGCGTTAGGCAAGGGGCGTGCGGAGTCGTCGGACTGACGGCTCGCACGCCTTTTTTGCATTAAAGTTGGGCGTTTGCATGCCGTTCTAGTGGATGTTCCTTTGTCGTTCAGTACCATTATTCCGAACAAGGAAATTGCATGACCTTTCGCGCTGAATTGCTCGACACGTTGGCGTCCCACGCACCGCGGGATTTCGAAGCCCAGGCGCTCGGCCTCGTTCCGATGGTCGTGGAAACGAGCGGCCGCGGCGAGCGTGCCTATGACATTTACTCGCGTCTCCTCAAGGAGCGCGTGGTGTTTCTCGTCGGTGAAGTGAACGACCAGTCGGCGAATCTCGTCGTCGCACAGTTGTTGTTCCTCGAAAGCGAGAACCCGGACAAGGACATCAGCCTGTACATCAACAGTCCTGGCGGCTCGGTCTCGGCCGGCATGGCGATTTACGACACCATGCAGTTCGTGAAGCCGGACGTTTCGACGCTGTGCATGGGCCTCGCCGCAAGCATGGGCGCATTCCTGCTGGCGGCCGGCGCGAAGGGCAAGCGCGTCGCGCTGCCGAACGCGCGCGTGATGATCCACCAGCCGCTCGGCGGCGCACGCGGCCAGGCGTCGGACATCGAGATCCAGGCACGGGAAATCCTGTATCTGAAGGAACGTTTGAATCAGTTGCTGTCGCATCACACGGGTCAGCCGGTCGAGCGCATCGCGCGCGACACGGATCGCGACAACTTCATGTCGGGCGACGATGCGCAGGCTTACGGCCTCGTCGACCAGGTGCTTCACAAGCGTCCCTGAGGCGTCCGGAGCGGCGCCGCGCCGGCGCTCGGAGACGAAGCCGGCGAAGCGTGCGAAGTCGCGCATTGGGCGCCACGCCAAAACGCGCTCCGGCGGTCCTCGCGGGTGCGAATCTGCGTCGCGGAATCGAAGCGCGTATCATGTAACAAGAGTGTCCGGAGGCTTACACATTTATGGCGGACAAAAAAGGTTCCAGTAGCGAAAAGCTGCTGTATTGCTCGTTCTGCGGCAAGAGCCAGCATGAGGTGAAGAAGCTCATCGCTGGGCCGTCGGTGTTCATCTGCGATGAATGTATCGACCTGTGCAACGAGATCATTCGCGACGAGGCAGCCGGTGCGGCGGAGGAGGCCGGGCTGACCAAGTCCGACCTGCCGAGCCCGCAGGAAATCAGCGATATCCTCAATCAGTACGTGATCGGTCAGGAACGCGCGAAGAAAATTCTCGCGGTGGCCGTGTACAACCATTACAAGCGGCTCAAGCATCTCGACAAGAAGGACGACATCGAGCTGTCGAAGAGCAACATTCTCTTGATCGGGCCGACCGGCTCGGGCAAGACGCTGCTCGCGCAGACATTGGCGCGCATGCTGAATGTGCCGTTCGTGATCGCCGATGCAACGACGCTGACCGAAGCCGGCTATGTCGGCGAGGACGTCGAGAACATCATTCAGAAGCTGCTGCAGAATTGCAATTACGAAGTCGACAAGGCGCAGCGCGGAATCGTGTACATCGACGAGATCGACAAGATCAGCCGCAAGTCGGACAACCCGTCCATTACGCGCGACGTGTCGGGCGAGGGCGTGCAGCAGGCGTTGCTGAAGCTGATCGAAGGCACGATGGCGTCGGTGCCGCCGCAAGGCGGACGCAAGCACCCGAATCAGGATTTCATCCAGGTCGATACGACCAACATCCTGTTCGTCTGCGGCGGCGCGTTCGACGGACTGGAAAAGGTCATCACGGATCGCACCGAGAAGACCGGCATCGGTTTCGGCGCGAGCGTGAAGAGCAAGCAGGATCGCGACGCGGGCGAAGTGCTGCGCGAAGTCGAGCCGGAAGACCTGATCAAGTTCGGCCTGATTCCGGAGCTGATCGGCCGTCTGCCCGTCGTGGCGACGCTCGGCAAGCTAGATGAAGCCGCGCTGGTGAAGATCCTGATCGAGCCGAAGAACGCGCTCGTGAAGCAGTATCACAAGCTCTTCGCAATGGAGCGCGTCGAACTGGAAATCCGTCCGGCGGCGCTTCAGGCCATCGCGCAGAAGGCCATTCGCCGCAAGACCGGCGCGCGCGGGCTGCGTTCGATTCTGGAACAGGCGTTGCTCGACGTAATGTACGAACTGCCGACCATGAAGGGCGTTTCGAAGGTGATCGTCGACGACAACACGATCGACGGAGACGGCAAGCCGCTGCTCATCTACGAAGACGCACCGAAAGTAGCAGGATCGAACTGAAGCAGGCTGTGTGTCGGCGAAAGGCCGTTCATGGCGACGTGAACGGCCTTTTATTTTTGTCGGTTTATCTTGTGGACGTTACTGACGCGATCTTTGACTAACGACTTTTCCCTTCCGATAAAGGCTTGCAATAGCTCTGACCGGCCTTATTTACGACTGAACTGATTCCACTAATGGGGAAATGAAATGTCAGGAACCCAACTCCTCCCGCAGGAACGCATTACGCTGCCGCTGCTCCCGCTGCGCGACGTAGTCGTTTTCCCGCATATGGTGATTCCGCTCTTCGTAGGGCGGCCCAAGTCGATCAAGGCACTCGAAGCCGCGATGGAAGGCGGCAAGCACATCATGCTCGTCGCCCAGAAAACGGCGGCGAAGGACGAGCCGACCGAAAAGGACATGTACGAAGTAGGATGTGTCGCCAACATCCTGCAAATGCTGAAACTGCCCGACGGCACGGTGAAAGTGCTCGTCGAAGGCCTGCAGCGCGCGAAAACGCTGTCGATCGAAGAGCAGGAAACGCAATTTTCCTGCGATGTGATGCCGCTCGAGCCGGATCACGCCGATAGCGCCGAAACCGAAGCGCTGCGCCGCGCGATCGTGTCGCAGTTCGATCAGTACGTGAAGCTCAACAAGAAGATTCCGCCGGAGATCCTGACGTCGCTGTCGGGCATCGACGAGGCGGGTCGTCTTGCCGACACTATCGCCGCGCATCTGCCGCTCAAGCTGGATCAAAAGCAGCACATCCTCGAGATGTTCCCTGTGATCGAGCGTCTGGAGCATCTGCTCGCCCAGCTCGAAGCCGAAATCGACATTCTTCAGGTCGAGAAGCGCATCCGTGGCCGCGTGAAGCGTCAGATGGAAAAGAGCCAGCGCGAGTACTACCTGAACGAGCAGGTCAAGGCGATCCAGAAGGAACTGGGCGAAGGTGAAGAGGGCGCGGATCTCGAAGAACTCGAGAAGCGCATCGCCGCCGCGCGCATGCCGAAGGAAGCCAAGAAGAAGGCCGACGCCGAGCTGAAAAAGCTCAAGCTGATGTCGCCGATGTCCGCGGAAGCGACTGTCGTGCGCAACTACATCGACACGCTGATCGGCTTGCCATGGCGCAAGAAGAGCAAGGTCAACAACGACCTTTCGAATGCCGAGCGCGTGCTCGACGAAGACCATTTCGGTCTCGAAAAGGTCAAGGAACGCATTCTCGAGTACCTCGCGGTGCAACAACGCGTCGAGAAGGTGAAGGCACCGATTCTGTGCCTGGTCGGGCCTCCGGGCGTCGGCAAGACCTCGCTCGGGCAGTCCATCGCTCGCGCGACGAACCGCAAGTTCGTGCGTATGGCGCTCGGCGGCGTGCATGACGAATCCGAAATTCGCGGCCACCGTCGCACGTATATCGGTTCGATGCCCGGCAAGATTTTGCAGAGCCTTACGAAGGTCGGCGTGCGCAATCCGCTTTTCCTGCTCGACGAAGTCGACAAGATGGGCATGGATTTCCGCGGCGATCCGGCATCCGCGCTGCTCGAAGTGCTCGATCCGGAACAGAACCATACGTTCGCGGACCACTACATCGAAGTGGACTTCGACCTGTCCGACGTGATGTTCGTGGCGACGTCGAACTCGCTGAACATTCCGCCGCCGCTGCTCGACCGGATGGAAGTCATCCGCCTGTCGGGGTACACGGAAGACGAGAAGGTCAGCATCGCGACGCGTTACCTGTTGCCGAAGCAGAAGCGCAACAACGGCCTGAAGGACGGCGAGATCGACGTCACGGAACAAGCGATCCGCGACATCATTCGCTACTACACGCGTGAAGCGGGCGTGCGTTCGCTCGAGCGTGAAGTATCGAAGATCTGCCGCAAGGTCGTGAAGATGCTGCTGCTCAAGAAGGCGGAAGGCGCCGTGAAGGTCGACGGCTCCAACCTCGACACCTTCCTCGGCGTGCGCAAGTACGACTTCGGTCTGGCCGCGAAGGAAAACCAGATCGGTCAGGTGACGGGTCTTGCGTGGACGGAAGTGGGCGGCGATCTGCTGACGATCGAAGCAGCGGTGATGCCCGGCAAGGGCGGCGTGATCCGTACGGGTTCGCTCGGCGACGTGATGAAGGAATCCGTCGAAGCGGCGCGCTCGGTCGTGCGTTCACGTTCGCGCCGGCTTGGCATCACGGATGAGTCGTTCGAGAAGAAGGACATCCACATCCACGTGCCGGAAGGCGCGACGCCGAAGGACGGTCCGTCCGCCGGTATCGCGATGACCACGGCGCTGGTGTCGGTGCTGACCGGCATTCCGGTTCGCGCGGATGTCGCGATGACGGGCGAAATCACGCTGCGCGGCGAAGTGCTGCCGATCGGCGGATTGAAGGAGAAGCTGCTGGCAGCGCATCGCGGCGGCATCAAGCTCGTGCTGATTCCTGAAGAAAACACGAAGGATCTGGCCGACATCCCCGACAACGTGAAGAACGCCATCGAGATCGTGCCGGTTCGCTGGATCGATCGGGTGCTGGAACTGGCGCTCGAACGTGCGCCGGAGTCGTTGCCCGAAGACGAAGCGAAGGCAACGCCCGTCGCAGCCGAACAGCAGAAGGACACGCCAGCAACGGGCGAAGTCGTGAAGCACTGAACGCTTGTCGCGGCACGGTTTTAACGCCGTGTTGCGTGAACGAGGCTAAAAACCCGCGGGCAACCCACCCGCGGGTTTTCTTTTTGCGCGCGGCTTTTCGAAGAGAACTTCTAAAACGCCCGAAGGCCGCGCCGAATAAGGCTCAACCCCGGTTGACACGTGTCTTTCGGCTAAGTTAAATGAGCGCCGCATCCAATCTTATCGAGATGCGATCCGCTTCGATGCCGGACCACATCGATTAAAACGTGCCAATACTGATTCGGGGATCACAATGAACAAGACGGAATTGATCGACCATATCGCGCAGCAAGCCGATATCTCCAAGGCCGCCGCCGGCCGCGCGCTCGATGCGGTCATCGGCGGCGTGAGCGCGACGCTGAAGAAGGGCGGCACCGTGACGCTCGTCGGCTTTGGCACGTTTGCCGTCGGCAAGCGCACCGCGCGCACGGGGCGCAATCCGCGCACGGGCGATGAGATCAAGATCAAGGCCGCGAAAGTGCCAAAATTTCGCCCTGGCAAAGCGCTGAAGGATGCGCTAAACTAGCGGACTCGCTGGATACGGACCTTCGTAAAACGAAGTCTGAATCCAGCAGCAGCGCAAACCGAGTGAATTGCGGACCGGGTGCTTAGCTCAGTTGGTAGAGCGGCGCCCTTACAAGGCGTAGGTCGGGAGTTCGAGCCTCTCAGCACCCACCAGGTCACAGTTCATTGCGCGCTACCCGGAGCGGTAGTTCAGTCGGTTAGAATACCGGCCTGTCACGCCGGGGGTCGCGGGTTCGAGTCCCGTCCGCTCCGCCAGATTCGACAAGAAATCCCGTAAGCTTCGCGGCTTGCGGGATTTTTGTTTTGGCGCGTGGTCATTAAGAATGCTAATCATTGCTTCGCATCATTGAATGCTTGCTGGAAGCAAATTTTCAACTGAAACATCGCCCGTTACGAAAAGGGGACGCGACAATTTCACATCGGGCGGTGCAAATCCCGCCCGCCTTTCGCCTTTTCCTCGTCCACTGTTGTAATATCGAGCGTTTTGTTATAACCACGCAGCGCTACGCATGCTCGACTTCTTCCGTAATCACCAGCGCCTGATGATGGCTCTGCTGATCCTGATCATCGTGCCCGGTCTGGGCATGGTCGGGATTCAGGGCTTCAGCAACTATTTCGACGAAAGTTCCTACGTCGCCAGCGTGAATGGCCACAAGATCACGCGCGCCGAATTCGACAGCGCTTTCCGCCAGCAGGTGGACCGCGCCCGCTCGATGCTCGGTTCCCAATTCGACGCCAAGATGTTCGACACGCCCGAAGCGCGCGCCGCGATGGTCGATAGTCTCGTGCAGCAACGCGCGATGGCCGACGAAACGCAGCGTCTGCATCTGACCGCCTCCGACGACGCCGTGCGCCGGGCGCTGCTGAACGATCCGGTGATCTCGTCGCTTAAGAAGCCCGACGGCAGCATCGACCTCGATCGCTACAAGCAACTGCTCGCGATGCAGGGCATGACGCCCGCGCAGTACGACGAGCGCATGCGCTACACGATCGCGACCGGACAGATTCCGGGCAGCATTCAAGGCACGGCGTTCACGTCGAAGTCGCTCGCGCAAAGCCTGACCGAACTCGCGGAACAGAAGCGCTCGGTGCAGGGTCTGTCGCTGCGCGCGGCCGACTACACCGCGAAGGTCCAGCCGACCGACGCGCAACTCACCGCCTACTACGAAGCGCATCGCAACGATTTCGCGACGCCCGAAACCGCCACGATCCAGTATCTGCTGCTGTCGCCGTCGACGATCGCGGCCGCATCGAAGCCGAGCGACGCCGATCTCAAGAAGTACTACGACGACAACATCCAGCGCTATCGCACCGAAGCGCAAGTGCGCGCGAGCCACATTCTCGTGAACGCACCGAAGGACGCGAGCGCGGCCGACAAGGCGAAGGCCAAGCAGAAGGCCGAAGACCTGCTCGCGCAAGCCAAGGCGCATCCGGATCAGTTCGCGCAAATCGCGCAGAAGAACTCCGACGATCCCGGCTCTGCAGGCAAGGGCGGCGATCTCGGCTACTTCGCGCGCGGTCAGATCGCGGGCGGCAAGGCTTTCGACGACGCCGCATTCGGCCTGAAGAAGGGCGAAGTCAGCAATATCGTCGAGTCGGATTTTGGCTATCACATCATTCAGGCGACCGACGTGAAGCCTTCCGTCACGAAGCCGTTCGACGAAGTGAAGGACTCGATCGCGAAGGATTACGCGGCTCAACAGGGCACGAAGGGTTTCGCCGACGACGCGCAAGGCTTCACCGATCTCGTCTACGAGAAGGCCAAGTCGCTGCAGCCGGCCGCGGACAAGTACAAGCTGACTGTGCAGAGCGCAACGGTCGGTCCGAAGCCGAATCCGCAATTGCCGCAAGACAATCCGCTCAACAATCCGAAGTTCCTCGCGGCCGTGTTCGCGCCGGATGCCGTGAAGGACCGCAACAACACGCAGGCAATCGACGTCGGCAACAACACGCTGATCGCCGCGCGCGTCACCGACTACAAGGCCTCGACCGTTCCCGCGTTCGACGTCGTGAAGGACGACGTGCGCAAGAAGGTCGTCGCGGAAATGGCTGCGGCGATGGCGAAGAAGGAAGGCGAGGCGAAGCTCGCGGATCTGCAGAAGTCGAAGTCGACCGACGGCTTCACGTCGCCGATCACCGTCTCGCGCAATGACGCGCAAGGCTTGCCGCCCGTCGCGTTGAGCGCGATCTTCAAGGCGGATGGATCGAAGCTGCCGTCGTATGTCGGCGTCGATCTCGGTGCGGAAGGCTACGCGATTTATCGTGTGAACGGCATCGAGAAGGCCGCGCCGGTCGCCGCCGATCGTCTCGCCGGCGCACAGCAGCAAGTCGCGCAGGTCTACGCGCAGGCCGACATGGAGGCGTACCTCAACTCGCTGAAGGCTCGCTCGAAGGTCAAGCTGAGCCAGGCGCCGGCACCATCGTCGAACTGATCGGCGCTGACATCATCGAAAAGCCCCGCTTCCGAAATGATCTGCTCTAGAAATCCTGGACACAAATGAGTGTTAGTGTTTCGGAGGCATGAACCGCTTGGATTTCTTGGACAGTGCCGAGCGTTAGTGTTCGGTCTTTCATGAGCCTTCGGCCGTGGGCCGGAGGCTGTATTGCCGGGCGAATTCACCCGGTGTTAGCTCTTTGAGCGCCA
>Ga0182736_1002794_pt1 | contig 12551 bp, 11 predicted proteins | sample eDN5th30CKraftBY_FD_128882 | JGI IMG/M metagenome (GOLD analysis project Ga0182736, IMG submission 128882) | Enriched backyard soil microbial communities from Emeryville, California, USA - eDNA 5th pass 30_C Kraft BY (version 2) (version 2) | ecosystem: Environmental > Terrestrial > Soil >...
ATGCCGAAGCCGAAGAGCCTTGCGGGCCGCGTGGCCTTCATCACCGGCGGCGCCGGCGGCATCGGACGCGCCACGGCCGAGCGTCTGGTGACTGAGGGCGCCTGCGTGGTGCTGGCCGACATCGACGAGGAATCGCTGACCAGCACGGTCGAGGACTTCTCCAAGCGCTTCGGGCAGGATTCGGTGCGCGGCGTGAAGCTCAACGTCACGAGCGAGCCGGAGGTCCTGTCCTCCTTCGTCGAAGCCAGCGTCGAGTTCGGCGGCGTCGACATCCTCGTGTCCAATGCGGGCATAGCCTCCTCGGCTCCCGTGGAGGACACCGATCTGGCCATGTGGAACCGCAACATCGAGATTCTCGCGACCGGTTACTTCCTCGTCTCGCGCGAAGCGTTCCGCCTGTTCCGGCGCCAGAAGCTCGGCGGCAACGTGGTCTTCGTCTCGTCGAAGAACGGCCTTGCCTCCTCGCCCAACGCTTCCGCCTATTGCACCGCCAAGGCGGCGGAGATCCATCTCGCCCGTTGCCTGGCGCTCGAGGGCGCGGAAGCGGGCATCCGCGTGAACACGGTGAACCCGGACGCGGTGCTGCGCGGCTCGAAGATCTGGACCGGCGAATGGCGCGAGCAGCGCGCCGCCTCGTCGAAGCTCGCCGTCGACGAGTTGGAGGAGCACTATCGCAAGCGCTCCCTGCTGAAGCTGAACGTCTTCCCGGAGGACATCGCCGAGGGCATCTTCTTCCTCGCCTCCGATCTCTCCGCGAAATCGACCGGCAACATCATCAATGTGGATGCGGGCAACGCGACATCGTTCACGCGATAAGCCCGCACGATGCAGCTTAAGGAATTGAGCATCGGATTGGATCCCAAAAGTGCAAATCCACTTTTGGGTTCGATGCTCTAGGGAGAACGCCATGACCGACCTGAGGATTGCGGCAGAAATCGTGGCCGCCGAAAACGAGAAGCGCCTGAGCGCCTTGAGGGCCGATTACGAGGCTCTCGGCGCCAAGCTCGCCCGCAATGGAACAGACATTGCCGCGATCACCGGGAAGGTCGCGCAGTTCTTCGTGGCCGTTCCGTCCTGGGGCGTCGGCACGGGCGGCACCCGGTTTGCGCGCTTCCCCGGCCTCGGCGAGCCGCGCAACATCTTCGACAAGCTCGACGATTGCGCGGTGATCCATCAGCTCACCCGCGCGACGCCAACCGTCTCGCTGCACATTCCGTGGGACAAGGTCGACGATCCAAGAAGGCTCAAGACCCATGGCGACGCGCTGGGGCTCGGATTCGACGCCATGAACTCCAACACCTTCTCCGACGCGCCGGGCCAGGAGAAGAGCTACAAGTTCGGCTCGTTGAGCCATACCGATGCAGCCACGCGCCGACAGGCCATCGAGCACAACATCGAGTGCATCGAGATCGGCCAAGCCATCGGCTCGAAGGCGCTCACGGTCTGGATCGGCGACGGCTCGAACTTCCCGGGTCAGACGAATTTCACCCGGAGCTTCGAGCGCTATCTCGATTCCATGAAGGCGATCTACGAGCGCCTGCCGGACGACTGGCGCATCTTCTCCGAGCACAAGATGTACGAGCCGGCTTTCTATTCGACCGTCGTGCAGGATTGGGGCACCAACTACCTGATCGCCACGGAGCTCGGCGACAAGGCCTTCTGCCTCGTCGATCTCGGCCACCATGCGCCGAACGTCAATATCGAGATGATCGTCGCGCGCCTGATCCAGTTCAAAAAGCTCGGCGGCTTCCATTTCAACGACTCGAAATACGGCGACGACGATCTCGATACGGGCGCCATCGATCCGCACCGCCTCTTCCTGGTCTTCAACGAGCTGGTGGATGCGGAGCATCGCCGCGCGGAGAACTTCCACCCGGCCCACATGATCGACCAGTCGCACAACGTGACCGATCCCATCGAGAGCCTGATCCGCAGCGCCAACGAGATCCGCCGCGCCTATGCGCAGGCGCTCCTCGTGAACCGAAAAGCTCTCGAGGGCTATCAGGATGACAACGATGCCCTCATGGCGTCCGAGACGTTGAAAGCCGCCTACCGCACCGATGTCGAGCCCATCCTGGCGATGGCGCGCCTGCAAGCCGGAGGCGCCATCGACCCGATCGCGGCCTATCGCGCCAGCGGCTACCGCCGGATGGTCGCCGAGGAGCGTCCCGCCGTCGCCGGCGGTGGCGGGGGCATCGTCTGAGTTTTCAGATCGCGCCCTTCATGGATTCGGTTTTCCCTCCGGCCTCTTCCTTGTCCTTCCGGATGACGCTGATCGTTCCATCGCCCTCGATATAGGCTTTCTTCACCTGGGAGCAGTGCTCGATGCCCTGCTCCCGAAGCTGGCTGTTGAGTTCCTCGGTCGTGATCATCTCCTGCCGCATGTTCCGGGGCAGCATCTTGCCATCGTCGATCAGCAGGAGCGGCGGCGGCCGGGTGAAGCGCTGGAACGCCGGGAAATGGAAGCCGAGCCAGTCGATGGCATAGTTCCAGAAGACGATGGTGAGGACGAGGATTCCTCCTTCCGTGATCGACTTGTACTCGTTCGCCATGGCGTTCTGCGACGCATCGGCGATGAGGACGATCACAAGCAGATCGGCAACCCCGATCACGCCGGTCTGACGCTTGAGGAAGAATCTCAGGATCAGGAACAGCATGATGTAGGTCATCGTCCCGCGCGCGATGATCTCAATGACCGAATGAGTCGGTATGAAGATCTCCTGCCAGTCGATCATCTTGGGACCTCGCGATATCGAGCGCCTCAGGCGCAGGCCGGAAGGATGAAGGCAGGGATGCCCTGCCAGAGAATGACGACGAGGGAGAAGCCGCCGATCAGCGCTCCCGCCTGGCTCATGAAGCGATCGGGTGCCGCGGCCGCCTCCCCGAGGCTCCGGTGGGCCTGGAGCGACCACAGCAATCCGAGAGCGGCGACGGCAAGAGCCGCGAGCGTCGTGGCGAGGATGATCGCCTGAACGCTTCCCACACCGAGGATCGTCGCACCGGCCCATTCGCGGCCGCACAGGGTCGAGGTCACGGCATAGATCACCGTGAACTGCACCGCCCACGCGATGAAGCCCGCCAGCATCAGGAGGACCTGTCCCGTCCGCCGACCGCCCATGCTAGACGCCTCCCGTCAGGCGCGGGAATCCGTGGACGACCGCGAGCGCGACCAGGCCCTGGCCGATTGTGTAGAACCAGAACAGCATCGTGTTGTCGAAGGTCGTGCGGCGTACGCTGTCGAGCCGGCCCGCAAGCCAGCGGGCGATGGTGTAGATCCCCATGATCAGGCTCGTCAGCACGAAGAAGATCTGCAGGGACACGATGGCATAGACGGCCGCCCCGTAGGCATGGGCCGAGGGGCTCAGGCCCGTTTGCCACTGTGCCCAGAGCTCCGCCGCCGAGGCGCCGGCCACGCACGGAAGCGCCATGGCGATCAGCACCGGCACGGCTCGCGGGCGGCGGCGATCCTCCCCCCGCAGCATGCGGCTGGCATATGCGATCAGGACGGCGCTGACCACATAGAGAGCTCCCGAGACGAAGGGCCTGGATCCGTCCGGCAACGCGACGCCCTGCGGCGGCCAGGCGGCGGGGTTCACGAGCCACAGGAAGAGATAGGAGAAGATCAGGCAGGTGAAGACCATGCCGGCGACGACCATCAGGACGATCATCGCCCACCAGGAATGGTTCATGGATCCGGTCGCGTAGACGGGGACGACGATCCCGCCGCCGATGTCCACGGGAGGCCGCACGGGTCCCGGGTCGGTGTCCCAGAGCCACCAGATCACGCAGATGATCGCAAGCACGCCGCAGGTCGCCGACAGGAGCACCATCTTGACGGTGAGGAGCAGGAAGAACGCGGCCGTGAACACGGCGGCGAGCAGCGGCTGCCAGCCGGGGCCGGGAACCTGCAGGACGTATTGCGGCCTCGCGTCAAACGGACTGGTCACCAGCGTCTCGCGTCCACCGGTGGCCGTGCCAGGCAGGTAATAGCGTCCGTCCTGCACGTCCCGCGACAGGTTGGGCTGATCCCAGAGCGGCTCGCGGCTCACCACGATGGGAATGCTGCGCGTGTTGTAGTTGGCGTTCGGGAGCCATTCGAGCGTGCCGGCATTCCAGACATTGCCGGCATTCTCGTCCCTTGCGATCCTGAACCTGCGGGCGAAGTCGACGATGAAGAGCGCGACGCCGGCGGCGATCGTGAAGGCCCCGAGGGTGGAGACGAGGTTGAGCGCGTCCCACCCCATGCCGACGGGATAGGTGTAGACGCGCCGGGGCATCCCGATGAGGCCGGTGATGTGCATCGGCAGGAAGGTCACGTTGACGCCGACGAACATGAGGCCGAACACCCAGCGCCCGACCCGTTCCGACAGGGCCTGTTTGCTCGCCACCGGCACCCAGTAATAGAGGGCCGCGAAGAGCGGGAACACCATGCCGCCGATGAGCACGTAATGCAGGTGCGCCACCACGAAATAGCTGTCATGCGCCTGCCAGTCGAACGGCGCCATGGCGACCATCACGCCCGTGAGCCCCCCGAGCGTGAAGATGAACAGGAAGCCGATGATGAAGAGCGACGGCGTCGTCAGCCTCATGCGCCCCGACGCGATGGTGGCGATCCAGGCGAAGACCTGGATGCCGCTCGGCACCGCCACCGCCGTGCTGGCGGCGGAGAAGAAGCTCAAGGACATCTTCGGCAGGCCCGTGGCGAACATGTGATGCACCCATAGCCCGAAGGAGAGAAAGCCCGTGGCCACCAGGGCGAGCACGATCAGGCGGTAGCCGATGAGCGGCGTCTGCGCCATGGCGGGCACGATCATCGACACCATGCCGGTCGCGGGCAGGAAGATGATGTAGACCTCCGGGTGGCCGAAGAACCAGAACAGGTGCTGCCACAGGAGCGGGTCTCCGCCCCTCTCGGCGATGAAGAACGGCCAGTCGAAGGCGCGCTCCATCTCGAGCAGCAGGGTGCCGAGGATGATCGCCGGAAAGCCGATGACGATCATGACGGCGAAGACGAGCATCGCCCAGGAATAGACCGGCATCTTGTCGAGGCTCATGCCGACCGCGCGGGTCTTCATCACGCCGACGATGATCTCGATGGCGCCCGCGATGGCCGAGATCTCGATGAACCCGATGCCGAGGAGCCACCAATCCGCGTTGTCGGCGGGCGAGTATTTCGTGCTCGTGAGCGGCGGATACATGAACCAGCCGCCATTGGGCGCGAGGCCGAAGAAGATCGTGCAGAAGAACACGAGGCCGCCGACGAAATAGGCCCAGTAGGCATAGGCCGAGAGGCGCGGGAACGGCAGGTCGCGGGCCGCCTGCATGTTCGGCAGAAGATAGACGCTCGCGGCCTCCACGGCCGGAACGGCGAAGAGGAACATCATCACCGTGCCGTGCATGGTGAAGAGCTGGTTGTAGAGCCCGTGCCCGACGAGATCGCTCTCCGGAGCCGCCAGCTGCACGCGCATGATCAGCGAGAGGATTCCCGCCAGGATGAAGAACAGGAACGCCGTGCCGACATACCACAGGCCCACATAGGTGTTGTTCACGGCCGTGATGAAGCTGAGTCCGCGCGGAGCCTCCCAGGCCTTCTCCAGCGCCTCGAACTCGCCCGCGGGGCGCGGCAGCGGGTTGGGAAGCTCCGGCTCCCTCGGGTCGAAGGCTTCGGAGCGCTCGGGCACGTTCATCTCAAGCTCTCCAGGTAAGCCGCCAGGGCCCGGAGGTCCTCGCCCGTGAACGAGCCATAGGACGGCATCCGCACGCCCGGCTTGATGTGCTGCGTGTTGGCGATCCAGCCGGCGAGCGTGCCGACATTGTTGGGAAACTGGCCCGCCCCGATGGTGCGGCGGCTCCCCACATGGGTCAGGTCGGGCCCGAACGTCCCGTCGGCTCCGGTTCCGCGCACCACATGGCAGGACCCGCACCCGCCGGCGCGGAACAGCTCACGCCCGCGTGCAAGAAACGGATGGTCAGGCTCCCGTGCGGGCTTCGCCTGCGCGGCTCTCCAGGCTTCGAAAGCCGTGGGTTCCAGGGCCACCACGTCGAAGGCCATGCGGGCATGCTGGTCGCCGCAGAACTCGGCGCAGACGCCGCGATAGATGCCGGGCCGCTCCGCCGTGAAGCTGAGACGGTTGATGCGTCCCGGGATCATGTCGACCTTCCCGCCCAGGTTCGGGATCCAGAAACTGTGGATCACGTCGGCGGCGGTCACCGTCACGGTCACGGGGCGACCGACGGGAACGACAAGCTCGTTGGCCGTGGAAAATTCAAGCGCCTCGCCTTCGGGCGCGTATTTCACCCGCCACCAGTACTGCTCGCCGATCACCTCGACCTGAAGCGCGCCGGGCATCGGCACGTCCGTGTCGCGCATGACGATCAGCCCATAGGGCAGAAGCCCCGACAGAACGACGATCGGAAACGCGAGCCCGCCGACGACGATCGTCCTGCGGCTGCCGAGCCAGGCCCGCCGCTCCGGCGGGGCAAAGATCGCATAGAGCAGGAGCCCGGTGACGAGGAGGAAGATGAGCGTCCCGCCGACCGTCATGATGACGGTGAGCCAGTAGATCCGAAGAGCATCGCCGCCGGCCGGGTCGAGGGCGGATTGCACGCCGCTGCAGCCCGCAACCGACAGCGCGCACATGCAGGCCGCCGCGCGGATCGTTGCCGTGCGCCGCCAGGATAGGCCATGCGGTGTCGTTTCCAGATCCATCTGCCCTACATGGTCTTGCATGCATTGAACGGATAAGCTTGGCCGTGAGACTTGGTTCCCGCAAAACATCCTGCAGAGAGCCGTCGGGCGAAGCGGCGGCCTCCGTGGTGGCGTCGCGGCTGGAACGGAGAGTGCGTCCGCCTGTTGCCCCGTCGGATCCCCGCAAGCAGACCCCATGATCAGGCACGTTCTTCTGCGCATCGCCATCGTCCCTGCCCTCGCCGGACTGCCCTCCTGCGGCGACCGGGAGGAGCAGGCCGCCGCTTCGACGATCACGGGCGCTGAGCCTAAGCGGGGCCAGGCGTTGATCCAGGCCTATGGCTGCGGCACCTGCCACACGATCGGCGGTGTGCGCGGCGCCAGAGGCAGGGTTGGGCCCGAATTGAGGGATTACGCGCAGCAACACCTTCTCGCCGGCTTCCTCCCGAACACGCCGCAGAACCTGATCGCGTGGCTCGTCGACCCCGTGGCGCTCAAGCCGCAAACGGGCATGCCGGCGCAGGGCCTGACGGAAGCGGAAGCCCGCCACGTCGCAAGCTACCTCTATACCCTCGGGTCTGGCGAGAACCTGGTTTATCCTCCCGATCCGCCGCTCCCGCTGCGCGGCCAGGGCGAGACGACGGCGGACCTTCCGCAACCCGCGCCCAAGCCGTCCGAGACCGAGCCCAGGACCCGCCGCATCGTTCCGAACCAGGTCGTCGATCCTGAGGTCAAAAGCTAGTGACCCCAATCTAACGCTTGGCAATCGCTGCAGAAGGCTGCTTGCGCCCCACACCGGACTCTCGCACCAGACTGGTGGTGTTACCCCGCTTCCTTCATGGTAAGCATGTTTCACTTTGGCATGGCAAACCAAGAGGAGACAGCCGTAATGAAGTGCCTGCGCATCTATGCCACCCCGGATGGCGAGTCGCATTTCGACGAAGTCGAACTGCCGACGACGAAGAGGCAGGTGCATCCCGATGCCGTGCCGTTCGACGTGACAGGCAATTATCCGGCGTCGCGCGTCCGCATCACCCATATCCCAGCGGGCATGCGCGAGGTTGCTTGGCATACGGTTCCAGAGCCGGTGCTGACGATCAGGCTGGATGGTTCGGTTGAATACGAGACGAGCGACGGAGAGGTGCGCCACGTTCAGGCGGGGAGCTTCGTGCTGGTGGAGGACACGTACGGTAAGGGCCATCTGTCACGCCACTCACCAGAGGCGCAGACCGTCATCTGGATTTCACTGCCGAACGGCCTCGTTTTGCCGCCCGCATAGTCTGTCAGCGCAGCTGCCGAGAATCTGTTTTCCACCCGTACCGGATTTCGCGAAGATGTACCAAGCGTCAGATTCTGATCACTATCGCATCGTTCAAGGCGGCCGTCGATCCTGAGAGGCTGGCTCGTAAATCTCCCACCTCATCCTGAGGAGCCGCGCAGCGGCGTCTCGAAGGATCGTCCAGTGGTCTCTGGAGCCGCCCTCGTCCTTCGAGACGGTCACTCACGTGACCTCCTCAGGATGAGGGCTTAGATTAAAGCCAAACTTTGAGGTCAAAGCCATAAGACAAGCGTTGGACCTAAAAGTGGCCCGGCTCTTTCGTACAATGCGCTAAGGCTCCGCGGCGGCTTCTTCCGCGTAGGTGGGCCGGCGCTGCATCACGAAGGCGAACACAGCCCCCCAGAGCCCCACAAGTCCCGCGACGACAGCCAGATCCGTCCACGACGGATTGCCCTGCGGTTGGAGGATCCAGACGAAATGCGTTGCGTGATGCAGCACGGCGAGCGCGCTTCCGACGATCATGGCGATGCGGCTCACGCCCGAGGGAACCAGCACCACGACCGCGGCCAGCATCAGGCCGTATGAAACGGCCACGAGGGTGAGGCTCTGGGGATCCGAGCGCCGCGCGTACCATTCCGCGCCCTGGGGAAGATTGGCGAGCCACACGATCAGGAACTGCGCGAACCACGTCCAGATCGAGAGCAGCGCCAGGGTCAGCAAGGCGCGCTCGAGGCTCTTCATGCGCATCGGCGAAGCGGGCTCCGTCTTGAGCAGGGTCACGAGGATGGCGATGGCGAGAGCGGCGAGAGCCTCGCTCAGGCCGAAGGCGAACCCGAACAGGCTCGACCACCAATGCGGCTCGCGCGACAGAACCCAGTCATAGGCCGACAGACTCATGACGGGGACCAGACAGGCCAGCCCGATGGCGCTCGCGCGGCGCACATGCGGAGTGCGGATCAGCCAGAATGCCAGCGCGGTGCAGAGCCCCAGATAGATGGCGCTTCGCACCAGATAGAAGGCCGGGCTCAGGAAGGCTGCCCGCAATGGCGGCAGATCCCCCCGCTCCTGGGCCCAGGGGAAGACCTGTTCGAGCCCGAACGCGAGGGGGATCGCGAGAAGGAGGAGCAGCGGCAGCGTGAGGGCCGCCGCCTCGATCTCGCTGCGCACGGGAGCCAGCCAATGCTCGCTCATGAGATGGCCGAGCATGAGCACCATGAGAGAGCCCATGGCCAGCCCTGTCAGGCCCACGAACACGATGTAGAAGACCTCCATCGCGCTCATGGCCTCGCCGCCCCCTGATCGGACGACACTCCTGTCCCTCGCGCCTGCAGGTCCTTGACGTAATGCGCGATGGCCCATCGGTCTGCGGGCAGAACACGGTCCGCGTAAGGGAACATGCGCCCCTTGCCATGGGTGATCACCTGGACGATCTGCTCCGGCGCCAGGGAACGCAGCCGCTCCTCGTAATAGGATGGCGGAGGCGCGAAGCCACGGGACACGACGGTCCCGTCGCCGCGACCGCTCGCGCCGTGGCACGGGACGCAGAAGGCCCGGAACCGCTCTTCGCCGCGTGCCAGCAGGTCTTGCGTCACCTCCGGTCCGGGAGGTGCAAGCGCCGCCTCCCGGGCCGCCGTTCCCCGGGCGATGACGCCCGGCGGAACAGGCACGTACGGACGTTGGATGGTCCGGGTCGAGGCGACGGAATCACGCTCCTCGGTGCCGGTATCGCAGGCTGCCAGGAACACGGCAGGAAGGAGAGCAATGGCTAATTTCATGCGGGCACCTCCCGCACGGCCAGCGGCGACAGCCCTTCCAGGAAATCCCGCGTGGCTCCGTTGTCGAAAAGCGGGTCCTCGCCCAGGACGCAGAGGAAGAAGCGGTCGTTGGTGACCCGCTCGAAGCCATGCGCGGAGAAGACCGGATGATGGAGCCGGGGCAGCCGGAGAATCACGAGCAGGCCGAGCAAGGTCGCGGCCCCGGCCCAGAGGATGGCGACGATCAGCGTGGAGGGAATGAAGGTCGGCCAGCTGTTGAGAGGGCGTCCGCCGACATTCAGGGGATAGTCGACGGCGTTCATCCAGTACTGCGAACCGTATTGGAGGCCCGCGCCGATGAGCGCCGCCACGAACGCGATCCAGGGAATGATGCTGGTGCGAATGCCGAGCTCTTCGGCAAGGTCGGGGAGCGGAAAGGGACTGAACGCGTCGATCCGGGTGAAGCCCGCCCGTCTCGTGGCCCTGACGGCCTCCATCAGGGCATCCGGGGTGTCGAACTCGGCCATGATGCCATAGGGGCGCTCCGTCATGAGGATTTCTCCTCATGCTCGTCATGGCGGGTTTCGAACATGGAGACCACGGGCAGGAAGCGCACGAAGAGCAGCAGAAGCGCCGCGAACAACCCGACGGTGCCGAGGAAGAGCCCGGTCTCTGCGAGGGTCGGACTGTAGGTGCGCCAGATCGACGGCAGGTAATCGGTCTGGAGGCCGCCGACAATGATCGAGAAGCGGTCGAACCAGATGCCGACGCCGATGGAGAATCCGACGAAGACGCACGCGAGGGTGCTCCGGCGCGCGACCTCGAACCAGAGGAGCTGGGGGATCAGGATGCTGTAGACGATCGCCGTCCAGTAGAGCCCCGCGTAATCGCCCGTCAGGCGGTTGAACGTGGCCTCCTGGGCGATCCGGTCCGCGAGGAGCGCCGAGACGATTTCGTCGAGGTAGAGATAGCCCGACACGAGCGCGCTCGCGAGGACGAGCTTGCCCAAGAGGTCGATGTCACCCTCGTCGATATACGGGCCCAGCCGCAGGCCCCAGCGCAGCAGCACGGCGACCAGGAGAACGATGGACAATCCCTGCGCGAGGCCCGTGGCGACGAAATGGAGCGGCTGGCGCGTCTCGTGCCAGTCGGGCACCAGGGTCACGGCGAACTCGAACGCCACCGTGCTCTGCATGATGAGGATCAGGGGCAGCACCAGGATCGCCACGAGACGATAGGCGCGCTGATGATAGGCCCAATCGCGCACCGATCCGCGCCAGCCGAGGGCGAAGACGCCGTAGATGCGCTTGACCGCCCTGCTCCGGGCGCGGTCGCGCAGGGTCGCGAGATCGGGAATGAGGCCCACATACCAGAGCAGGCTCGTGACGATGGCATGGGTGCTGATGGCCCAGAAGTCCCAGGTCAGGGTGCTGCGGAATTGCGGCCAGACCTGGAAGGTCGCCGGATACGGGAACACCCAGTAGAACAGCCAGGGGCGCCCGAGATGGATGATCGGGAAGATCCCCGCGCAGATGACCGCGAAGAACGCCACGCCCTCCGCGAAGCGGTTGACCGCCGTGCGCAGGTCGTGGCGGCGCAGCACCAGGATGGCCGCGAAGAGGCTCGCCCCGTTGGCGATGCCGATCCACCAGGCGTAGTTGATCAGGTCGAAGCCCCAGACGAAGGGGACGTTGATGCCCCAGACTCCGACGCCGACGAGCGTGACCGAGACCAGCGTGTAGCCCAGCAGCAGCACGAGCGCCCCCGAGGCCAGGAGCGCGCCCCACCAGACCACGCCGAAGCGGCGGGTGAGCGGGACTTCCGCGACGGTTCTCGTGACAGCCTGGGCCTCGCTGGTCATGCGGCTATCCGTTCTCGGAGGACGGTTCGATGCGGGCGAGATAGGTCGTGCGCGGCCTCGTGTTCAGCGTGCCGAGCAGGGCGTAGTTGCGCGGGCTCCGCTTGAGGCGGCTCACGGCGCTCTCGGGATCGTTCACGTCGCCGAACACGATGGCCTGCGTCGGGCAGGCCTGCTGGCAGGCCGTCACGACCTCGCCGTCGCGCAACGGCCTGTCCTCGATCCGCGCATCCGCGCGGGCTGCGCCGATGCGCTGGACGCAATAGGTGCATTTCTCCATGACGCCGCGATCCCGCACCGTCACCTGCGGATTCACGGCCTCCGGCGAGGCGGTGTAGTCCGTGCCCTGATAATCAAGGAAGTTGAAGCGACGGACCTTGTAGGGACAATTGTTGGAGCAGGTCCGCGTGCCGATGCAGCGGTTGTAGACCATGTCGTTGAGCCCTTCCGCCGAATGCACCGTCGCGTTGACCGGGCAGACCACCTCGCAGGGTGCCTTCTCGCAATGCATGCAGGGCACGGGCTGGAAATACGTGTCGGGATTGGCCGGATCCCCGGCATGGTAGCGGTCGACCCGCAGCCAATGCATCTCCCGCCCCCTCGCCACCTCCTCCGGCCCGACCACCGCGATGTTGTTCTCGGACTGGCACGCGATGACGCAGGCGTTGCAGCCGATGCAGGCATCGAGATCGATGGCCATGCCCCAGGCATGCCCCTCATAGGACCAATCAGGATAGAGCGAGGGCTGCTCCGCCGCCGCCTCGACGGCGTCCTTGTCGGACGCGACCACGCGCACGATGTCGCGGCCCTGGAGCGAATGATGCTGCTGCGTCGAGATCACCGGGATCCTCTCCCCGGCCTTCCTGATCTCCCCCGAGGCGATCCAGGGTCGGCGGGAGGGACGCACCGCATAGGCATCGAACCCGATGCCGTTGCCGATCCTGCCGGCATGCCGACGGCCATAGCCGAGGG
>Ga0182736_1002795_pt1 | contig 12546 bp, 11 predicted proteins | sample eDN5th30CKraftBY_FD_128882 | JGI IMG/M metagenome (GOLD analysis project Ga0182736, IMG submission 128882) | Enriched backyard soil microbial communities from Emeryville, California, USA - eDNA 5th pass 30_C Kraft BY (version 2) (version 2) | ecosystem: Environmental > Terrestrial > Soil >...
GACCTTGCGCCGCAGCTCTCGCCCGAGAAACACGTTGGCGGCCGCCGTCAGGTTATCGGCGAGGGCGAGGTCCTGGTAGACGACTTCGATCCCGACGGAGCGGGCATCGACCGGCCTCGTGAAGTGGACCTCCCGATCCTCGAACAGAACCTTGCCGTGCGAGGGCGGGAAGTTTCCGGCGATGATCTTGACCAGGGTCGACTTGCCGGCGCCGTTATCGCCCATCAGGCCGACGACCTCGCCCGGTTTGATCGTGAGATTGACATGGGACAGGGCCCGGATGGCGCCGAATTCCTTCCCGACGTCTTGCAGGACGAGGAGTGACAAGACCGTTCCTCCCTTTATGTCAGGCTATCGCCAGTGCGGCGTCTTTGCGCCGTGGTTGATCTAAGCACGGGACCGCAACCGATGTCATCTGCATCTTCGGAGGAGGAGACAGGCGCGGAGCGGGCACTCTTCCTGTACGGTGTCATGCCGCCTCCTCGCTTCCGCCGAGCTTGTAGAAACGGATGGCATTCTGTCCGAAGACCGCATCGTGATGGTGACGTGGCACGAACCCGTGACACATGGCGAGCCAATCCTCATAGTTGCCCGCAAGCCTTAGGACCGGCCAGTCGCTCCCCCACATCAGGCGTTCGGGACCGAACAGCTCGAGAAGGGCGTCGGCATAAGGCCTTATCGCATCCGCATCGCGCCGTTCTCCGGCCTCCGTCAGAAGGCCCGAGAGCTTGCAATGAACGTTCGGGAGCGCGGCCAACTTCGCCATGGCTTCGCGCCATGGGATGATTTCGTCCGTCGCAATGCGGGGCTTCGCTCCATGATCGATCACAATGGGAAGATCAGCGTGGCGTTCGGCGAAAGCCGTCAAGGCTCTCAGGTGCTGCGGCATCACCAGGGCGTCGAAGCGCAGATCCGCTTCTCTCATGGCCGCGATGGCGGGTTCGAGACGCGGGTCGTCGATCCAATCCACATCCGGGATGTCCTGCAGCATGGGCCGCAGGCTCTTCAGCTTTGGATGCGCCGCGAGGCGAGCGATATGGGCGGCCGCATCGGATGCCTTGAGATCGACCCAGCCTACGACCCCAAGGATGAACGCATGCCGATCCGCCAGATCCAGCATGAATTCGGTATCAGCCAGAGCGGGGAGGGACTGTACGAGAACCGTGCCGCCGATTCCGGATGCTTTCAGGGCAGGTTCCAGGTCGTGCGGCATGAAATCGCGATGGATCTCTGCAAGGTCCGGCGGAGGCCACTGGCCCTGTCGGTTGCGCATCAGCCAGAAATGCTGGTGGGCATCGATCCGCATGGAGCCTATTCACCTTCACGCGGGAGGGGAGCGGCTTCGTCCAGCAATCCGGCCTTCCTCAGCGCCGTCCAGAGTTCGTCGGGAATCGGGCGTTCGAACCAGGCCACGTTGGTGTGAAGCTGTTCGGCGTCGCGAGCTCCGGTCACGCAGGAGACGACGGCCGGATGGGCCAGGGGAAAGCGAAAGGCCGCAGCCGGCAGCGGGACATCGAATTCGTCGCACATCGTCTTCAGGGCCTGAACGCGCCGCACGACATCGGACGGAGCATCTTCGTAGTCGAACTTGTTGTTGCCGACGAGGATGCCGGAGTTGAACGGGCCGGCAATGACGATGCCGGTTCCGGCGCGCGCGCATTTCTCGAGCAGGGGAAGGCTCCTCTGCTCCAGCAGCGTGTAGCGCCCTGCGAGCATGACGACGTCGAGATCCGTTTCTCCCATGGCATCGTGAACGATTTCGGCCTCGTTGACCCCAAGCCCGATGGCCGTGACCTGTCCGCCGTCGCGCAGCTCCCGAAGCGCCCGGAACCCACCGCCGGTGGTCAACTGGCGCCAGTAATGCTCATGCCGCTCGCCATGGGTGTAGCGGCCGATGTCGTGAACATAGAGGATGTCGATCTTGAGGATGCCGAGGCGCTGCCGGCTGTCCTCGAAGGATTTCAGGATCCCATCGTAGGTGTAGTCGTAGACGGGGCGGAACGGGAGAGGATGCACCCAGCCGTTCTCTTCTTCGCTCACAGTCTCGTCGGGAACCATCAGGCGCCCGGCCTTCGTGCTGATGACGTAGCTGTCCCGTTCGCGATCGCACAAGAGAGCGCCGAGGCGCCGCTCGGATCGCGTGTAGCCGTAATAGGGCGCGGTGTCGAAATAGCGGATGCCGTGAGCCCACGCCGCATCGGTCGTGGCCTGGGCCTCCGCGAAGCTCGTGGGGCTGTAGAGCCCTCCCATGGGGGCGCTGCCGAGCCCGAGCGCCGTGAGGGAGAGGTCTCTGCGGGGGAGGATACGGCGCTCGGAGACTTTCATGGGGCGTTCTCGGCCATCGCCTGACAGAGAGCAGCCAGCCGCTCTGCCTGGTCGGGCAGCTCCGGCACGCCGGTGCAATGGTGGAGATGGGCCGTCACGCCGCGCATGCTTCCTCCCTCTGCAACTTGGCCCTATTCTATGCAGGGCTTTGTGCTCCTGAATTGGTCAGGCCAATCCGGGAGCAATAGGAATATGGCCAGCGCGGACGTTCGGTCAAGTCAAAAGCGCCGGTCTAAATCGACGCCGTGCTCCTCATTGTCAGGCATAAGAAGGGGATTTATGGTCAGGCCAATTGCAGGTTCCCGATCATGTCCATCTCCCTCAGGCCAGCCGAGCCCCGACGCCTCTATCAGCAGATTGCCGATCAGATCCGGGGGTTGATCCATGGCGGCCAGTTCCTGCCTGGGGCACGTCTTCCCGCCGAGCGGGACCTCGCGTATCAACTGGGCGTTTCGCGTCCCTCGCTCCGGGAGGCTCTTATCGCTCTCGAGATCGAGGGGAGCATCGAGATCCGGTCAGGATCCGGCGTCTATGTCTGCGCCCCGGCCGAGCGTGCCGCCCCCATGCATTCGATGGGCGAAAGTCCCTCGGAACTCATGCAGGCGCGAGCCGCCGTCGAGGACGCGGCCGCGGCCCTTGCCTGCGCCCGCATGACACCGGAAGGACTCTCTTCCCTTCAAGCGACGATCCAGGGGATGCGGGCCGACATCGCCGATGGACGCGACCCGCTCGACCAGGATCGACAGTTCCACTTGGCCATCGCGAGCCTGTCCGGAAATTCGGTGCTCATGCGCATCGTGCGCGAGCTGTTCGATGAGCGCCATAGCCCGCTCTCCGCTCAGATGAGGATCCGGTTCGATAGCCGCGAGGGCTGGCACACGGCGCTCGTCGAGCACGAGGCGATCTATGCGGCTTTCGAGGCGGCGGATCCCCTCATGGCCCAGGCCGCCATGCGGATGCATCTCGAAGCGTCGAAGAAGCGATGGCTCGGAGAGTGAAGGATCGTGCCGAGGCGTCATCTTTTTTAAGATAGCAGTGAGGACGTCGACGCCTGCGCAAAGAAAAAGGCCGGGATGCTATCCCGGCCTTGGAAGTTCAAACCATGCGGCGTGAGCAATGCTTTCACGGCGCATGATTGAAATCGCAATCCAATGACAATGAAATCTGATGCCGTCAGTTCGGCAGGGCTCTCGATCACGGAACCGAAGAACCAGCGCCGTCCACGTCGTAGAAAAGATCTCCCGTCCTGTTGTCGTACGTGATGCAATCGTTGAAGGAGGTTAGCCTGCGTCTCGCTGTCCAAGCGCGCTATCGCGGTTTCGAGCGGTCTCTGAAATCGTCGGGTTGCAGAGCCCAGGTGGCATTGGGTTTGTCGTGCATGCCGCGCAGTTCGACGCGGCCGAATGATTCAGTGCCATTACGCTTGCTCCGAACTAGTAGAGCTTAAGTGTTGAACTCTCAAAACGATGAAGTGCTGTGGAGGAATTGCCAGAAGATGGCGGGAGAGAAATGCATTGTACTAACAAGTTGCGCAACGATCTGAAACTAGACGTTCGCAACCATTTGGCTGACGAGATTTAAGCCTCATTAACCACGTGTAAGGTTTTGAAGATCGAATAAGGCAACATCGTGGCGCCGTAAGAAAAAGCTCATTTACGACCCAACCTCTTAGCCGTGCCTAAGATATTATAGTCTCGTGAGGATTATAAACCGATGATTGCGCTCATCAGAAATGCAGTCGAGCAAATTGAACGGTTGAAAGCTTGCCTGTCAGCTATTCATGACGATGCTCTGGCGAAACGGCTCAAGCTGAGCGCAGGGCGGGCGTCACGAAGCGTGATTGATCTTCCAGGATCATCGCTGCTCCCCGTTCCGCAATCATCAGGGTCGGCGAATTCGTGTTCCCGCTCGTGATCGTCGGCATGATGGACGCATCGATGACGCGCAGTCCTTCAACGCCACGCACACGCAGTCGTGGGTCCGTGACGGCCATCGGATCGCTGTCGGTTCCCATCTTGGCGGTTCCGACAGGGTGGAAGATCGTGGTTCCGATATCCCGCGCTCCGTTCAAAAGCTCGTCGTCCGTCCTCAGTGCGGCGCCAGGCTTGTATTCCTCCGGATGGTACTTCTGAAGAGCGGGCATCGAAACGATGTGCCGGACGAGGCGCAGTGAATCCACCGCCACCCGCTGGTCTTCCGGCGTCGACAGATAGTTCGGGCGGATGAACGGCGCCTCGTCCGGCGCGCCACTGCGAATCCTGACGCTTCCGCGGCTGGTCGGCCGCAGGTTGCAGACGCTTGCCGTGAAGGCCGGGAAGGGGTGCGGATCCTCTCCGAACTTGTCGAGCGACAGGGGCTGGATGTGAAATTGAAGATTTGGGGTCGCATATTCGGGCGACGAGCGCGTGAAGGCTCCCAGTTGCGAGGGAGCCATCGTCAGCGGCCCCCGGCGAAACAGCGCATATTCCAGCCCCATATGGGCCTTCCTGAGGAGGGACCGGTAATCCTCGTTGAGGGTCCGCACTCCCTGGACTTTGTAGATCGGGCGCAGCTGCAGATGGTCCTGCAGGTTCTCTCCGACACCCGGCAGGTGATGGACCACGTCGATCCCGTGCTGCTGGAGGTAGGCGCCGTCTCCGATCCCCGACAATTGCAGGAGCTTCGGTGACGCGATGGCGCCTGCGGACAGCACGACTTCCTTCCTGGCAAAAATGCGCCGGAGAGTCCCGTTCTGAAGGATTTCGACCCCGACGGCGCGCTTGCCTTCGAACAGGATGCGCGTGGCATGAGCCTGGATCTCCACCTTCAGGTTAGGGCGGGACAAGGCGGGCTTGAGGAAGCCGCGCGCGGAGGACCAGCGCCGTCCGCTCTTCTGGTTGACGTGGAAGTATGAGATGCCCTCGTTGCTGCCGGTATTGAAGTCGCTGACGCGCGGGATACCGGCCTCGACGGCGGCTTCGATGAAGGTGTCCAGGAGGTCCCAGCGCATCCGAGGCGCCTCGACGCGCCATTCGCCGCCGATGCCATGGTGCTCGCCGGCGCCGAGATAATGATCGAGATGCTGGCGGAAGATCGGCTTCACGTCGTCCCAGCCCCAGCCCGTCAGTCCCATCTGGCGCCAGTTGTCGTAATCCTCGCGCTGGCCGCGCATGTAGATCATGGCGTTGATGGCCGAGCAGCCGCCCAGAACCTTGCCGCGCGGATAGTTCAGGATGCGGCCGTTCAGGCCCGGCTCGGCCTCGGTCTTGAACATCCAGTCGGCGCGGGGATTGCCGATGGCGAAAAGATAGCCGACCGGAATGTGAAACCAGATCCAGTTGTCCTTGCCGCCGGCTTCGAGAATGCAGACCGAGTTGCCGGGATCCTTGGACAAGCGGTTCGCCAGAACGCACCCGGCCGAACCTGCGCCGACGATCACGTAGTCGAATGTATCACTGCCCGACATGGTATGACTCGATGGAAATGCGGGCGCTCGATGATCCGACGAGCGCCGGCAGAGTTTGCGTCATTCCTCCCTTCAGGAGGCGCTCTTCGACCTGCGCCTTATCAGCTCCAGGATCTCGCCCACGATGCCCCGGCGGAACAAGAGGACGCAGACCACGAAGATGATGCCGATCAGCACCGTCACCGGGAAGGCGGACGCCGCCAGATAATTCTGCAAGGCAATCACCAGGCCTGCGCCGACGATGGGGCCGATCATCGTGCCGATGCCGCCGAGCAGGGTCATGAGAATGACCTCGCCGGACATCTGCCACTGCACGTCCGTGAGCGTCGCGAACTGGAACACGATGGCCTTGGTTCCACCCGCCAGCCCCGCCAGCGCGGCCGACATCACGAAGGCGCCGAGCTTGTAGCGGTCGACCCGGTAGCCGAGGGAGACGGCACGCCGCTCGTTCTCGCGAATCGCCTTGAGGATGTTGCCGAAGGGCGAGTTCACGATGCGCCAGATGGAGAAGAACCCGAACAGGAAGATCGCCAGCGTGACGTAGTACATGGTCAGGGGCTGGTTAAGGTCGATGAAGCCCAGCAGATGCCCGCGGGGCACGCCCTGGATGCCGTCCTCACCGTGGGTGAAAGGCACCTGCAGGCAGATGAAGGCAAACATCTGCGACAGGGCGAGGGTGATCATGGCGAAGTAAATGCCTTGGCGGCGGATCGCCACGAAGCCGATCACGAGGCCCATGGCGGCGGCTCCCGCCACGCCCAGCAGGATGGCGGTCAGGGGCTCCCAGCCCCACACCTTGGCGGCATGGGCGGTGAAATAGGCGGCTCCGCCGAAGAAGGCCGCATGGCCGAAGGAGAGAAGGCCCACATAGCCGATGAGCAGGTTGAACGCGCAGGCGAAGAGCGCGAAGCAAAGCACGCTCATCAGCATGACGGGGTAGAAGAAGAAGGGGGCCGCCATCAGGCACGCAATGGCGATCGCTCCGAGCACCATGGAGGACGTGCGCAGCCGGGGCTGTTCCGCGAGATATTGGGTTCCAACAGCCATGATATCACTCCTCCCGCCCGAAGAGACCTGCCGGCCTGACGAGCAGAACGATGGCCATGATCACAAAGATAACGATACTCGAGGCTTCCGGGTAGAAAACCTTCGTCAGCCCTTCGAGAACGCCGAGCACATAGCCGGTCACGATGGCGCCCAGGATCGAGCCCATGCCGCCGACCACGACCACGGCGAACACGATGATGATGAGGTTGGAGCCCATGAGCGGGCTCACCTGGTAGATCGGGGCCGCCAGCACGCCGGCAAGTCCCGCGAGCGCCGCACCTAGGCCGTAGGTGAGGGTCAGGAGGAGCGGGACGTTCACGCCGAAGGCCTGGACGAGCGTGGCATTCTCCGTCGCGGCGCGCAGATAGGCGCCGAGCCGCGTCTTTTCGATGAGCAGCCACGTGCCCAGGCAGATGACCAGGGAGGCGATCACCACCCAGCCGCGATAGATCGGCATGAACATGAAGCCCAGGTTGACGGCTCCCGTCAGCTGCGGGGGAGGGGAATAGGGTTGCCCTGCCGCGCCGAACCAGTAACGGAACGCCCCTTCGAGAATGAGGGCGAGGCCGAAGGTCAGCAGAAGGCCGTAGAGCGGATCGATGCCATAGAGGCGGCTCAGCATCGTCTTCTCGATCACGACCGCGATGGCGCCGACGATGACGGGAGCCAGGATGAGCGCCGGCCAATAGCCGATCCCGAGCCAGCTCAGGAGCAGGTAGGCGGCGAAGGCGCCCAGCATGTATTGCGCGCCATGGGCGAAGTTGATGACCCGGAGCAGGCCGAAGATCACCGCGAGGCCAAGGCTCAGCATGGCGTAGAAGGAGCCGTTGATCAGCCCGATGAGGATCTGGCCGTAGAGGGCCGGGGCGGGAATGCCGAAAATGGTGCTCATGATGCTCTAGACCCCAAGAACTTCGTGAAGTTCGTCCATGCGCGCATCGAGCTCATGCCCGGGGAACGAGTTCACCATACGCCCATCTTCCATGAGGTAGAAGCGATCGGCCACTTTCTTCGCGAAGCGGAAGTTCTGTTCCACAAGCAGGATGGTCATGCCGCGCTTCTTCAAGGCGACCAGCACATCGCCGATGCGCTGGACGATGACGGGAGCCAGGCCCTCTGTCGGCTCGTCGAGAAGGATGATCCGCGCCCCCGTGCGCAGCACGCGGGCGATGGCGAGCATCTGCTGCTCGCCGCCCGAAAGCTTCGTGCCCTGGCTCGAACGGCGTTCGTGCAGGTTCGGGAAGAGGCTGTAGATCTCCTCCACGCTCATGCCGCCTTCCGAGACCGGGGGCGGCAGCATCAGGTTCTCGGAGACATTCAGGCTCGCGAAGATGCCGCGCTCTTCGGGCACGTAGCCGAGTCCTGCCTGCGCGACCTTGTGGAGCGGCAGCCCCAGGAGATCTTTGCCCCGCAGGCGGATGACGCCCTCGCGACGGCGCAGGATGCCCATGATGGCACGCAATGTAGTCGTCTTGCCGGCGCCGTTGCGGCCGAGCAGGGTGACCGTCTCGCCTTCGCGGATGTCGAGATCGACGCCATGAAGAACATGGCTTTCTCCGTACCAGGCATTGAGCCCGCGGACTTCGAGAAGAGGAGCGCTACTCATGCTCGGTTCCCATATAGGCTTCGCGCACGCGCGGGTCCTGGCTGACTGTGTCGTACGATCCGTCGGAGAGAATCTCGCCGCGTGCCAGAACGGTGACCCTGTCGCAGAGATCGGACACGACGTTAAGATTGTGCTCGACCATCAGCACAGTGCGGTTGCGGGCGATGCGTCGGATCAGATCAGAGATGCGGCCGATGTCTTCATGACCCATGCCGGCCATGGGCTCGTCGAGCAGCAGCATGGCGGGGTCGAGAGCCAGGGTGGTGGCGATCTCGAGGGCCCGCTTGCGTCCATAGGACAGTTCAACGGCCGGAAGATGCGCATAAGCCCTGAGGCCAACGGCATCGATGAGTTCCATCGCGCGATCGTTGAGCGTCGAAAGGGTCGAAACGGAACGCCAGAACTGCGTCGCGAGACCTGAAGGACGCTGCAGCGCCACGCGCACGTTGTCGAGCACCGTCAGGTGCGGGAACACGGCGGAAATCTGGAAGGAGCGAACGAGCCCGAGCCGGGCGACCTCCGCTGGCTTCAGGCCCGTGATGTCCGAGCCCTTGAATGAAATCTGTCCGCGGGTCGGCGTGAGAAATTTCGTGAGCAGGTTGAAGACGGTCGTCTTCCCTGCGCCGTTCGGCCCGATCAGGGCATGGATCGTGCCCTCGTTGACCGACAGCGTCACGTTCTTCACGGCGACGAAGCCGCGAAACTCCATGGTGAGCCCGGTGGCGCTCAGAATTGGTTGGGTATTGACCATGTGTTCTGGCCGACACTCTCTTTTGAGGGGCGACGGCTGGCGCGGGCGCAGGGCTCGACACCAGCCGTTGTCAGAGGATGAAGAGGCGGGGACGGCTCGTGCCGTCCCACCTCCGCTCGGAGATTACTGCGTGACCTGGCAGCCGCTTTCGGCGAGCGACAGGTAAGCCTGGTCGCCCGGAACCTTGGCGAGCTGCTTGTACATATCCCACTCGCCCTTGCTCTCTTCCGGCTTCTTCACCTGGAAGAGATACATGTCGTAGACCATGCGGCCGTTGGGCAGCACCTTGCCGTTCTTGGCGAAGACGTCCTCGACCGGCATCTCGTGCAGGAGCTTGGCGACCGGTTCGGTGGCATCCGTGCCGGCTTTCTGGACCGCCTTCAGATACTGTAGCACGGTGGAGTAGGTGCCCATGTGGATCATGTTCGGCATGCGGCCGGTCTTCTCCTGGAACCGCTTCGCGAACGCGCGGTTCTCGTCGCTCTGATCCCAGTACCAGCCTTCCGTGAGGGTCAAGCCCTGCGCAGCCTTGAGCCCGAGGCCCTTCACCTCGGCGAGGGTGAAGAGCAGAGCCGCCAGACGGGTGCCGCCCTGGGTGATGCCGAACTCGGCCGCCTGCTTGATGGCGTTTGCGGTATCGAGGCCCGCATTGGCGAGGCCTACCACGTTGGCGCCGGAGCTCTGTGCCTGCAGCAGGAAGGACGAATAGTCGGTGGCAGCCAGCGGATGGCGGACCGCGCCGACAACCTCACCGCCCTTCGACTTCACGAACTTCGAGGTTTCGCCCTCGAGGGAGTAGCCGAAGGCATAGTCGGCCGTGAGGAAGAACCACTTGTTGCCGCCGTTCTCCACCAGGGCGCCGCCGGTGCCGACCGCGAGGGCGTGAGTGTCATAGGCCCAATGGAAACCGTAGGGAGAGCATTGCTTGCCGGTGAGGTCGGAGGTCGCCGCACCGGTCGTCATGGTGATCTTCTTCTTCTCCTTGGACAGGCCCTGAACGGCCAGGGCCACAGAAGAGGTTGTCAGCTCCATGATGGCATCGACCTTCTCCGTGTCGTACCACTGGCGGGCGATGCTGGAGGCGACGTCGGGCTTGTTCTGGTGATCCGCGCTGACGATCTCGACAGGCACGCCGAGGACCTTGCCGCCGAAATCCTGCACGGCCATGCGGGCGGCCTCGACCGACGACTTGCCGCCGAAATCGGCGTAGACGCCGGATTGATCGTTCAGGATGCCGATCTTGACCACGCCATCGGAGGCCTGCTGCGCGGAGGCCGACTGCGCCGCAACGGTGCAGCTGAGAGCGAACAGGATCTTACTGAGAACTCGCATCGATTTCCTTCCCTTCCTTCGAAGGCCGGTTTGCCCAGCCCTTGTCGATGCCGGAGCGGCCATGGCGCCCGGCGGTGGTCAGAAAGGTACAGCGACTTGTGTCTTGTGCAATGCGAGAGGAGGTCATCCTTAAGTCGCAGCTATCCCTCTGTTTCTGCCTCATTTTCAGGCATGGCGGCGCAATCGACGATGAAGCTCGGCCACGCAGCCGACAACCCTGCTCCGCATCTCCTTCTGTTCACAGAGGCCGACCCGGCCCCTATATCACGTTCAGCTTTTCATCCTTCCCCTCGTCGAGATTGGAGTCTTCTAAGATGACCGTTCATGCGAAGCCTGTGGATCGCCGTATTGTGGACCTGAAGGACCCGTCACTGCTGGTGGGGCAGGCCTATGTGGCGGGCGAGTGGATCGACGCGCCGGACGGCAAGACCATTCCGGTCACCGATCCCTTCGACGGCGCCCTCATCCTCGCGGTGCCCGACCTTGGTCCCGAGGCGGCGCGCCGCGCCATCGACAAGGCCCACGAGGTCCAGAAGGACTGGGCCCGGCGCACCGCCAAGGAGCGCAGCCAGATCCTGCGCAAATGGTACGACCTGATCATCGAGAACGCCGATGACCTCGCGCTCATCCTGACCACCGAGCAGGGCAAGCCGCTGGCCGAGGCCAGGGGCGAGGTGATCTCGAACGCCGCCTATATCGAGTGGTTCGCCGAGGAGGCCAAGCGCATCGACGGTGATGTCATCCCCGGCGCCAACCCGTCCCAGCGCATCGTGGTGCTGAAACAGCCGGTGGGTGTCTGTGCCGCCATCACGCCCTGGAATTTTCCCAATGGCATGATCACCCGGAAAGTCGGCCCGGCGCTCGCGGCTGGCTGCACCATGGTGCTCAAGCCCGCGGCGCAGACCCCGCTCTCGGCCCTGGCGCTCGCCGTGCTGGCCGAGCGGGCCGGAGTGCCGAAAGGCGCCTTCTCGGTGGTCACCGGCGAGGCCCGGCCCATCGGCGAGGAGTTCTGTCATAACCCGAAGGTGGCCAAGATCACCTTCACCGGCTCCACGGGCGTGGGCCGCTGGCTGATGAAGGAAGCCGCCGACGGCATCAAGCGGCTGTCGCTGGAGCTCGGCGGCAATGCGCCGTTCATCGTGTTCGACGATGCCGATCTCGATGCGGCCGTGGAGGGCGCCATGGCGTCCAAGTTCCGCAATGCGGGCCAGACCTGCGTGTGCGCCAACCGGATCTATGTTCAGGAGAGCGTGGCCGAGGCCTTTGCCGAGAAGCTGGCCGCCAAGGCGAAGAGCCTGAAGCTCGGCCGGGGCACGGAAGCCGGCGTGACCATGGGGCCGCTGATCGACGATCGCGCCGTGTCCAAGATGGAGGAGCATGTCCAGGACGTGCTCGACAAGGGCGGCAAGCTGCTGGTGGGCGGCAAGCGCTCCGATCTGGGCAGCACCTTCTTCGAGCCGACCGTGATGACGGGTGTGACGCAGAGCATGAAGGTCACGAAGGAAGAGACCTTCGCGCCTTTGGCGCCGATCATCACCTTCAAGGACGAGGCGGACGTGATCGCGATGGCGAACGACTCCGAATACGGCCTGGCGTCATATTTCTACGCCAAGGATATGGCCCGGGTCTGGCGTGTGGCGGAGGCGCTGGAGAGCGGCATGGTGGGTGTGAACACGCCCGCGCTCGCCAACGAGATGGCGCCGTTCGGTGGCGTGAAGCAGTCGGGACTCGGGCGCGAGGGCTCCAAGTACGGCATCGAGGGCTTCCTCGAAATCAAGTACATCAATCTCGCAGGATTGTAAGAGCTCGGCGAGTCCAAGGCATCGGACGCGAATTCGAATTCGCGTCCGATGCCTCAACGAACACTGGCCGATGCAAGACCGGCTGAAGAAGGGACGGAACCGGTCATGATGGGATCGTTGGAGCCCGTCCTGAGGGCATTCAGCAGGCCCTTGCGCTTGGCCTCGTAATAATAGCCGCCGGCATAAAGTGCGACTGCGCGATCCGGATTGCCGCCCGCGACCATGTAGGCATTCGCGA
>Ga0182736_1002796_pt1 | contig 12545 bp, 10 predicted proteins | sample eDN5th30CKraftBY_FD_128882 | JGI IMG/M metagenome (GOLD analysis project Ga0182736, IMG submission 128882) | Enriched backyard soil microbial communities from Emeryville, California, USA - eDNA 5th pass 30_C Kraft BY (version 2) (version 2) | ecosystem: Environmental > Terrestrial > Soil >...
CGATAACGCAGGGCTCCACAATGGCAGCCACCTTCGGTTACATCCTGCATCACCTACCTCTCGTCACCTTTGCTTCAGCGAAAGCTGGCTGAAAGCTTGCCCTCTTAGGATAGCGCCCACTACCGGCACAAGACCGGTCAGCCAGGGCACCCGGTCAATACCGCGCCCGGCCCAATCAACAACAACAATGGTGATTCTGATGTATTCCTGCGCCCGCCTTTTCGTAGCCCCCCTCCGCATGCTCTCTGCACAGCGCCCTGCGCGCTGATACGCCCGAATCGACTGTCCTTTCGCCGCGCCACGCCTGGAGTATTGCCATGCTGACCTTCCTCGGCTTTGCCATGGTCATCACTTTCATGTACCTGATCATGAGCAAGCGCCTGTCGGCCTTGATCGCGCTGATTCTGGTACCGATCCTGTTCGCCCTGTTCGGCGGTTTTTCCGCCAAGATCGGCCCCATGATGCTAGAGGGCATCAGCAAGCTCGCACCTACCGGCGTGATGCTGATGTTCGCCATCCTCTATTTCGCCCTGATGATCGATTCCGGCCTGTTCGACCCGGCCGTTCGCAAGATCCTCAAGCTGGTCAAGGGCGATCCGCTGAAAGTCTCGGTGGGCACCGCTGTACTGGCCCTGGTGGTCTCGCTCGACGGTGACGGTGCTACCACCTACATGATCTGCTGCGCCGCCATGCTGCCGATGTACAGCCGCCTGGGCATGAGCCCGCGGATCATGGCCGGCCTGATCATCCTCGCCGGCGGCGTGATGAACATGACCCCCTGGGGTGGCCCGACCGCCCGTGCTGCCAGCGCCCTGCACGTAGACCCGTCAGACATCTTCGTGCCGATGATCCCGGCCATGCTGTTCGGTGTCCTGGCGATCCTGGCCATTGCCTACATGTATGGCAAACGTGAACGTGCCCGCCTGGGCGAACTGCATCTGCCTACCGACGACATCGACCACAGCGAAATCACCGTCTCGCAGTACCCGGACGCACGTCGGCCCAAACTGCTGTACTTCAACGGTGCCCTGACCGCCGCCCTGATGGCCGCACTGATCGCCGGTGTACTGCCGCTGCCAGTGCTGTTCATGATTGCCTTCAGTATCGCCATGATCGTCAACTACCCATGCCTGCAACAACAGAAGGACCGCATTGCTGCCCACGCCGGCAGCGTGCTGGCCGTAACCGGGCTGATCTTCGCCGCCGGCATCTTCACCGGCATCCTGTCCGGTACCGGCATGGTCGACGCCATGTCCAAGAGCCTGCTGTCGGTCATCCCTGAAGCGCTAGGCCCATACCTGGCTGTAATCACCGCGATCGTGAGCATGCCGTTCACCTTCTTCATGTCCAACGACGCGTTCTACTACGGCGTGCTGCCGGTGCTGGCCGAAGCCGCCAGCCACTACGGCATTACCCCGGTAGAAATGGCCCGTGCGTCGATCGTCGGGCAGCCGGTACACCTGCTCAGCCCGCTGGTACCCTCCACCTACCTGCTGGTGGCCCTGGCCGGTATCGAGTTCGGCGATCATCAGCGCTTCACGCTCAAGTGGGCAGTGCTGGTATGCCTGTGCATAATGCTCGGCGCACTGCTGATGGGGATTTTCCCGCTGTTCAGTAGTCTTTAATACATCTGTATCACATACGCGACGCGCCCTGACCGGGGCGCGTTGCCATTACCGCTCGAAGGAAAATACATGGAATGGCTGACCAGCCCGGAAATCTGGGTTGCCTTTTTCACCCTTACCGCGCTTGAGATCGTCCTCGGTATCGACAACATCATCATGATCTCGATTCTGGTCAGCCGCATGCCCAAGCACATGCAGCCACGCACCCGGATCTTCGGCCTGGCCCTGGCCATGGTCACCCGTATCATGCTGCTGCTGTCGATTACCTGGGTGATGCGCCTTACCGCCGACCTGTTCGTGGTCTTTGGCCAAGGCATCTCCGGGCGTGACCTGATCCTGTTCTTCGGTGGCCTGTTCCTGCTGTGGAAGAGCTCGCAAGAGATCTACCACGGCCTGGAAGGCGAGGACGAGAACGCAGAGGAGCCCAAAGGCGCAGGTGGCAAGTTCTTCTACACCATCATCCAGATCGCCATCATCGACATCGTGTTCTCGCTGGACTCGGTGATCACCGCTGTGGGCATGGTTTCCCACGTACCGGTGATGATCGCCGCCATCGTCGTGGCCGTGCTGGTGATGATGCTGTGCGCCGGCGCCATCAGCAATTTCATCGACAAGCACCCGTCGCTGAAGATGCTCGCGCTGTCGTTCCTGATCGTGGTCGGTACGGTGTTGATCGCTGAAGCGTTCGATGTGCATGTGCCGAAGGGCTATGTCTACTTCGCCATGGCCTTCTCGCTGGGGGTGGAAGCCATCAACATACGCATGCGCACCGCCATGGCCCGCAAGGAGGGCAAAGATCATGAACCGGTGAAACTGCGCAAGGACATTCCGGGTCAATAAGGCCAAGGAAGTGCAGCACAACAAGGGCCCTTCGCAGGGCCCTTTTTCATGCCCGTTTTTTTGTGTGGGGTCACAGTGGGGGCTTGCCCGCGAAGCTACCCGTACAAGCAATCATTCATTTCAGATCTGTTTCAAATAAATGACTGCCATGCGAAGCTGGCGACACCTGGGCAAAACAACTAAAGCTTTGAGTGAGCACTGAAAATTATTCAAACGCTCACGTTTCTTTTCTTGGCCCAATGGGCCTTTGCAACAGGGGGCCTTCGCCATGCTGACCCTGCTCAACCTGCTCTCGGCCGTGACGCTTCTGGTCTGGGGTACCCACATTGTGCGTACCGGCATCCTTCGGGTATTCGGCTCGAACTTGCGGCGCATCATCAGCCAGAACATGGACAAGCGCCCGCTGGCATTCATCGCCGGTATTCTGGTCACTGCCATGGTTCAAAGCAGTAACGCCACGGCCATGCTGGTCACCTCCTTCGTCGGCCAAGGCCTGATGGCCATGACCCCGGCCTTGGCGATCATGCTGGGTGCCGACGTGGGTACCGCGCTGATGGCCCGGGTGCTGACCTTCGACCTGTCCTGGCTGTCGCCGCTGCTGATCTTCCTTGGCGTGATTTTCTTCCTTTCGCGCAAGCAGACACGGGCCGGCCAACTGGGCCGGGTAGGCATCGGGCTTGGCCTGATCATCCTGGCACTTGAACTTATCGTGCAGGCAGCTGCACCGATCACCCATGCACAAGGCGTGAAAGTGCTGTTTGCCTCACTGACCGGCGACATCATGCTCGACGCTCTGGTCGGGGCAATGTTCGCCATGATTTCCTATTCCAGCCTGGCAGCCGTTCTGCTCACAGCAACACTGGCCGGCGCCGAACTGATCAGCTTGCCGGTAGCCATCGGGCTGGTGGTCGGCGCCAATATCGGCAGCGGGCTGCTGGCTTTCATCAGTACCAGCATGCAGAACGGCGCCGGGCGTCGGGTAGCCTTGGGCAGCCTGCTGTACAAGCTGATCGGCTTGGTGCTGATCATCCCTGTGCTGCACCCGCTGGTGGAATGGATGGACTCGTTGAGTTTCAGCCCTCAGGAGCTGGTCATCGGCTTTCACCTGCTCTACAACACGCTGCGCTGTCTGATCATGCTGCCGACGGTCAAACCGATGGGGCGAGTGTGCAACGTCCTCTTGCCGGAACGGGAAACCGGCAATGGCCAGATGCGTCCGCGCCACCTTGACGCCTCGGCCCTGGAAACGCCCAGCCTGGCCTTGGCCAACGCCGCGCGCGAGACTTTGCGCCTGGGGGACATCGTCGATAGCCTGCTCGAAGCCATGCTCGGAGCCCTGCGTGGCACCCAGGCCGCCTTGCCACAGCAAGTTCGCGCCTTGGGCGAGGACGCCGAAGCCCTGTACAGCGCAATCAAGCTGTACCTGGCGCAGATGTCACGGGAAGACCTCAGCGAACAGGACAACCGCCGCTGGGCCGAAATCATCGAACTGGCAATTAACCTCAAACTCGCCTGTGACCTGATCGAACGCATGTTGCGCAAGGTCCAGCAGCAAAAAACCAGCCAGCGCCGGGAATTCTCCCAGGTAGGCCTGGAAGAGCTGTCCGGCCTGCAGGAGCAATTGCTGGCCAACCTGCGCCTGGGCCTGTCGGTGTTCCTCAGTGCCGACCCGGAAAGCGCCCGCTTGCTGCTGCGGGAAAAACGTCGGTTCCGTGCCCAGGAACGGCGCCTCGCCCACGCCCATGTCAGCCGCCTGCAGCGCAAGATCGTGCAAAGTATCGAAACCAGTTCGCTACACTTGGAGCTGATCGCCGACATGAAGCGGTTGAACTCTTTGTTCTGTAGTAGTGCCTATGTGGTACTAGGCGGCTCGGACACCGGAGGGCTGATGCTCGACAGTGTGCCCGATGAAGCCCGCCAGCCCTGATTTCTCCTTGCTGAGGACCCTCGCTCGCCCATGCGTTGCCTGATGTTCGTTTGCCTGCTGATCTGCAGCCTGTCCTCGTTCGCCCTCGACCGCTCGCGGGTTGAAGGCTACCTGTTGCCTAATGGTCTGCAGGTCATCCTGAAAAACGGTTACGAACGTGACCATGTGGCGATTCGTCTGGTGGTCGGCGTGGGCCTGGATGATTTCGACTGCGAGCAGAAAGAGCTGCCACACCTGCTTGAGCACCTGTTGTTCAGTGGTATCGACGAAACAGGCGAAGGTGGGCTGGAAGAGCGCTTGCAAGCGCTTGGCGGCGAGTGGAACGCTTATACCAGCAGTGCCGACACCACCTTTGTCATCGAGGCCCCGGCGCGCAACCAGCGCAAGGTCCTGGACCTGCTGTTGGCAGTAATCCGCGATACCCGCATCGACGCCAAGGCCTTGGCCACCGCCAAGCGCATCATAGAGCGCGAGGATGGCGGCCACTATGGCCACCTGCAGCGCTGGCTCGACCGCCAGGACATCGGCCATCCCGCCAGCAGTCAACTGGCCACCGAGCTGGGTCTGAAATGCCCGGAGCGTTCCAACCTCGACGACATGACCTTGGCGCAAGTCCAGGCTTTGCGTGACCGCTGGTACGCGGCCAACAACATGACCCTGATCATGGTCGGCGGCCTCGACCGCCTGCTTCCGGCCTATCTGGAGCGGTCCTTTGGCGAGCTGCCCACTACTGAACCCGAAGAGCGCCGCAACCTAGAAAGCATCACCCGACAGGCCGAGCAGCGTCGCAACCTGACCCGCGGCTGGCTGGGCGATGGCGTCAAACTGCACTGGCTGTTCATCGAACCGGTGCTGGACAACGACCACCAAGCCACCCTCGACCTGCTGTCGCGCTACCTGGACTGGGCGCTGTACGACCAGCTGCGCCTGCGCAACGGGCTATCCTACGGCCCCTCCGTACAACGTGAGAGCTTTGGCGACACCGGCCTGCTCAGCCTCAATGCGGACCTTGAGCGCGATGACATCGACAAGGCAATCAAGGTGATGCAGGGCCTGTTCGACCACCTGCGCAAAGAAGGCCTGGACCCAGACACCTTCGCCCGCATCAAGGAAGCCAGCATCGGCAAGGAAAGCTGGAGCACCCAAGGCAACAGTGCCTTGGCCGACTACTACTGGGGGGCGCTGAACGACTACACCGACGGGCGCTTTGCCAACCCGGTGCGCAAGCTGCGCCAGGTCAGCCTGGAACAGGCCAACGAGGCGCTGAAGGATCTACTCAAGGAAGATGGCTATGTGCGCATCGAAAAGCCGTTGCTAGGCTATGACGAGCTTTACGGGCTGATGGCCTTGCTTGTAGGGCTGGTCCTGGCGGCGGGGCTGTTGCGCTGGCGGCGGCAAAGGCCTGAGCGGCCCAGTGGTGCTACACGGCAGCGGTGATTCGGCGGTATCCTTTTGCCAGTACCGGACCCTTCGCGGGCTTGCCCGCGAAGAGGCTGGCACAGCCACCTCACTTTTCTGTTGTAGCCCCCAATGCCCCAAATCCCCCAAATCGTTCAGCGCATCATCGAACTCCTCAAGCGCTACCCCGGCATCATCGCGCTCGGCGGTTTCCTCTCCGGCATCGGCAGTTTCATCCTGGTCGACCGCCAGGCTGGCCTGGCCAGCTGGGTCGCCGTGCTCATGCTGGTCAGCTGGGTCTGGCTGATGCTGGAGAACACCCTCACCGGGCTGTTCGCGCGCACGTTCAACCGCGAGATCCCTCAGCCGCTGTTGCGTTACGCAACGCAGATGATCCACCAGGAAACGCTGTTCTTCGTGCTGCCGTTCTTTTTCATCACCACCACCTGGAACAGCGGACAGCTTGTCTTCACAGGCCTGCTCGGCGCCGCCGGCCTGGTCTCGATCATCGACCCGCTGTACTACAAGTGGCTGGCACCGCGGCGCTGGCTGTTCCTGGCGCTGCATACCCTGACGTTGTTCGCCGCTCTGCTGACCGCTCTCCCGATCATCCTGCACCTGACCACCGCACAAAGCTTCAAGCTGGCCCTGATCGCGGCCATGGCCCTGTCTTTCCCCAGCCTGGCCAGCAGCTTCCCGGTCAACAATTGGCGCCGCGCGGTGGCACTGGTGCTGGTTACCCTGTCGGTCGGTGCCGGGGGCTGGCTGCTGCGCTCCTGGGTACCGCCGGCAACCCTGTGGATGACCGAGGTGGCAGTGAGTACTGAGGTACTGAACCGCCAACCGGGCGATTCGCTGGACGAAATTGCCGCCAGCCGCATCCGCAGCAGTGGCCTGTATGCCTACACCGCCATCAACGCTCCACGCGGCCTGAACGAGCGGATCTACCATGTGTGGCAGAAGGACGGCCAGGAGGTCGACCGCATTGCCCTGGACATCCACGGCGGACGTAAGGAAGGCTATCGGGCCTGGACCCACAAGCAGAACTTCCCGCCCAACCCGGTAGGCAAGTGGCAGGTGAGGGTGCTGACCGAGGATGGGCAAGTGATCGGCGTGCTGCGCTTCAAGGTGGTCAATGATGCACCAGCTGCTAGTTGACCCCTGCCTTGCGCAGCACAAGCAGGCCCAGGTCACTGTTGCCAAGCGTACATACAGCACATAATCACCAAACACCCCATGCCCCCTGCGCTATGATCAGGCCCTAAGCCTTAGCGCCGAGTCAATTGCATGGAGCCTATGACCACCCCCAGCGCCACCCTGGACACCCGCAGCCAACCGGCCTGCCTGCGGGTTACCGGCGACTGGACCCTGGCACACTACGCCAACCTCAAGCGCGAGAGCGAGCGCCTGCGCACGCAGTGCCCTGACGACACCATCGCCGACCTCAGCCAGCTGGGCCGCCTGGACACCGCCGGCGCTTCGCTGCTGGCCGAACTGCTAGGCTCCGAGCGCCTGTCGCGCTGCACCCTCGAGCTGCCTGAAGCCAGCCGGGCGCTGCTGAAGAATGTCTACTGCTCGGTCCAGGATTACTGCATCCCGGTCAAAGAGCCCGAGCGCAATGTACTGTTGCAGCTGCTGGAGCGTATCGGTTGCGCCGTCGGCACGCTCTGGCAGGACAGCATGCAATTGCTTGGTTTCGTCGGTGTGATTCTCGAAACCTTGCTGCGCCGCGCCTTCCAGCCACATCGCTGGCGCTTCACTCCTGTGGTGGCACACATTGAACAGACCGGGCTGGATGCCGCGCCCATCGTTGCGTTGCTGACATTCCTGGTGGGCGCCGTAGTCGCGTTCCTCGGTGCCACGGTGCTGGCCGACTTCGGCGCGACCATTTTCACCGTCGACCTGGTTGCGTTCTCGTTCCTGCGCGAGTTCGCCGTGCTGCTGACAGCCATTCTCATGGCCGGCCGCACTGCCAGCGCGTTCACCGCACAGATCGGCTCGATGAAGGCCAACGAAGAAATTGACGCCATCCGCACTCTGGGCCTCAACCCCATGGAGCTGCTGGTGGTGCCGCGGGTACTGGCCCTGTTGATTTCGCTGCCGTTACTCACCTTTGTCGCGATGATCTGCGGCATCGTTGGTGGTGCAGTAGTATGCGCCCTGACGCTGGACATTTCGCCGGCCATGTTCCTGTCACTGCTGCAAAGCGACATTGGCGTGCAGCACTTCCTGGTAGGCCTGGCCAAGGCACCGTTCTTCGCCTTCCTGATCGCTGCCATCGGCTGCCTGGAAGGCTTCAAGGTCAGCGGCAGCGCCGAGTCAGTGGGGGCACACACCACCTCGGCAGTGGTGCAGTCGATTTTTGTGGTCATCGTGCTGGATGCGGTGGCAGCGCTGTTCTTCATGGAGATGGGCTGGTGAGTGGCCAGGATTGCGTAATCGAAGCCCGCGGCATCTGCAACCGCTTCGGCCGCCAGGTGGTGCATGAAAACCTTGACCTTGACCTGTACCGCGGCGAAATCCTCGCCGTGGTAGGCGGCTCAGGCAGCGGCAAGTCGGTGCTTCTGCGCAGCATCATTGGCCTGCGCCGGCCCAATGAAGGGCAGATCAAGGTACTCGGCCAGGACCTGACCGGCCTGCGCGAAGAACAGCGTTCACTGGTCGAACGGCGCTTTGGCGTGTTGTTCCAGAAGGGCGCGCTGTTCTCTTCGCTGACGGTGACCGAAAACGTGGCTTTGCCGCTGATCGAGCACGCCGGGCTGTCGCGCAATGATGCCGAGCACCTGGCCGGGGTGAAACTGGCCCTTGCCGGGTTGCCGATCTCGGCTGCCGACAAGTACCCGGCCTCGTTGTCGGGGGGCATGATCAAGCGCGCAGCGCTGGCCCGCGCCTTGGCCCTGGACCCGGACATCCTGTTCCTCGACGAACCCACGGCAGGCCTGGACCCGATCGGTGCCGCGGCATTTGACCAGTTGATCCTTACCCTGCGCGATGCGCTGGGCCTGTCGGTGTTCCTGATCACCCACGACCTCGACACCCTGTACACCATCACCGACCGCATCGCGGTGCTGTCGCAAAAGAAGGTCCTGGTGGCCGGCCCGCTGGCCGAGGTCGAGAAGACCAACGACACCTGGATCCAAGAATACTTTCACGGCCCACGCGGGCGCGCAGCCGAACAGGCTGCCACCCGTGCCGGGCAGGAGCGCTGAGCAATGGAAACCCGAGCCCATCACGTCCTCATCGGCCTGGTCACCGTTCTGGTGGTGGCCGGGGCCATGCTGTTCGGCCTGTGGCTGGCCAAGTCCAGTGTCGACGACGCCTTCAAGGATTACGAAGTAGTGTTCAACGAAGCCGTGTCTGGCCTTTCCCGTGGCAGCACGGTGCAGTACAACGGCATCAAGGTGGGCGACGTGTCCACCCTGCGCCTGGACCCGAAAGACCCGCGCCGGGTATTGGCACGGGTGCGTCTGAGCGCCGATACCCCGGTGAAGGAAGACACCCAGGCCAAACTGACCCTGGCCGGCGTCACCGGCAACTCGTTCATCCAGCTCAGCGGCGGCACCCCGCAAAGCCCCGAGCTTAAAGGCAAGGATGGCAAGCTGCCGGTGATCGTCGCTTCGCCATCGCCAATCTCGCGTCTGCTCAACGACAGCAGCGACCTGGTGACCAACATCAACATGCTGCTACACAACGCCAACCAGATGTTCTCCGAGGACAACATAGGCCACCTCAGCAACACGCTGGCCAACCTCGACAAGACCACCGGCGCCTTTGCCGGCCAGCACGGCAGCATCGCCGAGGCCATCGAGCAGCTGGTGCAGGTTGGCAAGCAGGCCAGTGCCACCCTGGCCGAAACCCAGGCGCTGATGCGAAATGCCAACGGCCTGCTGGGTAGCGAAGGCAAACAGGCGATCGGCAGCGCCGAACAGGCCATGCAGTCACTGGCCCAAAGCACGGCAACCATCAATAACCTGCTCAAGAACAACAGCGAGGCTATCGGTGACGGCGCCCAGAGCCTGAACCAACTCGCCCCAGCCATTCGCGAACTGCGCGAAACCCTTAACGCACTCAAAGGCATTTCCCGGCAACTGGAAGCCGATCCAAGCGGCTACCTGCTGGGCCGCGACAATAACAAGGAGTTCCAGCCATGAATCCGTTACGCCTGCTGACCCTTGTGGTTGCGCTGAGCCTGGCCAGCGCCTGCTCGATCCTGCCGAAAAGTGAACCTGTGGACCTTTATCGCCTGCCGGTGAATCAACCCAGCCGCACGGCACCGGCGCTGGACTGGTCATTGCGCCTGAACAAGCCGCTGGCCAGTGAAGTGTTGGCCGGGCCAAGGATTGCCGTGATTCCCCAAGGCAATGTGGTGAGCAGCTACAAGGGCGCGCGCTGGAGCGATGCGGCCCCGGTGCTGCTGCGCAACCGCTTGCTCGATGGGTTCCAGCGAGAGGGCCAGGTACAGCGCCTCAGCGCCGACGACAGCAACCTGCAGGCTGACTACGAGTTGGCCGGCGAGCTGCTGGCATTTCAGAGTGAATACCGCACAGATGGGGTTGTGGAGGTGGTGATCCGCTATGACGCTCGCTTGGTCCAGGGCCGCAACCAACGTATCCTGGCTAGCAAGCGCTTCGAAATCCGCCAACCGCTGAACGACAAACAGGTATCAGCAGTGGTCGCAGGCTTCGGCCAGGCCAGCGACCAGCTGGTGGGGCAAGTCGTAAACTGGACCATCACCCAGGCCAATCAGTCACAGCTGAAGGTTCAGGCAAAGAACCAATAGCAGACAAAGATCGCCGCGATCACGCCGGACAACTCAGCCAGCAGCGCGCATCCCACCGCATGGCGCACGCGCTGGATTCCCACGGCACCAAAGTACACCGCCAACACATAGAAGGTGGTTTCGGTACTGCCCTGGATAGTCGCCGCCAGCAGCGCCGGAAAACTGTCCACGCCGTGGGTCTGCATGGTCTCGATCAGCATCGCCCGTGCAGCGCTGCCAGAGAGCGGTTTGACCAGCGCCGTCGGCAAGCCTTCGACGAAGCGTGTATCCATGCCCATCCAGTTCACCGCATGGCGAATGCCTTCCAAGGCCAGCTCGAGGGCGCCTGACGCACGCAGTACACCCACCGCCACCAACATCGCCACCAGGTAAGGCAGCAGGTTCTTGGCCACATCAAAGCCTTCCTTGGCGCCTTCGACAAAGGCTTCATAGACCTGCACGCGTCTCAGGGCGCCGATCACCAGGAACAACGTGATCACGCCAAACAACGTGAGGTTGCCCAGGACTGACGACAGACTTGCCAGCGCAGCCGCCGACAACGAGCCAAGAAAAGCCATGAAACCACCCAGCAGCAAAGCGCCGGGAATAAAGTAGGCGAGCACGACCGGATCCCACAGGCGTAAGCGCTGCATCACCGCCACTGACAGCAGGCCAACCAAGGTCGAGACGCTGGTAGCCAGCAAGATTGGCAGGAACACCATGGCCGGGTCTGCCGCACCTTGCTGGGCCCGATACATGAAGATGGTCACCGGCAGCAGGGTCAGCGACGAGGCGTTGAGCACAAGGAACAGAATCTGCGCATTGCTTGCCGTAGTGCTGCTGGGGTTCAGCTCCTGCAGCGCCCGCATGGCCTTCAGGCCAATCGGCGTGGCGGCATTGTCCAGGCCCAGGCCGTTGGCGGCGAAGTTCATGGTGATCAGGCCCAGGGCCGGGTGGCCAGGCGGCACCTCCGGCATCAAACGAGCGAACAGCGGGCCCAAAACCTTGGCCAGCCATTCGACGATGCCGGCTTTTTCGGCGATTTTGAGAAAGCCCAGCCATAGGGTCAGCGTGCCGAACAGCAACACCATTACCTCGACCGACAGCTTGGCCATGGCGAAGATGCTTTCGACCATTGCCGCGAAGATGCCAGCGTTGCCACCTACCAGCCATTGGGCCAGGGCGGACACCGCCGCCACCAGGAAAAAGCCGAGCCAAAGGCCGTTGAGCATCCGTATGTTCCCCCTCAAAAGTGCCCGAATAATAGCGTATCGCAGCCTGTGACTGGCGATCGCGAGCCTTTGCAGGTGCGGCTCAAAATCTCGCAGATAACAAAAAGCCCCGACAGGTCGGGGCTCTTGGTCAAACAGCCATCAGGCTCAGCGCTTGGCGGTTTCGCCAACCACTACAGCTTCCCGCTTCTCGGCCATCAGCGAGGCATAGTACTTCTCGCCCTTGACCGCGTCGTACATGCCTTCCCAGCGAGCAATGACCAACGCAGCCAAGGCGTTGCCCACAACGTTCAGCGCAGTCCGGGCCATGTCCATGATGCGGTCCACACCGGCGATGAAGGCCAGGCCTTCCAGCGGGATGCCCACGCTGCCCAGGGTGGCCAGCAGTACCACGAACGATACGCCCGGCACACCAGCGATACCTTTGGAGGTGACCATCAGGGTCAGTACCAACAGGAGTTGCTGGCTCCACGACAGGTCGATACCGTACAGCTGAGCAATGAAGATCGCCGCGATGCTCTGGTACAGGGTCGAACCGTCGAGGTTGAACGAGTAGCCGGTCGGAACCACGAACGAGCAGATCGACTTTGGCGCACCGTACTTCTCCATCTTCTCGATCACCCGCGGCAGCACGGTTTCCGAACTGGAGGTGGAGTAGGCCAGGATCAGCTCATCTTTCATGATGCGCATGATCTTGATCACCGAGAAGCCGAACACGCGGGCCACCAGGCCCAGCACCATGAAGGCGAAGAAGGCGATCGCGA
>Ga0182736_1002797_pt1 | contig 12544 bp, 11 predicted proteins | sample eDN5th30CKraftBY_FD_128882 | JGI IMG/M metagenome (GOLD analysis project Ga0182736, IMG submission 128882) | Enriched backyard soil microbial communities from Emeryville, California, USA - eDNA 5th pass 30_C Kraft BY (version 2) (version 2) | ecosystem: Environmental > Terrestrial > Soil >...
CGCGCTGCGGCCGGGCCGTCATGAGCCGGCGCAGTGCGGCCACAGCGCCTTTGGTGGCCGCCAGCACCGCGGCGATCGTCGGTCTGCATTCCTTCGTCGACTTCAGCATGCAGATGCAGGCCGTCGCTTTGACGTGGACGGCTTTGCTCGGCGCCGGCGTGGCGCAGTCCTGGAGCGGTCAGGTCGATACCGCGGCGTGAGCGGGGCGCCGGGCGTGAAGCGTGAGACGGCGACGTTGCAAACGATGAGCTGCCGCGCGAGCGGAACGCAGGAGGGCGACGAGCGAGATGCTTGAGAGGACCCGCACCATCGATACCCGGCTCGCCACGGCGGCGGCTGAAGGCGACGCCATCGATCTGCGCAAGATCCAGGCGTTCTTCTGGCGCCGCTGGCAACTCATTCTCGCCACCGCGGCGGTGGTGGCGGCGCTTACGTATATCGTGCTGCTGGTCGTCACGCCGCGCTACACCGCGACCGTGCAGGTGCTGCTCGATCCCAGCCGCCAGAAGCTGATCGGCACCAACAGCGTCGTGCCGGAACTCAGCCTCGACACCGGCAGCGTCGACAGCCAGCTCTCGCTGATCCGCTCGACCAATCTGCTGCGGCGCGTGGTCGAGAAAACCAGGCTGACCCAGGACCCGGAATTCGGCGTCGGCAATCGCGCCAGCCTGTTCTCCGTTCTGATGTCCTGGGTCTGGCCGAGCCCGGAGGAGGTGCAGCACCAGAACCAGCCGGCGGCATCGGCCGAGCCGATTTCCGCCGACGTGCTGCGCTCGACCAACCGGCTGCGCAACGCGATCGAAGTGAACCGCATTCAGCGCACGTACGTGATTTCCATCTCGGTCACCGCGGAGGATCCGCAGAAGGCGGCCTTTCTCGCCAATGCGGTGGCGGAGACCTATGTCGTCGATCAGCTCGATGCCCGTTACGAGGCGGCCAAGACCGCCGCCGGCTGGCTCGCCCAACGCATGGAGGCGATGCGTGAGCAGGTGCGCGAGTCGGAGGAGGCGGTCGCCAGCTTCCGCAGCCAGCACAATCTGGTGACGACCTCGAGCGAAGCCAAGATCACCATTTCCGAGCAGCAGCTCTCCGAACTGAACGCGCGGCTGGTGCAGGCGCGCGCCGAAACCGCGGCGCGGCGTGCCGCCTACGAGCAGGCGGCGCAGATGCAGGCGCGGGGCGGCAGCCTGCAAACGGTGTCGGAGGTGGTTCGCTCGCCGGTCATTTCCAGCCTGCGCTCGCAGCAGTCGCAGGCGGCGCAGAAGGTCGCCGAACTGGTCAGCCGCTACAACAGCGACCATCCGCTGGTGGTGCGGGCGCGCGCGGAGCTGCGCGACGTCAACAACAGCATCGCCGAGGAAACCGGCCGCATCATTGTCAACCTGAAGAACGAATACGAGGTGGCGCGCGCCCGTGAGGACTCGCTGCAGAAGAGCCTCGACCAGATCTCCGGCGTGGACGGCGGCATCGACAGCAGCATCGGCATCCGCCTGCGCGAACTGGAGCGCAACAACGCCGCCAACAAGACGCTGTTCGAGAACTTCCTGTCGCAGGCCAAGATCACCGACGCGCAGTCGACTTTCGTGGCGCGCGACGCACGCATCATTTCGCCGGCGGCGCGGCCCGGTTCGCCGTCCTTCCCGAAGAAGACACTGGTGATGTCGCTCGCGCTCGTCGTCGGCCTGATGATGGGCGTCTGCGGCGGCGTCGCGCTCGACATGCTCAATTCCGGCTTCTCGACCCAGCGCGAAGTCGAGGAAAAACTCGGCGTGCCGTTCCTCGCGTCGCTGCCGCTGCTGACGCCGGCCGAGCGGACCGTCGACGGCAAGGTGCTGGAGCCGTCCGCCTATGGCCACGCCAAGCCCCTGTCGCGCTACGCCGAGGCGGTGCGCACCGTGCGCATGGGCGTGCAGATGGCCGACGTCGACGATCCGGCCAAGGTCGTGCTGGTGACGTCGTCGGTGCCGCAGGAAAGCAAATCGACCATCGCGCTCAGTCTGGCGACGTCGTCGCTGAAGGCCGGCCTGCGCACCGCGATCGTCGACGGCGATCTGCGGCATCCGTCGGTGTCGCGCTTCTTCAATCTGCACACCGGGCCGGGGCTGGTCGATCTGCTGGCGGGAACCGCGGGCGCCGATCAGGCGATCTTCAACCGCGGCGGCCTGACGGTGATCCCGGCCGGATCGAAGTCGCAGAACCCGCCCGATCTGCTCGGCTCGGCGCGCATGAAGAGCCTGGTCGACAAGCTGCGCGACACCTACGACTACGTGATCATCGACTCGCCGCCGGTGGCGCCGGTCATCGACGCCAAGGTGGCGATGCAGCTCGCCGACAAGGTGATCTTCGTCGTGCGCTGGCAGTCGACCACGCGCGAAATGGTGATGCAGTCGATCGAGGCGCTCGGCGCCGGGCGCAAGCTGGCGGGCGTCGTGCTGGGCATGGTCGATGAGGCGAAGGCGCCGCGCTACGGGCCTTACTCGCACTACGCCGCCAATCAATACAAGAGCTACTACCAGAACTGACGCTGTTGCGGCCGGCCGGTACGGCCGCCGCAGGGAGCCTGTCGAGATGTCCGCCGACGTCCGCGTCCTGACCAAGCCCGCCGCGCCGCCCACCCGCGCGGCGGACGCCTTCGCGCAGCGCCGCAACGTCTACTCGCAGCACGGCGAGGACGGCGTGCTGGAATGGGTGCTGACCAAGCTTGGCATCGGCGCCGGCTATTTCTGCGAGTTCGGCGCGTGGGACGGCAAACACTTTTCCAACTGCCGTTATCTCTATGAAAAAGGCTGGCGCGGCCTCTTCATCGAGGGCGATGCCGCGCGCTTTGCCGATCTGGCCGCCACCTATGCCGGCGAGGGCCGCATCGCCGTCGTCAACGACTATGTGCGGGCGCAGGGCGCGTCGTCGCTCGACGCCATCTTCGCGCGCCACGGCATCGGCTCGCTCGATCTGCTGTCGATCGACATCGACGGCGACGACCTGACCATCTGGCGGTCGCTCCGTTCGGTGCGGCCGGCCGTCGTCATCATCGAATACAACCCGACGATCCCGTTCGACACGCTGTATGAGAATCCGCAGGGCGAGAACAAGGGCAATTCGGCGCTGGCGATTGCCGAGCACGCGGCCGCGACCGGTTACGCGCTGGTGGCGGGCACGGCGTCCAACCTGATCTTCGTCGACGAGGCGCGGCGCAGCGCGGACCTGCCGCGGCTGACGCTGGCGCAACTGGCGCAGACCTGCCGCGGCAGCCGGTTCTTCTTTGGCTACGACGGCGAGATGATCGTCGATACCGGCGCGGCATCCGCCAGCCGGGAATATTTCGCCGTGCCGTGGACGCGCTTCGTCGGCACGCAGCCGGTGCCGAAATTCCTGCGCGGCTATGAGCGGCTCCAGCGCACGCGGCTGCTGTACTCGCTGCTCGGCCTGATGGTGCGTCGGCCGCTGACGCTGCTGCGGCTGGTGCGCAACAAGGCGCGGCGCGCCGAGCGGAAGGCGGACTGAGGGCGACGACGTGGGCACCTATCGATACCTGATCGCATCGCTGCTGAAGGCGCCGGGGCGCCGGCATTACACCTGCCCGAATTGCGGCGCGGCGGGTGCCGCGGTGGTGCGGCGCAAGTATCTCGTGACGCAACTGCGGCGCTGCGCCGGCTGCGGCCTGCTGTTCCGCACGCCGACCGACAGCGCGGCCGACAACGAGATTTTCTACAACCGCTTCTACCGCCAAGGCACCACCACCGACACGCCGGCCGAGGACGAACTGGCGGCGCAGATCGAGAGCGGCTTCAGCGGCTTCCAGTACAGCTACGAGCGCCACATCCGGCTGCTGCGCGGCTGCGGCGTCGGGCCCGGCGCGCGCGTGTTCGATTTCGGCTGCTCATGGGGTTACGGACCGTTCCAGCTGGCGCGTCACGGCTACAAGGTGACGGCCTTCGAGATCGGCCGCGGCCGCGCCGATTTCGCCCGGCATCGTCTCGGCGTCGATGTCATCGGCAGCCGGGAGGCGCTGCTGGACTTTGCCGAACTGCACGCCGGCGCGTTCGATGCCTTCTTCTCCTCGCATGTTCTCGAACACGTGCCGCAGCCAGGCGAGGCGATCGCCATCGCCGAGCGGCTGCTGCGGCCGGGCGGGCTGTTCATCTCGCTGACGCCGAACGGCTCGGCGGCGGCGCAGCGGGCGCAGCCGAACTGGGAGAAATGGTGGGGCGAGGTCCACCCGAATTTCATCGACGATGTCTATCTCAACACGGCGCTGGCGCGCTGGCCGCGCACCTTGTTCGCCTCGCCGCTGAGCGATGCCGATCTCGGCCGGCTGATGCCGTCGAAGTCCGCGCCGCAGGTGATCGGGCCGCTCGACACGCTCGAACTCGGCTGCGTCGCGGTGCGGCCATGATGGACGCGCCGGACACCGCCTTGCATCACGGCTGGTCCGGCACGGTGCGCCGGCGTCTCGGCCTGTCGCTGTCGGCCAATGCCTTCGGCCAGATCGTCACCATCGCCGTGCAGTTGGCGTCGCTGCCGGTGCTGATCGGCGCCTGGGGCGTCGAGGTCTACGGGCTGTGGCTGGTGATCTCGGCGGTGCCGGCCTATCTCGCCTTTCTCGATGCGGGCTTCGGCACCGCGGCCGGCAGCCACATGGTCGGCCTCGTCGTGCGCGGCGGGTCGGACGATGCGGCGCGCGTCTATAATGCGCTGGCCGCGCTGGTGCTGGCGGTGGTCGCCGGCATCGGCATCCCGGCCGCGCTGGTCGCGCTGTGGCTGCCGTGGAGCGCGTACTTTCCGCTCGGCGCCGCCGCCGGCCCCATCGACGTGGCGATTGCCGCCGTCACCGCCTATGGCTTCGCCTGCCTGCCGATGTCGGTCGTGCAGACCGGCTTCCGCGCCAATGGGTCCTATGCGCTCGGCGCGACGCTGGCGAACGCGCTGCGGCTCGGCGAAAGCGCGGCCATGCTCGGCGTCGCCGCGGCGGGCTACGGTCTGGCGCCGGCGGCGCTGACGCTGCTGGCGGTGCGCAGCCTCGGCACCGTGGCGATTGCCGTGACCATGCACCGGACCGTGCGCTGGCTGCCGTTCCGGCCGGGCGGAGCGGCGCTCGGCGAATTGCGGCCGCTGCTGCGTCCGGCTTTCGCGGTGATGATGTTTCCGGCGGCCTTCGCTCTAAGCATTCAGGGCATGACGTTCCTGATCGCCGCGCTGGTGTCGGTCAAGGCGGTGGTGGTGTTCTCGGCGGTGCGGACGCTGACGCGGCTCGGCCTGCAGGCGGTGTCGGTGGTCAGCCAGGCGGTGATGCCGGAATATTCCGCCGCCGCGCATACCGACCGCGCGCGGCTGGCCCGGCTGGTGAAATTCAACGCCGCCGCGGCCTTCGTCGTGGCGCTGACGCTGGCCGTCGTGCTGGCCGCCGCCGGCGTGCCGTTCATCGGCTTCTGGTCGGGCGGCCAGATCGAGGCGCCGCTGCGCCTGGTGCTGCTGATGGCCGCGGTGATGGTGGTGCAGGCGGTCGCCACGGTGCCGCTCAGCCTGCTCATCAGCGTCAACCGGCATGGCGCCTGCGGCGTGATCATGGTCGCCGGCGCGCTGGTGGCGCTGGCCGGCGCGGCCGCGGTGCTGCCGTCATGGGGACTGGAAGGCGCGGCGCTGGCGCTGCTGCTCACCGATATCGCGATGCTGGCGATCTTCGTCGACCGCGTCGCCGCGAACCGGCTCGTCGATGGCGGCGGGTGGCGCGTCGTCCCGCGCGCCAGACCGACGTGGTTCCCATGAGGGCGCCGGGACCGGTCCAGTTCGCGGTGTCGCATCCGACCGGCAACCGCAATGTCAGGGCGGCGCTGTCTGCGTTGCAGGCGCGCGGCATGCTGCATTCGTTCTGGACCGGCATGGCCTGGCACGGCGGCGCCGGCCGGTCGGCGGTGCTGCCGGCGTCGCTGTTGCGCGAACTGGAGCGCCGCCGCTTCGCCGACATCCCGCGGGAGCGGATCGTGCAGAACGCCGCCCGCGAGATCGTGCGGCTGGCGGCGCAGCGGCTGCTCGGCGGCGTCGGCGGACTGTCCGAACTGCCGCTGCTGCGCGCCGATGGCATCAACCGCGCCCATGACGGCTTCGTCGCGCGCGGCCTGCGGGCCGATGCCGGTTATCAGGCCGTCTACGCGCCGATCGGCGCCAGCTACCGCACCTTCGCGACGGCGCGCCGGCTCGGCCTCGCCACGGTGCTCGAAATGTCGAGCGCCTATTACGGCTTCTACCGCGACCTCATTGCGGAGGAGGCGGAGCGGGCGCCGGCGTGGGCGCCGACGCTGCGCGATGCGATCGCGGCGGTGAACCGGCCGCGGCATGACGACGCCGAAATCGCCACGGCCGGCCGCCTCATCGTGCCGAGCCGCTTCGTCGCCGACAGCCTGCGCGGCGCCAAAGGCGCGCCGCGTCCCATCGTCGTGCCCTATGGCTGTCCGCCGGCGACGGGCGAGGCCACAGCGAGACCGCCGGGCAAGGTCAAGCTGCAAGTGCTGTTTGTCGGCAGCCTGACCCAGGCCAAGGGCCTCAGTTATCTGTTCGCCGCCGCGGCGCGGGTATCGTCGATTGCCGACCTGACGGTGGTCGGCGGCCTGCGCACGCGCGACTGCCGCGCCCTCAACGACGCGCTCGGCCGCGTGCGCTGGATCGAGCGCCTCACGCATCCCGATCTGCTGCGGCTGATGGCGCAATGCGACGTGCTGGTGCTGCCGAGCCTGGCCGAAGGCATGGCGCTGGTGGTCGGCGAGGCCATGGCGCAAGGCTGCGCCGTCGTCGTCACGCCGAATGCCGGCAACGACGTCCTGGTCCGCGACGGCGACACCGGCTTCGTCGTGCCGGTGCGCGACAGCGACGCCATCGAGCGGGCGCTGGTAACGCTGCATGGCGACCGCGATCTCCTCGCGACGATGTCCCGCAAGGCCCGCGCCGAGGCCGCCGCCTACAGCGACGCGGCCTACGGCGCCGCGCTCTGCCAGACACTGGCGCCGGTGCTGCATGACTGACCGCAGGCACACCGCACAACGACACGGCTCGGACGCAGCAGGCGTCCGGCGCGACTTCGCCTCGCTGCATCTGCTGCGCGCCCTCGCGGCGCTGGCGGTGATGGCCGGGCACGCGCGGGCTTTCGTGCTGCCGGACTACGAACTGCTGCCGGAGCCGGGCGCCATGACGGCTGCGTTCTATGTCGTGACCGGCCTCGGCCATCAGGCGGTCATCGTGTTCTTTGTGCTCAGCGGCTTTCTCATCGCCGGCTCGGTGCTGGACCGCACGCAAAGCGGCCGGTGGTCGTGGCGCGATTACGCGGTCGAGCGGCTGTCGCGGCTCTGGGTGGTGCTGATCCCCAGCCTGGTGCTGACGCTGCTGTGGGACCGGCTGGGCATGAGCATGGCGTCAGCGCCGGACGGTTTTTATGCCGGCGCGCTCGACAGCCTCTATCACAGCGGCCCGGCGCAGCCCGGCGGCGCCGTGCATAACGCCGGCGTGTTCCTCGCCAACGTCTTCTTTCTGCAAACCGTCGCCGCGCCGACCTACGGCTCGAACGGCCCGCTGTGGAGTCTCGCCAACGAGTTCTGGTACTACGTGATTTTCCCGCTCGGCTTTATCGCGCTGACCGGCCGCACCGCCGAGATCTGGCGCATCGGCTGCGCCGCCGCCGCGCTGGCGCTCTGCCTGCTGCTGCCGCGCGCGATGGTCTGGCTCGGACTGGTCTGGCTGTTCGGCGCGCTGGTGGCGGTGTGGCACCGCCGCGCCGGCGACGGCCGCCGCGCCTTGCATCCGTGGATCGCGGCCGGATTGGCGTTGTTGTTCATCGCGACGCTGGCCGCCGTTCGCCTCGCCGCGACGCCCGGCGTGGCGTCCGACCTCGTCACCGGCGCGGCGGCGGCGCTGCTGGTCGCGGCGCTGGTGCACACCGACGACCGGCGCATGCCGGGGCAGCCGCTGGTGCGCGCGCTGTCGGACATGTCCTACACGCTCTATCTGTTTCATTTTCCGCTGTTCGCCTTTCTCGCGGTCGCCGTGCTGGGCGAGCAGAAGCTGGCTTTCGCGCCGGCCGGCATCGCCGTGTTCGCGGGCTTCGTCGCCGCCGCGCTGGTTTATTCCTTCGCCGGCTATCTGGCGTTCGAGCGCAACACCACATGGATCCGCCGCCGCATCGGCGCGGCGCTCGGCGCGATGAAGGGGCGGCCCCTGCCGCTGCGGCGCGAACCATGACAGCCGACGCCCTTTACGACGCGCGACACATCGGCGCCGCCGCCAGCCGCGACAGCGTGCGCCGCCGCATCGTCGCCTATTGCTACGTCTTCTATGCGCTCATCTTCCTGCAAGGCGTCTTGCGCAAATGGGTAATGACCGACTGGGGCGACTACCTCATCCTGATCTGCGATCCGGTTCTCGGTCTGATTTACGTCGAATACCTGCTGCTGGAGAAGGCGAGGGCGCTGCGCCAGTTCGGCCTCTGGATCGCGCTCTGCTTCGCCTATCTGATGCTGGCGCTGGTCCAGTCGCTGATGCTGGAGAAGCTGGACCTGCTGCTGGTCGCCATCGGCTTCCGCTATTACCTGTTCTATCTGCCGCTGGTCGCCGTGCTGCCGGCGGTCTTCACGCGCGCCGATCTGCAGCGCTTCATCAAGTTCAATCTCTATATCGCCGTCCCGATCGCGGTTCTGGCGGTGGCGCAGTTCTATGCGCCGCTGACCTCGCCGCTGAACGCCGGCATCGGCATAGATGCCTTCATTTTCCAGGTGGTTGCCGGTGTGGTGCGGCCGTACGGGCCGTTCTCCTTCGCCGCCGCCCAGGCTTATTACGCGGCGCTGGCGCTGTGCTTCGTGCTGATCGCCTGGTCGGGCCGCGACTATTTCCGGATCTCGTTGCCGCTGCTTGTTGTCGCGGGCATCGCCGCGCTCTCGATGGGCGCGGTGAGCGGCAGCCGCTCCTACTTCCTGGCCGCGGCGGTGATCGCGGTGGTGTTCGTGCTGTCGGCGTTCGCGGCGCGCGGCGCGGGCTCGGCCGGGGTGACCATCGCCAGTTCGGCCGGGCTTGCGGTGGCCTTCATCGTGCTGTTCGCGGTGGTGTTTCCGGAAGCGCTCGAGACCATGACCAGCCGCCAGCAGACGGCGGTGGCGTCCGAAGGCTCGACCATCGGCCGCGTCGGTTTCATCTTTACGGAGTTCATCTCGGCCATCGGCGATGCGCCGTTTTTCGGCTACGGCGTCGCGCTCGGCACCAATGTCGGGTCCTATCTCGTGCTGGGCACCCGCGATTTCGCGCTGGCCGAATACGAATGGACGCGCCTGACCCAGGAACTGGGGCCGCTGTTCGGCCTGATGGTCATCGGCCTGCGCGTGCTGTTCTTCCTGTGGCTCGGGCATCTGGCGATCCGCGGCCTGCTGGTCCGCAACCAGCCATTCGCCGTGCTGATGTGGGCCTTTGCCGGTCCGCTGGTGCTGGTCGGATCGGTGACGACGCAGAACACGCTGCTGGCCTTCGCGTGGTTCACCGCCGGCATGGTGGTGGCGCTGGCCCGGCTTGACGCGCGGCCCTCGCGCGCCGCCGCGCCGCCCGAACGTGCAGGGTAGGGGGCGCCGATGCACGACAGCGATCGGACCCCCGTTCAGCTCGCCATCGTCATGGCCTGCCATAACCGGCGCGACAAGACGCTGGCCTGCCTCGCCAGCGTGGGCGCGCAGCGCCAGCCGGGTCTCGCCATCGACGTCTATCTTCTCGACGATGGCAGCACCGACGGCACCGCCGATGCGGTGCGCGCACGCTTTCCCGATACGCACATCATGACGGGCGACGGCACGCTGTTCTGGGCGGGCGGCATGCGCATCGCTTTCGCGGCCGCGATGCAGGCGGCCCCCGACTTCTATCTGTGGCTCAACGACGATCTCGAGCTGCGCGACGGCGCCATCGCCGCGCTGCTTGAGGCGCATGCGGCGGTCGCGCGGCCGGGCGCCGCGCGCAACATCGTTGTCGGCGCCGTCACCAACCGCGGCATGCGCACGGCCATCTACGGCGGCATCGACCGCCGGCAGGGCTGGAACCGCGTGCGCTTTCAGACCCACACGCCGATCGAGACCGAACCGGCCGAGTGCGCCGCCATGAGCGGCAATGTCGTGCTCATTTCCGCCGCCGTCGCCCGCGAGACCGGCAATATCGATCCCGCCTTCCGCCATCTGCTCGGCGATCTGGACTACGGCCTGCGGACGCGCGCGCGCGGCGGCAAGGTCTGGGTGGCGCCGGGCATCGCCGCCTATCTGACGGCGCAGGACGCCGGCAAGCGCATCTACAATCCCGACATCGGCTGGCGCGAGCGCTGGCGGCTGCAACGCTCGCCGTTCGGCTTGCAGTTCGGCCCGTGGTGGACGTTCTGCGTCCGCCACGGCGGCGCCATGGCGTTCTTCTCCTTCCTGTGGCCGTACTGGCGGCTGGTGTTTCCGTCGTCGGTGCAGCGGGCCATCGGCCGGCTGCGCGCCGCCGCCGTGCCGGCCGGCTCCCGCAGCGGGAGCGGCGCGCCATGACGCTGCGGCAGAATCTCAAACAGGTTTTCGCGCTGCTGCCGGAGGGACTGCAGGGGCGTCTCGAATACCGGCTGCGGCCGTCGCTGTCGGAAGGCTTCGGCGCCTTCAACGGCCAGCAGGCGCGCATCGCCATCTTCCAGCGGCTGCTGGCCGCATGCGACATCGGCCAGATCGTCGAGACCGGCACCTTCCGCGCCACCACCACGGCGCTGTTCGCCGCGACCTGCCTGCCGGTGCATTCGGTCGAGGTGTCGAAGAAGTTCTACGAATATGCCCGGCTGAAACTCGGCGCGGCCGGCAACGTGACGCTCTACCACGGCGACTCGGTGGCGCGGCTGCCGGAGATCTGCGACCGGCTCGCCAATGCGCCGCGGACAACCTTCGTCTATCTCGACTCGCATTGGCGCGACCGGCTGCCGCTGCGCGACGAAATCGAAATCCTGTCGCGGCGTTTGCCGAATGCGGTCGTGATGATCGACGACTTCGCGGTGCCGTTCGATGCCGGCTACGCCTTCGACGACTATGGCGACGGCGCGCGCATCGGCGTCGATTACCTGGTGCGGGCGAGGACGCCGCAGCCGTTCTCGCTTTATTTCCCCGCTGTGCCGTCGCAGCAGGAAACCGGCCGCCGCCGCGGCACCTGCGTCGTCGCGCTGACGCCGGAGCTGGCGCGGACGCTCGACGGCATCGACCTGCTGCGGTTTCACGGCACGTCGGATCGTCTTTCCGGCGGCGGGACATAGGGGCGCACGGGCATGGAAGCGTCCAGCGACATTGCCGGTTTCCGCTACGCCGACGGCGCGCTCAACCAGTCGCACGGCTATCTGCTGCCGGCGCTGGTGCGCATCCTTGCCGCGGAGAATGCGCGGCGGCCGCTCGGCGGCGTGTTCGATCTCGGCTGCGGCAACGGCGCGGTCGCCGCCGCGCTGGCCGCGCGCGGCTATGCGGTGACCGGCGTCGACCCCTCGGTTGAGGGCATTGCGGCGGCGCGCCGTTTTTATCCGGACCTGCGGCTGGAGCCCGGTTCGGCCTATGACGATCTCGGGGCGAAGTTCGGCCGCTTCGATGCGGTGGTGAGCCTCGAAGTGGTCGAACACGTCTACAATCCGCGCAAATACGCCGCCACCTTGTTCGACCTTGTGGCGGCGGACGGCATTGCCGTCGTCAGCACGCCCTATCACGGCTACTGGAAAAATCTGGCGCTGGCGGCGACCGGCACGTTCGACCGCCACTTCACGGCGCTATGGGACCACGGGCACATCAAGTTCTGGTCGGTGCGCACGCTGCGCGCGCTGCTCGCCGAAGCCGGGTTCGGCGCCATCGAATTCCACCGCGTCGGCCGCGTGCCGGCGCTCGCCAAATCGATGATCGCGGTGGCGCGAAAACCGGCGGTGCCGTCATGAGCGCCGTCGATGTCGGCCTCGCCAGCAAGACGCGCCGCGCGCTGTGGCAGGCGGCATGGCTGCTGCTGGCGTCGTGGACGCCGCCCTTCATGCACGGATGGCGGCGCGCGCTGCTGCGGCTGTTCGGCGCGACGGTGTCGCCGACCTGCGCGGTCTACAGCAGCGCTGTCATCTGGGACCCGCGTAACCTGGAGCTTGGCGACTACGCCTGCCTCGGGCCGCGCGTGAATTGCTACACGATGGCGCGCATCGTGCTGCGCGACCACGCCATCGCCTCGCAGGGCGCCCATCTCTGCGCCGGCACGCACGACATCGACGACGCCGATTTCCCGCTGCGGGCCCGCCCCATCGTGCTCGGCGAGAAAAGCTGGGTGGCGGCGGAGGCCTTCGTCGGCCCCGGCGTCACCGTCGGCGAAGGCGCGGTGCTCGGCGCCCGCGGCGCGGCTTTCGCCGATCTGGCGCCGTGGACCGTCTACACCGGCAATCCGGCGCGCATCCTGCGGCAGCGCGTGCGGCCCGGCGCGCCGCGTTTGTTCGACGCCATGGGGGTGCGCCGTGGCTGACGTCGCGGTCATCATCCTGACGCTCAACGAGGAACGCCATCTCGGC
>Ga0182736_1002799_pt1 | contig 12542 bp, 13 predicted proteins | sample eDN5th30CKraftBY_FD_128882 | JGI IMG/M metagenome (GOLD analysis project Ga0182736, IMG submission 128882) | Enriched backyard soil microbial communities from Emeryville, California, USA - eDNA 5th pass 30_C Kraft BY (version 2) (version 2) | ecosystem: Environmental > Terrestrial > Soil >...
CTCCGTCGCGGGCGCTCGAGAATCCTCAATCGCGGGCCGACGCGGCTAGACTGCGTGGTCGCCTGGTGGGCGTAGCTCAGTTGGTAGAGCTCCGGGTTGTGGTCCCGGCGGTCGCGGGTTCGAGTCCCGTCGCTCACCCCTCGTGGAAGGCCCGCTATTGGCGGGCTTTTCCCGTTCCCAAGGGCACAAGTCTACATCGAGCGACGGTCCAAGTACGGTCCAAATCTTCGGGACGGTCCATTCGGTCAGGCGCTCAGTAGCGCAGCGTGTACCGCAGGCCCGAAATATCGCCGACCCAACGACTACGCTCGCATGCGTGCGCGACGACCCGCAGGCCATCGAGGAAACCCTGGCCGAGATGACTTTCGCGTGGATCGACATCGAGCAAGAGCTTGAGCGGGGCACGATGCGAGGGCTCTTGCCTTCGGCGTTCCGGGTCGAAGCCGTGGAGAGCGAGAACGACTTCGGCGACCCGCAGACCGTCTACACGATCCTGTTCGACGCGGAGGATGCGCGGGCACGAGAGGCCGCAAGGAAGGTCAGAGACTTCGCGAGTCACCTTCACAAGGTGATTCGGGAGCACGTGCAGGTCTGGGATGGGCGCTATACGCATATGGTGCGGGTCGTGCCCACAAGCGTCGCTATCAGCGGGCTTGTGTGTGGCCGCAAGGATGCGCCTCCGCCCAAGGAGCACATCGACGTGAGCGATGTGCCTGTCGAGAAGCCGAACAGCAACGTTCCCTTGACGCAGCGCGACGGGTACTGGCTCACACCGATCGAGGTTCCGTTCTACGACGCGCTACGAGAGACAGGGCTCGTGTTCGCGGTTCAGCCGTGGATACAAGGCGTCGAGACGCGTTTCAGGCTCGACTTCCTGATCTTCTATGACGGAGGCATGGTCGCCGTCGAACTCGACGGACACGAGTCGCACAAGACGAAGGAACAAAGGATTCGGGACGCGAAGCGCGATCGGTGGTTCATGGCTCGCGGAGTCCGTACGCTCCGATGGACCGGGACCGAGGTACACGCCAACGCGCAGGAGTGCGTCAAGCAGTTGCTCGACATCCTGCGAGGGACACACGCGCGGCCATGAAGCTGGCCCGATCCCTTCAATAGGAGGACAACGGTTCAGGGCGCGAACGGATGTTCGCATATGTCGGGACCGCGTATATCCTTGTCAGCAACAGTCTGTGCCTTCTTGCGCGGAAAAACCGGGGTGATCCTGCGATTTGCTCCGGTTCAGCCGCCACAATTGGATGGCAACAGCAGGGCCGCGCCGAACAAGGAGCCAAGCCAGCCCATGAAGTGCCCTCACTGCAACGAAGACCTGATGCCGGTGATCTCCGGCCCGTACGATCTGGCCGACCACGCCACGGACATCGGCTTCGTGGTCTGCCGGGACTGCGAGAAGCCCGTTCCGGCCATCAGGATCGCGCCTCCGTCAAGCCAGGCGGCGCGCTTGTTCGACCTTCCCGAGGCCGCCTGATGGCGACGCCCGGCTATCTCAACACTGGGCTGATACGCGCGATCGAGACCGCCCGCCAGAGCATGGATCGCCTTGTCAAGCCGGGCGTGCAAAAGGACATTGATCTTGCGACGCGGATCAATCGGGACGCTCTGCGGCTCGGAATCGACCGGTACTTCGCGAACAACCCACTCCGGCGAGCCGACCTGGAAATGCTCGCCGCGATCCGAGCAGACCTGGCACGACTGGTCGAGACCAGGGCGCTGGTAGACGGCCTGAGCGAGAGCACCGACGAAGCAATCGTCACTCACGCCGTCGAGAAGGCGACCGAACTCGCGAATGAGCCTTCCAGTCGCTTCAGCAAACTGAGCCAGGAAAGCCTCGTAGCGATCATCGTCTGCGTCATCGCGATGCTGGTCAACGTCGCCGTCCCTGTGGCGCAGAATCTCCTGACAGACGATCCGCTGACCGCCGAGGACGCGCAGCGAATCGTGGACCACGCCATCGAGCAGCTACAGGCCGCGCCGACGTCTTTGAACGACGAAGGCCCTGCCGAAGCAGAGCCTTGCGAAACACGCTAGCGCGACTAACGGGTCTTTGAGTCGATGGATTGCAGGGCTGACTGCACCGTCTCCATCTGCTTCGCGAGAACCTGCACCTGATCCGCTAGGAACCCGAGGAAATAGGCGCTGGCCTCGGCGTACATCGCCGACTTGACGGCATCGTCGCTCTGCTCGTCGGCCTCGTAGAGAATTCGGTACGCGCGGTCGTACTGCTCGTTGAAGTCTGAAGCCACGATCACGCCGCCTTGTAGCCCGTGTTGCCGCCCGGCAGGGTCTCCTTGACGACTTGGCCCTTCTCGACCAGCTTGGTCAGCGTCGAGTAGACGACCGGCTGGCCGATCCCCGTGCTCTGCGCGATCTCCGTGGGGGAGACGCCGGGCCGGTCGCCGACGACCTTGAGGATCGCCTCCTGATTCGCTCCGCGCGGGCGACGCTGGCCGGAGCCGCGAGCAGCGCGCTTCGCGGACGGGGCCTGATAGCCGTCCGGGTAGCTGTTGGTCACCCGATGGAACGCCTCCGCGAGCGTGCCCATGTCCGCCTCAAGCGGGGCGACGGCCGCGCGATGCTCGGCCACGAGCTTGGCGACGGCCTCCTCGTGCGCGGCTTGCAGCTTGTCGCGCTCCGCCTTCTTGCTGGCGAACTCGTCACTGATCGGCTTCGCCAAGTCGGCAAGCAGACTCTCGACCGACTTCGCCTCGCGCGCTGCGGCCTTCTCGGCAGCGCTGATCGACGCGGGGCGCTTCTTAGCTGGCGGCATAACTAGTTCCTCCGTTGACGAGATAACCCAAAGTTCAACGGAGCATACAAAGGGTTGGGTTATCCGCAAGCTAACCCCTGGCCTAGAACGACATTAGGCCCGCCTCTCGGCGGGCCTAACGGTTACTTCAGGGGCGAGTGCCGTCCCCTTGGTTGCGGCCGCGTAGAGCAGACTCGACGGCCGTCTGATGCTGGTAGCTGACGTTGCGGATCACGCCCTTCAAGGCGTTCTCCTGGCGCTCAGGTAGGCCCGCCGCCTCGATCGCCTCGAAGAGACGCCCTCGCACGCGGTTGCCTTCCTGGCGATTCACGTCGATTGACGTGGCGATGATCTGATCGGAGGTCATCGAACTCGAATGATCCAGTTAGCGACCTGGTAGGGCTGCATGTTGTTGTGCGGCTGATCCGTGGTCGCGTCCGGGACCAACATTCCCTCTTCTCCGCCCCACTCAGGAGCGGGAACGGGACCGAAGCTGGTTGACGTGACCGGGCTGCCAGGCAGCGGAAGCGCTGAGCCGCGTAGACCAGTCACGAAGGCCGCGAATGGCCCTGGCGGCATCGACTGAGACTGAACGGGGATGCCGTGTCGGTGGGTCGGCATCTGCGCCCGAGTGAGTTGATGCTTCTGAGCGCCGCCGGACGCGCCCAACGTGTCGTCGGCGTCGAGTCGAGCGGCAGCCCCGTCCACGCCTACGACTACGCGACCTCGAAGGTCAGGCAGGTTGAACGTCGTCGTTCCGTCGCCCGTCCCGTACGTCGTCCCGACCCGCGAAAAGAGGGTCGCGTAGGTACTTCGCGATAGCGCTCGCCCGTCGCAGATGAGCCATCTACTAACGCCGTCCTGATCCACGGGGTCGGTCGAGCCAGCGTAGGCTTCGATTGCCCCGATAGGGCTAACGCCTCCGCCGGAGATAATCGGCACCCAAATCGAGCCCGTAGCGACGTAGAGCACCAGCGAGCTTGTGTTCAGGAACATCTTGCCCGCCGGGCTGGCCGAGCCGGGCAGGATCGTTCCAGCGGTGATGAGGACGGCGTTGTCCAGTGCTTCCGCGAGCGGCTGAACCGCCTCGGAGATATCCGCCTGGTCTTCAAGCTCCGGGTAGGGGAGAGCGAGGCGGCTCGTGCTATCAGCCATGTTGGCTCCTTCGTCAGGTTGCTTCGTCGTCGCGGACGGACTGCCACGACGCGTAGGACTCATCGACCTCGGACCAGTCCTCGAAGTTGTCGTGAACCGACTGCCAGTCCTGGCCGTCGAGCGTCAGGTAGTTCAGGACGATCCCGGCAGGCAGGACGGCGTTGATCGCCGCCTCAGTAGCCGAGGGGTCAGGCGTCTGGCCCGTGTAGGTGATGACCGTCAGCCCGTAGGCAGGCTCGGACGGGCAGGCCGCCGGATCGCGCTCGCGGACGATCACTGACCTCGGGCCAACGAGCGTGTCGCGAGCCGCGTCGATGATCGCCTGAAGCGTTCCGCGCTGCTTGTTCGGCTGAGCGTGGATTTGCGCCCTGGCCGCGTCGCGAGAAGCGCCGACCGGGATGGCCTCGCCGACCCACTGGCCGAGCCAGCGAAGCGCCTCGCGGGAGAGGCGCGGGTTGTCTACGTCGAAGAGGATGCCCCAACCGTCGAGCGGGTCGCCATTCGCGCCAACGGTGTCGAGCGCGTAGAACTCGACCTCGCTGAACATCGCCGCGATGGCCTCGCAGAAGATGTCCAGGTCAGGCGTCATCTGCGGGGCAAGCGCCTCCGCCAGGAGGTCGTAGACCGGGCTGGTGATTCGCACCACGGCCGCCGTGCGCGACGGCAGAGCTAGCCAGCCCTCCGAGATCGACCGATCCGGCCGGACATGCAGATGATCGACGCGCAGCCGGAAGTCGCGGTCAGTCGGGTTGACCGCCACAAGCGCCTTCTCGAAGCGCCGCGTGAACACGCGATCTCCCTCCACATCGCCGGGCGAGAGGGGAGGGTCAACCGGACGCCCGAGGCGAGTGTCGAAGAACTCGAACCACTCCTGGCGGGCCGCATAGTCGTGATGGAAGCCCCACGCCGAGCGTCCCTGGCTCACCAGGAGCATGGACGCGTAGCCGTAGAGCGCCGCGCGAGCGTCGCCCGAGACCGAGGCCGTCGATGCGAGGTAGAGCTTGCCTACGCGCTCGCAGTACGCCTGGTTCTCGACGTTGCCGAGCCAGCCGCCGGGCCAGAAGCGATACGTGGACTCGTCAGCGGAGGAGGCGTCGAACTTGACGTGGTACTCCTCGAAGCCGCCGTCCACGTTCTGCAAGACGTTCTTGCCGAACTCCTGGTTGGCGATCCACGCGCCGATGTTCGCGACGATCGGCTTGCCCGTTCCGCCAGTGGCGGAACGGATCACCTGAAGCGCGAAGATCGCTGCCTCGGCGTACTCGGCGTCTGAGTCGAACTCGTCTACGTCCTCGGCGTCAAGGTGACTGTCGAGCGTCGCGTTCACGTCATCGAGGAACAGGCCATCCCAACCGTCGAGGGCCGCGTTGGCGTTCGACGCCATGCGCGCGAGCGCGCCGTAGTCGCTGAGGTTCAGCGCGTAGAGGTAGGGGTAGTCGTTGAAGACGAGCCGCTCCTCAGTCGTCGCGCTGTGAAGGAACCACTCCTCGTGATCGTCGTCGGCCTCATCGAAGTTGATGAGCGTCGAGGACTTCCCGTTCGGACCTCGGTCAACGATCATCGAGGCGAAGTTCTGATAGACGAGGCACTTCGCGTTCGGGTTGACGCTCTTGACCAGTTCGCGAGCCGTCTCGTGCCACGGCAGCATCAGGAAGTAGTCCGTCCGCTTCGCCGATTCGATCAGGTCCGTGTAGTCCGGCTCGCCCGCGTACAGGACGCGGACGAATCCCTGCTTGAACTCGACCGAGGGAGCCGACACGTAAGCGTCATACAGGCGTGCCCACTCGTCGGCTGACAGCGCCTTGGAGTTGGAGACGAACGCCTCGTCAACGTCGCCTTGGAACTGCGAGTCCAGGCCCGCAGTGCCCTGGCCGACCGTGTTGCCCCAACCGTCGAAGAAGCTGACTTCAGCGCCTTCCGGGATCGCCGCAGCAGTCCACTCTTGGCCGTTGACGTAGAGACGGATCTCGCCCGCCTCCAGGTCGTAGCTCATGCCGACCAGGTAGACGTTGCCGTAGTACAGCGCGGGGTCCGTCGCCCCGCCGATGTTGCCCTCGCTCGTGTTCACGCCGCAGCCGAAGCGCCTGTCCTCCGTCACCAGGAGGTAGGGACCGCTGCCGAGGCTGAACGGCACGAGCCAGTTGGCGAACGCCAGCGGGCGGATCAGCATGCCCATCGTGAACGAGCCGGACGGCTTCAGCGAGCCATCCTCAGGAATGTCCACGAACGCGTCCTCCGCGCTGAGGAAGGCAATCGAGTGACCCTCGGTCAGAAGCGGGGGACTGCCGACAACCACGCTGCCGGTCACTTCGCCATCCACGCCGCCGACGCGGGCCGCGAGAGTCGCGCTCACTTCATCGAACGGCCAATGATGCGAGACGCCCAAGGCGTCCAATGTCTGAGCGAACTTACCCATTGATGATCTTGCCCTTGACCGGGGTGAAGAGGACCGGCACATCCGTCCCGCTGCCCACGGTCGCCAAGTTGATTTCAACCGTGTTCGCGAGGTGATCGACAGACGTGATCCGCGTGTCGGTCGTGCCTAGCGTCTGGATATGCGAGCCGTCGCCCTGCTCGACTACGAGCATGTACGGGTACAAACCCTCGGTGCTCGGCACTGTCAGCGTCGTGCTCGAACCGCTGAACGTCATCGTTGTCTCGATCGGCTGCGGCAGGATCGGCAACGGGGCGTATCCAGCGAGCAGTAGGTTCGAATTCGAGCCGTTGATGTAAACCGAGTCAACGTAATCGACGCCAGGCACATTCAGGATGATCTGAACCAGCTTGTTGACCCTCAGGCGCGTCTCGTTCAACCAGTCGTCGTTATCAACGCCAAAGCTGGTGATTCCCCATGTGGCGGGGTTGACGTAGCCGCGTAGCGCCGTGTCGATCGCCGCGAGTACCGCGTCCTTGTCGTAGCCCGGATAGAGCTTGAGCGTGTACGCGACGCCGACCCTGTTGTAGATCGGGTCAAGCACGTTGACGATGAAGTTCGGCTCTCGCCTGGCCTGCAAGTAGGACGCAATCGCGTCCTTGTCATCGGCGCTCAGAGCGATTCCCTCTGCGTCCGCGACGATTACAGCGACAGTCCGAGGGTTCGTAAACGCATCGGTGTCGCCTGGCACATAAGCCTTGTCGAGCGGACCGACGTTCGCGCCGTCGTAGCTGTCCATGCTCAAGCCGAGCTTCAGGCCATCGACGTAGATCACGTCGCCGGACGAGCCGCCGAGAACGGGGCCTAGAACCTCGATCGCGACGAATGCCGCAGTGGCCGGAGCCGTGGTGACGAACGTGTACGGGTCAGCCGGGTCATTCCAGGAGCCGCTAGCGACCGTGTAGGCCCGCGCAGACGCCGAAAGATGCGAGCCGCCATCGGTGTACCAATGGAGTCCGATCCTTAGTGACCGGCTTGTGCCGCCGACTGATACGAGCTTCAGATCGGTTCGGAAGACGTATCGAGCGCCAGGAGTGACCGGGATGCCGTCCGTCCCGGTCAGCGAGTGAATGTCGTACGTGCCGCTGGACGACGTGAGCTTGAGCGATGCCAGGCCAACGGTGTGTTCGTCCGTATCCCTAGTGAGCGATCCGCCAGTTGCCGCAAGGCCAGTCGTATCGGTCTCGACCGACGACTGATTGACGGTCAATAGGTTGTGCTCGGGCTTGAAGGCATTGATGGCCGTGGCTCGACCCACGGCCACGCCGGGGACCGACTGAGCCATAACCGCGTAGTCGCCCGCCGTGATCGGGCGAAGAGCCATCGTCTGAATCAGCCGGACAAGGCGATCCTGGTACGCCTCATCAGACTCCGGGTCAGCGCCGCCCGACGTGACGCCGACGAGAGATACGGAGTTCACTCGCGCCAGCGAGTTCACGAGCTTCGTCGGGCCGGTCAGCCCGTTCCCCGCCGCGCCATCCTCCGAGCAGCGCACAAGTACGTTGTCGATCGACGCGGCTCCAGGCTCAGCCGTCGCGTCATCGACCGTGGCGAAGTAGAAGTCCCCGATCTGAACGTACGTGTTCGCCGGGATCGTCTGGCCGTCCGTATCGCCCAAGGTGAACGTAACCGTCGCCTCGGCGGGAGCGCCAGTTAGGTAGGGAATCCCGAAGAGCGTCCTGCCCGCCTCGCGGAAGGCCGCAGACGGCATGTCGGCCGCGATCTCGGCCACCGACTCGGCGGCAAGACCGACAGCCTCAAGGATCACTACCTCCGGATCGCCGTCGTTCGGCGTCCATCCGTTCTCCGACAGAGAGTCCTTTGCGCGCTGAACGAGCGTGTCGGCGTCATCAGTAATGGGTAGCTCGACGTACGGCAACTTAGGTCACTTCCACTTCGATGATTCGGTCGCCGCCGTAGGCGGCATTGGCGATAGCCGAGTACTCCTCAACGGTCAGGTCAGCGTCGGTAACCCAGCGCTCCACCGCCGCGCGAAACGCCTCCAGGTCGAGAGGGATGTTCCGGAAGACCAGAGGCGGCCTGCCGAACGCAGGCTTGTCGTCGCGATAACCCTGCGGGTAACTCGCTACCGTCGCGACTTGCGACGCGTGATGCTCACTCGTGTCCTGCTCTACGGTGACGAGCTTGCCGTCAGGCCCTCGCCTGAACGGGAACGCGACATGAACCGGGTTACCGGCCGCGTCAGTGAGGGGCATGAAGCCTCCTAAGAGGTCGAGTCTGTAATCAGCCCAAGCCCTGCGAGGGCATCGAGCAGCGACGCGAGCGCGGAGCCGTCATCGACGGAGCCGGTCACTTCAACGGGGAAGGGGCGATCGTCCCAATAGATGACCACCGCGTCGCCCGTGTTGTCGAAGATCACCTTGCCGGAGGCTCCTACGGGAGGAAGACCGCCGGGGTAAGCGACCCACTTGCATTGATACTCCGGCTCCATCGAGATATCCGGGAACATCACGCGAACCGGGTCAGTCAGCGACTCGGGCGACTTGGTGACAACCGCGCGACGGACACTTCGTTGAGGGCCACTGCCGCGCGGCTGCCTGCCGCCATGCGCGAGGGTCGATAGAGACATCAGTTCCGCCTATCCCCGCCAGGAGCGGGCACGGTCGCGGAGTCCTTGACCGCAAGGTGAATGTGGTTGCGGTGGCCTGCCCACACTTCCGCGTAGACCACCGCTCCGTTGACTACCTGGCCGTTGTAGATCGACGGGCCAGGGTTGAAGATCAACTGGAAGATCAACGCCCGGTGGTTCTTGACCAGCCACTTCGCGGCGCGAGCCATGACATCGACCGGGCCGGAGATGTCTACTGCCTGGCCGATGAAGTGCTGCGAGTTCCTGACGTGGTTGCCGTCAGTGGTCGCGGTGACGACCAGTTCCGGGAACTCCTCAAGCACCGCTCGCGCGAGTCGGCTGACTCGATCGTGCGGAGCCGGATGGCCGTTCAACTGCTTGGCGGTCATCGGCTGACCGAGAGAGTTATTGCCGCCTACCGCGTAGCCGTCGTCATCGAGGCCGTCGCCGTCAGGGTCGAGCGCCGCCGCTCCGTCAGAGCGCGACTTCAACTCGTGCGCGGGCTCCAGCTTCGGGCTGGTCGGCTGAATCAGGGTGAGATCAGTCGAGATCGACGCGGTATCGCGGTCGGTCTCCGAGATGATCCAACGCCCCGTGTACGGGCCAGCGTTCTCAAGCTCGATGACCTGGCCCGCGTGGAAGTCCATCAGGTCGCAGATGACCGTCATCCGCGCCTCAGTGGCCTCCGCGACAAGCTCTGAGCGATCCTTCTCGCCGTCGAAGAGGATCGCCTGGTCATCGCCGACCGGGCGAGGGTCGATCGTCGCGGTCGGCGTCTGCGCGGCTAGCCTCGGCTCGCTGAAGTAGTAGATGCGGTTCGACATCGCGAACAGCCGCCAGCCGACTTCCTCGGCGAGCCGCTGACCGGCTGACCAGGAGTCCTCAGACGGGTTCTCTTCCGTGCCGCGCTCGAACTCGTAGCTGGCCGCGAAGCGCTCGCCGTCTCCGTCTTCGTCCGAGCCGGACCCGCTGAATAGCTCGCCGCCGCCGTACGCCTCGATCACCCGGTCGGCGGCCTCGCTCACCGCGTCGTACTTCCAGCGCAGATCCTCGCGCGGACCCTCCACACGCCAGGCGATGTCGCCCGCGCTGAACCCCGGATTCTCCTTCGCCAGCTTGATCGCGCCGCCGTAGAGGTAGAAGCCCGTCGTCAGGAACAGGTCCGCGCAAGCCTCCACATCCATCGCGTCCACGCCGAGACGCGCCGCAGTGGAGGCGAGAAGCTGAAATACGCCGCGCGAGGTGGAATGCCCTCCGGGGTTGTTCTTGAAGAACGGGGCCTCAACGATGGCCGCCTCAACCATCGCCTTGGTCGCCTTCGGTCCAGCGCCGCGACGCTCGGCTACCGAGAGGATCGTGTTCGCGTTGGCGATCTCGTCAGCGGTGAGCGTGTGCGAGCCGCCGTCAGGACCCTTCAGGGTCAGCTTGGCGCTCTTGCGAATGCCGGGGGACTTGTCCTTGTTGTCCGCCGACGATCCCGCGTTCTCGCGCGTGTCGAGCGACGGCGCGGCGATCTTCTGCCGGTCGCGAAGCTCCGGGCTGACAAAGGTGATCTTCGGCTTGCCGAGTTCGCCCGCCGTGATCGACTTGATGAACTCCGCGCGCGTCATGTCCGCGCGAGAAGCCGTCTTGTGACCGCGCTTCTGACGTAGGCGAGCGATCACCCGGTTCTCGAAAACCAGGGTCACGTTCGCGCCATCCGCAGGCGACACGCGAACGTTGACCAGTCGCCACCACCAGGTGGAGGTCTGCGGGTAGTTCAGGTCGATCGCCGGGAGACGATCGGTTGCCTTACTGCCGAAGAATCCCGAGTTGAGCAACACCCAATGCGGGTCAATCAGGGTTAGCTCAAGCGTGCTCGCCTCGCTGATCGACGTGACGATCTTCAACGAGCCGAGAGCCGTGCTCAGATCGCTGTCAGCGATGTCGAAGCCGTCCTCGCGCATGGCTCGGCCAACCTGCTTGAGGACCAACTCAGGATTCATTGCGTCGAACGTCGCCATGAGCGGCCTCAAGCGGGTAAGTGGACTGCGCGCGACTACTGCTTCGGCACCTTCACCTTGAAGCCGACGCGCGGGAACTTCTTAGTCTTGTCCCGTAGATACGGGTCAAGCTTCTTGTTCTTCCGGTAGTTGTTCAGGGTCCTGATCTCACTGACCTTCGCGCGGGAGTGAGTCGCAATCGCCTGAATACAGTTCAGTTCCTTCGAAGAGGTGACCGTGATCGTTCCCTTCGAAGCGGCCTTGATGGTCAGCGGAGTCGGGATGTGCTCCAAGACCGTGACCGTCGCCGCCTGCCTGACCCTGTTGCCCGCCGCATTGCGGATCGGGTTAGTGTCCCACTGGATATCGGAGATGACCCAATTCGGCGGATCCGAGTTCTTGCCAGGGTTGTACTGGTAGTTGTTCGGGATGATCGGATACGCCCCGCCATCGCGACCAGACGCCTGAAGCGTGATGACCTTGGGAGGCCCGACGCCGTGAGCCGACTTCACGCCTCGTCCCGCCATCTTCTCCAGCAGCGCGATGTCCCGCTCAGTCGCATTGCCGTCATCGACGGCAAAGTTGTCGAACAGGATCGGGATAGACAACGTGGTCGGGTCATAGCCCGTGAAGACCGGGACGCCCTTACGGAACGGACGGTCAACGATCGACCACTTCGCGTAGCCGCTGATCGGGGTGACCGCGCCCTGGCTCGTATCGACCCATACGCTGAACGCGTCCTTCGATGCGTTCAGGACCGCGAACCTGATCTTGCCCGGCACGCCCTCGTTGGTAAGCCGGGCCACAACGCCGGGGCGAAGTCCCTTGACTGGTCCGGCCATTACTTCCTCGCCTTCTTGCGGACCACCTGCTTGTTGGTGACCTCAGCTACCTGCTTGCCGTCGATGTACAGGTAGTTGTGAATCTCGGCAGGCTCGTTGGCCGCGCCGTTCAGGAGCGCTCGCGTAGCCGCGTTCACCGGCATCGGGGCGACTGCTTGCGGGCTGGCAGGGGTTACCTGCCTGCGGAACGGCGCTCCCTGGTCGAACGGCACGTGGCCCGCCGGATTTGACGGAGAGGACGCGCCCGGACCGCGCGTAGGCAGGTTCTCGTTGTGCGTCGTGACCAGGTACGTCAGGCCGCCGAGCGCCACGCCAGCGCTGAGGCCCATACCCACGCGCGGAGCCCACCGCGCCGCCATAGCCGCGTACGGCGCGGCCTTCTTGGCCGCGTTGCCGACCTTGGATCCGCCCTTGCCGCCGAGGCCGCCATTGAGCGCGATCACGTAGAACGGGCTCGTCGCCGAGCCGGACGGACCGACGACGTTCCTGAGGCCAGGGACCTTGCCGCCTCCGCCTCGCAGCATCTTCTTGATAAGCGAGTCGGCTACGCCGCCGAGGCCGACCTTCTTGGCGATCAGCGTCGCCGAGAAGAGCTTGAACCAAATACCCGAGTTCCACCAGGCATCAGCGAACGCGCCAGCGAACTTCAAGGCAAGACTGCCGCCCTTGCTAACGACCCACGGAACGGCCGCCTCAATCGCGTCATTGATCTTGCCGGGAATGTTCGCTCGACCGATGTCGCCCTTGATCGACTCCCACGCGGGACGCAGAAGAC
>Ga0182736_1002800_pt1 | contig 12541 bp, 9 predicted proteins | sample eDN5th30CKraftBY_FD_128882 | JGI IMG/M metagenome (GOLD analysis project Ga0182736, IMG submission 128882) | Enriched backyard soil microbial communities from Emeryville, California, USA - eDNA 5th pass 30_C Kraft BY (version 2) (version 2) | ecosystem: Environmental > Terrestrial > Soil >...
CGGATCGAAGTTCGGATCGAAGTTCGGATCGAAGTTCGGATCGAAGTTCGGATCGAAGCCCGGATCGAAGCCCGGATCGAAGCCCGGATCGGAGTCGGGATCGGAGTCGGGATCGGAGTCGGGATCAAGGCGGGATCAAGGCGGGATCAAGGCGGGATCAAGGCGGGATCAAGGCGGGATCAAGGCGGGATCGAAGGTGGCGTCAGAAGCGGGATCGCGGCTCGGGCCGGACGCAGTACGGCGGATCGGAGGGCTGCACCGCGTCGGGCGCGATGTCCGCCCAGGCGTCATACCGGTCGCTGCCGGGGGTGAACTGTCCATTTCTCAGGGCCGTAATGATTTGCGCATTGGGCACGAAGACGAATTTCATGTCGGGAAAGACAAAAGCATGCCAGCCAGCCTCATGGTTCTCATCCCAGAAGGGCCGGCCGGGGCTGTGCGAAACCCGGTAGTGCCTGTCTTTGTTGCGCTTCTTGATTTCCACGGTCAGGCCGCAAGCCGGGCAGCGACGGTCCACTATGCGCTTCTTCTTGCCGATGAAGCGGATTTCGAAGAAGCCGGGCGTTGCCGTCAACTCGGTGGGAAATGCGTGCCCGTACCGGGTCGCCAGCTCGCGGGTGACCAGGCGCTCGGCTTTTTCGCCGGCTTTCGCCCTGAGCGCGAACAGGCCGTCTTCCTTGCGCGAAAATTTTCCAGTGTCGCCGGCCTGTCCGACATACCGGATCTGTATCCAGAAGATGGCAAGCGGGATGGCGTCGCCGGGACGCAGTCTGTGCCGCGTCACCGCGTCGATGTGATCGCCGCGTTCGATGACCCTCCTGAAGTATTCCAGGGCGTTGATTGTCTCAGTGTCGAACCGCATGGAGCAGGCCCCGCCGATTTCAAGCGCCGCGGCCACGCCGTCGGCCCTGAGCACGAGCGTCGCCGCGGATCCGCTCCCGCGCACCGAGCGTTCGACGATGCGCAGGCCCCGCACAATCGCGGGCGCCAGTGTCCGGTCCATCTGCGTCGGGCCGATCTCGGGCAGTCCGCATTGTTGATAGTCGACGGGAAGATAGGGATGGGGCGGCAGGGGTGTCAAAGAGGACAAAATCGTGTTCCCGCGTGGATGTCGGAGTCAGGACGAAGAAAGCATGGCGATTTGAAAGCATAACGATTTTATCCAGACTGTGTCCATGCGGCGCGCGGCATGCCCCGCGCGCGAAACGGAGCTAAACTGAAGCTCCGTGTCATTGTGCCGGTGCGTCGGTGCGTGCCTTTGCGTCGTCGCGCAACGAGGCCGCAATGTTCCCCGGCGTTGTTGGGCTTGAGACATGTCCCGCTGCGGCGACGCGATGTTCCCGCGATGCTGCAGCGCGCGGCAGCGCAATGGCGCGTTCAATCAGGAGACGAAAGCGATGGCGACCGATTTTCCGGGCTTTTCAGGCCCCGCCGCCAGCACCGAGGCGCCGCTGGAGATGCTGGCGGCCTGTCATATCCGCATCGAGCGGCAGTGCGCCACGCTCGGGCGCCTGGTTCCGCACCTGGCCGAGCATGGGGCCGACGACGAGGCCCGCCGGGCCGCGTCGAATGTCATGCGCTATTTCGATACGGCGGCGGTGCAGCACCACGCCGATGAAGAGGTGGACCTGTTTCCCGCCCTGATCGAGTCAATGGCGGGTTCGGATCCCGTCTGCCTGCGCGAGATGACGCAAGGGCTGACCGATGACCATCGCGAACTCGAAGCTCGCTGGCGGGGGCTCAGGCGCATGCTTGAGCCAATCGCCGCCGGCGCGTCCGCGGCGCTGGACGCGGATCAGGTGCGGACGTTCATCGACCTGTACGAGCGCCATTTGAAACGGGAAGACGAAGAACTCCTGCCCATGGCGCAGCGGCTGCTCGGCGACGATGAATTGGTCCGTATCGGCAGGGCGATGCGCCAGCGGCGCGGAATCGAAGACGTCCTGTAATGCCGTTCAGAGCCCGGCCTGCAGCCGGACTAGTCGGCGATCCGGTTATATTTTTTCAGCACTTCCACCAGGCGGTCATGAGGGATCGCCGATGCGGTATAGCCGTCCCGGCCCGTCATGGTTTCGGCGGCGATCATCGCATTGATCACGGCTTCCTCGGTCGCGTGGGCCGTCGCTTCGAAAAGCGGGTCCATGGTGTCGTTGGAAACCATCTGGACCCGGGTGCTTTCGCTGCGGCTGAATGCGCCCGAATTGGCCGTCGAAAACGCGATGAAGATCTCGCCGCTGCCATTGCCGGCATAGCCGCCGGCGCGCGCCAGGCCCATCGGCACCCGGCGCGCCAGGCGCTTCAGCTGATGCGGCAGCAATGGGGCGTCGGTGGCCACCACCACAATGACGGATCCGGTTTCAGGCTGCGCCTTTTTGAGATCGATGATCGGACGGTCTATCTTGAGTTCCCTGCCAACCGGCACCCCGGCGATCATCAGGCCATCGGGTGTGCCGAAGTTTCCCTGCACCAATACGCCAACCGTGTAGCCGCCCGCATCATCGGCAAGGCGCCTGGACGATGTGCCGGTGCCGCCCTTGTAGCCGAACAGGAGCATCCCGGTTCCACCCCCGACGTTGCCTTCGGCGCCCCGTCCCGGCGCCGCGGCGTCCAATGCGGCATAGACGTGCTGCTTCTTGACGTGCATGCCGTTGATGTCGTTCAGGATGCCGTCATAGGTTTCGGCCACTACAGGGAGCAGAAAGAAAAGGTCTTTGAAAAGCGGCGGCCCGGCCAGATCGTTTTCGGCCAGCCATGAGATCGCCGCGTCGCGCACGACGCCCGCGCTATGCGTATTGGTGATCAGGACAGGTCCTTCGAGGAATCCGCTTTCCTCCACCCAGGTCGTGCCTGTCATCTCGCCGTTGCCATTCAGCGAATACCACCCCGCGAAAACCGGGTCGTACGTTTTGCCGCGCGGCAGGATCGCCGTCACGCCCGTGCGGATGGGGCCTTTCCCGACTTCCAGCTTGCCGTTCCCCTCGATGAGGGTCGAATAGCCTACGGCAACGCCTTTGACATCGGTGATCGCGTTCTCCGGCCCCGGAGTTCCGACGAATGGTATGCCCAGGTCGCGCGCTCGCGGCTTTTCCGCCGACCAGGCCGGAGCGGTGGGCACTGAAAGCGCAATTCCCAATAAGCCTACCGATAAAACAGACTTCAATAGCGACATACCATCCTCCTTGAAAATGTATCGTGAAAAGCCATAATACCCATTATTGGCAGGGCCGATTTGGGCTCATCGCAGGTGAAATATAGCGTTCATTGGCCAAAAAACATACAATTACCTTCATCTTCAATGGATGGTGGATTTCCCTTTGTGTCCATGAGGCAGGCTGTCCAGCGGACCATGCCAAGGCGTCCGGACTCAAGCAAACAGTGACTCATTGACTCATGCCTACAGTAATGCCCGATCAATCGCTGGAGACGCCCGACGCCTTGCCCGACTTTCATGCGTTCGCGCGCGGACGGCCGGTGTCCAGGGTCTTCCAGGCGGTATCCTCCAGCCAGGCGCCGGCGCACGAACGCTACAGTTATTGGACCGGCACTCAATTGCGCAATGTGCAGGCCGATCGGCCCAACCTCGCGCAGAAGCATGATTTCCAGGCCTATGTCATATCGCTGGCGACATGCGCGAACGAGATGCACTATTCAGTGTCGGATGCCCTGAGCGGCGAACGGTCGGCCCGGGCCATACGCGCCGACCAGTCCGACGAGCTATCTCTGATCTACGTTCTGGAAGGTCAGGTCGCGGGCCGGTTCGACAACGAAGAAGTCGTCGCCGCCGCGGGCGATTTCTATCTGTATGACTCCCTGCTCCCTCAGCGCATCGCGATATCGCGCCACCGCCTGGTTCAGATCGACTTGCCGCGCGCCTTGGTCGCAACCGCGTTCGCCGGCAAGACGCCATCGCCGGGCATGCTCAGGAAAGCGCTGGCGGGCAGCCGGCTGACGCCATTGCTCCGATCCCATCTCGCCCAGTTTCCCAAAGTAGTCGCCGATATGAGTCCGGTCGAGCAGCAAAGCCTGCTGGAGGCCTCCGAGGCCTTTACCCTCTCCGTCCTCCAGGGCGCACTGGGAAACCAGCTCGCTCCGCGCGAAAATTGCGCCAAAGCCGTGCTGCTTGCCGCGCAGCGTTACATACAGCGCAATATCGATAAGCCGGGCCTGGATCCGCTGGAAATATCCATTGCCACGGGTTGTTCGCGCGCCACCCTCTATCGAATCTTCAAGCGCCATAACCTGACCATCTCCGGCTATATCCGCGAACTGCGCCTGCGGCAGTTCCTGGGTCTGCTGCAAAATGCCTCGGACGACCGGTCCATCGCGGCGCTGGCGCAGTGCTGCGGCCTGTACGATGCGCCGAACGTGAACCAGATGTTCCGCAGGCGCTTCGGGATCAGCCCGAGCGACGCTCGGGCGCGGCGGACTGAACATTCCCGCCGCTTTCCGCCGCCCCCGGACGCCATATGTAAATGCGACACGATCATTAATTCGTGAGACGCCAATACTACGGTTTCTTCGCCTTGTGCGGCTATCATTCCAGCATCCCGCGTCGGCCGGGCCGTCGGCCGGCCGATCCCGTCGGCACTCGACGCCGGCTCGCATTCAACATCCCTCGGACGATGAACTCAAAAAAACAATGGCTTGAAGGGCCGGGCAGGCGAGTCCGGTCCGCTATCGCGCGCATGGCCGCGGGACTGGTCTTTGCGCTGCCGGGCGCGCCAGCCATGTCCCAACCCCCCGTGCAGGCGCGCGAGATCCAGGACGCAATCCCCCAGATCGAGAACTATGTCCAAGAATCCATGCGAGCCTGGCAGGTACCGGGGCTGGCGATCGGCATCGTCGCGGATGACAGGCTGGTCTATGCCAAGGGCTTTGGCGTGCGGCAACAGGGTTCGGATCAGGCCGTGGATGCCGATACGGTTTTCCAGATGGGGTCCACGACCAAGGCCTTCCTGGGTGCCACCGAGGCCATGCTGGTCGACCAGGGGAAGCTGGGTTGGGCCGACAAGGTGGTGGGGCACTATCCCCGGTTCCTTCTGGCGGATCCGTGGGTTACCCGGCAATTTGAAATCGCCGACCTTCTTGCCCAGCGCAGCGGGTTGCCGTTTTCCACGCTGACCAATATGACGCTTTACGGCTACTCTCGCGACGACATCATCAAGGCCCTGCAATTCATCGAACCGGTGACGAGTTTCCGCTCCGCGTTCGCCTACCAGAACGCGTTCCACCTTGTGGCCGGCAAGATTGTCGCTCAGCAAGCGGGGGTCGGGACGTGGGAAGAGTTCCTGGAGTCGCAACTGCTCATTCCCCTCGGAATGACGTCAACCAGCTACACCGCGGACGCCCTGGCGCAAGCGCCCAACCGGGCCGACGGACACCGGATCGACCGGCAAGCGGTCGTGAACGATCCGCTCGCGCCATTCCCCTATAGCGCGGGCGGCGCCGGCAACCTGAATTCCAGCGTCAAGGATATGAGCCGCTGGCTGCGCTTGCAGATCAACCTGGGCGAAATCGACGGCAAACGCATCGTTGCATCCGATGCGTTGCGCCAGACGCACATGCCGCGAATCGCGATTACCGGCCCTTTGCGGGAAATGACAAAGCTGGGCGAGCACGACGAAGTATCGTATGCGACCGGATGGATGATCCATTCCACCCCGCAAGGCAGAGTCATCGAACACGGAGGCGGAACGGCCGGCTACACCACGCACGTCGCATTCGATCCGGACCGCCGGTTCGGCGTGGTGGTGCTGACCAATCTTTCGATCGAGATCGGCAACGGGCTGGCGCTTCCGCTGGGCAAATACATTGTCGACCTGCTGCAAAATCGCCCCGCCACCGACTACGCGGGCCAGATGCTCGCCGCGCTGCGCCAGGGTCGGGCAGTCCATGCGGCGGCATTGAAAGCGCCGGGCAACGCTTTGCCGGCCCGGCCCTTGCAGGCCTATGCCGGCGCATACTCCAGCCCCACGCTTGGTTCGATCACGATACGCGTCAACGACGAGGGAAAGCTGGCATTTTCCCTGGGGCCGCAAAAGGTGCCGGTCGTGCTTGACCACTGGTCCGCCGATGTCTTTATTTCCAGCGCGCAACTGCCGGCCTATGGACCCAACCCGCTCATCGAGAAGAAGAAGCTGAGGTTCCTGAGCAACATGCAGGGCGATATCGACGGCTTCGACTGGAACGACGAGGGGGATGGCTCGGGACACCCTCCATTCAGGCGCCGCTAGCGGACCCGGGGCGCAGGCATCACGGCGAGACGGCGCTTCCATCCAGGCCGTTGTCCGACTTCCCGCAGGAAGCCGAGGCTTATACGCACGATGAGTGCGTGAAGGCCCTGCACGGGGTCTATCCGCCGCCATCACACGGGTTTCAGCGGCGCGGCGATGGTGGCCGGGATAGGTCGTACCAGGTTCGCGGATGACGGTGGGCGCCATATGGCGTATCGTAATGCCTGAAATGATTTGCGGTGGAACGGGCCCGGGGTGTTTTCGATCGCCGGGTCCGTCTGTCGCGGAAATCGATGTTTGTCTCTTGAGCCCTGGATCCTTGAATATGAAACCGTTCAACTGGAACAATCCTTATACCTCCGTTCGCGTGCCGGTGTTCGCCCGCAACGTCGTGTCCACCTCCCATCCGCTGGCCGCGCAGGCGGGGCTGCGCATGCTGCTCAAGGGCGGCAATGCCGTGGATGCGGCCATTGCCGCCGCGGCCGCCCTGATCGTGGTCGAGCCGGTGTCCTGCGGGTTGGGCGGAGATTGTTTCGCGATCGTCTGGGATGGCGCCGGATTGCATGGCCTGAATGCCTCCGGCGTGGCGCCGGCGAAATGGAATACCGACTATTTCAAGGGTAAATACGGCGTGGACGACAAAGGCTTCGCCAATCGGCCCAGGCGCGGCTGGGACGCCGCGACGGTGCCCGGGGTGGTCGCGGGCTGGGCCGCCCTGCACGGAAAGTTCGGCAGGCTGCCTTTCACGGACCTGATGGAGCCCGCCATCGAGATCGCCGAGCGCGGCTATGCCGTGCCCCCCGTGGTGGCGCATAAATGGGCCGCCGCGGCGGACGAGTTGAAAGACTTGCCGGGGTTCGCGCAGGCTTTCATGCCGGGCGGAAAGGCTCCAGGCGTGGGCGAACATTTCCGGTTCCCCGCGGCCGCCCGGACATTGCGCCGCATCGGCGCCAGCGGCGGGCGCGACTTCTACGAGGGCGAAACCGCGGAAAAGATCGCGGCCTTCAGCCAGGAATGCGGCGGCGCCATGACCCTGGACGATTTGCGCAATTACCGGCCCGACTGGGTCGAGCCCATCAGCAAGTCATATCGCGGCTACGAGTTGCACGAAATCCCGCCCAACGGGCAGGGCATCGCCGCGTTGATCGCGCTGGGCATCGCCGAACGCTTCGACCTGCCCTCGATGCCCGTGGACGGCGTTGATTCGCAGCACATACAAATCGAAGCCATGAAGCTCGCCTTCGCCGATTTGTACCGGTACGTGGCCGATCCGCGCAGCATGTCGGTGACTCCCGAGCAAATGCTCGACGATGCGTATCTCGACAGCCGCGCCAAGATGATCAGCCTGGACCGGGCGGCCCATCCCGAAGCGGGCAGGCCGGCGGCGGGCGGCACGATCTATCTCACGGCCGCCGACGAGAACGGCATGATGATTTCGTTCATCCAGTCCAATTACATGGGATTCGGATCGGGGGTGGTGGTGCCCGGCACCGGCGTCAGCATGCAGAATCGCGGCGTCGGCTTTTCGATGGATCCAAAGTCGGCGAATGTCGTGGGGGGCGGAAAGCGTCCGTTCCACACGATCATCCCCGGTTTTGTCACGCGCGCGGGCCGGCCGGTCATGAGTTTCGGGGTCATGGGCGGCGACATGCAGCCGCAGGGTCATCTGCAGACGCTGGTGCGCATGATCGACTACGATCAGCAGCCCCAGGCCGCGTGCTGCGCTCCGCGCTGGAAGGTCAACCGCGACTTTACGCTGGATGTCGAGACCACGATGCCGGCCGATGTGGTGGCCGCCCTGAGGCAGCGCGGCCATGTGCTGAAAACGGTCGATGATCCCTACATGGATTTCGGGGCGGGCCAGTTCATCTGGCGTTTGCATGAATCGGACAATGAGCTCGGCTACGTCGCCGCCAGCGACGGCCGCCGGGACGGGCAGGCCGTGGGGTTCTAGCCCGGGCGGCGCGCGGCGGGCCCGTGCCGGGCCGGCGCGGCACGATGACGGATCCAGGAGGAGTACATATGGCAGCCCAACGAATTCCCGCGTCGATATCATGGCGCCCGACTGTTATCGGTTCGCACCAGGCGGTCGCCTGCGGACATCCCTTGGCGGCCGCGGCGGCGAGCCGGGCCCTGGACCAGGGAGGCAATGCCGTCGATGCCGGCGTCACCATGGCGATGTCGCTTGCCGTCCTGCAGCCCGATATCGTGTCGTTCGCGGGCGTGGCGCCCACTCTTGTCTATATGAAGGAGCAGAACAAGGTGGCCAGCCTGGCGGGGCTGGGATACTGGCCCGGCGCAACCGACGTCGAACGGCTGCGCGAAGCGGGCGGGGGCGTCGTGCCGGAAGGCATTTTGCGGCAGGTCCTGCCGGCCGCCCCCGCCACGCACATACAGGCCTTGCGCCATTTCGGCACGTTTTCGTTTGCCCGGGCGGCGGCTCCGGCGCTGGAGTTGGCCCGGGACGGATTCGGCATGTATCCCGAGCTGCGCGACAGCCTTGACATCCATCGCCGGCAGATCATGGGGTATCCGGAAAATGCGTCGATCTACCTGCCCGGCGGCAAGGTCCCGGACCTGGGCAGCCGATTCAGGCAAGTCAGCCTGGGCCGCACCATCGAGCGCATGATGCGGGCGGAAGAGGCCGCGTCCGGCGACCGCGACGCAAAGCTGGCCGCCGTGCATGATTTTTTCTATCGCGGCGAGATTGCCCGCGAGATCGACGCGTTTCATCGGCGCCACGGCGGTTTCATGCGGTATGAGGATCTGGCCGAGTTCCAGGTTCCCGTCGAAGAGCCGATTTCCTGCGGCTACGGCGGCATGCGGATTTATTCCTGCGATGTATGGTGCCAGGGAATTGTTCTTCTGGAAGCGCTCAAGATTCTGGAGCCCATGAATCTGTCCGGCCTGGGGCATAATTCGCCAGCCTATCTGCACACGCTGGCCGAGGCCCTGAATCTGGCTTTTTCCGATCGCGAGCACTACGTCGGCGACCCGAAGTTCGTCGATGTTCCGACTTCCGTTCTGCTGTCGGATGAATACGCCGCCGCCCAGCGCGTCCGCATAGATCCAGATCGCGCGTTCGGAAAGATGCCCGATGCCGGGCGGATTCACCGGCACGAAGGGCGGGCGGCATCCGTCGAGCCCGGATCGGGCAATGTTCCGTTTTCACCCGATACCATTTATGGGTGCGTCGTCGACCGGCACGGCAATGCGTTTTCCATTACCCCGTCCGACACCATGTACGATACGCCATTGATCGACGGCCTGGGGCTGGCGCTTTCGACCCGGGGCATGCAGGGGCGCCTGGAACCGGACCATCCCTGCTCGATCGAGCCCGGCAAGCGGCCCAGGCTGACGCCGACCCCGGCCATCGCGCTGCGCGACGGCCGGTTCGACATGGCCTGGGGAACGCCGGGGGGCGATGTGCAGTGCGCAGCCATGCTGCAGGTGCTGCTCAACATCAAGACGTTCGGCATGACCGTGCAGCAGGCCATCGAGGCGCCGCGCATCGGGCCGTTCAATTTTCCCAATTCCTTTTCGCCGAACGTCTATCTGCCGGGGCGCTTGTGTGTGGAAAACAGGATCGGTCCGGATACGGCCGCGGCCCTGGCCGCGCTCGGGCACGATGTCGAACTCTGGTCCGGGAAATCGTCCAGCGCCGGCGCGGTCTGCGCAATCGTGAGCGATCCGGACACCGGCCTGCTGCACGCCGGCGCCGATCCGCGCCGGTCCGCCTATGCCTATGCGTGGTAGCGGTCCGCCTGCCCGGCAATGTGCGGGCTATCGGGAGGCGATATTACTCATGATGCTGTATTCGCGCGCGGTCATGATGTTGTGTTTTAATATCCGCCATGGAAAACGTATTGACTATCGGATGACGCGTCGGTGAGTATTGATCTGTTGTTTGCGGTTGAGCTTCTGGCGCTGGGCTGCGTCACCGGTGTTCTCGCCGGCTTGCTGGGAATCGGCGGCGGCATGCTTCTGGTGCCCGCGCTGACTTTCTTGTTCACCCAGCAGGGTTTTCCGCATGAATTCATCGTGAAGATGGCGGTGGCCACTTCGTTGGGCACCATTCTGTTTACGTCCTTGTCCTCGGTTCGCGCGCATCACAAGCGCGGAGCGGTGTTGTGGGGGGTGGTCAAGCTGCTTGCGCCCGGCGTGGTGGTGGGGTCGCTGGTCGGGGCGCAAATCGCCAAGCTGCTGCCCTCGGCCCTGCTTGCCATGATTTTCGCGGTATTCGTCGCGTATTCGGCGGTGCAGATGTTTATTGGCAAAAAGCCCAAGCCGTCGCGGGAATTGCCGCAAGGCGCGGGAATGTTCGGTGCCGGGACGGTCATAGGCACGCTTTCGTCCATCGTGGGGGCCGGCGGCGGCTTTATTTCAGTTCCGTTCATGGCGTGGTGCAATGTTCCCATTCACGCGGCGGTCGCAACGTCCGCGGCGCTGGGTTTTCCGATAGCCCTGGCGGGGACGGTCGGCTATATTTATGCCGGATGGGGCTTGCACAATGTGCCGGCCGGCGCATTCGGCTACTTGCACATGCCGGCCCTGGTCCTGATTGCCGTGGGCAGCGTTTTCTTCGCGCCCATCGGAGCGCGATTGGCGCACAGCATGGATGTAAAACAGCTCAAGCGGGCCTTCGCCATGCTGCTTTTCGTCCTGGCCGCCTACATGGCCAGCAAAGGTCTGATTACCTGAGGTTCCGGGCCGTTCCATGCAATCAAGCCCTGTACGCATCGATCTGATCAGCGACGCGCAGACCCGGCCCACGCCGGGAATGCGCCAGGCCATGGCTGAGGCGGCCGTCGGCGACGAGCAGCGCGGCGAAGACCCGACGACAAACCGGTTGTGCGAAATGGTGGCCGACCTCCTGGGCAAGGAGGCGGCGGTCTTCTTGCCGTCGGGCGTCATGTGCAACCAGATCGCCATACTGGTGCATTGCCGGCCCGGGGATGAAATACTGCTCGACGAGAGGTCGCATATTTCCAGCTCGGAAGGAGGCGGCGCGGCCGTCCTGGCCGGGGCCACGGTCCGGCCGCTGCGTGGGCATCATGGGATATACAGCGCGGATCAGTTTGCCGAGGCGATTCGCCCGTCCAAGAGAAATGCGCCGCGCACACGCCTGGCCGTGTTCGAGCAGGCCGTGAACCGCGGGGGCGGCACGATCTGGCCTCTGCCAACGATCGAGGCGGTTGCCGGCATTGCGCGCCAGCACGATATCGCGCTGCATATGGACGGCGCGCGCATCATGAACGCGGCGGTTGCCTCCGGGGTGTCCGCCAAAAGCTTCGCGCGGCCCTGCGACAGCGTATGGCTGGACCTGTCGAAAGGGCTGGGCTGCCCGGTCGGAGCCGTACTCGCGGGTTCGGCGGAGTTCATCGAGCAGGCGTGGGTATGGAAGCACAGGCTGGGGGGCGCCATGCGTCAATCGGGCATTCTGGCGGCCGCCGGCATTTTTGCGCTGGAGAACCATGTTGCCCGCCTGGCGCGGGATCACGACAATGCCCGTTTATTGGCGCGGCGGCTGTCTGCCATCCGGGGCATCGTATTGGATACGCCCGAAATACAAACCAATCTGGTGTTCTTCGACGTGCGCGGCACGGGCCTCGGCGCAACCGGGATCGCCGGGAAGCTGCTTGAATCCGGAATCCGGATCGGCTGCGAAGATGCTTATCGCATGCGGGCGGTCACTCATATGGATGTGGAGACGGCGCAGATCGAAGAGGCGGCGGCGGCCCTGGCGGTGCTGCTGGGCTGATCAGAAAACACGGAAACGGGGCGGATGCCCGCAAGCCGCTGATAGAGCCGGCGTGGCCGTATCCGGATTTTGTCCGGGGCGGCCTGTTCCAGTGCGCCAGGCGCAAAAAAGCGGGCCGCCCGCTTTTTTGCAACCACAGGGTTCTTCCGGCTTCAGCCTTCCTCGACGAACGCCTCTTCGCGCTTGGCCCGGATCGAGGGCAGCGCCACGATGACCACCAGCAGGGTGGCGGCGATCAGCAGCCCCAGCGACAGGGGGCGGGTGACGAACGTCGTGTAGTCGCCGCGCGCCAGCAGCAGGGCGCGCCGGAAGTTCTCTTCCATCATGGGGCCCAGCACCAGCCCCAGCAGCAGGGGCGCGCCCTCGCATTTGAGCTTGGCCCAGATGTAGCCGATCAGGCCGAACAGGGCGATCATCCAGATGTCGAACACGTTGTAGTTCAGCGAGTACACGCCGATGGTGCAGAACACGATGATGGCCGGGAACAGGATGCGGTACGGCACGGTCAGCAGCTTGATCCACAGGCCGATCAGCGGCAGGTTCAGGA
>Ga0182736_1002805_pt1 | contig 12522 bp, 7 predicted proteins | sample eDN5th30CKraftBY_FD_128882 | JGI IMG/M metagenome (GOLD analysis project Ga0182736, IMG submission 128882) | Enriched backyard soil microbial communities from Emeryville, California, USA - eDNA 5th pass 30_C Kraft BY (version 2) (version 2) | ecosystem: Environmental > Terrestrial > Soil >...
ACACATGGAGGTTGCATTATTTGTACCTTGTTATGTAGATCAATTTTATCCTGGGGCAGCAAAAGCGACATTAGAATTGTTGGAGCGCTTGGGGGTAAACGTACATTATCCCGAAGGGCAGACCTGTTGTGGCCAGCCTATGGCTAATTCCGGTTACGAGCATCTTACGGGGGGATGTAATGAGAACTTTGTAGAGCATTTTAGCGGCTATGATTATATCGTGTCTCCTTCTGGGAGCTGTGTGTTACATATAAAAGAACATTTACATGCTGAAAAATATCCTGCACAGGGTGAAGAAATTCGACATAAAGTGTATGAGCTAACCGAATTTCTAACCGACATTTTGAAGGTGGAGACCTTAGAAGCCCGCTTTCCCTATAAGGTTGGTGTTCATCAAAGCTGCCATGGGCAACGTGGATTGAAGCTTTCTCAAATGAGCGAATTAACGGCACCAGGCTTTTCTAAGCCGGGTAAGCTCTTAAGTATGGTGAAAGATATTGAGCTCATAGAATTGGATCGCATAGATGAGTGCTGTGGCTTTGGCGGAACCTTTTGCGTAGCGGAAGAAGCGGTTTCTGTAAAAATGGGTAAAGATCGAGTAGCTGATCATGTAAAGCATGGCGCCGAATTTATAACGGGAGCCGACATGTCATGCCTCATGCATATGGAAGGGATACTCAGAAGAGAAAAAAGCAATACTAAAGTAATTCATATTGCTGAGATATTGAATAGCCATTATTAGAACGAAAGCATAAAGCGGAAAGCAGAAAGCGCGCAGCACATAATAAATAAACGATGAACGATAAGTGAAAATAATAAACTATGCAGGTACTGATCATGGATTATACCTTACTGATCACATGTTAGCGTATATGAACGTAATAACAAACTATACAGCTACTCATCACTTATAACTCATCACTCATAACTATACAGAAACGCACAATTGAAAACGCTCTACGACTGTCGAACAACTAACAACCAATAACAGACAACGAAAAATGCATACAGATAAAAAACATCCTCAATTAGCCGATGTCTTTAATGCAGACGAAGCACGGGTAAATTGGCATGATGAAACCTTATGGTTTGTTCGGACAAAAAGGGATCGTTTAACACATGGGCTCCCTGAGTGGGAGTCGTTGAGGGACACCGCTTCGCAAATAAAACATCATGTACTTTCAAATCTGTCGGAATATTTAGCGCAATTCGAAAAAAATGCAATAACCAATGGCGTGAAGGTACATTGGGCTGCCGACGCTGAAGAGCATAACCGTATCGTTTACGAGCTGTTGCAACAGCAGGGAATTGACCGTATGGTTAAGAGTAAATCCATGCTGACAGAAGAATGTCATCTAAATGACTACTTGGCAAAAAAAGGAATTGAAGTGATCGATTCGGATTTGGGTGAACGGATTGTGCAGTTGGCAAAAGAAATGCCCAGCCATATCGTTTTGCCCTGTATCCACAAAAAGAAAGAAGAAATAGGCGATATTTTCCATGAACATCTTGGTACGGCAGCAGGTGTGTCGGACCCCCAGATTCTGACAGAAACTGCGCGGCAGCATCTACGGAATGTCTTCATGAGCAGACGGGCCGCCCTTACAGGCGTAAACTTCGCTATTGCAGAAACAGGTGAAATGGTGGTATGTACCAATGAAGGCAATGCCGATATGGGAGCTCACCTATCGGATATCCACATTGCCAGTATGGGCATAGAAAAACTGCTTCCGCAACGGGCACACTTAGGGGTGTTTTTACGTTTGCTTACCAGAAGTGCCACAGGCCAGCCTATTACCACCTATTCCAGTCATTTTAGAAAGCCACGTGCAGGCCAAGAGATGCATGTTATCTTGGTGGATAATGGGAGAAGTAGGCAATTGGGGCGGGAAGATTTTAGAAATTCACTTAAATGCATTCGCTGCGGGGCATGCATGAATACCTGTCCCGTTTACCGGCGTAGTGGCGGACATAGTTATCATAACGCGATCAGTGGACCAATCGGCTCTATCTTAGCGCCAAATTTAGATATGGAGCAGTTTGCTGATTTACCATTCGCCTCTACACTTTGTGGTTCGTGCAGTAATGTTTGTCCGGTTAAGATTGATATCCATAATCAATTATATAAATGGCGGCAAGTGCTGGTTAAAGCCGGGTATACGGATAAGAAAAAGACTTTAGCTATGAAGGTGATGGCAGGTACTTTATCCTCGCCAAGCAAATTTAAATTGGCGGGTAAATTGGGAAGATTTGCTTTAAAATATGCACCTTTTACGGTGAATAATGGCTTAAACCCTTGGTATAAAGGGAGGGAGATGCCCGCACCACCTAAACAATCGTTTGGGGAATGGTATAAGGAAGCGAAAAGCATAAAGCTTTAAAGTAGTAAGTTCTAAGTTTTACGTTTTAAGTAATAACGCATGAACATTAATGGGGCGAATGCTGTGGAGAGGGAAAGCTATATATGTGTCACGTAGAACTTACACCTTAGCAGAAATATGAGTAAAAGCGAAGAGCTTAAGTGCAAAGGGTAAGAGCGCACTTATAACGTGGCACTTATGACTTACAACTTAGAAAAACATGACTAGTAGAGAAAAAATTTTGCAAGCGATCAAATTGGCGCAACCGGAAGAGGTGCCTTTACCACCTGCTGTGGATAGGCCTATTGTATATGATAATCCAGTACTTCAATTTAGCGAAGCAGCAAAAAATGGTGGAAGTGCCGTGATGGAGGCGGGTAGTTGGGAGGCTGTTCGTAATCATATTATCAATGTATATATTCCCGCATTACAGGAAAGGTGGCACATTACTGATGCCGTGAAGGCAGTTACAACCATAAAGGAGATAGAACCACTGGCAGAACTAGTTGACAATGCCGATACCGATCCCCATATCTTTCAACATGTGGATCTAGCCGTGATGTCAGCAAATTTTGGTGTTGCCGAAAACAGCGCTTTATGGGTGCCCGAACAAGTGGTTAGAGTACTGCCATTTATCTGCCAGCATCTTGTGCTTATCGTAAATCAAGACAATATAATAAGCAATATGCATCAGGCTTACGAACGGATGGGTTTGGGTGACGATCCTTTTGGCGCATTTATCGCTGGCCCGTCTAAAACTGCCGATATTGAACAATCACTGGTGCTTGGTGCGCATGGGCCACGCAGCTTGGGGATTTATTTAGTGGAAGGCTAAATTAGCTCTTGTGCTTCCTAGCACAGGTTCTTCGTTCTGCTTTGAGGCCGCCTTGGCTAACATAACTTATTATTAAGCTAATTTTCTTTAATTTTTAATTTTAGCTTTGTGTTAAGTTTGTTTATGATGTATACCCAAAAGAACCTTTTGACAATATTTATTAGCACACTGCTCGCGCTAAACGTATGGGCACAGGGAGTTGACGATGCGCCTAAACCTTATGGCGCATTACCTAGCGAAAGGCAGCTAGCCTGGCATGAAACAGAAATGTATTGCTTGATTCATTTTACCCCTACCACCTTCCAGGATAAAGAGTGGGGGTATGGTGATGCCGATCCGGCTATTTTTAATCCGAAGGAATTTGATGCTGAACAACTAGTTGCCGCGGCCAAAGCTGGCGGATTTAAGGGGATTATATCAGTGGCTAAGCATCATGATGGCTTTGCTTTATGGCCTACAAAAACGGCCGCATATAACATTAGTGAAAGTCCATGGCACAATGGTAAGGGCGATATGGTGAAAGAGATTCAGTTAGCCGCCAATAAACTTGACATGAAATTTGGCGTGTATTGCTCGCCCTGGGACCGCAATAACCCAGCCTATGGTACACCTCAATATGTTGAAATTTATCGCAACCAGTTGAAGGAACTGTACAGCAACTATGGCGAACTCTTCATGAGCTGGCATGATGGTGCCAATGGAGGTGATGGTTATTATGGCGGAAAGAAAGAACAAAGAAAGGTAGATCAATCTACCTATTACGATTGGAAAAATACATGGGCTATCACGAGAAAAATGCAGCCCAATGCCAGTATCTTCAGTGATATCGGTCTAGACGTCCGTTGGGTGGGCAATGAAAAAGGGGGCGCTCCGGAAACCAGTTGGTCTACCATTACCCTGGTTGGCAAAGATGGAAAACCACCTATGCCCGGTTTTATGGACGACAGTAATCTGGGAAGCGGGACAAGAAATGGCGAACAATGGATTCCTACAGAATGTGATGTTCCGTTAAGAGCAGGGTGGTTTTACCATCAGTCGCAAGATGATCAGGTAAAGACGCCGGCAATGTTGTTCGACTTGTATTGTAAAAGTGTGGGCCGCGGTGGAGCCTTGGATTTGGGCTTGTCGCCAAACACAGCAGGATTACTCCATCCAAAAGATGTGGCCGTATTAAAAGAATTTGGTGAACTGTTGAGAAAAATCTTTGATCACAATTTGTTAACCGGAGCTGTTTTAACGGCGTCTAATACCCGCAATAAGCGCGAAAAAGAATATGGCGTTGCTAATTTAACGGATCAGGATCGGTATAGTTATTGGGCTACGGATGATGATGTTCATCAGGCCGAACTTATCCTGGATTTACCTACCAAAACTACCTTTAATATTATACGGCTAAGGGAAAATATTAAGCTGGGCCAACGTATTGATAGTGTACTGGTTGATGAATGGCGGGATGGGGCGTGGATGAAGATAGCGAGCGCTACCAGTATTGGCGCAAACCGGATCATTAGAATGGACCAATTTACGACAACAACAAAACTCCGCCTAAGGGTATTTGCTCCGGTAAGTATTGCATTAAGTGATATAGGCCTCTTTGCTGAGCCTGCGTCTTTGGTGAATACTCATCCAGAAACCGGAGGGAGAAAAGGCTTAGCGAAAACAGGATGGAAAACGGACCTAACTAAAAATGCGCTAACGATTAATTTAGGTAAACCGACGTCTTTTTCGGCCATCGGTTACTTACCCAGGCAGGATGGAAAATTAGCGGGCATCATAACCAAGTATGCTTGTTATACCAGTAATAATGGTAAAGAATGGACCGAAGTGGCAAACGGAGAATTTTCTAATATCAAGGCTAACCCCATTTTGCAATATATTCCTTTAAAAACAAAGCAGACCGCAAAATATGTTAAGATTGTGGCGAAGGAATCGTTAAGCGTAAAAGCAAACGCTAACCTAAGCCTTAGCGCGGCTGCTTTCGAATTATATGAATAATAAGTAAAATTAACAATGTATAGCGTTTCAGCGCAATGTTGCTTGTTGCAGGATTTCAATTTAAGCAACCGATTGCGTTTCTTAAACTTTTGCTTTTACGGGTTTACCTCCTTATTATTGAGTTCAATAGAAATAACCAACAAAATAAAATATGTTTAAAAGATTTATTCTTCTAGTAATCAGCTGCTTTTGTTTGAGCAATGCCTTTTCGCAGGAACGTGCGTATGCCCTGATCCCAAAACCCTCGTCTATACAGTCAGGGTCAGGTTTCTTTAAATTAGATAATCAAACAAAATTAGTGGCTAAAAATGATTCTGCCCGAAAGAACATGGAATTGTTTAACGATTTCCTCTGGAGCAGATACAGCCTAAAACTTCCTATAGTAACTGAGGCAAGGGGTAAATTTATCCAATTGGAAAACGAAGGGCAAGAAGGTCAGCCTGAAGCTTATCGCTTGGAGGTTTCTCCTCAGACCATTCAAATTAAAGGCGATAATAGCGGGAGCTTTTATGCACTACAATCCCTTTTACAGCTTATCGAGCAAGGTGATGGGGGCTTAGTAGTTCCGTCTGTAACAATTAGCGACAAGCCGGAATTTGGCTATCGGGGTGTAATGCTCGACGTTGCACGGCACTTTTTCTCTATGGATGAATTAAAAAAGATTGTGGATGTAATGGCTTACTTTAAATTTAATCGCTTGCATTGGCATTTAACCGACGATCAGGGCTGGCGTTTAGAGATTAAAAAGTACCCAAAGCTTACACAAGTATCAGCCTGGAGAGATTCGACAATTATCGGTCAGTATGGCGACTTTAAGCCCTTTATTTATGATGCCGAAAAACATGGTGGTTATTACACGCAGGAAGAAGCGAGGGATTTTGTTAAATATGCTGCCGATAGAAAAATTACCGTTATTCCAGAAATTGAATTACCAGGACATAGCACCGCAGTTTTAGCTGCCTATCCAGCATTAGGGTGCAAGGACACCACGTACCAAGTTGCCGGTTATTGGGGTGTTTTCAGAAGCATTTATGCCCCCAAAGAGGAAACCTTTAAATTCTTGGAGGATGTGTTGACAGAGGTGATGGATATCTTTCCAAGTAAATATATCCACATTGGAGGTGATGAAGTTCCGAAGGATGATTGGAAAGAATCGGATGTTGCCCAAAAGCTCATAAAGAAGAACAAGCTCAAAGATGAACATGAATTACAGAGCTTCTTTATCCAGCGTATCGAGAAATTTTTGAATGCACATGGTAAACGGATCATCGGATGGGATGAAATTTTAGAGGGTGGTTTAGCTCCTAATGCAACGGTGATGAGTTGGAGAGGCGAAAAAGGGGGAATCGAAGCTGCTAAGTTAGGGCATGATGTAATCATGACTCCTAATAGCCACTTATATATCGATTATTCTCAAGCTAAAGACCTCAGCACAGAACCGCTGGTGATCGGTGGTTTTGTATCATTAGATAAAGTGTATAGCTATCATCCGCGTCCAGAATCATTGACGCCGGAACAGCAAAAACATGTGTTAGGCGTTCAGGCTAATTTATGGACAGAATATATCGGTACTGCTAAGAAGTTAGAATATATGCTTTTCCCAAGACTACTCGCCTTATCCGAAATTGCATGGACAGCAAAAGCGCAACAAAACTTCGATGATTTTTCTACTAAACGCTTACCCGCCCGTTTGCAGGAGCTTGAAAACTTGAAAGTGTTTTATAGAATTCCCGAAGCAAAAATAACTTTCGGTACCAACACCGCCAACGGTAGAAAAACAGCTGAAATTATTCCGTTCGTTGCTAATAGTACCGTTTATTATACATTAGATAACCATAAGGCCGATCAAACCGGTCATGTATATACTGGGCCAATAGATTTACCTTGGGCTGGTAAAAGCGAAAAACCCGTAAATTTGAATTATATTATTGTAACTCCGGGTGGTAGAGTAAGTAATATGTTTAGTATCCCATACAGTAATACGGAAGCTGAGTAAACGTGTATTGAAATAAGAGATAACCGTTAAGTTTCCCATATTACCGGTTAAAATTAAAAAGGCAGCATCCCTTTTGAGTGCTGCCTTTTTTTGTGGTTGTAATTTATCTTTTTATCAATTTATCCGCTCATTTTTTTAGCTTATCATAGAGACCGGTATTACCCTTTTCCAGTATAGGTAATAAAGATTTAACAATGCTAGGATGAGAATCTGCAACATTTATGTTTTCATATGAATCTTTTTTATGGTCGTAGAGTTCAATTACAGGCTGTTCTTTTCTAAAATATTTGGTTAAACGATATTGCTCGGTACGTGCAGTAATACCTCGGCGGAAATAACTGTAAGCAACATTATCCCAATTATTGCGATCCGGATCCCTTAATAGTGGGACAAGGCTTCTCCCATCTGTTTGAGGCGGTATTTCAACTCCACATAACTCCATCAAAGTAGGGTAGATGTCTAAGGAGCTAACAACTTTGTTGCTGTTCGTTCCTTTTTGTGTACCTGGCGTTTTGATAATAAGCGGACTTCTTAAGGCCCATTCAAAAAGGGTATGTTTGCCCCAAACCAGATCATCTCCTAAATGCCAGCCATGATCGCCCCATAGCACGATAATGGTGTTTTTAGCTAAACCCGATTTCTTTAACTCGGCCAACACTTGTCCTACCTGTGCGTCTATATAACTAATGGCTGCATAATAGGCATGTCTTAGTTTGCGTGCGTAAGCATCAGAGACTGGTTTAGACAAAGAAGCATTTTCATCCCCAAGCTTATACCCCCCATTGAATTCGCCGCTTTCGTGCAAACTGGCCGGATTTACATTGATAGGTATAGTTGGAGAAGGACTTGTTGCAAGCTGTGATTCATCATACATCTCCCAGTATTTCTTTGGCGCATTGAACGGGAGGTGAGGCTTAAAAAAACCTACACCTAGGAAAAACGGCTTATCCTTAGTTGCCAGTTCTTTAATTTTTTTTATTGCAAGATTTGCGGTTAGACCATCCGGATAACCACTATCATCAACATCGCCTTTCTCGTAGGGTTTTACTTGATTCTTTAAGGTGTTGCGGTTGGTGCCGGCAGCATATCCAAAAAATGCATTCCATCCCGTTCCCCATTTTCCAGCATTGAACAACATTTCATCCCAACTATTTGGTAGTTCAAGTTCGGCGCCTTGTGGTTGCAAATAATCATATATATACCCATCGGGTGAGTGGCTAATTTTACCTATCCCAACCGTATAATAACCGTTTAGACGTAAATTTTCGACAAAAGATTCTGGAACCGGCTTTTCTAATTTTCCTGATCGTTTCATTTCAAAAGCTGCGTTAGACAAATCATTTACGGAGCGCGGTAATCTCCCACTCAGCAGGCTCGACCTTGATGCCCCACAAGTTGGTACAGTTACAAATTGGTTTTGAAAGACCGTAGCCTGTGAAGCTAATTTATCAATATTGGGAGAGTGGATGTAACCGTTACCATAACAACCTAGTTCTGCACGCAGATCATCTATAAAAATAAATAATACGTTTGGCCGATCAGTTTGCGTTTGGGATAATTTTTGAGCTTGCGATATTGAGAAAAGGCTCAGTGTGAACAACATCACTGCCGATAATAGTTTTAACGGTTTCATTTACATTGTTTTAAAAGTTCTTCTACATCAAGAAAATAATTTTGCTATTTAATCAGTACCTTATACGTCTAAGGCTACTTCTCCTCCCAGCTAATCTGCATATACATCTCTTAACCTGAAAAACTACATTCAGCTTTAACTATCTTCATATCCGTATTTTTATGGAAGTTACGAAAAGATAGGAAAGAAAAGAAATAGCTTCAACTGTGTAATACCATATAACTGAAATATTAAATTGAGCACCGATTGCGTTTGCAAATGCCTTGTTTTTATGCTATTAGGTTCAAACAAGCCCTAGGTAACTTATATAGCCGTTGGAATGCAGTAGGCATCGGATATCATCGCGACTAGGGGAAAGAAATTATTGCTTTAGAAATTTGATGCAAGCTTAAAATATAGTAGGTTTGAAAAGGATTATCATCCTACGGATATGGTTTCATCTTGTAATAAATTGAACGTAAGAAAATACATCTTCCTGGCAATTATATTACCATGGTTATGGCCATTGGGTTTAAGTGCGAAAACAGATCCTCCGTCAACAACGTTTCAACAGGTTGATAGCTTATTGCAGCATAAAGACTTTGCTACGGCTCAAACAATATTGGATAAGTTAATAGACCAAGGACGAACAAGCGGTGATCGATGGCTATCGGGGAAATCTTACGCTGCTTTAGCTAATTTATTTCTTATAAAGGGAGAGGTTGATCACGCGCTGAAAAATTATTTGCTTAGCTTAAAGTTTTTAGATGAAGGAGATTATCCAACTGAGGTAGGGAAGATTTATGCCAATATGGGCGGCCTATACTCCAGGTTAAAGCAATTTCAGGAAGCAGAATCCTATTTGTTAAAAGCGCTTCAACTCCATCCTACAGGAGACAATCGGCTTAAATACTTAACCAATTTATTCGGCGTTTATTTAGAGAGCGGGAAAAATAAATTGGCACTGCATACATTTGAAGAGGCTATTGCATTGGCAAAGTCGCAAAAAAATCCAGGTGTAGAAGCTATACTCTACACCAATTTAAGTAATTATTATATTCACGAAAGCCAATGGAACCAAGCGATAAGCAATGCACGAAAAAGTCTGCAACTAAGAGCAGACCTGCAACAAGCGCCTTCTGTGATTACCTTAAACAATTTAGGCTATGCGCTGGCCCAGCTAAAAAAATATAGCGAAAGTATCCGACTTTATGAACAGGCACTGCCTTACGCAAGTCTCGCCGAAAAAAAGCAGCTGTATTACAATTTATATCAGGCGAATAAATTATCGGGAAATAGTAAAGAATCGTGGCGATACATAGAAGCATACGACCAAGTAAAGGATTCATTGGTAAGTCTTAACTATGCACAGAAAGTTGCTGAGTTAGATGCCACTTATCAGGCTGCAGAGAAACAAAGAACAATCAAGCAACTTGCAACAACGAACATGTTGCAGAGAAAGCAACTTAAACAGCAAACTTACCTCATCTTGGCGGGTATCTTGATCGTTGTGCTAGCTTTAGCAACCTGGTATTTAAGGCGGAAGCAGTTTAAAATGAGAGAGAAGCTTGAAAAGTCGCAATTAAAATATCGCTTCCTATTATTACAGCTTAACCCCCATTTTATTTTTAACGCGCTACAGAGCGTTCAACATTATATTTATCGTAATGACAGGGAGCAGTCAATGGAATATCTTCAGCGTTTTAGTCGACTGATCCGTTTAGTGTTAGAAAATTCCGAAAAAGACGTTATTCCGCTGGACGAAGAAATTGAACTCTTAGATAATTACCTTCGCTTACAACAACTGAATGCGGAGACACCTTTTACCTACGATATAATAGTGGATGACAACCTTGATAAAGAAGTGTTAACCGTGCCAGCTATGCTTTTACAGCCATTAGTGGAGAATGCCGTAATGCATGGGATAAAAGGCCGTACGGACGGTAAGGTAGAGCTCGTTTTTAAGGATGAAGACGGCACACTACACATCCTAATAAAAGACAATGGAAATGGTTTTCAAATAGAAAAGCAGCAGGATGCTTTACATAAATCGATGAGTATGGATATTTTACAAAACCGAATAGAAGAGTTAAACAGGATGGGAAAACAAAAAATAAGTTTTGAAGTGTTGCAAGGTGCCACTAATGAGGAGCATGCCGGAACTGCTATTCATTTAAGCGTCGCCTCCTAAACTTTACGATATGGCACCAAAACCTTTATCGTGCTTGCTCCTAGAAGATGATGCTGCCGCCGCCCAAATGATAGCGGATATTGTTCGCGATTTTTTTCCTGCCATCAAGCTGATTATTGGTAAAGACATTAGTGAAGCAAGGCGTCTTTATACTACAAGTCAGCCTGAATTGCTAATTTTAGATATCAATTTGCCTGATGGCCTTTCCCTGGATTGGTTACACGAACTATTTGTTAGTGGGCAGGAGGTCCCTATTATCTTTACCACCGCCCATGCTAACTATGCGGTTGAAGCTTTCAAGTTTAGCGCACTTGACTTTTTATTAAAACCTTTTATACCACAAGAATTAGTAAAAGCTATTAATAAAGCGCTCAAAATTATAGTCGACAGAGACCTGCATCTTCAGCTGGAAACATTTTTTTACAACTATCAGCACAAAAAACGCTTCGACAAGAAAATTATATTGAAAACCTTGGACGAAATTAGTGTGGTCAATATACAAGCTATAATAGCTATTCAAGCAGATAATAGTTATTCAAAATTCTTCTTAAAAGAAGGCAGAAGTATATTGGTTTCGCAGCCGCTCAAAGAATTTGACCAACAGTTAAATATGGTGGAATTTATGCGGGTACATCAATCGTATTTGGCCAATATGCATCATGTTATTGCCTTTAAGAAAAAAAATAACTGCCTATTATTGGAAGAAGGAATAATAGTTCCGGTCTCGTTAAATAAACGGTCTACTGTAATTGAATACTTAAACAACCTGAAATAATGTGGCGAATTCAAGAAAGATAAGGGCGAATACAAAACAAAAAGTATGCTGCGCTTCTTTATGCTGCTATCCTCGTTAAATTTGTCGTGCATTTGTTAAAAAACTCATTCTAATGAAACCATCATGAGCAAACACGCACAAACAGTAATGAATATTGCTCATGATAGCTTCATCATAGTTAAAAACTTAGCAGAGCGTTCTCATTGATTGGGTTAAAAACAAGCAATACATCAATAAACAAATTATATACTGATGAAAAACAACATCTTATTAGCTTTAATCTTTTCCTCCGCCATTTTTATAGGCCAAAAGAGTCATGCACAGATCTGGAAAAAAGTACAACAAAAAGTAGAGGATAAAATAGAGAAAAAGGTGGATAATGTACTTAATGGAGAGCATCCTGATAAAGCCGAAAACACAGCGTCAGACAAGAGTGGCACAATACCAGCAGTAAATGATGTATACGCATTTTTACCTGGAGACAGCGTCATTTTTGCAGATAATTTTAAAGCTGATATAAACGGAAGAATGCCCAAATATTGGAAATCTAGTGGGGGTGGGAGCATAGTTGATATTGCTGGGGTTTCGGGTAAGTGGCTAGCACTTGCACCAAATACGAGTTATAGAATCGATAGTTTATTGCGCTTGCCAGCAAATTTTACCGTTGAATTTGATTTGATAACGAGAAGTGAGGAAGCAAAAGATATTGGTGCAATGAGATTTGGCTTTGCCCGGGATAATTCGGCCCGCGCTTATAT
>Ga0182736_1002806_pt1 | contig 12522 bp, 9 predicted proteins | sample eDN5th30CKraftBY_FD_128882 | JGI IMG/M metagenome (GOLD analysis project Ga0182736, IMG submission 128882) | Enriched backyard soil microbial communities from Emeryville, California, USA - eDNA 5th pass 30_C Kraft BY (version 2) (version 2) | ecosystem: Environmental > Terrestrial > Soil >...
GGCGTGGTGCAGCGGTGGTCACTGGCCGAACTGGCGCGGGATACGAACAAGCGACACGCTGAAGCGACGGCGGATCGCAACGGACGAAAGATGAACTGGTGGCGCGTTGGCAGCGCGGATCAGCGAGGACAAGCGATCGAGGGATGGGTGCGTGAAGAGCAGTTCGCGGGCGGAACTGTGACGCGAGAGTTCGCCCAGAAATGGGTGGACTTCGCTTGTATCGACGGGGCACAAGATCCGGCTCACACCATGTTCTCGAGGACCAAGGCGTGGGTGGACTTTGCCAGTCATACCGGTGCTGCAGATGCGAAGGCCTTGAGCAAGTTGAGTCCAATGATGCAGGCGGTGTACCGAAAGCTGTTTCCGCAAGGCGATGGCAGCCGTGCTGCAGACGACTTGTGCTTAGCCTATGCAGGTGAGTCAGGCCACTATCCATGGCTGATGCAAGCGGCATCCCGATTGATTGTGAAGCATGAAAGCGAGTGGACAAATCCGCAGAAGTGGCGACAGCTCTACACGGAAATCGAGAACGCCACGCCGAACCCCCAGTACAAAGAAGAGCAGAAGCGTATCGAGAAGCTCGTGTGGTGGGATGAGGTGAAGGCGAAGGTTCCGGGATTTCCTCAGGCGGATGTGTTTCATCTGCATCCTGTGGGATTGGTGGGGAATTTTCAGGAAAAGCCTCGATTGATCTCCCTTGAAATGCTATTAGCGGTTGGACCTGAAAACTCGAGAGAATATTACCAGACAATTTTGGATCCGATTAACGATTATGCCGGATTATATTCCGTCGATTCTCCTAGAAGGATTGCACATTTTCTGTCTCAAGTTGCTCACGAAAGCTTCCTTCGGGCCGCGGAAGAAAGGCTTAGATACAGTCCGAAGCAAATGAGAAGGACTTTCGGATGCAAGGGAGGAGAGAAACGTTACGATGAAGGTTGCGATGACTGCACGATGGGTAGGCTGAGGGATAAGCTTTGGACGCAATCTGAGTACTATGCGTACAATTCAGAACATCTTGCGAACTACGTTTACGCAAATCGAAATGGAAATGGCGACGAAGAGAGTGGGGATGGCTATAAGTATCGCGGACGGGGATTCATCCAAACCACTGGTCGCGCGAACTACAGATCATTCATGGAAGAGCATAATCGTCGTTCGCCCGAGGACGTGAGGGATTTCGTTCAGTTCCCAGAGTTATTGTCAGATCTAAACTATGCAGTCGAATCTGCCTACGTCTTTTGGTCTAGAAATTCGCTTAACGCGATCGCTGACAGCGGAACCGTGGTCAATGTTACGAGAAGAGTTAACGGCGGGCAAAAGGGGCTTGCTGATCGATTGGCAAGATTCAATCGAATCGCACAGTTACTGAATCTGCCAGCGGAGCGATAATGAAAAAATTTGCGTTACTTGCCGCAGGCATATTCGAACTTTTATGTGGTGATACGGCTCGTGCCGAAGGGTTGTGTTCAACTAAAGAGGCGGTAATTTTTAATTGTGAATTTTCTCGGTCGACGAGCTCGCTATGCGAGTCGAGTGATGGTTCTGTCATCTATCGAGCAGGACTGCGAGGGAAAGTTCGTATGGAATTATCAAGCAAAGACAGCAAGACGAAGTTCTATTTATCGTCTAGGCCACTGGTTGGTGGCGGCGAGGTGCATGTGCGTTTCGAGAACGACGGATACGTTTATTATTTGTTCGACAGAATGGTGCTGGCGAGGGATGAAAGCGATTCCAGCGCTGGAGTGATCGCATTTAGAAAAGGTCGAAAGGTATTCGACCGACGGTGCGACAATGACGCGTCAGTACGACAAAGGGGCTACGAAGTCTTACCGCGAGAAGATTTTAGGGACATAGGTGCTAAATAAAAGTTTATATGGTCTGATTAGGTATGGGAGCTTGCTGAATCAAGTCTCCTTGGTCACTGGAGACCGTGCTCACGCCTACTTTATGAATAAGCTATCAGGCTCATTCTCAAGCGAACGGCGCCGCGCGGCGTTGGAAATCGGCTAAAAAGTTGTGGCGATAAGTTCTCAGGGCTGTAAATTGTAAAAAATGAAGTCACGAAACAAGCAATGTAAAACATGATGCCCTCGCGGCCGTAGGCGTCGTCATATGTTCGTTAACGTTAACGAATCGCAACGTGATGGTGTTGCTCCGGTTAATCGCTCTTGAAGTTACGGATCGTTCGGTGGCTAAACTGAACCTCACAGCCGCTTATTGGGAAGCTGGTTTTCATGGTCTGCCAGTTCCAATTTTTAGATAATATAGATACCCGAGGTTGAAGCGCGGGCGTCAAGGGAAAAATCCCGCGTCGCGTCGTGGTTCGCGTGACCAAAGGCGCTCGCAGATAGAGAGCGTTAGAGAAATAGGTTGTCCAAAAAAGCGTTTATCAATGGAAGATGTATTCCGTGGCGAGCCATAAATGGAATTCAAAGCCTCGTATTATGTAAGGATAAACAGACACTATGAAAGGGCTTGTCTACGAAGGCGACACCGCCAGCCACAACGGCAATGTGCTGACAGGTTCAGGTCGAACCGAGCTCAAGGGGCGGAGAGCCGCTCGTGTCAGAGCCATAGTTTCATGCCCGACGCATGGCGACCACCCGATCGTCGAGGGGAGTCGACGCGTCAAAGACGGCAGGATGCCGATCTCGCGTTACGGCGATCATACGCAATGTGGCGCGTATTTGATCGGGTCCCCAAGTGGAGCGTGCGTCCGTTAGCCAATGCCCATTGATTTCGAGCGAATCCCGCCGCGGGCCGACGTGCCCATGGCGCCACGTCCGTCCGCTCTGCTCTGGCTTGCGTTGCTATGCCTGGCGCTTTGCATCGGGGCGACTATAACGGTGTTGTCTTGGACCGGTGGAAGTCCGGTAGCCAGTGCCTGGTTTTGGCTGTGCGCGGTGGGCTACCCAGTTCTCGGATGGAGCTTTTTGCTTGCCGCGAGCTTGGCCTATGGACATACAGCGCTTCACTCGGCACTTGCTCGCAACTGGGTCAGCGAACAGGCGGAACAGGCATGTCATACCGCGGCCAGTCGTCCTTTGGCCATTTTCGGTTACGGTTGGCGGTTTTCCTCCGACAAGGAAGAAAACAGTCTACAAAGCCTTCTGGGAGGGAAAGTTGAGTCGAAACTACGCCCGAGTGGGGCCTTCCCCGGCAAAGACGTGCATGCCCGATGGATCGACGTGCCGGGAGAGCCGTTCTATCCAGGCAACGAGCTCGGCGAGCATACGCGTCATTTGGCTGTGTGCGACTGGCTCATTGCGAGCCTCCTGAACGATCTCGCGGAGCCTCTCGCCGATATTCCGTGGGATATGTCGCTGCATGTGCATCTCTGCCTTCAATCTCGGCTCAAGCCGGAGCGCGTGGTGAAGCACGTGCGCCGGGAGCTATACGAACGGCACCCTTTGCTCAAGACGCGAGTCGAATACGACCAAACGTTGTCAATCTTCGCCACGGATGCATGGCTGGATCTGCAGGACGAAAAGGCGCTTCATTTGGTGATTGCAATGCAACTTCGTGAAGCCATCAGCACACTGCTCGACGCTGTGGTAGCCGAGGTCGGGACGGCTCTGTTGCTAGGCGAACCGACATCATTGAAAGGCACGAATGTTCAAGCGCTGCGCCTTCACCGTCCCGCGCGGGGCGAGAAAAACGAGGTGGGAAACGTGCTCGGGCTTGCGAGTCGTTGGGGCGAAGCAGACACGAAGAATCTGGACTCGATGTGGATTCAAGGCTTGCCGGCCGATGATTTTGGCGAGATACGCCGTGCCGCAAGTCTTCAGGAGGGGACACAATGGCGGCAAATCGAGGCTTCGGTCGGTGACTGCGCGGGGGCTGGGCAGTGGCTTGCCAGCGCGCTTGCTGCGGCCAATGCCGATTCGACCGCAAACCCTCAACTGGTTCTGTGTGCCCAGGATAATGAATTGATCGCGTTGGTATGCAGGAAGGAAACGTGAAGGCAGTCAAAGAAAAGCAGAAAGTAGAAACACCCGTCTGGCTGTTCATAGGGATCGCTATAGTCATCATCTATTTGGCGCTTGCCCTGACTCTGGCGGTGAAGGGGCCGAGCGTCGGCCTGTCGGGTCCCGGGCTAATCATCGCCGAACTTTCGTTGCTATCGGTGTTCCTTGTTCTTCTCCTCTTCGTGAAGCTAATTGAAGGAGCGGTGCTTTGGACCGCTTCTTTGAAGGCGATTCGCTGGTTTCGTCGCTACGATGAGAACAAGGAGAGTCAATCGCGCGTCGGACGAGCCGGAATCGCGACAGATGAGATCTCGAAACGCATGCAATCGCTGCGCGATGCGTTGCGTGATCGGTATGGTATGCGCTGGAGATATAAAGCGCGCTGGCTGCTTGTGAATGGGGACCATTCGCTGGTAGAGCGGCTAGTGCCGGGTCTTCCAGCCACTGGCTGGCATCTCGTAGATGATGCGCTGTTGTTAAGTGGAAGCCAGAGTGACGGGCAACCGGATATAAACTGGCTCAATGGGCTGCGCAAACTACGCGGTCGTCGAGCAATCGATGCAATCGTGGAGGTCACAAACACCCAAGATTTGATCGACAATCCGTTCGACGCAGAGACTGTCGGACAACGCTTGACGCGACATGCGCGCGTCTTGCGTTGGGCCGCGCCCACGTATTTAGTGAATTTGACGGAATGCGAAGGTTCTGTATTCAAGCACGACGAAAGCGTCGGGCATGTTTGGACGAGCGTACCCGCCGACAAGGAGTACATCGAAAGCACACTTGCACGACTCGCGGGCGATTTGTCCGATCTGGGTGTTGCGCGTCTTTCGCTCGATCCGTACGATGGGGTCGTTGCGGAACTGGCGCAGCGATTGGAGGAATTGCGCGCAGCCCTTTCTGATCTCGCTGTGCGCGTCGGAAGCCCCCAGATATGGCGCACTGCGATTCATGGTTTGCTGTTCGCCGCGATTCCTTACGCGCGCGAATCGGAAGGTGGTGAACAACGCAAGCAGGCTTGGACGGAATCGTCACGCGCAGCGCTGTTCAATCATGCGGTGTGGAAAGACATTGCCGCGCACAGCCGCAAACTCTATGGCCGTCGCGTCGGCTTCTCATGGTCGACCACGGCGGCATGGGCCGCCACCGCCATAGTCGCGGTCTGGCTGCTCGGCTCGATGATCTCTTTCGCCTCAAACCGGTCTGCGATGCAGGAGGCGGCGTCCGCACTGATCGAAGCGTCGTCAACGCAAGACCCCACGCACTCCCTGCTCGCGCTCGATGCGCTCGACAAGCAACTCGACACGCTCGAAACCCATCGCGCGGAAGGCGCGCCGTGGCACCTGCGCTTCGGCCTGAATCATGACGCTGCGCTCTACGATGCCCTCTGGCCGGCCTACGAAAAGGCAGCCTCGCGCATACTCATTGCACCGATCCAGGCGAAGCTCGAGGAGCGGCTGCGACAACTCGCTTCGCTCTCCGACGCCGAGATCGCCAGCGGCGGCAACGCGCAGGTGCAAGCCGCGTACGACACGCTCAAGACGTATCTGATGCTCGCTCACCCGGAGCACGCCGACGCGTCGTTTCTGAGCGCCCATATGCTGGCCACCAACGCACCGGCGCGCCCGTCTAACGCATCGGTGACGCCGGGTACGTGGGAAGACACGCGCCAGCACGCAATCGCTTTCTATGCCAGCCACCTGAAGCGCGACTCAGCGGCTGCAATCACCCCGGACGTTGCGCTCGTGGCCGCCGCCCGCCAGACGATCATCGGCGTGCGCGGCATCCAGAACTCGACCGACGCCATCTACCAGCAAATCATCGAGGAGACGAAGCCGAAGTACCCACCGGTGACGCTCGCCACGCTTTTGGGCGATCACCCAAGCCGCGGCCTCTTCAACACAACGGCGACCGTGCCCGGTGTTTTCACCCGCGCGGCGTGGGACGAACGCATCCCGAAGGCGATCGATGAAGCGAGCGAACAGCGCACGGTCACGGGCGATTGGGTGCTCTCCGACGCCAAGCTCGACAACACTGCTCCTACGACGCTGAAAGCCGAACTGCGCCAGCGCTACTTCAACGACTACACGCGCGCATGGGCGCTGTTTCTGAATAGCATCCGCTGGCAGAGCGCATCGTCGCTCTCGGGTACGGTCGATCAGTTGACGCTCCTTGGCGATCCACAGCGCTCGCCGCTGGTCGCGCTGATGAACGCGATCGTCTATCAGGCGAGTGCGGGCGCGTCGACGCAATCGCTCTCGGACAATCTGATTGCAAAGGCGCAGCAGTGGGCGGGCAAGGACGAGAAGGATCCGTCGAAACAAGCGCAGCCGCAGTTGGCTCCGCTGGCGGTCGCCTTCGGCCCGATTCTGCGTCTGACGGGCGCCGATCTCACCGCGCCCGCACCGGCCAACGCGAAGTCGCCGACACAGAGCGCCGCGCTCGGCGAACTGAGCCTGCCGCGCTATCTGGAGCGCGTGACCGCGATGCGCCTGAAGACGCAGCAGATGATGGCCAGCGCCGATCCGGACGCGATGTCGCGCGCGGCCGCGCAAGCCGTGCTGCAAGGCAAGACATCCGATATCGCCGACAGTCGCGACTACGCAAGCCGGCTGGCGGCCAGCCTCGGTGAGCAATGGTCGGGTTTCGGCCGGCTCTTCGAAGCGCCGCTCGAGCAGACCTGGCAGGTGGTCGTGCAGCCCGCGTCATCGAGCCTGAACGAGATCTGGCGCACGTCGATTCTGGCGGACTGGAACCGCGCGTTTGGCGGACGCTATCCGTTCGCGGATTCCGACAACGACGCGTCGCTGCCCGACATGGCGCGCTTCATGCGAATGGATAACGGTGTCATCGCTCAGTTTGTGGCGACGGAACTGGCGGGCGTGGTCAAGCGTCAAGGTGATCAGTGGGTCGCGGCGCAGGGATCCGACCAGGGCACGCTGACGCTCGATCCCGCGTTCCTCGCTGCGCTGAACAAGCTGACGCGTGTATCGACCGCGCTGTTCCCCTCGGGCGACGCCCGCGTGCGCTTCGAGCTACGCGGCGCGCCCACACCGGGCATCACGGACATGAAGCTGGTGTCATCGGGACAGCAGCTTCATTACTTCAATCAGATGGAACAGTGGGTGCCGTTCGAATGGCCAGGCCAGGCGCTGGATAACGACGCGCAGCTTCAATGGGAAACGGAGGAAGGCGGCCTGCGCTCGACGATGTACGCGCAAGGCCGCTTTGCGCTCATCCGTCTGATGGAGCGCGCCAAGGTCTCGCAGCAGGACAACGCGCGCTACGTGTTGTCGTGGACGCCCGACCAGGGCGTGGGTCCGGCGCTTTCGGTGCAACTGCGCGCTGAAAGCGGCGCGGGGCCGCTCGATGTGCTGGCGCTGCGCCACTTCACGCTGCCGACGCACATCTTCATGACAAAGTCCGTTGCTGAGAGAGGTTCGGGCCCGAACCCGCCGCCTTTACCGCCAGGCGCGTTCTCAGCGGCGCAGAAAGTTGGCGTGCCGCTGCCGGGAGGTCGATGATGCTGGCCGGATTGCTCAAGAAACTTCTCCCGTCTCAGGACGCCGATCAGCTCACTAGAGCGCGTCTCGATGCATGGAACACGTGGCTCACGCCGTTGTCTGGCGAGAACGGCGTCGGCCGCGATCCCGGCTATGAAGATGCCTTCTTCGAAGTGAAGGACGAAGCGGGCAAGCTCTCGAATATCGACGACGCGTTGATCGTTCGCGCGTGCGAGCAGTTGAGCGCCACGACGACGCCATACAAAGCGCCGAACCGAGCGCGAGCGCGCCGATTCCCGCAAGCTCGTCGCTGCCGTCATGCGGTCCGATAGTCTCCGCACGCGATCTGCTCGATCAGGCACGCACGATGGCCGCATGGCTGCGCGATCAGGAAAACGGCTATCTGCCGGCGGCGCGTCTGGTGCGCAGCATCCGCTGGGACACGCTGCACGAAGTGCCGCCGGGGGATGCGAGCGGGCGCACGCGGATCGAGCCGCCACGCAGCGAAATCCGCCAGCATTTCAAGCGGCTCGTGCTGCAGAAACAGTGGAACGAACTGCTCGAACGCGTCGAAGGCGCGTTCATGGAGGGCGTCAACCATCTGTGGTTCGACCTGCAGTATTTCCAGCACGTCGCGCTAGATAACGTGGGCGCGCCCTACAACGCATGGCGCGATCTGCTGCGCGCCGACTTCGCGCTCTTTCTCGAACGGCTGCCGGGCATCGAGCGGCTCGCGTTCAACGACGGCACTCCGTTCGCCGACGACGCCACGCTCGAATGGATCGCCCGCCACGCCGTGGTGCGCGATCTGGAAGCGGGCGAGAGCGTGGCGTCGCTGCCGGTATCCGCGGATGCCGATGAGCACGCGGCAGGCGACTGGCCCGAAATCGAAGCGCAAGCGCGCGATCTGTCGTCACGCGAAGGCATCGAAGCGGCGTTTGCGTGGCTCGATGCGTTACCGGGCATGAAGACCGAACGCCATCGATATCTGCAACGCCTGGTGATGGCGCGCGTCGCCGACTCGGCGGGCCGTGCGGATACCGCGCTCGCGCTGCTCGCCGAATTGGACGCCGCGTCGCACTCGCTGCCGCTCACGCGCTGGGAACCGGCGCTGGTCTTCGAAGTAAAGCAGCAATTGATGCGCGCGCTCAAAACGCAAACCACGCGCAAAGACGCCGACAAAATCGCTCTGGGCTCGCGCATCAACGAATTGCGCAACGAACTGACCGTGCTCGATCCCGCCCGCGCGCTGACGCTTTCATAACAAGGCAATGAAGAACCCCTACGTAATCGACGGCGATCTGAACGCCGATGTCGACAGCCGTTACGACGATCCGGTGCTCGGCTACTACGAAGCCGAGATGCGCTATCTGCGCGAGTCCGGGCGCGAATTCGCCCGCGCGCATCCGGACCGTGCGCGCATGCTCAATCTGGACCGCGTCGGCGACCGCGATCCGTATGTCGAGCGGCTCTACGAAGGCTTCGCGTTCCTGACCGGCCGTCTGCAGCAGAAGCTCGACGACGAACTGCCCGAGTTGACCGAAGGCCTCGTCAGCCTCTTGTGGCCGCACTATCTGCGGATGATTCCGTCGTTGTCGGTCGTGGAGCTGATTCCGCTCGGCGAGAAGATGCAGAGCACGATTCTCGTCCCCGCGGGCGTGGCTGTACGGTCCGCGCCGATTCCGGTCCCGAAGGACGGCGGTGAAGGCATCACGCCCGAGACGGTGCAGTGCCTCTATCGCACGACGCAGGCCGTGACGCTTCAGCCGATCCAGATCGCGCGCGCCGGCCCCGCCGTGCGGAACGACGGCAAATCGGTCATTCGCATCGCGTTCGAGCTGGATCGTTCGACGCGTCGGGCGGAAACGGATCTGTCCCGCATCCGCCTTCACTTGAGCGCGGAACTTCCGACGGCTTTCGCGATGCATCTGGCGCTTACCCGCCATGTCGAATCGATCGAATGGCGCGTGCCGGAAATACGCGATGGCGAGGCGCGCGCGCTCTCGGGCGTCACGCTCGAAGCAGCGGGTTTCTCGCCGGAAGAACGCCTGTGGCCGAAGGCGGACGCCGCGTTTTCCGGCTATCAACTGCTGCTCGAATACTTCACGTTCCGCGAGAAGTTCCTCTTCGTCGATATCTGCGGATTCGATCTCAATCAGCTTCCCGAAGCATCGACGCAATTCGAACTGGAGTTCGTGCTCAAGAAGGCGTATCCGGCAGACCAGCGTTTCACGAAGGACAACGTGCGCCTGTTCTGTTCGCCGGTCATCAATCTGTTTCAACTCGACGCGGAAACCGTCACGATCGATCATCACGAGACCGAGTATCGCGTGGTGCCGGCAGGCTATCAGGGCGGGCACGTCGAAACGTATTCCGTCGACGCAGTAGAGTCGTTCGATCACCTTACCTCGGAGCGCTACGAGTACGTGCCGTTCGCGACCTTTCGGCATCGCGGCGGGATGCTGCGGCACGAGTCGCCCGAGCGGTATTTCCATACGCGGGTGCGCGCGGGGCTGGATGGTCTGCATGAAACGTGGCTGATCTTGGGCGGCAACGCATGGGAGTCGATGGCGGATCTGCCCGAGGAAAGCCTGTCGCTGCGCGTGACCGGCACCAACGGGCTGCTGCCGCGCAAGGGCCTGCGCGAAGCACGTCTGGACGAACTCGCCGAGAGTACGCCGAACGTCGGTGGCGTGCGCAATCTCGTGGCGCCCACATTACCGCTCTATCCGCCCACGGGCGACCGCTTTCAATGGCGCGTGCTGTCGCATCTCGCGCCGAACTTCCTGTCGATGATGAACGCAGAAGTGCTGCGTGGCGCCCTCGCGCTCTACGACTGGACCAACGACGAGTTGAACCGAAGGCGGCTGGCGGGCATCCTGCATGTGTCGGAGGAATTGCTCGAAGAGATCACGGGCGGCGCGGTCGAGCGCGGCGTGCTGGTCGAAGTCACGCTGGATTCGCAAGCGTTCTCGGGCGAAGGCGATGTGATGTTGTTCGGGGAGCTGCTGCATCGCTTCTTCGAGCTGTATGCAGAGGTGAACCTCTTCACGAAGCTCGCGCTGGTGACGCTGCCATCGAAGGCGCGCATCGAATGGCCGCGCAGCAAGACGCATCGGGCGCCGCTATGAAGCCGCGCGATTTTCCGAATGTCGAGCCGCTGGTCGCGGCGTTGCTCGCACGCGCCCCGCGCATGAACTTCATGCAGTTGTGCCGGCTGTTCGAAGCGAGCGCGCCGGATCGTCCCGGTTTCGGTGAACGCGATACGCCCGCGCACGAGCCGGTGCGTTTCCGGTCGCGCGCGCGCATGGGTTTTCCCGCTGGCGAAATCGCTGCCGTCGAGTTCGATGACCTCGATGACGGCGGATACGGCGAACCGCTGCCGCCGACGATCCGCACGACCTTCATGGGCCTGTACGGCGTAGACGCGGTGATGCCGACGCACTACCTCGACGACATCGCCATGCGCGAGGAAGGGCACGAAGCCGTCGAAGCGTTTCTGGACCAGTTCAATCACCGGTTCGTGACGCTGTTGTATCGCGCGTGGAAGAAGTACCGCTACCCGGAGACCTTCCGGCACGGCGGCGCCGATCCGTACTCAAGGAACCTGCTGTGTCTCGCCGGCTTCGGCTGGGGCAATAAACCCGCGCGTGCGGGCTTGCCCGACTCCCGCATGCTCGCGCTTCTTGGTCTGCTCATTCAGCGCACGCGCACGCCGGAAGGGCTGGCGGGCGTGATCGCTTTGGGTGCGCCGGGCGTGGATGTGCGCGTCGACGAATTCTGGCCCGTGGCGAGGCGCGCGGGCCAAGGCCAGCCGCTAAGCGCGAAAGCGATGATGGAAGGCAAACCACGCGGGTTGGGCGGCGGCTACGTGCTCGGCAAGCGCGTGCATTACCGCAGTCGCGCGGTGCGCGTGACGCTGCGTCCGACGAACGCGCAACAGGCGCACGACTTGTTGCCTGGTGCGTGGCTCCATCGCGATTTGATGGCCCTGGCGCGGCTCTATATCGGCACGAAGGCGGACGTGCATCTGCGCATGCAGATGTCCTCGCGATTCACGCCCGAGCCAATGGTGGGCAAAGCGCGTGCGCCCGTATCGCCGCGCCTGGGCTGGACGGTGGTGCTGCCCGTTCGGCAGGAACGCGAGATCACGGTCGAGTTGGGCGTCTGCGAAGCGTTTCCGGCACCGCAGCCGAACCCATACCTCGAACCGCATGCCGCATGAGAGGCCGAATGATGTCGAAACCGAATCAAATGGCCTGCGCGGTGTTGCTCATTCTCGGGCTGTCAGGCTGCGGCCTCTGGCAGGCGACCTCCGACGGAGCCACGAGCGCTTATCAAGCGATGACCGACTGGCGCGTGAAAGCGGTCGACGTCGACATGCGCGCCCGTGCCGGCCTGAATCCGGACGCTTCGGGCCATCCGCATCCGGTGGCGGTGCGCGTCTATCAGTTGAAGGATCGCGCGCGCTTCGACAGCGCGTCGTTCAACGAGCTTCTCCACCACGACCGCAGCGTGCTTGGGCGCGATCTGCAAGCGAGCGTGTCTGCCGTGGTCAATCCCGGCGCATCGGCGAGCGTGTCGCAGCCGATGCAAAAGGAGACCGCGTTCATCGCAATTGCCGCGTTCTATCGGAACGCCGATCAGGCGGGCGGCTGGAAGCAGGTCATCGCGGCCAGGAAGCTCCCTGACGACGCGCCGGTAAAGCTGACGCTGGCGGACAGCAAGCTCGATATGGAAAGCAAGGCGAAGGCGGGCAAGAAATGACGCGCGGCAGCGTCTGTCGTCGCCATCGTAGCTAAAGGGCGGTCGCGACAAAAGACCGATGGCTTCAAACATCAAACCGAATCGAAATCGACAATAACCAGCAATGCGGCACAACAGATTGAACGAATTACGCGGCGATGGCCTCGTCGCCCGCGCGACCCGAAGCGTGAACTCGGCGCTCTTTTTCATCGGCGCGCTTACGCTCGCCGGCTGCGGCGCATGGCAGGCCACCAAGGACAGCACGGTAAGCGCAGCCGAGTGGCTCTTCACCACGCAAGTCA
>Ga0182736_1002807_pt1 | contig 12522 bp, 10 predicted proteins | sample eDN5th30CKraftBY_FD_128882 | JGI IMG/M metagenome (GOLD analysis project Ga0182736, IMG submission 128882) | Enriched backyard soil microbial communities from Emeryville, California, USA - eDNA 5th pass 30_C Kraft BY (version 2) (version 2) | ecosystem: Environmental > Terrestrial > Soil >...
CCGCTTCGCAACGTGCGATCAGGTTCGTGTGGCCGCGGTCCTGCACAGCAGCCGAGACTCCCGCGGCCAAGGAATCGTGCCGAGCCTGAATGTTGTCTAGGTGGTGATAATCGGGCATTAACGTGCCGTGAGCCGTTCCGCCCCCAGTTGAGCCATTACCGATGAATTCAGTCTCAGTGAGTGACCTCAGCCGGCTTCTTGGACATCCCCAAGCCGACGTTCCACAATCGTGCCTTGAAATCTTCAAGCACAGCGATTGGCAGTATGAATTCATCGACGGTCAGGCGATCGATGATCTCGTCACGGAGTTGCTTGAGCGCATCAGGCGCCGGGAATTCTCCATCGTCGTCGAAGGCGACAAGACCCGCTGGCTCAAGGGCTGGGGCGAGAACCTGACCGACTTCGTCGCCTCGAAGGGCAACCTCGACGCGCTGGCGCCGAAATATGTGCGACCCAATATGCCGGTGCGTCTGTTCCGCCGGCTGGTGCAGCCGACCGATCCGAATTTCGAGGCGAACTGGCGGCGCGTCTATCAGGAGTACATCTTCCGCACTTATTTCACCGACGCGTCGGCGATCTTCGAATTCGGCTGCGGCTCCGGCATGCATGTCGGTGCTTTCGCGCAGATGTTTCCCAACAAAAAAGTGACCGGCCTCGATTGGGCCGAGCCATCGGTCGAAATCGTCGAGAACATGCGTAAGCTCAACGGCTGGAACACGCAAGGCCGGCTGTTCGACTTCTACAAGCCGGACGAGAGCGTCGAGATTCCGGAGGGCAGCGTCGTTCTGACGTTTGCGGCGCTGGAGCAGATTTCCGACAAGCCGGGCGCTTTCATCGATTTCTTGTTGCGCAAGAAGCCGAAGCGCGTCGTGCATCTGGAGCCGATTTACGACTGGTACGATCCGGCGAACTTCATCGACCATCTGGCAATGCGCGCGCATGAGACGCGCAATTTCCTGCGCGAACTCGTCGGCACGCTGCACAAGCTGCGCGATCAGGGCAAGGTCGAGATCCTGAAGGAACACCGGGTCGAATTCGGCAGCCTGCTGCACGAAGGCTATTCGCAGCTGATCTGGCGTCCGCTCTGACGCGCCCTATGCGGCGCGGTTCGCCGCGTACCATTTGACGAGGCCGGCCAGGCCGTTCTCGATCGAAATCGACGGTTCGAATCCCAAAATCTTTTTGGCCTTCGACGCATCGACGAGCCGCACCGGCACGGCGGTCGGCTTCGATGCGTCGAAGATGACCTTCACCTTGTCGTGGCCGGCGGCGGCGAGAATGATCTCGACCATGCGCTTGACCGAGAGCCCTGATCCGTAACCGAGATTGATCGGATCGCAGACCGCGTGCTTTTCCATGGCGAGAAGACAGCCGCGCGCGAGGTCTTCCACATGAAGCAAGTCGCGCACGTCGTCGCCGGTGCCCCAGACCTCGAAGGGATCGAGCCTTTCCACCGCCTTGCGCACCAGCGCGGCGATGACATGGCTGGTGCGGGGATCGAAGTTGTCATGCGGGCCATAGACCGCGGTCGGCCGCACCAGCGCGATGCCCATGCCCGAGCGTGAGCCGACGAAGGCCGAGAGCTGTTCGAAATAGCGCCGCATATAGCCGTAGCCGAGATAGCTCGGATGCGGCGGGCCTTTCTCGAGTTCATCCTCGCGGATCGGATAATCGGTGCCGGGATAGACCGTGCTCGAGGAGAAGATCAGCAGGCGTTCGGCCTTTGCGGTCCACGCCGCCTGCATCACCTGCGCGGTGAGATTGAGGTTCGTCGTGATGCCGGCCATGGCATTGCCGGCCGACACGCCGAGACCCGAGACCGCGCCGGCGCAGTGAAAAACGCAATTGGCGTCTTTGAGCGCCGCGACGGCCTGATCCTGATCGGTGAGGTCGGCGTGGACGATCTCGACGCGCGGATCGTCAATCAGCGGCTTGCGCTTGTGCGCGACGATGCGGACGCGCCCGCCCTGGGCGAGCAGCGCCTTCACCATATGCGTACCGATGAAGCCGGTGCCGCCGGTGACAACCGAAAGCCGTTGCCCGAAGAACATCGGCTTATCCCTTTTGTTGGCGGCGACGCCTTGTCAGGCCGCCGATTTGGAGGCCGGCAGAACGGGCTTCGCCGGAGCGCCGCCCGCGAGCACGGCTTCCGCCGCGGCGCGGATGCCGGCCGGATCGAGGCCGATGCGCTTGCGGATGTCATGCACCGTGCCGTACCAGCCGCAGAAAGCGTCCGGCAGGCCGTGATAATAGGTGCGCAGGCCCGGCACTTCCGCCGTGATCGCCTCGTGCAGGCCGTAGGCGTCATGCACGACAAGGATCTTGGTGTCCTTGAACTGTTCGATCAGTTCGCGGTCGATCGGCTTCAGCGTATGGAAGTAGACGAGATTGACGTTGAGGTCTTGTACGGCCTCCATCACGTTGCCGAGGATCGGACCCGCGGTCATCACCGTCACCGGCGCGCCTTCGTTCTTGAAGATCGTGCCCTTGCCGAATTCAAGATTGGTCTTGAGATCGTGCGGGTGGTCCGACAGACGGAAATAGGTCGGCTTGCCGTTGTTGTACTGCGAGCGGATCATCGACTCGACTTCGGCCTTGGAGCCGAGATGCAGCACTTCCATGCCCGGCAGCATGCGCATGATCGCAAGGTCGGTGTAGGCGTGATGCGTCGCGCCGTCCCAGGCGTAATCGAAGGTCGCGCCACAGGTGACGATGTTGCCGCCGAACTGGTTGTAGCACATGTCGAGCTTGATCTGCTCGACGCTGCGGTCGGTGATGAACGGGCAGATCGTATGCGCAAAGGGGTGCAGCCCCTGCGACGACAGGCCGGCCGACACGCTGATGAGCGTGTTTTCCAGGATTCCCATGTTGTAGAAGCGCGTCGGGTGCTTCTCCCAGAAATCCTTGAACATGTAGACGCTGATATCACCGAGGACCATGACGATCTTGTCGTCCTGGTCGGCGAGTTGCGTGACGACGTTTCTAAAAGTTGCCCGCATTGAGCTCCCCAATCAGCATGTCGAGTTCGTCCGCCTTCGGTGCGCGGCGGTGCCACTCATAAACCTTGTCCGACAAGGTGTGGGCGCCATAACCCTTGACGGTGTTGCAGACGACGACGCGGACGGTGTTGTGCGGCTTCTTCAAAGCCTTGATGAGTTCCGGCAGATCGTGGCCGTTGACCTCGACGACATCGCAGCCGAAGGACGCGAAGCGCTCGCCGGGATTCGGGATCGGCAGGCAGCGGCCCTGCGAGTTGTTGTTGTCGTAGAGAATGGTGAGGTTGGCGAGCTGCTGGTGGCTCGCCACCATCGCGGCTTCCCACACCGAGCCTTCGTTCGATTCGCCGTCGCCGATCAGCGTGTAGACCTGGCGGCTGGTGCCGTTGATGCGTGCGCCGAGCGCCATGCCGACGGCAAGGCCGATGCCGTGACCGAGAGAGCCGGTGGAGGCTTCAGCGCCCGGCACCTTGGTGCGGTCGGGATGGCAGCCGAAGGTCGAGTCGAAGGCGCCGAAGGAGTAGACGTCCGAGAACGGGAAGTAGCCGTGGCCGGCCAGCGTGCAATAGAAACCGAGCGACGCATGGCCCTTCGACAGCACGAACATGTCGCGGTCCGGCCAATTCGGGTTCTTCGGGTCGTGCTTCATGGTCTGGTAGACCGCCGTCATCATCTCGATGATCGAGAAAGACGTCGGGATATGGCCATGGCCGCATTTGTTGGAGATTTTCAGGATCTCGGTGCGGATGGTCTTGCAGAGCGGGTCCATCGGGACCGTCATGTGCGGGCTATCCATTACAGCACCACATAAGAGACGCGCGCCGTGATTGGCAGACGCTCGACGCGCAGGTTGGTGGTGTCGAACACTTCGCGCAGCGCCACGGTCTCGCCGGGGAAGATGTCATCGGCGAGTTCGTCGAAAACAAGTACGCTGCCCTTGAAGAGATAAGGCTTGACCGCTTCAAGCGCGGCTTTGGTCGGCTTGTAAATGTCGAAGTCGAAGATCGCGAGCGAGACCATCGTCTCGGGCTGACGCTTTAGATATTCGGGGATGGTCTTCGTGGCGTCGCCGCGGACCAGCTCGAATTTCTTCAGGTGTGGGATCGGATTGAGAGCCTCTTGAAGGGCAAGAATCTGGCCGAGATAATCTTCGTAGTTCTCGCTCACCGAGAAAGAGCCGTCGACGGTTTTGCACAAGGCGCCGTCCTTGTCGCTCATTCCAACGAAGCCCGCAAAGGTGTCGAAGCCGACAATCTTGCGATGGCGGTTGAACGGCTCATAGATGCCGCGGAGCGCCGACAGCAGGGACAACGTCTGCCCCCAGCGCACGCCGAACTCCATGATCATGCCGTGCGTGTTGAGGATCTTCTTGTAGATCTCATGGAAGAACAGCACGCGCGACAGCGACTTCGACGACAGGAATAGGCCGAGATTCGGCAGCAGTTCGTCGTCCGGAAGCGGCGCCGATTTCAGAAGCTTGACGAACTGGGCCTGAAGGTCTTTTTCGGACTGGCTGGAAAGCACAATCGCGTCATGCTTCTGTGTCTTAATATCTGCCATTGGTGCCTGAATCCGGCCGTTCTCTAAAGGGTCAATAGATTGGGCGCGGACCGGAAATGGCCGCGACCGCGCCGCCCTTTTAGTGGAATAGGTGGCAGGGAGCAACGCAGCCTTGGGGCTAAATATTGCCTTTTAGCGGCCGCCGGTAATGGGAACGACAGCCCCGGTGACATAGGAGGCGGCGGGCGACAGCAGCCATAGGACTGCTTCCGCAATCTCGTCCACAGCACCGAGTCGTCCCAGAGGAATATCCCGGGCGCGCGAACTACCGGCGGCGTCGACCAGAGGGGCGGCCTCGGTCGCAATAATGCCCGGGCAAACTGCATTGATGCGGATGCCAACCGGCCCCAGTTCGCGTGCCAGCGCCCCGGTGACGGCCTCGACACCAGCCTTGGAGCTAACATAAGCGGTGAGACGATAGCCGCCGGTGCGGACGGCCTGGGAAGAGACGTTGACAATCGCGCCGCCGCCGCCCGCGGACATATATTTTACCGCTTGCGCGGTACAAAGGATGGGCCCTTCGAGGTTGACCGCGAGAACGCGGCGTATCATCGCCGGCTCGATCTGCTCGATGGGCTGACGTTGGCCGGGTTCCGCGGCGTTGTTGACAAGGGCGGTTGGGACGCCGAGCTGCGCGGCCGTGGTTTCAAACAGCCGGACGATATCTTCCGGGACGCCGACGTCTGCCTGGATGGCCATCGCCGTGCCGCCGCGCGCTTCGATGTCGCGAACCACGGCCTCTGCCGCCGCACGGTTGCGCGCATAATTAACGGCCACCTTGTAACCGCGCGCCCCGGCTAGTTTCGCCGTCGCGGCGCCAATGCCGCGCGAGGCACCGGTGACGATACAGACGCCTTTATCGCTCATCGCACCCAATGCCGCCGATGGTTGCCGCTCTTCCCGGGCAACCTAGCAGAACGATCCAAGATTGAAAACAAGAGGGCGTCGTCTTGGTCTATTCGATCGCACCACCAACGCGCTTCTCGGCTTTGCCGGCCTTGAGCCAGTGCTCGTAGCCGCTTGAATATGAACCGCGACGGACGGCGTAAGCGACGTCGGGATTGGCGACGAGATAGCCACGCTCATTCCAGCGCGCAGGGCTGCCTTCGATTTTGCCTTCGGCCTTGCCCCTGTCCTGGAAATAGCTCCAGCCGCTGCCGTAGACACCCGCTTGAATCAGTGATTCTACCTCGGGATAGGCGAGGAGGTAGGCATCCTCGGACCATTCCGGCGGGGCGAGGGCAGCCTTCCGGCCCTCCTTTGCACGCTCGACACGATAATTCTCAGTCGCAATAGCGCTCGCGACCTCGGGATGCATGGTTGCATAATTTGCATCGAAATGAAGCATTAGGCGTTGTGCAATCGCATCTCCGACCACGGCCTGCGCCTCGGGTGTCATGTGGAAGCCGAATAGACGAGGGTCGGGATCGTACATGCGGTGAACATTGAGGTATACCCACTTATCGTCCAGATAACTCTGCGTTGCGGCTTTCGCCCGCTCGAACATTTCATTGTAATAGTTTTCGCCAAACTTCCTTTTCGGATCGCCATATGGTCCGAATTCGTCGGGCTCATTCTCGATCGCTTGCCAGACAACCATGATGGGAATGCCAGGGAAGTCGCGCTTGATGGATTTCAATGAGTGAATGTAGAGCGGCACGACCGCCTGATCGAAGAACTTCTTTTCGTCCTCGTAGCAGTGCGCGGAGCCGCGATATTTGATCGGCCAAACGAAATCCGAACTGCGATTGAAGGACGTTCTCAAAGTGGCCGATCCATCACGCGGCTCGGTATACAGCAGATGCGGAAGCAGCGAAACGAGAGTGTTTCTCTTCCGAGAACCATTATCAAGTGAGGATAGACAGTCCTTCGACAGATACAAAGCCGGTTGGTTCTCAAAATAGGTAGCCAAAACCCAGTCGTTGAATCCGGAATAGGTCAGAATCAGGTCCGGCTCGAGTTTGTGGGCGAACTGATTAAGGTCAACGAAATTGTGGTAAGTTCGCGAGCCGCCCATGGCCATGTTGATGACGCGGAACCTCTTGCCGGTGTGCCTGCCATACTCGTTCAGACGCATTTCGGTTTGAGCATAGAGCATCTGCGAGTTTGGAATGGTGCCGCCCTGGCCTTGGGCGCCAGAACCTCCGATCAATACGATTCGGACCTCGTTGGCTTCCTTCTTCGGGGGATGATCGAAGTCGAAATCCGGATACCAGTAGCCCATTTGGCCGATATGGATTTCTTTGTCCCAGATCATATTCGCCGCCATGTGGCCCACCGAATAGGGGTACATGTCGAATACAATGGGCTGCATGACCTCGGGATATAGCGACGAACTCTTGTGTTGGCGGCCGATCAAGTAATCGGTTGCCTTCAGCAGCACCAGAACCGAGATGATGACGACGGCCCCGGCCGCCAGCGACCCGACGATCCGGACGGCGAACGACGGCTTGGCGTCGGGCTCGGTCATTTTGCGCCTCCCTGGGCGGCGGCGATCACCGCAGCCTCGCTCGCTATCGCGCGCGCGATGAAGTCTTGCGCCGTCGCCGACGGCTCAGCGCTAACGACGATGGACTTGTCCCGGGCAATTTCGTTCATGTCGATGAACCACCACTTGTCGTTGAGATACCCGGACAACTCGGCGCGCGACCTTTCGAACATGGACCGGTAGAAATTCGCACCGAGCGTGGCCTGCGGATCGCCAAATGATTTGATCTCAGACTCGGTGGCGCCTGGCCACACAAGCAAGATGGGAGCTCCCAACTGGTCACGTTTGATCGATTTCATCGTGTCGATGAAGAATGGGCCGGCTCGTGAGTTCATCATGTCAGCCATGTCGTTCCACCGAATTCCGCGGTGCCACGCGTAACCGTCACGGCCTGCTTTGATGAAGTAGTCCGGGTCGTACATGGATTTAAGAAAGTGGCCGAAGGGCGTGCGCTCCATCACATTCGGGAACAGCCAAAAGGCCCAGTCGAGCGCGGGCGGGCGCTCCCACGGCCGTCGGGCATAATTTGGCCCCGCGTTATAGCGCATGTAACCACAATGAACTTCCGGGGCCTTCTCGAAATAGTACGGAATGACCCAGTCATTCCAGCCGACGTGGGCAACGATAAGGTCGGCGGCGACGCTGCCACCGAAAGCCGCGACGAGGTTGAGGGCGAGATAATTCTGGTAGGCGTTGGTCGCGTAAGCGGAAAAATTATAAACCTTGACGGATTTGTCGGAAAAAGCCCCGAGCTTTTGAACGTGGCGTTGCATCAGGTCCGGGAGTACGAAGTCGCGTGGTCGGGGCTTGTCATTCAATTGGTCGCCGAGCCCGCCGATCAAGATGATTCGGTACTCGTTGTGCTCTTTGGGTGGGAACCGTACGAGATCAACATCGGGCATCCAGTAGCGGATGCTGCCGTCGATGATCTGGTTGAGGTGCATCGTCTGCTGGATGCCGGCGCCCGCCGCCTCACAGTAGGTCTTGAGCTTCGGCTCACCGGATATCGGCGCCGGCGCCGCAACGAGTGAGCGTGCGCGTAGTTCAAGTGCGAAAAGCCCGGCGGCGACGAAAGTAACAATGACCAGTGCCGCGACGCCTGTCTGAAATGCGTACTTCACGAAGCGATTCATTTGAGCCGTTCCCTAACGACAATTCTTAACCGCCGGATGCCTGTCGTAGCTAGAAGTGGCCTCAGTCGAGTTCGAAGGCCTTGCTGTAATCGCGTCTCAGGGAAGCGTCCTGTTCGATCTTATGCAAAATGCAATTGCCGACGACGAGCAGATCGAGGTCGTTTCCCATGAAGCAGCGGAAGGCATCTGTCGGCGTGCACACGATTGGCTCACCCCGCACGTTGAAGCTCGTATTGACCAGAATTGGGCAACCGGTGAGCGCCTTGAAACGCGCGAGCAACTGATGAAACAGCGGGTTGGTGTCGGCATGTACCGTCTGGATACGCGCAGAATAATCGATGTGCGTAACGGCAGGGATTTCCGAGCGAGAGACGTTCAGCTTGTCGATGCCGAACAACGCCAGCTCATCGGCGGTCATCTGCCGTCGTCGTTTCTCGCGCACATCGGCAACGATGAGCATGTATGGGCTGTCGGCATCGAGTTCGAACCAGTCGGCGCAATCCTCGCGCGTCACCGCCGGCGCGAAGGGCCGGAAGCTTTCGCGGTACTTGACCTTCAGATTGAGAGTTTTCTGCATGCCCGGCGAACGCGGGTCGCCGAGAATCGAGCGCGCTCCGAGCGAGCGCGGCCCGAACTCCATGCGGCCTTGGAACCAGCCGACTGCCTTTTGATCGGCGAGCGCCTGGGCCGTCAGATTGATCATGGCTTGCTCGTCCAGGACGGTGAAGCGGGCACCTGCCGCCTTCAATTCCTGTTCAGCCTCATCCTGCGTGTAGGCGGGTCCGAGATAAGCTCCTGACATGATGTCTTTGCCGGTGGCCTTGCGCGGCCGGCCGGCGAATTGATGATAAGCGGCAAGGGCCGCACCGAGGGCGCCGCCGGCGTCGCCTGCGGCCGGCTGTATCCAGAGATTCTCGAAATGGCCGTCGCGCAGTACTTTGCCGTTGGCGACGCAATTGAGGGCGACGCCGCCGGCCAGGCAAAGGTTCTTGGCGCCGGTTTGCCTGGCGAGGGCGCGGGTGAGGCGCAACACCGCCTCGTCAAGAACCGCCTGAATCGATGCTGCAACGTCCATGTGAAAGGGCGTCAACAACTGGTCGGGTCTTCGCTTCGGCTCGCCGAACAGATCGGCAAAGCGCTGGTTCGTCATTGTCAGTCCCGTGCAATAGTCGAAGTACGACATATTGAGGCGGAACGAACCGTCCGGTTTCAGATCGATGAGGTTGTCGAGGATGAGTTGTTTGTATTTCGGCTCACCGTAAGGCGCGAGTCCCATCACCTTGTACTCGCCGGAGTTGACCTTGAAGCCGGTATAGTAGGTGATCGCTGAGTACAGGAGGCCGAGCGAATGCGGGAAGTGAATCTCCTGGAATATCTCAAGCTTTTCGCCGTCGCCCATCGCCGCCGACGTCGTCGCCCATTCGCCGACGCCGTCCATGGTCAGCACGGCGGCGCGCTCATAGGGCGAGGCGAAGAAGGCCGAGGCAGCGTGGCTCAGATGATGTTCGCAAAAAAGGATCCGGTCCAGGTTGGAGAAGCCGCTGTCGAGTGTTTTGAGATCGTCCCGCAGCAGACTCTTCTGAAAGAGCTTTTCCTTGAGCCACAGCGGGACCGCCATTCTGAACGAACTGAAGCCGCGCGGGGCGAAGGCGACATAGGTTTCGAGAAGCCGTTCGAATTTAAGAAACGGTTTGTCGTAAAAGGTGATGTGGTCTAGCTCGCCCAGCGTGGCGCCGCCCTCCTTCAGGCAATAGGCGATGGCGTTGCTTGGAAACGAGGCGTCGTGCTTCTTGCGGGTGAAGCGCTCCTCCTGGGCTGCGGCGACGATGCGGCCGTCTTCGATCAGCGCGGCGGCGCTGTCGTGATAGAAGGCTGAAACGCCAAGAATCCGCATTTCATCGAGCCGTCAGAACAAGGTGTATATGAAAGGCGCGATTGCCGAACCTTTGGTCAGGACAAGAAGTCCTCCGAGCAGCCCCATCATAATGAAGATGGGCAACAGCCAGTACTTCTTGCGCGCCCGCATGAAGCGCCAAAGCTCTGTCACAAACGCCAATGCATTCCCCCGATAGATTTGTGGCCTCAGAACTGGTCTTTCATGGATTGCGGAGCCGGGCCTGGCGGGTCGCGCTTGATCCAGTAACTTTCCACTTGCGGTTCAAGCTCGAGATTCAACAGCCGCTTTCCTCTCAGGCGCATGACAAGGGCCGTGGGCGTCACGGCTGCGAAAAAGATCAGAGCGAGGATGACAGGATTGACGATCCGATGGAGCAGGGTCCCGAACCTCATCCATAGCCTGTTGAGGGGGTGGAGCGTTTTTGGAGCCACGAGAGCCAAGGCCAGAAACAAAGTTGCAATGGCGGCGAGCCAAACCCATAGCCTGCCCTGGTGCCACCAGTTCAACACCCCCAGAATGCCAAAGGCAGCACTCATGACGAGCCCGAAGGTGCGATCGGATCCGACCGCCAGTTCGTCTTTGCGCTCATAATTTTCGTGTGTAGCGTGCGTCACAAAGCCCCCCGGCCGCGGACCCAAATCTAACCCGGATTATTTGTATCAAAATACATCCCGGCGATGAATTGCCGTACGTCGTGTGACGGTCCCCACATCAATCTTTGGCCGCGGCGGTCTCCCCGCAAGCCGATAAGATGTTTTCTATCGTCTAATACGAGGATAATCAATAATCGCAACCAAAAGGAGCAATTGTCCGGCTTTGGCACGTCGCCAACGCAAGAACACAGGCCGGCCCTTGTCACCAACGGTAGCGGAATAGCGGCTTATCGGGGCGGTTGGGATCGCGGAGGGCCGCGAACTCACTCGCAGCAGCGGCGCCATTGGCGACCAGCGGGGCGGCAAGATCGAGAACCTGGCGAATCTGCGGCAGCGCCACGCGGCGTTCGTATTCGACCTTAGCCTGATCATAGAACCAGATATCGTCGGCCAACAGGCCGTCCAATCGCGTGGCTTCGGCCTCGGTCACGGCTGTCTTGAGCGGACTGCCGGTCAGGTCCGCATAATCTTCGGTGCGATTGATGGGATTTACCTGCAAGACGTTATCCATACCAAACAGAAAGCCGGTTGCGATCGAGAATTCGGTAAAGCGGTCCGACAATCCGAAGAAAGTTACCTTGTTGAGGAGGTTGTTGAGACAGGTCCGAACGGTTGCGTTGCCGGTGGGGGCAGCCGAGCCGCTGCCGGTATCGTCGAAGTATCGATATTGCGGGCCGACTGCACCAAACATATTGCGGGCATAGTCGAGAAAATCCATTTGCCCTGAGGCGATTTCCTCGTGCCAGGCTGCGTTGCGTACGCGCAAGGCGAAATTGTAGTGCGACAACATTATCTCGCTAGGATGCCGAAGGATGGTCACGGTCGCATGCGGCATCGCGATGCGCTGAAATATGGGGTGATCCAGCCGGAAGTGACCGGTCAGCAGGTGGGCTCGCCAGCTCGCCTTGTCCGCGTGGCGCTGGTTGAATCTCCTTTCATCGACCCAGTGGAAGAATTCGTTGGTGTAAGGATAAAGATCGAGTTGCTGATAGCCGTTCTGCGCGAAAAGGCGCATGACCGTATTGCCGGCGGTTTTCGGCACGTGGATATGGAGCACGATGCCAAAGTCGCCACTCGGCCGCCTACCTGACGCAATCTGTTCGAACGTCCATGCCTGTCGCGCGGTCGAGGTGATGGCGGGGGCATCGATTGGCTTTGCCACGATGCTCGCGCCAGGCGGGTTCTCATTCAGCCAGTCGTGCCACATGTCGCGGTAGAGGCGCTCGAGGTCGCGGGAGTAAGTCGGCATGTCGAAGAGCGGGCTTGCAAGCATGCGCTGGCGGGACTGCGCGCGAAAGCTGTCAAGGTAGTCGTGGTCGGAGGCGAGAGCGACAGCTCGTTCGACATACTCGGTCCAGCTATGGGTGATCAGGTCGTCCATGCCGGTGGCGGCGAGGATGGTGGCGCCGGTTCGCGCCGCCCAGCGGTCGCCTTCATAGGTGACGACCGGGATGCCCTGCCATGCTTTTTCGATTGTGGTATTACCACCGTTGTAAGGAAAGGTGTCGAGGCCGATATCGACCTTGCCGTAAAGCTCGAGCATCTTGCGGTGCTCGTCGCCGCCTTCCAGGATCAGGCGATCGTCGGGCAAGCCATGCTTGTTGAACAATGAGCGGATCGCGGCCATCGTTCCCGGGTCGCTCATCGACATGCTCTTGTAATAAAGCTTCGAGCGGGGAACCCGGCGCACGATCTCGCACCAGTGCATGATCAATTCCTCATGCACTTTCACCGATGCGCCGAAGCAGCCGAACGTGATGTAGCCGTTCTTCTTGCGCGGCGGCGGCGCCACCGG
>Ga0182736_1002809_pt1 | contig 12518 bp, 9 predicted proteins | sample eDN5th30CKraftBY_FD_128882 | JGI IMG/M metagenome (GOLD analysis project Ga0182736, IMG submission 128882) | Enriched backyard soil microbial communities from Emeryville, California, USA - eDNA 5th pass 30_C Kraft BY (version 2) (version 2) | ecosystem: Environmental > Terrestrial > Soil >...
AGGGCACCTTGTTCGGCGGTTCGGCGCTGGCCGGTGCGGTTCGTTACGAGCCCAACACCCCCGACTTCGACCGCTTTCATGGCGCAGTCTCCGCCGGCACCGGCTGGACTGCCTCCAGCGACGACATGAGCGCAGAGTACGCTTTGATGCTCAACGCGCCGCTGAGCGAGAACTTCGCGCTGCGCTTCGCCGGATCGCTGCGTGACTTCGCCGGTTATATCGACGATGCGATCAGTGGCGAGCAGGACATCAACGATTTCACCGCCAAGCAGGGACGGTTGATGGCAGCCTGGAAGATCACCGAAGACCTCACGCTGCAGGGGCAATATCTCAAGTACAAAGGTGACCTGGGCGCATTCAATTACGTCGATGGCACCGAGCCGGTGCGAGTGCGCACGCGCCGGCTGCTGGATGACCACGAGTATTCCGACGTCGAGCTGTACGGCGCGCAGCTCAGCTGGGATACCGGGCCGTTCACGGCGGTCGTGGAGGGCAATCGATTGCAGAAGGATCGCGACCAGTTGAATGACGTGACCCAGTTCCTGGGACTGGTCGGCACGGGCATCACGGTCGGTCAGACCTTCCTGGAAGCCACCGACCAGAACACGTTCGAGATGCGCATCGTTTCCAACGCGCCGAGCGCGGGCGAGGGACCGTTCGGCGGCTGGCAGTACACCGCTGGCGTGTTCTATATGAAGTCCGATCAGACCCGGCCAGTGGTCCTGAACCTGACGTTCCCCACGCATCGCACCAGGCAGGGCGGCGGCGCCAGGGTGGAAGCGAAGGAGAAGGCCGTCTACTTCGACCTGACGCGCCAGCTTGGCAGCCGCTTCGAGCTCAATCTCGGCGGACGTTATTTCGATCAGTCGACCACGGGCGGCAACTACTTCGATTTCAATTACTCCTCGCTCAATCCGGGTGGCCTGCCCGAGGGCGTGCAGTTCGTGCCGAATCACGCCTCGTTCGTGACGTTGGAGGAGACTGGCTTCAATCCGAAGGCGGCGCTGCGCTGGTTCGCCAATGACAACGCCACGCTCATCGCCAGCTATGCGCAGGGCTTTCGCTTCGGCGGCATCAACGGCTTCTCGCTGGAGCCGGCGATCCCGGTGCCCTTTACCTTCGGCTCCGACGAGATCGACAACTACGAGCTGGGACTGCGCACGACCTGGCTGAATCGGCGGCTCACCGCGGATGTGACCGCGTTCTACATCGACTGGAAGAACCTGCAGATCCTGCAGCGTGCGAGCATCTATGCCTACACCGACAATGTCGGTGCAGCGGAGGTCAAGGGGGTGGAGATGGCGTTGAATGCCGCATTGACCGAGCAATGGTCGGTGCTGCTCAACGCCAGCTACCAGAACGCCGAAACCTCGGTGTTCTTCCAGTCCGGAGAGTTCGGTCCGATCGCCGCCGGCACCCGGCTGCCGCAATCTCCCCGCTGGACCGGCGCGGCGCAGTTGCGGCATCAACGCTCATTGGGATCGCTAGATTTCGACGGTTCGCTGACCTATTCCTACCGCGACGATTCGACCAACAACCTGATCAACTCGGTGCCTCTGAAGGGCTACGGGACGGTGGACGCGGCATTGAGTCTGCAGAGCCGCTCCATGACGCTGCAGCCGCGCCTGAGCCTGCTGGGCAAGAACCTCACCGACGAAAACGTGGCGCTGTTCGGCTTCACGCTGGGCACGGTGACCGATGTGGTGTCGTTGAATCAGCCCCGCCAGGTGATGCTGAAACTCGACCTGACGTTCTGAGATCTGCGAGCAGAGCAACCTGCACCAGCCGCGGCGCTGCGCCGTGGCTGGTGCCTCGTCTAGTGTGTCGTGAGGAGCTGATATGTTCGAATTGCGCTCGTTGCTCGTGACGTTGCTGGTCGCGCTTTCGCCCGCGGCCACGGCTGCATCATCGTCCTGTGCCGTCGAGCCCGAGTCGGTCGGGATGTCGAGTGCGCGCCTGCAGCGCCTGCACTCGGCCATGCAGCGGTATGTCGACGAGAAGAAAGCCGCCGGCATCGTGACCTATGTAGCCAGGGCTGGCCGCGTGGTCGACTTGCGGGGCTTTGGCATGTCCGATATCGAAGCCGGCCGCGCGATGACGCCGGACACGTTGTTTCGTATCGCCTCGCAAACCAAGCTGATGACCAGTGTGGCCGTGATGATGCTGCTGGAGGAGGGCAGGATTGCCCTGGAGGATCCGCTGTCGCGCTATCTGCCGGCGTTTGCGCAATCGCGCGTCGCGGTGGCCGCCGAGGGAAACGGGCCGGTAAAACTGGTGCCGGCCAAGCGCGCCATCACCATTCGCGATCTGCTGACGCATACCTCGGGCGTGCCTTATGGAACCGGCATCAGTGCGCCGTACTGGGAGGAAGCGGGCATTCAGGGCGGATACTACGCAGATCGCGACGAGCCCATGGCGGCCCTCGTCGAGCGCATGGCCACCTTGCCACTGGATGCGCAGCCGGGCGAGCAGTTCGTGTACGGTCACAGCACCGACATTCTCGGCGTCGTCGTCGAGAAGATTTCCGGCCTCACCTTGGAACAGTTCTTCCGCGCGCGCCTGTTCGGTCCGCTGCAATTGCATGACACTTATTTCTTCGTGCCGCCGGATCAGGCGCACCGGCTGGCGGCGGTGTATGCAGCAAGCGAGTCGGGCCTGCGCCGTGCGAACGGGCCGGCCGGCATCGATTCTCAAGGGCACTACGTGGAAGGGCCGAGAGTCACGCAATCCGGCGGTGGCGGTATCGTAACCACGGCGCGCGACTATGGCCGGTTTCTGCAGATGTTGTTGAACGGCGGCGAGCTCGATGGCGTGCGAGTGCTGGGGCCGCGCACGGTGGCGTTGATGACGGTCAATCATATTGGTTCGTTGTTCGCAGACCAGCCGGCGCATCGTCCCGGCCTGGGCTTTGGCCTGGGAGTGGCAGTGATGCTGGATCAGGGCGAGGCGGGCATGTATGGCTCGGTGGGTTCCTATGGCTTCGCGGGCGCCTACTTCACTACGTATTGGGTCGATCCGAAGGAGCAACTCATCAGCATGGTGCTGACCCAGTTGCGTCCGCCACTGGATCTCACATTGCAGACTCGCTTCAGAACACTGGTCTACCAGTCCATCGACGCAGCTCCGCTGGCAACGGCTGCGGCAGGAACGGGTGCGTGCAAATCCGTCGAGTGACGGCAGAATGGGCGCCGGCATCGTCGCTGCCGCGTGCCTTGTGTTGAATGTTTCCGCAGGTTGTCCCACGAGGAGTCGTCGTGAGCGAATTGTTTGAAATGCCGTCGGGTGTGACCAGCCGCTCGATCACGTTCGAGAATCCAACCGGGGCGCCCGGTCGAGGCGGCAGCGCGAGCAGTCCGCTGGGGGCGGGGCGCAAAGGCGCGCCGGCGCGCATGATTCCTCCGGGCGCCACCGTCGATATTGCGGATATCGCCGGGCCGGGCATCATCCGGCACATCTGGGTGGCGACTTACAACGTGGCCGATGTCTTGCGCGGCTTGACCGTGCGTGCCTACTGGGAGGGTCAGGCCCATCCCAGTATCGAAGCGCCACTGGGGGATTTCTTCGGCTTCGCTCACGGCCAGTCCACCGCCTACGCCTCGGCGATACATTCGGTCGGCGAGAAAGGCGCATTCAACATCTGGCTGCCCATGCCGTTCCTTTCGCGTGCGCGTATCACCATCACCAACGAGTTGCAGATTCCGGCGTTGTTCTTCTATCAGATCGACTACACCCTCGGCGATTCGCTCAAACCGGATGTCGGCCGCTTGCACGTGCTGTTCCGTCGCGAGAATCCGACTTCGCTGGCCCGCGATTTCGAGTTGTTGCCGACCCGTCGCGGCAAGGGACGTTTCCTCGGCGCCGTCATCGGCGTGCGTCCGCAGGAGCCGTCATGGTGGGGTGAGGGCGAGGCGAAGTTCTATCTCGACGGCGATGAGAAACTGCCCACCATCGTGGGCACCGGCGCGGAGGACTACGTCGGACTGGGCTGGTGCGTACAGCGCACGCCTTATCTCTATCACGGCGCCAGCCTGGTCAGTAAAGGGCCGGCGGCGAACATGGCGGGGCCGGTTTCGATGTATCGCTGGCACCTGGCGGACCCGATCTATTGGCATGAATCGATTCGCGTGACCATCCAGCAGATCGGCGTGGTGATCACGCCGCAGACGGCACCGCGTTCGTTCGAGGGTTATCTCGATTGCCTGCGCGAGCGGCAGGACGACTGGTCGTGCTGCACGTTCTGGTATCAGCCGACGCCGGCCGAGCCGTTGCCGCCTTATCCCGAGCTTGCCGTGCGGCTGCAGGATCTGGAGCTGGAGCCGAATCTGCTCGGTTTGCCGTTGCAGGCGCAGTTCACGACCGAGGATACATTGTGATTCGCCGGAGAGTCGGCGAGCGGTCGCGAGATTGCTGCCGGTCGGCAGGTGACATCGCTTGAGCGCACTCGAAACGGGTGCGCTCGGGCCGCCGTCCTCGCGCATCTTCTACGGCTGGTGGCTGGTGCTGGCGTGCCTGGGGATTCAAGCGGTCGCGGGCGGCGCCAGCATCTATCTTTACAGTCTGTTTGCCGGCGAGGTGGAGCGCGCCTTTCAGGTTGACCGGGCAACGGTGATGCTCGCGGCCACCGGCCACGCGATCACCGCTGGCCTGCTGGGGCCGAAGCTGGGCGCTCTGCTGGATCGTCACTCGCTCAGAAAGATGTTGATCGCAAGCTCGCTCGCGATGGGCGCGGGCTTCGTCCTGATCTCGTTCACGCCCGACGTGCGGGGCTTCATCGCCGGTTACACGCTGCTGATCCCGATCGGCTCAGCGACGCTCACTACGCTCTTTGCACCATTGTTACTGTCGCGTTGGTTCGTACGCCAGCGCGGCCTCGCGATCGGAATCGCGGCGCTCGGCACGAAGCTGGGAGGATTCACGCTGCCGCCGCTGGTGGCGCTGCTGATCGATGAGTTCGATTGGCGATTTGCGATGCGCGTGGTCGGCGTGGTGCTGGCTGCCGTGGTCTGCATGCTTGCCTGCTGGGCGATCGTCGATCACCCGCGGGATCGTGGTGTTGCACCCGATGGCGATGGTGATGGCGCCGCACCGCCGGTCGCTGGGCAATCGCCTGCGACAGCGGCAAAAGCCAGCCTGGCGGCGGTACTCGCGGATCGGAATTTCTGGCTCGCCTCTTTCGGCATGAGCATGATCCTTGCCATGTTCAGCGTGGTGATGTCCAACCTGTCGATGTTTGCTACCGATATCGGCGCGCCGCGGGACAAGGCCGCATTGCTGCTGTCGCTGTTCGCGCTGATCGGCATGGGCATGAGTCCGATCGTCGGCAGGTTGTGCGACGTGCTCGACATTCGCGCGGTGTTCGCAGGCCTGTTGTCGGTCAGCATCGTGGCGCTGTCCTTGTTCGCGCTGGCCGAGAGCTACCAGGGCCTGGTCGCGGCGACAGTGGCGGCTGCTGTCGTGGGCGGTGGGGTCGCACCGTTCTTTGGTGCGCTGGTGGGGCGCCTGTTCGATTTGCAAATCTTCGGCCGAGTGCTCGGCAGCATGTCGCTGGTGGCGGTGACGGTGTCGGCGGTGGTGCCGGTGTTGTCCGGCTGGCTGTTCGATGTGACGGGCAGTTATCGCATGCTGTTCCTGGGGCTGATCGTGCTGATGGCGATACCGCTGGCCTACATGCCGCTGATCAAACCGCGACCATGCGGAGATTGAGGGCGATCGATCCGTGTCACGACCGCCCCGTGGCGGTCACGATTCCGGGCTGTAGCCCATCTCGCGCGAGATGGTGGTGGCTGCCGTTTTCACCGTGTCCTGGGCCGCTGTGATATTCACTGGATGTGAGCCGTCCAGGAAGGAAAAGAAGGGTACGACCAGTGCGGCGATGAGCTGCCTGGTGTGGTCGAAGACTGGATAGCCGATATCGCGCACGCCGCTGATCTGTGCGCTGTCGATCAGCTCGAAGCCCTGCTTACGCACGCGCCGCGCGATCGCGTCGACATCGGAGGGCTTCGGGCGGCGATGATGTTTGGGAATACGCGAGATCATCAGCGCGCGTTCCCGCTCGTCGGCGTAAGCGAGGATCAGGTGCCCGGAACAACTGTTCAGCAATGGGGCCTCTGCGCCCAAGCGCACACTGAGCACGCGCTCGGACGGCGAGTCCTGCTGCGCGACTACGTGCCCCTTGCCTTCGTAATAAATGACGAGATGGCACGACTGCTCGATCTGGTACGCGAGTTTTTTCATGATCGGGCCGCTCACGGTCGTGAGGCGCTGCACCGGCCGGAAGCGGTGCGCCAGCTCGAACAGTTTCAACGTGGCGAGATATTTGTCGGAGTCCTGCGGTGTGTGCACGTAACCGCGTCGCTCCAGGACGATGAGCATGCGGAACAGCTCGCTCACGGAGCGGTCGAGTCGCGAGGCGATACCGGACAGCGTCAGGCCGGATTCCTCACCGGCGAGCAGTTCCAGGATGTCGAGCCCCTTCTCCAGGGCGGGCGCCGCGTACTCGCGGCGGCCAGCTTGTTTCTTGCGCTTCGTGCTCATGCAATGCCTCGCTCCCTAGGGTCACTGTGGAGAAAGCACGAATGATACGTGCTCGGCCGGCCGTGTTGCACGCCTGTATTTTTATGGGTACGATAAATTTTCATATATGGCATTAGCGGTTTGCTGACAGGAAATGGCCACCAAGATCTCCAGCCTCGTCGTGCGCGACATTCGTTTTCCGACCTCTCGCACTCTGGCCGGTTCGGATGCGATCAACCGGGATCCGGACTATTCGGCGGCCTATGTCACGCTCGAAACCAGCGATGGACAGCGCGGCTATGGGCTGATCTTCACCATTGGCCGAGGCAACGACATCTGCTGTCGCGCGGTCGAAGCCATGAGTCACCTGGTGGTGGGGCGCGACCTCGATGAGATCACCTCGAACCTGGGACGCTTCTGTGCTGATCTGCGTGCCGACAGTCAGCTGCGCTGGCTCGGCCCGGAAAAGGGCGTGATCCACATGGCAGCCGGCAGCATCGTCAATTGCATATGGGATCTGTGGGCGCGTCGCGAAGGCAAGCCGGTGTGGCGCCTGGCATGCGACCTGTCACCGGAGCAGTTCGTGGACACGCTCGATCTTCGCTATCTCAGCGATGCACTGACGCGCGAGGAGGCGCTGGCGATCGTACGCCGCAATTACTCCAGCCGGCAGGAGCGCATCGCCTACCTGGAACGTCACGGCTATCCTTCCTATTCCACCTCTGCGGGCTGGCTCGGCTACAGCGATGAGAAATTAGTGGCGCTGTGCCGCGAGGCGCTCGCCCAGGGCTTCAAGAGCATCAAGCTCAAGGTAGGCGTGAATCTCGAGGACGACATTCGCCGCTGCCGCATCGCGCGCGATACGGTGGGCGAGGATGTACGCATCATGATCGACGCCAACCAGATCTGGGAGGTCGAGCAGGCCATCGAGTGGGTCAACCGGCTGGCGGTGTTCAAGCCACTGTTCATCGAGGAGCCCACCAGTCCCGACGATCTGTTCGGCCATCGCAGGATCAAGCGCGGCCTGCAGGGCGTGAAGGTGGCGACCGGCGAGCATTGTCACAACCGCATCATGTTCAAACAACTCATCGCCAACGATGCCATCGACGTGGTGCAGGTGGATGCCTGTCGCCTGGCGGGCTTGAGTGAGATGCTCACGGTCGGCTTGATGGCGGCGAAGTTCGGCAAGCCGGTGTGTCCGCATGCCGGCGGCGTGGGCCTGTGCGAATACGTGCAGCACTTCTCCATGATCGACTACGTCATGATCTCCGCAAACCTGGAAGACAGGATGGCCGAGTACGTAGAGCATCTGCACGAGCATTTCGAAGATCCTTGCGTGATTCGCGAGGGTTCGTACGTTGTGCCCTCGCAGCCTGGCTACAGCATCAAGATGCGAGAGGAGTCACTTGCCCGTTACGAATATCCGACCGGCAGCGAATGGACTCGCGTCGCCGCGACAGACATTCGCCCATGAATCCCGATGACGGCGCAGATGAGATGATCCGAACAAGGCAGCTCGGCGCCACTGCGCTGAGCTTGACCGAGATCGGTTATGGGGCCGCGGCGCTCGGCAGCCTGTACGCGCCGATGAGTGAGACTGCCGCGCGTGCCGTAGTCGAGACCGCATGGTCCGCGGGCATGCGTTACTTCGACACGGCGCCTCACTATGGATTTGGCCTGAGCGAACGGCGCTTGGGCGATGCCTTGCGCCTGCAGCCGAGAGCCTCGTTCGTTCTGTCCACCAAGGTCGGTCGGCTGCTCAAGCCGCTGCCCGCTCACTCGGGCACCGCGCTACGTCACGGCTTCGCGTCCGAAATGCCTTTCGAGCCGGTTTATGACTACTCCTACGACGGCATCATGCGCTCGTTCGAAGACAGCCTGCAGCGGCTGGGACTGGCTAGCATCGATGTGCTGCTGGTTCATGACATCGGGCGCCTGACGCATGGCCCAAACAACGATGCCCAACTGCGGATGCTGGAGACCTCCGGCTATCGAGCGCTCGATGAGTTGCGCCGCGCGGGAGTAGTGAGAGCCATCGGCCTGGGCGTGAACGAATGGCAGGTGTGCGAAGCGGTCATGGAGTGGGGCGATTTCGACTGCTTCCTGCTCGCGGGGCGTTACACATTGCTGGAGCAAGGGGCGCTGGCAACGTTTCTACCCAAGTGCGTGGCTCGCAACATCGGGCTGATCCTGGGCGGTATCTATAACTCCGGCATCCTGGCAACGGGTACACGAGGGCACGGCCCGGTGAATTACAACTACGAGCCGGCCGCCGCGGATCGACTGGAGACCGTGCGCCGGTTGGAACGGGTATGTGATAGCCACGGCGTGCCATTGGCCGCCGCCGCCCTGCAGTTTCCGCTGGCACACCCGCAGGTGACCAGTGTCATCCCCGGCGCCGAGAGCGCGCAGCAGCTGCGCATTACGCTCGACCACTATCACGCGGCGATCCCAGATTCATTGTGGACGGATTTGAAGGCCGAATGCCTGATCGCGCCCGACGCTCCCGTGCCGCACTCCAGAGGTCAATGAGAATGTCACGAGCGTTGCAAGGGAAATTCTGCCTGATCACCGCCGCGGCCCAGGGGATCGGCCGCGAGACCGCGATTCGTTTCGCCGCCGAGGGTGCCAGGGTACTGGCCACGGACATTGCCGAGGACCCGCTTCGGCAGCTGGCTGAGGAGCATCCGCAAATCCTCACGCAGCGACTGGATGTGAGTGATCCGCAGGCAATCACCGCGCTGATCGAAGCGAACGCGGGCTTCGACGTGGTGTTCAACTGTGCCGGATATGTGCACCAGGGAACGATCCTGGAATGCGACGAGGCGAGCTGGCGGCGCTCATTCCAGCTCAATGTGGACTCCATGTACCGTATCTGCCGTGCCGTGATTCCGCGCATGATCGAACGCGGCGGCGGTGTGATCATCAACATGTCGTCGGTCGCTTCCAGCGTTCGAGGTGTGCCCAATCGCTTTGCTTATGGCGCTACCAAGGCGGCGGTCATCGGACTGACCAAGTCCATCGCGGCGGACTTCGTCGGCCAGGGCATTCGCTGTAATGCCATCTGTCCAGGCACCGTGCGCACGCCGTCGTTGCAGGAGCGGGTGCGGGCGCTGCCGGGCGAGGAGCAGGACAACTGGCGGAGCTTCGTCGCGCGCCAGCCGATGGGGCGGTTGGGCGAGCCTGCGGAGATCGCGGCGTTGGCGTTGTATCTGGCGTCGGACGAGTCCGCTTTCACCACCGGGGCATTGCACGTCGTCGACGGCGGCTGGACCAATTAGAAACTCGAGTTCGGGATTGCTGATGACATCCGCGCGTTTGAGCCGCTGTTTGAACATCGATGATCTGCGGGCGCTCGCGCGGCGGCGTGCGCACCGCATGGTGTTCGATTACATCGACGGCGGCGCCGACGATGAGCAGACCCTGCGCCGCAATTGCAGCGCTTTCGACGATTATCAGCTGCTGTTCAACGTGCTCGCGGGCGTGGATCGAATCGATACTTCCACCACGCTGCTGGGCAGCCGCATCGAAGTGCCGTTCTTCACCGCGCCGGCGGCGGGCAATCGGTTGTTCCACACCGATGGCGAAAGAGGGGTGGCGCGCGCCGCTCACTCGGTCGGCACGATCTACAGCCTCTCGACCCTGTCATCGGTATCGATCGAGGAGATCGCGGCACTGACAACTTCGCCGAAGTGGTTTCAGCTGTATGTCTGGAGGGATCGCGCTCTGGTGAAGGAAATGCTGGCGCGAGCCCGCGCGGCCGGCTACACGGCGTTGATTCTGACAGTGGACTTTCCGATCACCGGCAACCGCGAACGCGATCCACGCAATGGTTTTGCCATTCCACCCAAGATCGGTTTCAAACAAGCGGTGGATGCTCTGCTGCGTCCGGCGTGGACCTGGGACTACTTGGCGGGCCCGGCGATCCGCTATGCCAATCTGTCGGAGAAGACGCCTGCCATGTCGCTGTCGCGCTTCGTCGCCGAGCAGCTGCACGCCGGTTTCGACTGGGACGATGCGCAGTGGCTGCTCGCGCAATGGAATGGACCCGCTGTCATCAAAGGAGTGGTGCGAGCGGACGATGCGAGGCGCGCGGTCGACCTGGGCTTCGATGCCGTGATGGTTTCCAACCACGGCGGAAGACAGCTCGATGGCTCGCCGGCGCCGTTGGACGTGCTGGAATCCATAGTCGATGCGGTGGGTGCCGATGCGGAGGTCATTCTGGACGGCGGCGTTCGCCGCGGCACCGATGTTCTCAAGGCACTGGCCCTCGGTGCGAAAGCAGTGAGCTTCGCGCGCCCTTATTTGTACGGCCTTGCCGCTGCGGGCGCGGCTGGCGCGTCGCACGCGTTGTCGCTCATGGCGGCTGCGGTTCGACGCGACATGGCGCTGCTGGGCGTGCGCACGGTGAACGAAATCAATCGTTCACACGTGCTTCGGTGTGACCCAGGTCTGCATCGACGTACCGCGCGCCGCGCCAGAACAGCAGCACTGCAACCAGATTCAGAGGAATGATGCTCATCAGTGCATAGCGAAGCGAGTCGGGGCCCGCGATGGGATGCAGGGCATCGCTGATCACGCCGACCAGCAGCGGCCCGAATCCCATGCCGATGAGATGCACGACGACCAGGAACACGGCGACGGCCACCGCTCGCATGTTGTTCTTCACCAGCCGCTGCAGCAGTGCCAGCACGGGCGGAACGATGATCGCGGCGACAGTCACGGGGACCACCAGCAGCAATAGCGCTGGGGTCGAGTCCGAAACCAGGTAGACACCGAAGTACAGCGGCAGGCTCACCAGCACGGCGATCGCCGGAACCTTCAGATAAGAGGCTACGTTCCGCGTGGAGAAATGATCGGCGAGCAGTCCGCCGCCGATCATGCCCAGTGCTCCTCCCGCGCCGAAGATGGCGCCCACGGAGGCGGCCATTTGCATCAGATTCATCTCGTGCGAGCGCATGAAGAACGCCGGCGTCCAGTTGTTGATGGCCGCGCCGACGAAGCCGACCAGGGCAAAGGCGGGAAAGAAATATCTGCAGCTGCGCTTGCGGAGCAGGTAACGAACGGTTTCCACGAGAGTGTATGAGCGTTGCTGCGGCTGTGACGCGGCATCGTCGAGAGCACCGCGCTGGGGCTCGCGGAACGTGAAGCGGAAGATCAGCGTGAGCACGAGCCCGATGATGCCCAGGATGATGAATGTCATCCGCCAGCCCAAGCGGTGCTCCAGCCAGCCACCGAGCAGTCCGGCCAGCATGGTGCCGACGGAGACCGCGCTGATATAGATTCCCAGCGCCTTGCCGCGATGGCGCGGCTCGAACAGATCGCCGATCAGTGAATTGGCGGTCGGCGTCAGGCCTGCCTCGCCGACGCCGACGGCCATACGCGCCGCCGCCATGCCGGCATAACTCGACGCCGCGCCACTGGCGGCGGTGGCGAGGCTCCACAGTGCCGAGCACAGGCAGATCAGTCGGGTGCGGTGGTAGCGGTCGGCAAGCATCGCAATGGGTACACCCATCACCGTATAGAACAGCGCGAAGGCCAGACCGGTGATGAAGCCGGCCTGCGCGTCCCCGAGGGCCAGGTCCGCCTTGATGGGCTCGATCAGGATGTTGATGATGTGGCGGTCGATGATGTTGACCACATACATCAGGAACAGCAGTGCCAACGCACACCACTTGTAGTTGTCGGATTTCATCGGTTGCATCGGCGGGGCGGGCAGGTCGGGCTAGCGGTTGGGTTGCACTTGCAGACTGGCGAGATAGTCCTCGGCCAGCTGATTCTTCAGCACCTTCCCCATCGTGTTGCGTGGGAAGTCCGCCGCGTGCAGACGTAGATCCTGTACGCGCTGGTGCTTGGCGAGCCGTTCGTTCACCCAGCCCCGCAAGACGTCCGCTGCGATGCTTGCGCCGGGTTTGAGCCGCACCAGTGCGACCGGCGCCTCGCCCCATTTCTCGTGGCCGACGCCGATCACCGCGGCATCCAGCACGGCTTCATGCAGCAACAGG
>Ga0182736_1002810_pt1 | contig 12512 bp, 11 predicted proteins | sample eDN5th30CKraftBY_FD_128882 | JGI IMG/M metagenome (GOLD analysis project Ga0182736, IMG submission 128882) | Enriched backyard soil microbial communities from Emeryville, California, USA - eDNA 5th pass 30_C Kraft BY (version 2) (version 2) | ecosystem: Environmental > Terrestrial > Soil >...
ACCAGGCGGCTCTTGAGGTCTTTGTTCTCTGTCATCAGTGTCAGTGTGCAGGTGTCCACGTGGACACCTAGCTTCTGACCTTCTGCCCCTAGACGGAAGGGCGTCTTTTATTGACCGCTTACGGTTTTGTCGCTGTTCGCGAACACGATGGGGATTCGCATGTTCGCGGGCAAGGGGCCGATCGAGATTCAGGCTCAGTCGGACGTGTTGGCGCTTGCCGCGCAGAAGGACGTGATCGTGACGAGCGCGAACGGCGCGGTGCATGTGCGCGCCGATAAGGAACTCGTGCTCGAATGCGGCGGTGCGTATGTCGAGTTGAAGGATGGCGCGATTACGCTTGGTAGTGCAAAGCCGTTGCAACTCAAGCTGCCGGGGATGAAGAAGGGGGCGCCGGAAGTACTGTACCTGAGTGGCCCGGCGTTCTCGCCGACCGTCGTGCCGTTCAGGACGAGCTGCAACGCATGGCTGAGCGGAAATCCGCGCCCGGAGCAAGTATCGCCTTCCGCTGAAGAGGTGGGCTTGGAGGGGTTTGCAAATGCGCCAGTAGCTACGCCAAAGCCGATCAGCAAGGTCAGTAGCAGGAGATCCACGCCGATCGAGCAGATAGAGCAGCCGCCGATAAGTGGCAACTCTCCCAACCATCCGAATGCGGATCATGACTCCGCTCATGAACCGAAGTCGCCAATCCAAAATGATCCGCTACCGCTGAAACTAGATAGTCCCGTCTTCTGCGACGGACAGTTCGAGGATATGACGGGTCAGTTTGATGGAACATTCGACTCCGCACCCTATGAAAAACTCGACGCATCCAAACAACCAATACTCGATGACTTAGGCAGCCCGACGATTACCGGATATCCCAAGGCAACGAGTTTTTCACTGCATTTTGACGCTGCGAAAAGAACGCTCTACGCAAGCGTTCATATAAAAGTGACTCCGGTTGAACTTATCAAGGTCGATGCCACGGGGAAGCCGGTTATCTCAACAAGCGGACAGAAGGAAGTTGTTCACTATGATTGCATGCTCCATTACTACGGGGTGCGCGCGGGAGCAGGAAAGATTTTCAACAATAACCTAGTCATGCAGCACCGTAGTGCCGTGCCCCCCGCCTTTCTTGCAGCGAAGAAGCAGGAGATCGAGGCCACACTCAATCGGCACCGAAGCATATTGATTTTGAACGGATGCTCGAAACATGCAGCTTGCGGTTGCCGAGTAGCAGTCGAATTCAAGGTTGATCTAATGGTTAACCTCTTCGACAACAATGCTGGAAACGATGCAAACACGGTTAGATTATTCACCACGGCGACACGCGCGGACTCGACTTCGTGGGGCGAAAAGAATATGAAATCCGACTCATCCGTGCCAGGGACATTCGTGGAAGCGGCAAGAGATAGTGTCATCGCGCACGAATGCGGTCACAATTTCAACTTCGTTGATGAGTATTGGGCTGAGGGCGGAATCGTGCATAAACGGTACATCAAGAACGGCCAGATCGATTTCGCGACCGGTGCGAGTTTCGCTGGACAGCAAGTCTGGCAACTCGAAAGCTCGGCCACGCTCATGGGTGGAGGAGCTTGGACTAGCAACCCAACGATACCGCCGTATCACCTCGAATACATCGCAAGGAAATTCTCGGAACTGTCGCAAAAAGATTGGAGGATAGGGTATGTCTAATCATAACTTTTCCTTACCGCTCAATTTCAAACTTAGGTTGAGAATCCTTACCACTACAGTTTTTCTTATTTTAATCATGCAACATCTTCATGCACAACCAGCCCCGTACCCTAGGGGACCAGGCTTCGGTGTTACCAGGCTCAGTGGTACGCAGAATGGTTCCAATGGCGTGGGAGTGTGGATGGACGGTACGGTTCAAATTGGGCTCTCCGACACCATCATCTCTGATGTGGTCGGAATTGGAGTCACAAGAACGCAGATCTCTCGCGACGATTTGCTTGAGGCTAGAAACCGTAAGCGATCCACGAACGACGCCGCTCAGAGTAAGGTGCTAGAGCGCGTGATGTGTGATAGCGAAGTGGGTCAGCGGAGATCTGCGGGCATCTTCCAGGGCAGCAGCGCGTCGTAGTCGTCGACGGTCTTCGCCAGAGGAAGGCGCTGGAATAACCAGTGGAGGTAACGATAGGGATCGATGCCCCCGGCTTTGCAGGTTTCGATCAGGCTGTAGAGGTTTGCACTTGCGTTCGCCCCCGCTACGGTGTCGCTAAAAAGCCATGAGCGGCGCCCGACGACGAATGGGCGAATCGCATTCTCGCAAGGGTTATTCGAGATGGCCCAAGTGCCGTTCTCGACGTAGCGGATCAGCTTCGGCCACTGTTCGCGCAGATAGGTCAGTGCCTTTCCGAGCAAACTTTTCGGTACGACGCCGGGCGACTCCGCGAGGGCTAAAGCGTAGATGGCGTCGAGTATGCGCGTGCTGTATCGCCGTCGCAATCGCTGTCGTCGCTCAGGCTTCCATTTCTTAGAGCGGGCCTCCGCAGCGAACAGCTTGCCGATCAGCGTGATGAAGCGTGCCGCGAGCAGATCGGGCGAACGCGCGGCTTTCGGCACGTTCTCCTCCGCTTTGATGAAGTACCGTCTTAGGTGTGCCCAACATCCGAGGTGCACGAGGTCGTAGCGTTGAGCTATGTCGTTGTAGGGCTCGTAGCCATCAGTCATCAGAACGGCGCCCTTGCGGATGCCCGTGAACAGCTTGTCGGCCAGCTTGGCACCGCGTCCGGGCGTATAGCTGAAGCAGCGGATGGGGATGCCTGAATTGGTCATCTGCGCCCAGAGGTAGCTCTTCGTTTGCGGCTTGCGCCCTTTCTCTTTCAGTACCTGGAACGTCGTCTCGTCGCAGTAGATCAGTTCGGCATCGAGCAACGCATCGCGCATCAAGTTGATCACGGGCTGGGTCGCGAGGCCAACGCGAACCATGCTGGCGGCGATCGTGTTCGAGGAGATGTCTCCGCCGAAGCGACACAGCAAACCGGCCTGGCGATAGAGCGGCATGCCGAACTGATATTTGCCGGTGGCGATCCATGCGAGCGCCGCTTCGCTCAACAGTCCGCGCGCGATGATGCGCGGCGGCGCTGGAGTGACCTTGATGCCGAGATCGCAGCACGGGCACGCATATTTGACGCGCTGGTGTTGGATCACCCGAAGCTGCTCGGGGATCACATCGAGCTGCTCACTGATCTCCGCGCCTATCTCGACGAGCGCGTGCCCATCGTTCGTGCAGAAGCGTTCGGCTTCGGGCAGTTCGTGTCTCACGACCTCGCGCGGCAGATTTGGATCAAGCGGCTTGCGATGACCGCGCTTCTTGCGCTTGTGCGCGCCAACCGTCGTCTCCGGCGTGTCTTCCTGCGCGGGCGCGCTGTTCGCTCCGAGCGTCTCCGCTTCGTTGAACAAGCTAGGTTGATCAGAATCTCGTGCTTCACTCTTGGCGCCGAACAGTTCGCGACGATAGGCTCGGAGGCGCTCCTCGGCGAGATCTCGCTCGGCCGTCACGAGCCGCAAAGCGCCGCGTAATGCCTCCTGTTCTTCTCGCAATGCACGCGCAGCATCGCGCTCGGCAAGCAACGCCTTCAGTTCCTCGGCGGTGATCGTGACGTTGATCGGCATGGCGGTTAGACCTGCACGCCGCCTCACTGTTCAGCTCACGCGATGATATTCCTGCTTCGGATGCCGTCGAATCGCGGTGATGTCATCGCCGTCGAGTAGCGCGTGCAGCACGTTGGTGGTCATCGTCACGATCTCAGCCTTGTTGTCGGGCCAGATGAAGTGGCTTCTCTCCAATCGCTTTATGAGAAGCCAGAAACCACTGCCATCCCAGCCAAGGATTTTTATCCGATCGCGACGCCGGTTTCCGAAGATGTATAGCGAAGTGTCCATCGGATTCAGGCGCATCGACTGCTCGACGAGAATCGACAGGCTATTCATGCCGTAGCGGAAATCAACGGGATCGCGGTGCAGATAGACCTTCAGATCGTCGTCGAACCGGAACACGGCATCCTCCCCAGAATCTGAACCATGGTCGTCAATTCGTCGATGGTCGCGATTGCCCCGCCAAGTTCAAGCTCGACGCCGTTCGACAGACGCACATGCAAGGCAAGTGTCATCGATGGCGGTGTGGACGGTTGTGTCGGCGACGCTGAAACGACCGACACGAACGCAGACGGCTTTACCGCGACGGGGACGGGTTGGTGCGACCCTGGCAGATCGACGGCCACGTCATTAATCGACTCGTCGGGTTGAGGCGGGTTGTATTCTTCGTTGCCATTAGGCTGCGACGCTGACGAAATGCCTTTCTCGCGCTCCACCAGGTACTTCGCGATCCACTTGCGCAGCAGATTGGCGTTGATGCCGTGCTGCTGAGCCAGACCGGCGACTGATACTCCGGGACGAAGTGCTGCCTCAATCAAGGCGCGTTTACTTTTTTCGTCATAGCGCCGACGGCCATCGCTGCTACGACGCACTACTGCCAACTCTGAGTCCATGCCAGTCATAGGTGTCCACCTCAAGATAGGTGGACACCTATGGTCCTCGCTACCGTCGCTCACTGCCAGACGTCGAAGATGGACCGCTTACTAGAAACCTACATACAGAGCTTTGCCTTGGCGCGAAGAAAAATCTCAATCCGAATGCCATTCTCACTGAGCCGGGAACTCAATTTACAGTGCGGTGCGTTGAGGACGGAAAAGAGATTGCCTATACCGGTCGAACTGAACAACTTACGGATGAATTGTCTCAGCGACTGCATTCGTTCAGCGCGCGCATGCAACAGAATTTCGACCGGGACAGTCGTGCGCTGGTTAAGCTCGATGCAAGAGTTGAAGGAATTGAAAAGAAAGATAATGGCCTTCTAGTCTCCGTCACATTCATCAACAGCGGACAGTTTCCGCTCAAAATGAAAACCCCCGATCAGTGGGATCCGTCTGGAGGGTGGTCTACTCAACTTACAGTGGGAGGATCAGACATTGAGAAAAACCACGGGTGGAGCGTAGATTTAGTTGGGGTACCGATAATCAATAAAGCCGAATATCCAGAGGAGTTCGTCACCATAGCTGCGCCAGGACGAGCTTCCTTTAAGTTCCTGGTGGTGCCGACTCAGAAAATTAATCGCGGGATCTATCTCATGAACCTGATGGTGGGCACAAGCATTACCGCTGACGAAGCTATCGCTCGCAGAGGCAAGGTCTTATTCCATTCCGACTATAAGAATCCGTACCGCATCACCTTCGACCGCGACTACCCCTCGACGCCTGAAGAATGGAAAGCGTTCGAAGCCCGCAAGGCCAAGCAGGTGTCAGCGCTTCCATCCGGCGCGATGGTTGCCGACTCCGGCTATTACCGCATGGTCTCGGTCTTCGGCCCTCGCAGCCAGTTCGTGACGAAGCTCGAAGCGGGCAAGGCAGCGCCAAAGCTCGACGTGAACACGTGGGACAAATGGGAATGGGAAGCGGACCTCGCACGCGCAACCATGTGCAAGCCCGCCGACGCCTGTACGCGTGACGGGACGTGGGTGCTTCGCAGAATGGAGTACGTGCCGAAGCCCACAGACGAAACGATTGCGAGCTATACGCGCCGCGTGCGCATGGGCGAGGCATTTCCCACGCCCAACGTGGCGGAGACATCGAAACTCTACTGGGAATGGCTCGGCGCGTGACTTGCCGCTGACCTTACCAACGCCGGGGCATGCCGCTCCGGCATCCTCATTTCAGTTCCAAATTCCAACATGAAACAACCCGTACGCAAGGGCGATTCCACTTCGCACGGTGGCGTCGTCAAAACGGCTTCGTCCTCATTCGACATCGACGGGCGCATGGTCGCGCTACTGCACGACATCGTGACGTGCCCCGAGCACGGCGACAACCCGATCATCGAATGCGGTGACGGCTACGAAGAGCACGGCCGCAATATCGTCGCGGACGGTTGCCGCACACAATGCGGCAGTATCGTCAAAGCGACGACGCAAGGAATGGACATCGCATGAGCATGGATTGGCGCATTCCTTCCATACCCGAGTTCAAGCACTGGAAATACCCTTCGCCGTGGATTCCGGCCGTTGCACTAATCGTTGTCGTCATCGCGGGCTTCATTCTCACGATCCTGAACTGGAAACAGGGCGAAGCGATCTTATCGGGCAAGTTCTTTCTCTTCGCGTTGGTGGTGCCTTTACTGCTGTGGGGCGCGTTCTGCGCCTTGCTGTATCAGTCCTACGAGGATTGGAACAAGGGTGTCGACTGGTGGAACTACCTGTGCAAGGACCATTTCGCCGACTGGCGTGATTGGGCGCGCTGGGATCTGGCCTTGCTCGATACCGTGACGGTGACGCCTGAAGTGCAACTCGCTGAGCGCATGGCCGCGCTGGACGGTATGCCGCCGGTGAACGGCGGCAAATCGCCGAAGCTGGCGCAGCGCGACTTCGCCGCGTTGCTTACGCAGCTTGTCGAACCGTTGATGCCGCATCTCGCGCGCTTCGCAGGGAAAAGCACCATCCACATTGCGCTTCAGACGTCACATGAGACGCACGTCGCGCAACTTCGCGGCGTGCTGCAAGCGCTCGAAGTGCCGAACCTCGAGCACATCGCTGTGACGCGCGTCGAAGCGAAAGAGTGTTCGGCGTTGCTCGATATGTGGATGACGAACCAGACCGTCCGCTATGACTACGACCATGACCGGCGCAAGAGAACGCCGGACCTGTGCCTTCTGCTCGCGTGTCAGCTTCAGGAGGAAGGCGCGGCACCTTGCACGGAAGCGGCCGTCGCGCTGCTGTTCGCTTCATGGAATCTGCTTCGCGAGAAGAAGCTCAAGCCCAAGGCGCGGCTCTTTCGCTCGATGCCCACGACAACAGACGACATACCTGACGCCATCAAGACGCTTGTCACTGCCGAGCCGACACCGGTCAAGCGCCTGAAGCACATGTGGATGAGCGGTCTGTCCAAACCCGACGGCCACGTGATGCGCGCAGCGGTGAAGGACAGCGAGCCGGAATTGACCTTGCACGACCTCGATCATGCAATCGGCCTTCCGGGACCGGCCAGCCCGCTGCTGATGCAAGCACTCGCGGCTGAATTGATGCAGTACGGGCAAGGTCCGCAGGTCGTAGTCACGCCTGCCGCCGAGGGTGTCCGGCTGAATTTGATCGGCAAGGACTATGCACCGATCGCGCGCGCCGTCGAGCCGAACCTGAGCCTGATTCAAATGTCGACTTCATACGGCTTCGTTTGCCTGACCGTGTTGCTGCTGATCCTGGGCGAAGCGGGCGAGTTCAGCCCTGGCTGGTTTTGGAGTATCGCGGCCGCGGGGCTAGTCTTTCTGTTGATAGTTCAGCCCGCTGCGCAGATCTTCAAGCGGCGCACAGTGACTCAGGAGTTCTACGAGCGAGCGCGTTCGGGGGGATGAAATCGATCAGGAAGAGCGGATGGATCGGCTGAGGTGGCGACGCGCGCTGTGGCGCGTCGATCGCTGAGCCAGCGCGTCTGCGACGGACGCGCTTGCGCGGTTTGAGGGACGTCATCCACCGATGCCGCCCCGTACGAGCGCAATGTTCTCAAACCCAAGAAATTGAAACCGAGCGGCAAAAGCCCTCAAACCACCCCCGCCCCCCGCCGCCGCAACAGCGCATAAAAGATGATAGCGCCGAACGTAGCCGTCCCGATGCCACCGAGAGCGAACCCACCGAGCTTCAGCGTGAAATCCCCGGTCCCGAGCACGAGCGTCACCGCCGCAACGATCAGATTCCGGTTATCCGAAAAATTCACCTTGTTGACGACCCAAATGCGCGCGCCCGTCACCGCGATAAGCCCGAACACGACGATCGACACACCGCCGAGCACCGGCCCCGGAATCGTCTGAATCAGTGCGCCGAACTTCGGCGAAAACCCGAGCACGATCGCGAACAGCGCCGCGATCACGAACACGAGCGTCGAATAGATCTTCGTGACGGCCATCACGCCGATGTTCTCGGCATACGTCGTCACACCGGTGCCCCCGGCAAAGCCCGATGCAATCGTCGCCAGCCCGTCGCCGATGAACGCGCGTCCGATGTACTTGTCGAGACTCTTGCCGGTCATCGCGCCGACAGCCTTGATGTGCCCGAGATTCTCCGCGACGAGAATGATCGCGACCGGCGCGATCAGCGTCATCGCCGGGGCTTCGAAGACAGGCGCGGTGAAGTGCGGCATGCCGAACCACGCAGCGTTCGCGACGATCGAAAAGTCGATCGGCTTGCCCATGCCCATCCCGTTCGTGAGCGCCGCATAAATGATGTACGCGATCGCGAGACCGATCAGGATCAGCAGCCGCTGCGCCATCCCGCGCGCGAACACCGCGACGCCGCCCACGCACAGCACGGTGACGAGCGCCATCCACGATTCGAAGCTGCTGCCCATCACGCCTTTCACCGCGATCGGCGCGAGATTCAGCCCGATCACGCAGACGATCGCGCCCGTCACGACCGGCGGCATCAGCGCTTCGATCCACTTCGTGCCGACCGCCGCAACGATCAATCCGATGATCGTGTAAGCCACGCCGCACGCAATGATCCCGCCGAGCGCCACCGGTATGTTCAGGTTCGGGCCATGACCGCTGTATCCCGTCACCGCGATCACGAGGCCGATGAACGCGAAGCTCGAACCGAGATAACTCGGCACGCGCCCGCCGACCAGCACGAAAAACAGCAACGTGCCGATGCCCGACATGAAGATGCACAGATTGGGATCGAAGCCCATCAAGAGCGGCGCGAGCACGGTCGAGCCGAACATCGCGACGACGTGCTGAACGCCCATCGCGATCATCTGCGGCCAGGCGAGGCGCTGGTCGGGCCCGACGACGCGACCCTCCTGGGCGTCCGGCTGGACCGGCCAGCGCGGGAAATAGGAATCGGACATCGGCGGGGCTCCTTGGCGGCGGTGAGGCGCCGCTCCGTGCGGCGCGCTCGATCTGAAAAAATCAGGCGCGAGTGTACGGAGCGGGCTCTCGGGTGGCAAGCGAGCCGATATTACGACCGTTTGGCCGTCGCATGCCCGCGACGCGTCACACTTTTCCCGCGCCGGAGACGTCGCGCTCCAGCTCGAAAACCGCGACCGCGCTCTTCAATTGCTCGGCCTGATCGGCCATCGCGCCCGCCGCGGCGGCGGCCTGTTCGACGAGCGCCGCGTTCTGCTGCGTCACCTCGTCCATCTGCGCGACCGCGCGATTCACCTGCTCGATGCCCGCGCTCTGCTCATGCGATGCCGACGAAATCTGCGCCATGATGTCCGTCACGCGCTGCACGGCCTGTGTGACTTCGGCCATCGTCGCGCCGGCACGCTCGGCGAGCGCCGCGCCGCTGTCCACGCGCGCCGTCGACGCTTCGATCAGCTCCTTGATTTCCTTCGCCGACGTCGCGCTCCGCTGCGCGAGCGAGCGCACTTCGCCCGCGACCACCGCGAAGCCGCGCCCTTCCTCGCCGGCGCGCGCCGCTTCCACGGCCGCGTTCAGCGCGAGTATGTTGGTCTGGAACGCGATGCCCTCGATCACCGCGATGATGTCCGTCATGCGCTTGGAGCCCGACGCCAGTTCGCGCATGTTGTCGACGACCTCGCCGACCAGCTCGCTGCCGCGCGCCGATACATCCGACGCGCCGCGCGCGAGTCCGCTCGCCTCGTCCGCATTGCTCGCATTCTGTTTCACGGTCTGCGTGAGCTGCTCCATGCTCGACGCGGTTTCTTCCAGCGACGCCGCCTGCTCTTCCGTGCGCTGCGACAGATCGGTGTTGCCCTGCGCGATTTCGCGCGATGCGTACAGGATCGAATCGCTCGAATGCCGAATCCCGCCGACGATGTCCGCGAGCTTCGCGCTCATGTTGCCGAGGCTCGCGAGCATGCTGCTGTCGTCGCCGGGACGCGTGGCGACGCGCGTCGCCAGATCGCCGCGCGCGATGCGGTCGGCGATATCCGCCGCGTACGCCGGCTCGCCGCCGAGTTGCGCCGACAGACGCCGCCCGATCAGCACCGCGAGCAACGCGCCCGCGACCATCGCGCCGAACACGAGCGCGAGCATCACGACGCGCATCGTTTCATATTCCGATGCCGCGCTGCTGCGCGCCTCGGTCGCGCGCTTGCGCTTGAAGTCGGCGAGACGCTCAAGCGATTCGCGCGCCTTCTCGCTCGCGGCGATCGCGCGCGCGATGAGGCCCATCTGATCGACGTCGACGGGCATCGCTTTCTTGCCCATCTGCATCAGCACGATGTCTTCCCACGCGGCGACGGACTTGCTGGCCGCATCGTAGAGCGCGAGGCTTTCTGCCGAGCGCATCGTCGGGCGCATGCGCTCGAACGCGCGGTGCATGCTGTCGAGCGATCCGGCCATGCCTTCCTTCAGCTTTTCCTTGCCGGCATCGTCGGCGAAAGTGAGGTTGGCGGCGGCGAGGTCCGTGTTGAGCTTGTGCTTGTTGATTTCCTCGACCCAATAGAGGCCGTCCATGTGACGGTCGCCGATTTCCTCGATCAGGAAGTTCATCTTCGCGAGCGAAACCACGCCGGTGGCGCCCACGCACGCAGTGAACAGAATCACGACCGCGAAAGACAGCAAAAGCTTGCTGAGCACGGACAGGCGGTCAAACCATTTCATCGAAGTCTCCTCTTTCACGCCCCGCGGACGACGCCCGCGGACGGCGCGGCGCAAACTTCGGTTCGCGCACAGAGTGGCTTTACGGCGCTCGCTGCAAAATTCTTGAGCGCGTATGAAGGAGATAACGCCGGCGAAATGGACGCTGAAACGAGGACGAAAGAACCGCGAAAGCTCGTCCGAAAGAAATCCGCAAATTGCTGCTAAGTAGCAGACAACCTAAGCAAATTCCTAATTGGGAATTTTCTGATTTGGGCGCCCAACGCTGCAACGTATGCTTTGTCCATGCGTGTTCCATGTACGCGCATGTCGTTGCAACTCTCCGATTTCCGCCCTTGGCACCCGGCTTGGGCGGTTCTTTTTTTTGGGCGCCCGTTTTCGTCGATGCGATTTTCGAACGCATCGATATCGAACCGACGCCCGAGCTTCCTCGGGCGTCATCCGCCTTACTGCCGCACCGGTTTCTTCGCCAATTTGCGCTGCAGCGTGCGCCGATGCATGTTGAGCGCGCGCGCCGTCGCGGAAATATTGCCGTTGTTCTCCGCAAGCGCGCGCTGGATGTGCTCCCATTCGAGCCGCGCAACCGAAAGCAACGTCGGGTTCTCGATCGCCTCTTCGGCCGTCTGCTCGCTCGCCTGCTCGTGCAGCGCGGAAAGAATCGACTCGACGTTCGCCGGCTTCGCGAGATAGTTGTCCGCGCCGTCCTTCACCGCCTGCACGGCCGTCGCGATGCTCGCGTAGCCGGTCAGCACGAGAATGCGCGCGTCCGGTTGCAGGTCGCGCAGCGGCGCGACGAGGCGCAGGCCGGAATCGTTGCCCAAGTGAAGATCGACGGTGACCATGCCGAATTTGTGCTGGTTGGCGAGTTTCAGCGCTTCGTCCGCATTGTGTGCCTGATGCGGCGTGAAACCGCGCCGTGTCAGGCCGCGGGCGAGAATGCCGGCAAAGACTTCATCGTCGTCGATGATCAGGAAGTTGGTATCGCTCATGTGTTTCTTCTCCAAAATGCCGCTCGCGTGCGCCTGAGTTCGAGTTCAGGCCGCGCCGCTTCGTTCAGTTCTTGCCGTCTGCGCGGGCGCCGCCACCGCGCCGCGATTCGGCAGGCGCAACACGGCGCACGTGCCGCGCGGCTTGCCGTCGATCAGTTCGATCGAACCTGCGAGCCGCGCCGCCGCCGCGAACGCCAGATATAACCCGACGCCGTGTCCGCCCTGCGTGCTGTCGACCGGTCCGGCGCCCAGCGTGCCGCGCAGCGCGGCGGGAATGCCCGGACCGCGGTCGCACACGTCGAAGCGCACGTAATCCAGTTCGTCGACGGTTTCCGCCGACGCCTGCAGCGTCACCGATTCGCTGCTCGCGCGCGCGGCGTTGTCGAGCAGGATCGTCAGAATCTGTCCGACGGCGACGGCATCGTCGATCGACGCATCCGCGGGCGTCCGGTCGATTTGCGCGAATTTCACCTGCGGATGCCGCAGACGCCATTGCTCGATGAAACTCGACAGCCACTCGTCGAGCGCCTGGCGGCTCGACGGCCCGGTCGCGCGGCTGCGCAGGCGCGCGAGCGCGGACGTGCACAAAGCCATCTGCTGTTCGAGCAATTCGAAATCGGCCGCGTAGGGCGCGAGGTTCTTGTCGTGCGCGGCGGAATCGCGCAATTCCTCCGACAGCATCGCGATGGTCGAAAGCGGCGTGCCCATTTCGTGCGCGACGGTCGCCGCCTGCACGCCGAGCGCGACGGCCCGTTCATCGCGAAGATGACGCTGCTGCGCGTCGGCAAGCGCGGCGTCGCGCACGCGCAGCGCCCGCGACATGCGCGCGACGAACCAGCCGATCAGCACGACGCTCACCATGAAGTTGACCCACAGGCCGGTGCGGAAATAATCGAACAGATTGGCCGGATTCTC
>Ga0182736_1002813_pt1 | contig 12508 bp, 8 predicted proteins | sample eDN5th30CKraftBY_FD_128882 | JGI IMG/M metagenome (GOLD analysis project Ga0182736, IMG submission 128882) | Enriched backyard soil microbial communities from Emeryville, California, USA - eDNA 5th pass 30_C Kraft BY (version 2) (version 2) | ecosystem: Environmental > Terrestrial > Soil >...
ACCGAGCGGTGCGCCTCGTCGATGAAGACATAGACGTTGTCGCGAGTGCAGCTATCTTTCTTGATCTCATCGAATTTATGAATCATCGAAATGATGAGGCCGCGAAAATCCGCATCCAGCAGTTCCTGCAATCTCGCCTTGGTGTTGGCACGCTCGACTGCGATGTCCTGCGCCTGCATCTCACCCAGCAGCCGTTCCACCCAGCCCTTCAACTGGCCTTCCAATTCAGTGCGATCAACAACCAGCAAAACGGTGGCATTCTGGAAACGCGCCTTGTCCTCTAATATCTTCCGCGCCGCCGTCAGCAACGTAAAGGTTTTACCCGAACCTTGCGTGTGCCAGACCAGTCCGCGCGTTTTGGCCGGGTCTGCACAACGCACTAGGATGGCGTCAATAGCGCGGCGCTGGTGTTGGCGCAGAACAGATTTTCGGGTTTCGCCGTCCTGCACATAAAACAAAATCCAATACTGCAAAGTGCGTAGAAACTCGCTAATCTCGAAAAATGCTTGGACAGCGAAGCGGTAGCTTTCCTCCGGTGCCTGTTTCCAGCGGGCCATGTCGCGGCGGTTGGCGTTCCAAGTTACACCGTACCAATAATCGAGCAAATGCGTCACATTGAACAACTGCGTGGTCGCCAACAGTTCCGGCGTTTCCAGTTCATAGCGGCGCAGTTGCTTGATGGCGCGTTCGATAGCTCCGCCATCCTTGGGGTTTTTGTGCTCGACAATCACCACCGGCACGCCGTTGACCACAAACATTACATCGGCACGGTTGCCCTTGCGGGCGGGTGGCTTGATCTTCCATTCCCAAGTGACATGAAAGACGTTTTCTGCCGGATGTTCAAAGTCGATCATCTTCACAGAGCGGTGGCACTTTTCTGTTTCATCGTACCAAGCATGTTCGCCTCTCAGCCACGACAACAGTTCACGGTTGCCTTCGATACTGGCTGGCAACGCGTCCAGTGTTTCGACAATGGCACGCACCGCGTCCGTCGTCAGCCACGGATTGAAGGCGGAGAGCTTGCTCTCCAACTCGTCACGTAAGAACGTTTCTGCATCACCACCGCGTTTGGAACGGGCATCCTCTGGCGTGAGGGTCGTCCAGCCTATTTCCGCTGCATGGCGCACCATCGGAAATTGCACGGTTCCTGCTTCACTGATTTTTAAGGGTTTATTCATGCTGCAGCCTCCGTGACTTGTGCCTGAGCAGCAGGTAGCGCGGACAGGTCGAGATCGGCTACGCGGACTTCGCCAGTCATCAATTTGTGTAGTAAGGACTGGAATAACTCTTCCAGTACGGCGCGCTTTTTGCGGTGCAAAACAATCTTGCGATCGATAGCTCCGAGGATAGTGACTATTTCAGTGGCTTCATCCGGGTCCGTCGGACAGGCCACCTTGAAGGTTTCGACATCATTGAGGTTAAGAGTCATTGTGCCATGCGCCGACGGAACTATCTGACTGAGCAGCCTGCCTTTATTGGCGTAGATGACTGAGCGCAGGAACTGGCCCGAATATTCGCCGCGCGACACAAGTGCTTTTACGTCCTGGTTGAAGGCCATCGGGCGATTGATGACTGCTACAGGCAAGTCTTTCGCCAATCCCATGCCACGCACCAGCAGCAGCACCGCCCCCTCTGGTGCAAGACGGCTGCCTGCCTCAACACCGGCGGTAGAAATGTGGTCAATGGCATCATCAAGTGCGGGGGTTTTTAAGTCCTTGCCAGACACCCATGGGATATCCCCGTTCCAGAATTCAGCGACAGACTTACGCGGCGTACCGCCACTCCAAATCTCACAGAGCGAAAGGATGCTGCGTGGTTCCCAGCTTTCTGGGACTAACCCGATCTCAGTTTCCTTCTGCGCCTCTCCGCGCAGGCCGCGCGTTAACAGTTCGCGCATGGCGGCTTGCTTGAGTTCGGTTGCTACGCTAACGGCTTGAGCTTCCTGTTCGAGCTTCTCGACTAACAGCCGAAGGACTGTGCCTATCTTGGCTTGTTCGCCGAGTCCTAAGAACGGAATCTCAAGCTCGTGTAGGGTCGTTTTGTTGACGCTTGCAAATGTTGAACCTGTTGCCTGTGCCTCAAGAATCGGCTTGGAGTAGAGAAGCGCAAAATAGAGAAACCACGGGTCGGTTTCCGCGCGGGCTCGGACTGCAGCAACTCCACGCCCAATGACGCACTTGCCCTTGGCAATGTTTACGTCGCCGACCGGCGCGCGAACGGAGAGCAAAACATCACCCGGCTCGGCAAACTTCTGTCCCGCGTTGCACCACATTCTTGGCGTTGGATGCAGCAACCCGAAATCCGCCTTACCTTGAAAGAACGGCAAACCATCTCCCGTGTCGTTGTAGGCTGATGACGGTGGCGATTGGCCGAGGATGACTTCGGCAATGTTTGAGTCTCCAAGCTTTCGGGATTGAAGCGGCGTTGTCATTACAAACGCCCCAGCAAGGTAAAGAGCGCCTTGTCAGCACCCTCGATGTCAGCAGAGAGTGCCTTCAACCTGCCAATCAATTCGTGAACAGAGACATGCACTACGTCATCGCTCTGTCCCACCCACCGGCTCGGACTTAGGTTGTAGTCCGCCTCTTCCGCCTGCTGCGTGGTGATGACCACCAGTTCGCCCTCGACCGCCTCGCCCTTCAGATACATTGCCGCCAGCGGACGAATATCCTCCTCCGGCAGATAGTTCTTCGGCTTACCCTTGCGGAAGTGCTTGCTGGCGTTGAGCAGGTGTATCTTGCCCTTGCGTGCGGCGGGTTTGCGTTTATTCAGAACCACGATCACGCCCGCCGCCGTGGTGTTGTAGAACAGGTTTTCGGGCAGAAGGATGACGCCGTCGATGAGGTCACGATCCACGAACCACTTGCGGATATTGCGCTCCTTATCCTCGTTCTTGCTGCCACTACCGCGCGTCACCGCGCCTGTATCCAGCACCACGCAGGCGCGGCCATCATCCTCCATCGCTGACAAGGTGTGCTGCAACCAAGCCCAATCACCCTTGCCGCTGGTGATACCGCCCGCCGTCTGGAACCGCTCGAACGGGTCGTTCTTGAATAGGTCGGGCGTGAAGGGTTGGTTCCACATCGGGTTGGCGAGCACGATGTCGTGGCCGCGAATCCGTCCCCCCGCGTCGCGGAATTTGGGGTTAATCATTGTGTCCCCGCGCGCCAATTCCACCTCCATGTCATGGATGATGGCGTTCATGCGTGCCACAGCATAGCTTTCGGCCTGCAATTCCTGGCCGCTCAATTTCACCGGCATGCGGCTGATAGGGTCGAGTTCGCGGGCGACGAGTTGCAGCTTAATGAGCAGCCCCGCCGAACCACACGCATAGTCATGACAGGTTTCGCCGGGGCGCGGGCGCAGGATGTGCGCCATCAGGAAGCCCACTTCAGTCGGGGTGAAAAACTCCCCTGCGCTTTGGCCAGAGCCTTCGGCAAACTTACGCAGCAGGTATTCATAGGCGCGACCCAAAAAATCGGGCTGCACGTCGGCAAGGCCTAGGCGATAGCGCGGATCGGAAAAGGTTTCGACCACACCACGCAGCTTGGCAGGGTTGATGTCGCGCTCACCGTTACGTTCAGCGGCGAAGTCCACCACATCCAGCACGCCAGACAGGTCGGGGTTGTGCTTAACAACGGCGCGCACAGCGCGGGTGAGATGTTCGCCGATGTCGCGCGGGGCGGTATTGCGGCCTTTGTCATCAAGCGGCCAGTCGTAAGCATCACGCCCGCTAAGGACGGCCCAGCGCGCTTCGATGGGCAGATAGAAGCGCAACAGGTCATGGTCTGATTCGGCGATTTCAAGCGCCATAGCGCGGTCGCCGTAGTCCTCGGCCAGCCGCGCGACCTCATCGTCGAACACATCCGAAAGGCGCTTGAGGAACAGCAGCGGCAGCAGATAGTCCTTGAACTTGGCCGCATCCTTTTCGCCCCGAATGGAACAAGCAGCATCCCACAGCATCTGCTCCATCGACTTGGTGGAAGGAGCCGCCGCAGACCGCCGCCCCCGGCGAGGCGTTGCAGAAACAGAAGTCTGCATGGCAACTGCGGTGGAAACCTCCGAAACGCCAGCCTCCAGCGCGAGGGCTTCTATTGCTTCCTGCGCTGCACGTTGCGGCTTGCTACTGCCGCCTTCCCAGCGATTGACGGTGGCAAAGGAGACCCCAAGGCGCTCGGCGAGCTGTTCTTGGGTGAGATGAAGCTGTGCTCGAATGGTGCGAAGCGTATTAGTAAGATTGAGAGAGTGGGTCTGTTTTGTCATATTTGCTATATTTGCAATATAACAAATATGTGTCAAGAGTTTTTTGGCCTATCGGGACAGTCGTAGAAGCTTTCTGAGAATGCCAGTCAAGGTGTCCTAGTATGCGCATATCTGTCAGTTCCCGTGGTCACAGCCACGAATATCCATACCCCAACTACACATGGCGTGTCGATACACATTGCTTAGTTACTCGCCGGTTTGGTCTGCGGCCATGAGATCGGCAATCCGGTAAAAATATTGCCGTGTCCCATCCACGGTGGGGCCAGTCACCGGCTCGCAAAGCAACTCGCCCAAAAGGGCCTTTGGAGAGGTTTTTCGGCTGCGGGCCAGCTCGGCCAGAGAGACGTACGTACGCTGAAAATCCTGCAGATCGACACTGCGCACGCGCACCTCTGCACGGTTTAGCATCTGATGGCTTGGCAGCAGGCCCTGGTGGACGAGCTGATACGCCACCTGCTGCTTGATGCCCAACACGGTCGCAGCCTCGTCAACGGACATCGAGCTGTTCTTGCTGGCCCGTTGCTTCAAACGCCAGCGCCGCAGGTCTTCGCAGCTCAGCTCGACCAGTCCCAACGGGATGCTGTCATCGCAGGGCTGGTTGACCACATCAAGTTTCTGAGCCAGCAATGCCTTTGTCAGGTCGATGAAATCCACCTCGCTCAGCTTCCAATAACGCAGGACATGGTGCAGCGCCACACCCCCTTCCTTTTGCCCGGTGGGGTGGAACAACAAATGACGCAGGCGCTCTTCTGAAATGAACCATGCAGAAGCGGAGGTGCTGACGGGAGAGATGTCTGGCTGGATGACCCCGGCCGCGATCAGCCCACGAATACGCCGCTGAGGGAGATGCAGCCTAGCGGCCGCTTGCGTCAGGTTCACGCCTTTGACCTGATCCAGATGGTTGGATGCCAGCGTGTATAGCCGCCGACCAGAGGGGAATGCGATTTCGTGCGCCTGTAGCCTGGGACGCAGACGTTTTAGCTGGGCGGGTGTGGCATCAGCCAGGCGTGCCGCCTGTTTGATAGTCGTGCGAGGGTGGCTGCGGCGTGTCTGTTCGGAGAGGCGTTTGTTTCGCCCGCTGAGCATGCCAGTCCAATGCGCGTTTACGTAGCTTTCAAAGATGTCTCGCAGGAATTGATATGCATCGCCCTTCAGCGAGCGGTACAGAACGCGGTACAGATTCCCAAAATCACGCTGTAGGCTGTTGGTGGCCGGTACGGCCTGAGCCAATGCCAGCCGCGTGACAAAAGCCTGCGGCCAGCGTGTGAGGATGTCGGATGCTGCATTCAGCAGTACGCGATCATTCGGCATTCTGCGTGACGATGAATTCTCCTGGAGGGAGCCCTGGCGGCCACTGCACGCCAGGATGCCCATATAGTGGGCGAGTTTTGCAGCCTGGTGGTAATGCAGGCTGAAAAGCGCGGGGTGCGGCTGGCCCTGGACGAACGCCTCATCAAGCCAAATTTGCAGTTGTAGCAGCGGTTCGGGCACATCATCGCTGACAGGCCTGCAAATCGAAGCGCCGCATTCGCAGCAAATATCAGTGAATCCCGAGACCCGCTGTGGGGTGTGGCAGTGTGGGCACTCATCACGCATGAAGCGACCGTGCCTGGTGCAGACGACGGTCGTCCGGTATAGCCAGCGGCCCAGGAGGGTCGGCTCCTGAGCCACACACTGGGGGCACCAGCGAATGCGGGGAGTCAGGAGGATTTTTACATCCCCCTGTGCCTGTGAAATATCGGCGCTGGGTTCGGTCAGCCTGTTCAGTTCGTCGGCGGATAGGCCGACCATGTGCTGCAGGAAGGCCCGGACCTCCACCGCATTGCTCTCCCCGTCATGCAGGCTACGCAGCGAACTGTGCCCGTTGGCACGAAGGACCCGGTGCAGGTAGGCCTGCAGCAACTCCCCGGGCACTGGCCTGGGTCTGCAGGGGAAACAGGCATCGAACGTCGCCTCCATGGTCGCCGGGTCATCGCAGCGCATCAGTCAGCTCCTGATGACGTTGTGCCAGATCCGCCTCGATCTGCGTATTCCAGGTGGTGAGTTCTGGCAGTGGGCAGGTCATGAGGTACGCCGTCAGTCGCCTGTACATGGGCTTGCGCGTGCTACCGGGAAGGGACCGGGGCAAAATGAAGGTGGACCAAAACCCTCGCAACTCATGGGCGTTAAAAAGCATGCTGGCAGCGAACAGCAGATGGTTCAGTAACGTGACCACAGCGGTTTCGACCTGCATCCGATACGTGACGGTCTGGCGGGGCTTCGGCGTGCGTGCATCCCGTCCGTCGAGACCGTGGCGGCCAAGGAGCCCTGCGGTTTTGGCTGCTTGAACGGCTTCCGGCCACCAGCGGTCAAATTGCAAGAGTGCTGATAGCCCGACTGACCGGGGCATCAGGTCGGTCAGGTACACCAGCATGTGAGGTAGCTGCATGACCCGACGGGCGTAGAGAGATTCTGCGGCCATAGCGGCGCGTTTCCCCTGCCGTTGCGCATGCTGGGAGGTGGTGTGAGTGCGGGTCTGCCGCCGTCTCGCCGCATAGCAGAGGAACGTCAGCGGCGTGGGGATATGTGCGCCGAGTGGCTGCATCACGATGCGCCAGAGATATACCCAACGTAGGAATGCATGAGAGAGTGGGGCCGTATTGGAATTGGCTGGCTCCGCTGATCTGGTTGCTGTCGAATTGTTCGCTGTAGCGCGAGGCCGAGGTAGGCTCAGTCCCCATGCCGCTGCGACCTTCCGAGGGTTTACCACCCAGTAGTACGCGATATGCATTTCATGAATGGCTGCGTCACCTCGATACTTCTGGAGTAGCGGTGCCTCGACGCCATTGGGTGCAAAGTGGGGGTGGATGGAAAATATCCGGTCGCGGGCGGCGGATCTTTCGGCCGCCATGGGTGATGCGTCGTAGACGACATGCCCTCTGACACATCGCCACCCCGCCTGCAGAGTTGCCCAGGTCAGGGCACCGCCACACACCCCACAGCAGGCGCTCAGCGACACGCCATGCCGAGGGCATGTACTCGCCAGCGGCAGAACCCAATATTCACGATGGTACGGGTCTTCCTGCATGCAGGCTGGACACATCCACGGGCTATCCGCCCGCAGTTTTGGAAAGCTGAGCCCCCCAGAACTCTCGACCGAATACTGCATCAGCAGGCGCTCTCTCCAGAATGGCTCGTATTGGTATGAGGGGTTGCCAATGAAGTTGGCTAGGCGCTGCAGGGGCTTCCGAGATCGCGTCAAATCCCCTCGGTACAGTTGCTGCACAGCTCGATAGTGGTCCCCTGTAGAAATGGTGTGACCGTTGGCCGACATCAGTCGATATAGGTATCCAACTAAACTCTCGCCATTCTGGCGCTGAGGCCTACACGGGAAATCTCGGTACGTGATGAACTTGCTCGTCGTCATGCTGTACGGTCCCCCGCGAATGGCTCGCCCGCACGGTCCAGCCGCCTATAGACGAAATCTCGGCTGAATGGATTTAGACTGCCCACACCCTCACGCCAAATGTGGGTAAATGCATCCTCCAGTGTGTCGAGGTTGATTTCGGTGTCGTCGTTTTCCCAAGCGGCTTGGAGTGCAATGGACAGCAGCCGTTTGAGATACCCCACGCGCCCATCCGTTGCAAAATAAATTCTCCGGGTTAAATCGTCAGGCGTGATTTTTTTCAGCGAGAGCGGAATTGGTAATGCCGGTGCTAGAGCGTTAATAACATCGAAATTAGTATTCAAAAACCCGATGTCTCCGGGATTTCCGATAGATAGCTCCATGGGAGCAGCGAATCTCCGCCGAAGTTGTACATTGACCTCCAAAAGATTTTCGAGGCGCGGGATGCCAAACAGCACTACTGGGATTTCTATTGCATTGACGAGTGTTTTTAGCCAATCGGCAGTGGCATACTGAGTTTTACGCTGGCCTCTGTCGTAGATATGTTGTGCTTCATCTAGGATAAGCATCTCCGTTTTACAGCTTCGTATCAGAATATCGATCCGGGCCGTCTGATCCGCCACCCTGCCTTTCTCTGGGTAAGGGTCGCCCAGCGCCCGGAGAATGGCCTGAGCTACGGCTCCCACGGTGCCTAGGGAGGGAACCTCCACCAGCAATACCGGGGTGATCGTTTGCTCTGCGATACGGGCTTTGGGGTATCGCATTTGAAATGCTCGGGCCAAACTAGTTTTTCCGCAGCCACTTTCCCCAGTGACGAGCAGATTTTTGACTATTCCGGTATTTCGAGAGAGATCTAATATGCTTTCCATCTCTGCGATGATTTTTCCGAATGCAGAGAAATTCACGTATTCATTATCAAAGGCTTGCAAGGCGTTATAAAATTCTCCTTTGTCCATTACATCACCCCTGGGTTGCGCATTTTGAACGTGCCGATTCTTGGCCGGTTTTCAGCTTCAATAACCGATTTTTTGAGTGAGGGAGATGTTTTGGGGCTGGGCTTTTCAATTACAGAACGAGCCCTCCTGGGTTTAATGGATTCGCCCTGTTTTTGTGCTCCGCGTAGGCGTGCGGCCAAACGACGCTTCGAGTGCTTTTTGCTGACGGCAAGCTCGGCTATTTTTTCCCTAAGTGCCTGCTGCTCCTGTGCAAGCGCGATAGGGTCTTCTGCGGATCGCCCTTGGCGTACAAGTTCCTGCCGAATCAGACGATGCTGCTCCAGCATCAGTCCACTGGCATAATCAAAATTTTTTGCGTAGGCAGTATGTACGACTTCATTTGATGCCGGATCAAAAACTCGAATCGAACCGAGATCACTAGGATCATATGAAACAGTGAGTTCTACCCCTGGCCCAAATTTACGCAAAATGGGAGCCAAATCCTCACTGCTGTAGTAGAGCCCATGTAGCCGAATGCCGTCATGTCGTAGATGCCGTTTGCAGGGTATGCCCACTTCACTAATAAGCTGCTGAGGTGATTTTGGCAGCCTGGGCATATAGGCCTTCGCACTAGAGTTCCATTTTTCTAGCGGAGTCGTTCCTAGAGTGCCGTGGACCGCTTGTGCATATACGTCAATAACCCATTTCTCAAACAGCTCTCGAAATTCGGTGAGTGTTAGCACGGCGTGCTCCTGAGGATCGTAGTCACCACGCTCGTAGAATTTCGCAAATGATGTCCCAGGCACTAGGTGCGAAAATGTATAGTTGATCGTTTTTAGATAGCGCTCGACACACCCCTTAAATTGCGGCTCTTTTTTTGGACAATATTGAATCCGCATTCCCAAGTTGAATGCTAAATGCTCTAGTGCCTGGCTATGAAATTCGAGGCCGTTATCAACGACAAGGGCTTCCGGAATGCCGTGGCACGGCCAGTCGCCTGTGATTTCAAGCCCAATTTTTGATTTACGTTTTTTCTTCGGCAAAATTGCATGCCTTAGGGCGGCTAGAACAGCTGCTGTGGAGGGAGCATTGAATCCTAGGTGATAACCCAGCAGCATCCGACTGTAATGATCGAGGATAATGGTTAGCGTGGGCCTGCCGAGCGGTAGCCTGGTATTCTCGTCGATCAGAAATAAGTCTAGCGGCGTATGGTCAATTTCCACTCTTTCAAGAATGCGGGATGTTTCGGCACCTACCCCAGCGAGTTTGAATTTTCGCGTGGCTATTCTTTTCCCCTCACGCAGAACAGTTTGCTCATATGCATCAAGGCATGAAAAAAGCCGATAGCATGTTGCCCTGCAAGGGATTTTGTATTTTTGGCCCTTTGGGCGTAGAGAATTTTCCTGGTTTACCAGTGCGATGAAAATGTCGCGCACCATTTTCACCGTTGCACGAGGGCTAATCGCAAAGGCCTTTTGTACCGCCTCGTCAAAAAGCTCCAGGATTCGGTCATCCTGGCGAGAATGACGGGGACCTCGACGGTCATAGCGTGGGATGAGCGCCCTAAAATCGCCGTGTAGGGCCACGGAGCCGACCCAGCGGTAAAGGCTGATGAAACTGGGCCTATCGTCATCCCCGATTTTCTGAGCTACTGCATCGCGAATGGGGATAACAGCCTCGGGGGTGATGCTGTATGGTGCCGCCTCGCGTATTGCTGTTACGTAGGCAAGTCGCCGATCCAGCTCGCGCTGGGTGGAGTCGTTTAACTCGGAAATGGGCCGTTGAAAAAGTGTGGACTGCCCTGTATTAGATACAGCATCAAGAAACTCAAGGCTACCTTCCGAGAATGCCCGAAGTAGGTCGTCGATGTTTAGACAGCAAATCTGCCCATCATTGGTACGTTCAGCGACGATGCTCGCCTTGTCGGCGTTAATTCTCTGGACCTGATGCTCGACACCACCATACTCAAATCTACAGTGCTTCTGAAATGCGAACCCATTCATGATCACTCTCCGCGTTGATAGAAACAGGTGTTGAAAGACTCAATGGCTGCGCTAAATCGCAGGTCAGATCGCCGCTTGCTAGGAGGTCGAATGCGCTGACGCCATATGGCCTCAGTATCGTGTTCACCTCGTGAATGCTGGGGCTCTGTAGGACGGCAAGATGCGGTAGTAGGCTGCGTAGCCTTTCGTACGAAGGTCTATGTACTGCCAAGTCTCTGTAAGCGTGTCGTAAATTAGAGAGACGCGGCTCGATGCGGATGAACTCGTCCGTGAGGATTCTGAAACGCTGACCATTTCGCTGCATGTGGCTGGCAATTTGGTCGTATTTCTGACGGTTTTCAGGACGAGCTAGAATGGCTGCGGGTTTTATCTCGACGAGAACGGTATCTCCGGTATCGAGCGTCAGCTCAAAATCCGGCGTATATGAACGCAAGCGGGCATCATCTGCATACTGGAGCTTGAAGGGCTGCTCACGGTACGAGATGACATGCGGCGACATCTCAAATAAAAAGCAGGCTTCTAGCTCTAGCAAGCCTTCGTGGTGGATCATCCGGGCGGCTTTCCGGCTCGGGAATTTCCCTCGTACGATTCCGCCCGATGGCGTGATCACCGTGCGTGATCTTGGACTTTTTTTGGATGGGTTGACCATACGACTGCTCCAGTTTTTGGGTAAAAGAGTCCCCAGTGCCTAGGCCGACCGTGCCGGAGGGAGGCGCAAGAACACTCGCCCTGCGCCTAGACGCAAGGAAATGAAGTGTTACGTTTTGGGGGGTTTGGCTTGACTTAAGCCCCTGGAAGCAGCAATACTGTATTTACGAGATGCAGTACTGCTTCTTTCGAGAAGCAAAAGCCGAGCGACGAAAGTTGTTCGGCTTTTATTTTTCTGGCTGGCGTTCCTCCTTCGAGTCTGGGCGCGTGCCCATGTGGCGAGGTTGTGGTCGGTCTTTATAACGATCCGGCCAGAGTTGGTCTACATCAACCCCGACCACGGCGGCGATATGGGAGGCGACTCGCAAGGACGCGCCTCTGTCATGAATGACGTCGTTCACGACGCCGCGGCTGACGCCCAGCTCTTGGGCTAGGCTCACTTGGGTATGCCCGGCGCGCTTCAGTCGATAGATCAGTTCGATAACGTCCATATGCATGCCGGGTTCAGGCAGTTTGTAAAGGGTTTCAGTCTATGCAATCCGATCTAGCAGGACAAGTCCTGAGCTATCAATTTTCTATTTTCGATAGCCAGCATGAATTAAACTAACTCATGCACCGAAATACCCTGAATAAATATTTATCAATAAAATCAATAACATAGATTTTATTGACCAAAGCTACTCCCAAAAAAGGCATTTGCTGCTTTTGTTCGCTTCTATATTTATTTTGAAACCATATGTTTCTTATCAATATAGCGAGACAGAACTTCCGAACGCGAGTCTCTTAAAAGGCGCTTCGATTGATTTCTTGGCCTGGCCGAGCGACTGCCTCGATATACGCGGCCAAAAAGAAACGGGCTCCGCTGTAAGTATCGGAGCCCGCTTGCAAATCTGCACTGCTACAGATTTTTCACTAATTATGAGAATCGATTTTCACTAATTATGAGATTTTTTCAGTAATTATGAGAATCGACACGTTTACACGTCGATATTCCCCGCCTGCAAGGCATGGGACTCGATGAACGCGCGGCGCGGTTCCACGCTGTCGCCCATCAGGGTCGTAAAGACCTCGTCGGCGGCGATGGCGTCCTCGACCTTGACCTGCAGCAGGCGGCGCACCGTGGGATCCATGGTGGTTTCCCACAGTTGTTGCGGATTCATTTCGCCCAGGCCTTTATAGCGCTGCTTGCTGATGCTGCGGTCCGCCTCGCCGCGCAGCCACTGCATGGCTTCGCGGAAGTCGGATACGGGCTTCTCCTTGCGCTTGTCGCCCTC
>Ga0182736_1002816_pt1 | contig 12500 bp, 7 predicted proteins | sample eDN5th30CKraftBY_FD_128882 | JGI IMG/M metagenome (GOLD analysis project Ga0182736, IMG submission 128882) | Enriched backyard soil microbial communities from Emeryville, California, USA - eDNA 5th pass 30_C Kraft BY (version 2) (version 2) | ecosystem: Environmental > Terrestrial > Soil >...
GCGAACAGGTACGGCGCGACGCGGCGCAGCGTGAAGAGCAGCAGTTCGCGCGTCGTCGGGTTCGAATGCAGGCCGCTGTCGATGCCGAATCGCGCCCGCACGCGCCGCTGCAGATAGACGAGCGCCATCGCGCATGCGCCCCAGCCCGCGAGCGTCGCGAAATAGTTGAAGAGCGTGCGGCCGAACGATTCGCGGCTCTGGCTCGTGACGATCGTGAAAAGCTCGTTGCCGGCGGCGTTGAAGCGTCCGACCCAATAGGCGATAGGCGTCTTGCCGCGCTTCACGTCGGCCTCGATGTTCGTGAGCGCCGACGCGATCGCGCCCAGCAAGCCCGCGTTCTGCGCGATGGTCGCCACGACCGACGATGCCGTCGTTCCCGAAGTCGGCTGTGCGCCCGCTGCCGTGCCGCTCGCGGCGGTGTCCGCCGTCGCGGAGGCCGCCGCCGCGCCGGATGCCGGAGCGGTGGAATCGGCGGCGCGCTTCGCATCGCGCAGATGCTTGAGCTGCGCGACGAGCGCCGTGCGCTGCTTGTCGCTATCGAGGGTGGCGATGATGTTGTCGAGCGAGCGCAGCATCTCGGCGTCGGACATCGCGGGCGCCGACGCGGCATCCGGTGCGGATGCGGGCGCGGCCGGCGTGATCAGTTCCTGGAACGTGGGCAGCGTGAGGGCCTGTGCGGCCTGGACGGCAGGCGAGGCGAACACGATCGACGCGGCCAGCGCGGCGAGCATCGACGACATTGCAAGCGAAAACGCGCGCGCAGCGTGGCGCGCGAGTGCGGCGCGCAACAGCACGCACGCCGCCATCCAGGAGATCGCGCCAGACGCCGCCGCGCAGCGCTGCGCGAGCTTGCGTGACTTCATAACGGTCTCGATTTCTGAAAGTCCGCCAGTTTAGCGGCTATAACAGGGAGGCCGCTCAAAGCGGACGTAACCGAATGTTAAGCGCTTCTGCGTTGATTTTTCAGACGAAACAGCTCTATTTATCCATCTCGGTGCGCGCGCCGCTGGACTCGGACGTGGGTCCGGCGACCGAGCCTTGCGCGCTCGCTTGCGGATTCGACGCGCCGCCCGACTGCGCGGACCATTCCTGCAGCTTGCGCCCCGCCGATTGCAAGCCCGCGCCCGTCGCGCTCGCGGCATTGTTGATCCCGGCGTTCGTCGCGCTCGCCGCGCTGTCGAAGTTCGATCGCGCCGTCGCGGCGACGCTGCTCGCGGAGACATCGGGCATCGATCCGGCGCTGTCGATGTTCTGCTGCGCCGATTGTTTCGCGGCATCGACCTTCTGGCCGACGTAGCTCGCCGCCTGGTCGAACTTCTGGCTCGTCTGGCTCGCCAGATTGTTGAGAGCGCTCGCGGCCTGCCCCGCGGTTGCGTCGTGCTTCTCGCACGCGGCCAGCACGCCCAGCGCGGCGAGCGTCACGGCGATGCGGGTCATGGGAGTCATCTGCATGGTGATACCTTCCTTCGTCTCGAAACTCGCGCACATCATACGCTGTCGGTGCGCGTCGCTTCGCGCTGTCACATGCGAAGCGCGGCGCGAATAGTAGACTGATCCGCGCGGCGCGAGCGCGATGGAGCGGCGCGCGGCATCGAGCATCCGACAACCCATTCCCTGACGAGGTTAGCGATGGCTGCCAAGAAGATTCTGTTTCTCACCGGCGATTTCGCCGAGGACTATGAAACGATGGTTCCGTTTCAGGCGTTGCAGGCCGTCGGCCATACGGTGGATGCGGTGTGCCCCGGTAAAAAGCGCGGCGACACCGTGAAGACGGCGATCCACGATTTCGAAGGCGATCAGACTTATACGGAGAAGCCGGGACATCGCTTCACGCTGAATGCGAGCTTCGACGACATCGATCCGGCCCGTTACGACGCGCTCGCGATCGCAGGCGGCCGCGCGCCGGAATATCTGCGCCTGAACGATCGCGTGCTCGAACTCGTGCGGCACTTCGCGCAGGCGAACAAGCCGATCGCCGCGGTCTGCCACGGCGCGCAATTGCTCGCGGCGGCGGGCGTGATCGAAGGGCGGCGCATTTCCGCGTACCCGGCGTGCGCGCCCGAAGTGCGGCTCGCGGGCGCGACTTACGCCGATATCGCCGTCGATGAGGCCATCACCGATGCGAATTTCGTCACCGCGCCCGCATGGCCCGCGCATCCGGCGTGGATCGGGCAATTCCTGGCGCTGCTCGGCACTCGAATCGAACTTTGAAACCTTGCATCGCAGGGGAACCTCGCCTCTGGTCAACGGGTTGCGCCAGCCTTACATATAGCTGGCGCAAACGATTTACCCGCGGTGAGCGGCGAATAGAATTTTCCCTCTACATTTCGGAGACTTCTGGTTTTGGCACCCTATACGGTTGGCATATATTTGCCGCCGTCCCGCCTCCCACGAAGTCTCGCACCATGCTCTTCATGAATGTCGCCGTCGCCCTTGTCGCAGGGTTGATGCTCTTCGAGCCGTTCACTCGCGCCCCTGTCTCCCGCTTCGCCACTCCACGCATGCGTCGCAGTCTCGCTCACCGCGCTTTCTGTCAGGCGGGCGCTGCATTCTTCGCGGCTCTGCTCATCGCGACGAGCCCGCCCGCGCCCGAACGAATTTCGCCGCTCGTCGTGTACTCGGTCGCGCTATTGCTGGTGTGCGCAGCGGTCTACTGGATCGGGCGCGGCAAACGCTTGCTTCGGCAGCCACGCGTGTTTGCGAACATGTATTGATCTCCCAGCGCGGCGCACATTGCGCCGCGTTTTGCTTTCGGCAGCGAAGATGACTGCCGCTTCTCTCCCCATCATTTCCTTTCGACGTCCGAACGACGAGACCCGGCTCCCCCGCGCTTTCCGGTATATTCGCGCCAAGACTTTCGACGAACGCACGGACGAAAAAAAAGGCGCTACGTTTCCGTAGCGCCTTAAAAGTTCTAGCCATTCCGAGGGCCGTGCTAGAACCTGAGAGCCTGTCTCCGAAGCTCGGGCGGTAAGCGCTGAAGCGCACGTCACCCCGGGTTTCGAAATTCGGTTCCATTTTTTCCGGGATCGCTGCTCAAGTCAAGCAAAATCTCGCGGTCCGGGCAACTGCCCAAGTTTCGTTCAACATGCACCGAAACACATAAAAGTTTCATTGCGGGTACAGCTTATTCTGAAGGTTTGCATCGTTTGCAAGTTTCTCGTGCTGGCCTTGTAGAATTGCGCCAGGTCATCAAACAAAACGATGTTTCACTTAACGAATGCCTATGCAAAACGAACCGTCGGTGGGCCGCGAACGCGCCCGGGAGAAGGACGGCGAGGAAGTCACCGCGCTCGCCCGCGGGCTCGATGTGCTGCGCCGGATCGCCGCCGCGGACGCGCCGGTGAGCAATCGCGAACTGACCGACTGGACGGGAATTCCGAAGCCCACGATATCCCGGATCACCGCGACGCTCGTCGGCGCCGGATTGCTGCACCGCTTGCCCGACAGCGAGCGCTTCGTGCTGACGGCGTCCGTTCTCGAACTGAGCAACGGATTCTTACGTAATTTCGATATTCGCGCTCGAGCGCGCCCGTTTCTTATCCGTCTCGCCGAGCGCACTGGTCTCTCGGTGCACCTCGCCGTGCGCGATCGTTTGGAGATGGTTGTAATCGATGCCATTCGGCCGCGGTCCGCCGTTCTGGTGTCGCGGCTGGAAGTCGGCGGCAGGATGGACCTGAGCCGCACCGCTGTCGGACGCGCGTATCTCGCGGTGTTGTCCGACGCGGATCGGCGTGCGCTGATCGGCAGCTTGCAGATCGCATCCGGCGACGACTGGCCGGCCATTGCGGGCGGCTTGCAACGCGGCCTCGACGATGCGTTGCGCCTCGGCTTCGCGATCTCCATCGGCGAATGGCACCACGGATTGAATGCGGTCGCGGCGGGCTTCGTCGGGCCGTCCGAAGAACGCTATTCGGTCAATTGCGGCGGCGCCGCGCATCAGTGTCCGCGCGACATATTGATCGACGAGGTCGCGCCCGCCCTGCTCGATTGCGTCGAGCAGATCACACGCGAGATCGGCGGAACGCACGCCCCGAACCTATTGCGCGCCGCCAGTTAGACTACGCGACGGCCGCCGCGCGGCCGAACGCCTTCGAAAGCGCGGCCGGTTGCGCGTGTAACACTCGTAATCAACAGAAAGAAAGGCCGGTGGACGCCCTCGGGTGCGGGACGTAGCATCATGCTTCGCGCGCACCGGGGTCGCGCCGGATTGCTCGCCTGGCTCGACAGGCAGCCTTTCCAGCCGCTTTCAACGGCCCCGCGTCATTCACGGCCTCCGCTTCGGTCTCGGTTCATGCGCGCGGCGCATCGTCTGGCGCTTGAACCGTGACCGCCGCCCGTCCGCGCTCCGAACAGATTTGAAAGACCAGCCTCCGAACCGATGGACGACCAAAAGAATCCCCCAGGGCACTCGCGCCCGACGCCTCCGACGCCTGCCGCCATCGAACCCGCGCCGCGGCGGCGCCGGGTCGTGCCGCTCATCGTCGCGATCCTGATCGTCGCCGGCGCAGTTGCGTGGTGGCATCCGTGGAATCGCGGCGAGAGCGGCGGCACGAGCGGCGCGCCGGAAGCCCGTCAAGGCGGAAGGCGCGGCATGCCGAATCCGATGAATCAGCCGCAGCCGGTGCATGTCGCGACCGTCACCCAAGGCGAAATGCCTGTGGTCATCAATTCGCTCGGCACCGTGACGCCGCTCGCGAACGTCACGGTCAAGACGCAGTTGAACGGCACGCTCGTCGATGTCGCGTTCAAGGAAGGCCAGATGGTCAAGAAGGGCGACGTGCTCGCGCAGATCGATCCGCGTCCGTATGAAATCTCGCTGCGCAACGCCGAGGGCACGCTCGCGAAAGACCAGGCGCTGCTGCAGACCGCGCGCCTCGACCTGCAGCGCTATCAGACGCTGCTCTCGCAGGATTCCATCGCGAAACAGCAGGTCGACACGCAGGCGTCGCTCGTCAAGCAGTACGAAGGCGCGGTGAAGTCGGATCAGGCCAACGTCGATACCTACAAGCTCGATCTGACCTACGCGCGCATCACGGCGCCGGTGTCGGGGCGCGTCGGCTTGCGTCAGGTCGATCCGGGCAACTACGTGACGACGGGCGACACGAACGGCGTCGTCGTCATCACGCAGTTGCAGCCGATCAGCGTGATCTTCACCACGTCCGAAGACAATCTCGCCGCGATTCTCAAGCCGCTGCACGCGGGCACGAAGATGTCGGTCACGGCGTATGACCGCGCCAATACCACGTCGCTCGAAGCGGGCTATCTCGAGACCGTCGACAACCAGATCGACACGACGACCGGCACCGTCAAGCTGCGCGCTACCTTCGACAACAAGGAAGGCATGCTTTTCCCGAATCAGTTCGTGAACACGAAGCTGCTCGTCGATGTCATCAAGAACGCGACCATCGTGCCGACGCCGGCGGTGCTCAACGGTTCGTCGGGCGCGTTCGTGTACGTCGTGAAGCCGGACAACACCGTCACCGTGCGCAACGTGAAAACCGGCCCGGTCGACGGCGAGCGCACCAGCATCAAATCCGGACTGCAAGTCGGCGAGCGCGTGGTCATCGACGGCTCGGACCGCCTGAAGGAAGGCGCGAAAATCACGATTCCGGCTGAAAAGGCGAAAGCGGCATCGGGCGCGTCGGGTGCATCGGGCGCGTCGGCTGCGGCGCCGGCTTCGGCGGCGTCGGGTGCGCGCCACGGCGGTCATCGGCGTCAGCAATCGCAGCAGTAAGCGCAATTCGAAAGCATGAATCCATCCCGCATTTTTATTCTGCGTCCGGTCGGCACGGCGCTCCTGATGGCGGCGATCATGCTGGTCGGCCTCGTCGCGTTGCGCTTTTTGCCGCTCTCGGCGCTGCCCGCCGTCGACTATCCGACGATCCAGGTCCAGACGTTCTATCCGGGCGCGTCGCCCGACGTGATGACGTCGAGCGTCACGGCGCCGCTCGAAAAGCAGTTCGGGCAGATGGCGAGCCTGAACCAGATGTCGTCGCAAAGTTCGGCGGGCGCATCGGTCATCACGCTGCAGTTCAGCCTTGATTTGCCGCTCGATATCGCCGAACAGGAAGTGCAGGCGGCGATCAACGCAGCGGGCAACCTGCTGCCGTCCGACCTGCCCGCGCCCCCGATCTACGCAAAGGTGAACCCCGCCGACGCGCCGATCATGACGCTCGCGGTCAGCTCCAAAACCTTGCCGCTGACACAAGTGCAAGACCTCGCCGACACGCGTCTCGCGCAGAAGATCTCGCAGGTCGCGGGCGTCGGCCTCGTATCGGTGAGCGGCGGCAATCGCCCTGCCGTGCGGATTCGCGCGAACACGCGCGCGCTGGCGTCGTATGGCCTGAACATCGACGATCTGCGCACGACGATCTCGAACCTCAACGTCAACACGCCGAAGGGCAACTTCGACGGCCCGACGCGCGCCTACACCATCAACGCGAACGACCAGCTCACCGACGCCAACGCGTACAAGAGCGCGGTCGTCGCGTATCGCAACGGCCGTCCGGTGATGCTGACGGACGTCGCGAGCATCGTCGAGGGGCCGGAGAACACGAAGCTCGGCGCATGGGTCGATTCGACGCCCGCGATCATCCTGAACGTGCAGCGTCAGCCGGGCGCGAACGTGATTGCGGTGGTCGACGGCATCAAGAAAATCCTGCCGCAATTGCAGCAATCGCTGCCGGCCGCGCTCGACGTGCGCGTCGTCACGGACCGCACGACGACCATCCGCGCTTCGGTGCGCGACGTGCAGTTCGAACTCGCGCTGTCCGTCGTGCTGGTCGTGCTCGTCATCTATCTGTTCCTCGCGAACGTCTACGCGACCATCATTCCGAGCTTGTCGGTGCCGCTGTCGCTCGTCGGCACGCTCGCGATCATGTACCTGTGCGGCTTCTCGCTCGACAACCTCTCGCTGATGGCGCTGACCATCGCGACCGGCTTCGTGGTCGACGACGCCATCGTGATGATCGAGAACATCGCGCGTTACGTCGAGGAAGGCGATCCGCCGCTCGAAGCGGCGCTGAAGGGTTCGAAGCAGATCGGCTTCACCATCATCTCGCTGACGGTCTCGCTCATCGCCGTGCTGATTCCGCTGCTCTTCATGGGCGATGTCGTCGGCCGCCTCTTTCACGAGTTCGCGATCACGCTCGCGGTGACCATCGTCATTTCGGCAATCGTCTCGCTCACGCTCGTGCCGATGATGTGCGCAAAACTCCTGCGCCACACGCCGCCGAAGGAAAGCAAGCGCTTCGAGGCGCGCGCGCATCAGTTCATCGATTACGTGATCGGGCGTTACGCGGTCGCGCTGGAATGGGTGCTCGCGCGCCAACGCGCGACGCTGTTCGTCTTCGTGCTCACGCTCATTCTGACCGCCGTGCTGTACGTGTACATTCCGAAGGGCTTTTTCCCGACGCAGGACACCGGCGTGATCCAGGCGATTACGCAAGCGCCGCAGGCCGCGTCGTATCAGGCTGTCGCGGACCAGCAGCAGGCGCTCGCGAAGAAGATTCTGCAGAACCCGGACGTCGAAAGCCTCACCTCGTTCGTCGGCGTGGACGGCTCGAACATCACGCTGAACAGCGGGCGCATGCTCATCAACCTGAAGCCGCGCGACGACCGCAGCAATACGTCGAGCGATGTCATCCGCGAGATTCAGAGCGAAGTCGCCGATATTCCCGGCATCAAGCTGTACATGCAGCCGGTGCAGGATTTGACGATCGATTCGACCGTCAGCCCGACGCAGTATCAGTTCATGCTGACGGACCCGAACGCGTCGGAGTTCGCGGAATGGGTGCCAAAGCTCGTCGAGCGGCTGCAACACACGTCCGTGCTGACGGACGTCGCCACCGATCTGCAGCAGAACGGCCAGTCGGTTTATATCGAGATCGACCGCGAGACAGCCGCGCGCTTCGGCATCACGCCCGCGACCGTCGACAATGCGCTCTACGATGCATTCGGCCAGCGCATCATTTCGACGATTTTCACGCAATCGAACCAGTACCGAGTGATTCTCGAAGCCGAACCGTCAGACGCGCATTACAGCGAAACGCTGAACGGCATCTATCTGCCCTCTTCCACCGCGACCAACGGTCAGGTGCCGCTCTCGGCCATCGCGAAGTTCCACGAACGCGCGGCGCCCTTGCTCGTCACGCACCTCGGCCAGTTCCCGGCGACGACCGTTTCCTTCAATCTCGCGAAGGGCGCGTCGCTCGGCGAGGCCGTGAAAGCAATCGAGCAGGCCAAGGAGGAAATCGGCTTGCCCGCGTCGTTCCAGATCCGCTATCAGGGCGCCGCGCTCGCGTTCCAGGCGTCGCTGTCGAACGAGCTGTTCCTGATTCTCGCGGCCATCGTCACGATGTATATCGTGCTCGGCGTGCTGTACGAGAGCTTCATCCATCCGATCACGATTCTCTCGACGCTGCCGTCCGCAGGCGTCGGCGCCCTGCTCTCGCTGATGATCACCGGGCACGATCTGGACATCATCGGCATCATCGGCATCGTGCTTCTGATCGGCATCGTGAAGAAAAACGCGATCATGATGATCGACTTCGCGCTCGAAGCGGAGCGCGATCAGGGCAAGCCCCCGCGCGAAGCGATCTTCCAGGCGTGTCTGCTGCGCTTCCGCCCGATTCTGATGACCACGATGGCCGCGCTCCTCGGCGCACTGCCGCTGATGCTCGGTTGGGGCGCGGGCTCGGAGCTGCGGCGTCCGCTCGGCGTGGCGATCGTCGGCGGCCTGATCGTGTCGCAATTGCTCACGCTGTTCACGACGCCCGTCATCTATCTCGGCTTCGATTCGCTCGCCCGCAAGCTGCGCGCGCGCTTTCATCGCGACGCGCCGCCGGCCCCGGCCAGCGAGGGCCGCTGAGTCATGAACCTGTCGCGCATCTTCATCGCCCGGCCCGTCGCCACGACGCTGCTCGCGGTCGGCATCGCGCTCGCGGGCATGTTCGCGTTCGTGCGCTTGCCGGTGGCGCCGTTGCCGCAAGTCGACTTTCCGACCATCTCCGTGCAGGCGTCCTTGCCCGGCGCGAGTCCGGAGACGGTGGCGACGAGCGTCGCGAGTCCGCTGGAGCGACATCTGGGCACCATCGCCGATGTCAGCGAAATGACCTCGATGAGCTCTGTCGGCACGACGCGCATCACGCTGCAATTCGGCCTGAATCGCGATATCGACGGCGCCGCGCGCGACGTGCAGGCCGCGATCAACGCCGCGCGCGCCGACCTGCCGACCGCGCTGCGCCAGAATCCGACGTACCACAAGGTCAACCCCGCCGACGCGCCGATTCTCGTGCTCGCGCTCTCCTCGCCCACGCGCACGGCGGGCTCGCTCTACGATTCCGCGGCGACCGTGCTGCAGCAGACGCTCTCGACCGTGCCGGGCGTCGGCGAAGTTGACGTGAGCGGCTCGGCGAATCCGGCCGTGCGCGTCGAGCTCGAGCCGGGTGCGCTCTTTCACTACGGCATCGGGCTGGAGGACGTGCGCGCCGCGCTGGCGTCGGCGAACGCGAACAGTCCGAAGGGCGCGATCGAGTTCAAGGGCACGCGCGTCCAGCTCTACACCAACGATCAGGCGAGCAAGGCCGCGCAGTACAAGGACCTCGTGGTCGCGTACCGCAACGGCGCGGCGGTGAAGCTTTCGGATGTCGGCGAAGTGGTCGATTCCGTCGAAGACTTGCGCAATCTCGGCCTCATCAACAACAAGCGCGCGGTGCTCGTGATCCTGTATCGCCAGCCGGGCGCGAACATCATCGAGACGATCGACCGCGTGAAGTCGATGCTGCCGCAGTTGCAGGCCGCGCTTCCCGCCGACGTGCAGATCACGCCGACAGCCGACCGCTCCACGACCATCCGCGCATCGCTGCACGATACCGAGCTCACGCTCGTGATCGCCGTGGCGCTCGTCGTGATGGTCGTGTTCCTGTTCCTGCGCAACTGGCGCGCGACGCTGATACCGAGCGTCGCCGTGCCGATCTCGATCATCGGCACGTTCGCGGCGATGTATCTGCTCGGCTTCTCGCTCGACAATCTCTCGCTGATGGCGCTGACCATCGCGACGGGCTTCGTCGTCGACGACGCGATCGTCGTGCTCGAGAACATCACTCGGCATGTGGAAAAAGGCGTGCCGCGGATGCAGGCCGCCATACTCGGCGCGCGTGAAGTCGGCTTCACGGTGCTGTCGATCAGCGTGTCGCTCGTCGCCGTGTTCCTGCCCATTTTGCTGATGGGCGGCATCGTCGGGCGGCTGTTCCGCGAATTCGCGCTCACGCTGTCGCTCGCGATCGCGGTGTCGCTCGTCGTCTCGCTGACCGTCACGCCGATGATGTGCTCGCGCCTGCTCGAAGAGCCGCACGAGCGCAAGCAGGAAGGCCGCGTCGCGCGCTGGCTGGAGCGCCAGTTCGATCGCATGCAGCGCGGCTATGCGCGCACGCTCGGCTGGGCGCTCACGCATCCGCGCACGATTCTCTTGATCCTGCTGGCGACCATCGGGCTGAACGTTTATCTGTACGTCATCGTGCCGAAGGGCTTTTTCCCGCAGCAGGACACGGGCCGCATCATCGGCGGCATTCAGGCGGACCAGAGCACGTCGTTCCAGGCGATGAAACTCAAGTTCGCCGAGATGATGAAGATCGTCGAAGCGGACCCGGCCGTCGACAGCGTCGCGGGCTTCACGGGCGGGCGCTCGACCAATTCGGGCTTCATGTTCATCTCGCTCAAACCGAAGAGCGTGCGCAAGGTGTCCGCCGATCAGGTCATCAACCGCCTGCGCAAGCCGCTCGCGGATGTCGCCGGCGCGCGCACCTTCCTTCAGGCGGTGCAGGACATTCGCGTGGGCGGGCGGCAATCGAACGCGCAATATCAGTTCACGCTGCTGTCCGACTCCACGGCGGACTTGTACAAGTGGGGGCCGCTTCTCACCGAGGCGCTGCAAAAGCGCCCCGAACTCGCCGATGTCAACTCCGACCAGCAGCAAGGCGGCCTCGAAGCGATGGTCACGTTCGACCGCGCGACGGCCGCGCGCCTCGGCATCAAGCCCGCGCAGATCGACAACACGCTCTACGACGCATTCGGCCAGCGGCAGGTATCGACCATCTACAACCCGCTGTCGCAGTATCACGTCGTGATGGAGCTCGCGCCGAAATACTGGCAGGACCCGGAGATGCTCAAGCAGATTTACATCAGCACGTCGGGCGGCACGGCGAGCGGTTCGGCATCGACGCAATCGACGACCACGTCCGGCACGACGACGACCGCGTCCACTTCGGCGACGGGATCGACGGGCGCGGGCGGTTCCTCGACGAGCACGTCCGACACAACCGCTGCCCTTGCGCTGGCCGCCGTGAAGAACTCGGCGACCAACGCGATCGCCGCGACGGGCAAGAACGGGTCGTCGTCGGGTGCTGCGGTGTCGACATCGAAGGAAACGATGGTGCCGCTTTCCGCGATTGCGAAGTTCGGGCCGGGCAACACGCCGCTTTCGGTGAATCACCAGAGCCAGTTCGTCGCATCGACGATCTCGTTCAATTTGCCGCCGGGCAAGTCGCTCTCCGACGCGACCGCGGCGATCTACGAGACCATGGCCACGATCGGCGTGCCGCAGACCATTCACGGCAGCTTCCAGGGCACGGCGCAGGCGTTCCAGCAATCGCTCAACGACCAGCCGCTCCTTATTCTGGCGGCGCTCGCAGCGGTTTACATCGTGCTCGGAATTCTGTACGAGAGCTACATCCATCCGATCACGATTCTCTCTACTTTGCCGTCGGCGGGCATCGGTGCGCTGCTCGCGTTGCTGTTGTTCAAGACGGAGTTCAGCATCATCGCGCTGATCGCGGTTATTTTGCTGATCGGCATCGTGAAGAAGAACGCGATCATGATGGTCGATTTCGCGATCGAGGCGACGCGCCACGGCGCGCAGACGCCGCAGGACGCGATCCGCGAGGCGTGTCTGTTGCGCTTTCGCCCGATCATGATGACGACCGCCGCCGCCCTGCTCGGTGCGCTGCCGCTGGCGTTCGGCAGCGGCGAAGGTTCGGAGATGCGTGCGCCGCTCGGGATCGCGATCGTTGGCGGGTTGATCGTGAGTCAAATGCTCACGCTCTATACGACGCCTGTGGTCTATCTTTATATGGATCGGTTTCGGATTCGCGCGGAAGAACGGCGCGCTCGGCGGCAGCGCGGGGCGGGGCCGGCTGGCGCGGCGGAGTGAGGTTTTGCTCTTTGTTTTCTCCGGATCGCGGAGTGGGCGTTTGTTGTTGGTCCTTCGCCGGATCCCGGAGTGGGCGTTTGTTCTTGGTCCGTCGCCGGATGCCGGAGTGGGCGTTTGTTCTTGGTCCTTCGCCGGATGCCGGAGTGGGCGTTTGTTCTTGGTCCTTCGCCGGATCCCGTTTTGCTCTCGGTCTATTAGCACTGCCCCTGTGCGGGGCGGCAGTCACTTTCTTTGCTGCTGCAAAGAAAGCAACTGTATTGAGCGTCAAGGGTTGAGTTGGTAAGGATCA
>Ga0182736_1002817_pt1 | contig 12497 bp, 11 predicted proteins | sample eDN5th30CKraftBY_FD_128882 | JGI IMG/M metagenome (GOLD analysis project Ga0182736, IMG submission 128882) | Enriched backyard soil microbial communities from Emeryville, California, USA - eDNA 5th pass 30_C Kraft BY (version 2) (version 2) | ecosystem: Environmental > Terrestrial > Soil >...
AGGCGCTGGGCGAGGCGGCCAAGGGCGTGCAGGCGGCGGTGATCGGCCCGGCGGCCGGGGTGACGCCGCAGACCCGGGCGAATCTGGCGGCCCTGGCGCAGGCCGGCGTGCGGCTGGTGGTCGACGCCGACGCCCTGACGGTGTTCCGCGACGATCCGGAGGCCCTGTTCGGCCTGCTGGACCCGGACGACGTGCTGACCCCGCATCCGGGGGAGTTCGGCCGCGTGTTCCCCGGCCTGCTGGAGGACTCGCCCGAGCGGATCTCGGCCGCCCGCACCGCGGCGGCCCGGGCGGGGGCCGTGGTGCTGCTGAAGGGGCCGGATACAGTTGTCGCCGCGCCGGACGGACGGGCGGCGGTGAATGTGAAGGCGCCGCCCTGGCTCGCCACCGCGGGCTCCGGCGATGTTCTGGCGGGGTTGATCGCGGGGCTGGCGGCCCAGGGGATGCCGGCGTTCGAGGCGGCCTGCGCGGGCGCCTGGATTCACGCCGCTGCGGGGGAGCTCTTCGGCCCCGGACTGATCGCGGAGGACCTGCCCGATCTTGCGCCCAAGGTGCTAGCCCGGCTGCTATCGTTGACGCTTCCCCGAACCGGGCGAGTTGGGTAGGCTCCCTAACAAAGACGCATTCAGTGCGCGTCAGATTGGGAGAGATTGATGAAATCGAGTTTCGTGAAAGCCGCCGTCGCGACCGCCCTGGTCGCTGGCGGGCTGCTTGCCGCGCCGGCGTCGGCGCACCATTCGTTCGCCATGTACGACCACGAGCACCAGGCGAAGATGGTGGGCACGGTCAGCGACTTCAAATGGCAGAACCCGCACGTTTACATCGAGCTGGACACCCCCGACGGGAAGAACCCGCATTACACCATCGAGTGCGCCAACCCCGGAATCCTCAATCGGGTGGGCTGGAAGTTCAATATGATCAAGCCGGGGGACAAGATCACCGTGATCGTGGCCCCGCTGCGCAATGGCGAGCAGGGCGCGCTGCTGAAGCAGGTCGAACTGGCGGACGGCCGCAAGTTCAGCAACGGCGGCCCGGCCGGAAAGCCCAACATCCAATGAGGGCGGGTCTCGTTCTGGCCGCCCTGGCGGCCCTGTCGCTGGCGCCTCAGGCGGCCGGGGCCGCGGCCGCCAAGGGCGGCGCCCAGTCGATCGCCGCCAAGCGCGCGGCCATGGGCGGCGCCTGGAACCGCTATCCCGACACGGGCGAAGATCCCATTCCGGGCATCCCCGTCCCGCCGCCGATCCCGGCGCCGCCGCTGAAGGCGCCCTATAAGGCGGAGTGGGAAGCCACCCAGAAGAAGCTGGCGGCCATGACCGCGGCCGGCCAGCCCATCTTCAACAACTACGCCCGCTGCATCGGCGACGGCATGCCCGCCATGATGATGGGCATGTTCCCCATGGAGATCCTGCAGACCCCCGGCCAGATCACCATCATCCAGGAGGCCTACAATCAGGTCCGCCGGGTGAAGATGAACCAAAAGCAGACCGACATCGGGGACACCGAGCCCACCTTCGCCGGCCACGCGGTGGGCCGCTGGGAAGGGGACACCCTGCTGCTCGACACCATTGCGGTGAAGGACAGCATCCACTTCCGCGAGACCCCGCACAGCGACCAGATGCGCATCAGCGAGCGGCTGAGGCTGATCAAGCCCGACGTGCTGCAGAACGAGGTCACGGTGACGGACCCGGTCTATCTGGAAGGGCCCTGGAAGTGGACTTGGGTCTACACCAGGAAGCCTGGCTACACCCTCTATGAGTACGTCTGCGAGGACAATCGCCAGTTCCAGGACCCTGAGACTGGGGGCACCCGCCTCAAGGTCACCCAGCGTTAGAGTTAGGGAGGGCCGCGGTCAGCGGCCCTCCACCTCTTCTTCGCGGCCGGTGATGGAGCCTTCGGTGAAGAGGTATTCCTTGAGCTGGTCGTTGAACTCGGGGTCCGCGCGGCGGATCCATTCCAGCGCCATGGCCGCGTGCTCGATCTCCTCGTGGGCGTTGTGCAGCAGGATGGCCTTCAACTCGGCGTCGTCGCAGTCGTCCGCCCGCTGGCGATACCAGTCCACCGCTTCCAGCTCCTCGATCAGCGAGGTGATGGCGTAGTGCAGATTGAGGGTTTCCCGACGCAGCTTCTCGCGGGGAACGTGAAGGCCTTCGCTCGACATCCGGTGACTCCTGTTGCCGCCGCTTAACGCGCCAGGCGCGGCCAAGCTCCAATCCCGAATTCAGCGATCGGCAGCGTGGAGCGATCCGGCTTCCGCATCAGCGCGAGGGGTCGGCGCCTTGGCCGCAGCCTCGGCTTCGCGCAGGCGGCGCAGGTGCTCCACCCGCCGGCGGGTCGCCGCCTTGACGCCCCCGTCACGCACGATGGGCGGCGGCGCTTCCACCTGCGACGGCGAGATCAGCGGCGGGGCGAGGCCTGGGGAGGCGAGGTCCACCCCCGGCACGGGCATGGACGGCGGCGGCGCAGGCGTGACGCCGCCCACGGTGCTGAAAGGCGCGCCGTCGAGGGTTCCCGTCACGATGCCTGGAGAGATCTGACTGCCGACGAAGGATTTGCCGCCGATCATGCCGGTGACGGTCCCGAGCCGGTCGGTCGTCAGCACGCCCACCCCGCCGGGGCAGGTGACCACCAGCGCCGCGGCCGGACCGCCGGTGACGCACTGGCCGGCGGCCGGACCAGCGGACAAGGCGAGCAGCAGGGCGAGACTCTTCCATGCCATGGATTCAATGTAGGGGCCGGCAGCCAGAATTCCCATGGTGCGCAGGGCGCCGCCGTGATATTGGCCGCGCCCCATGACGTTCGCCTTCGCCATCGCCTGCGTAGCGCCCTGCGGCTCGGTCGCCCGAGCTCGGAGCATTATGCCGTGCGCGCGAGGGGTGGGCGTCTAGGACTTCGTCTCCAAGACCGTTCAAGAACACCCCTCCGGCGTCGCCGCGAGGGGTTTCTTGTTTCTGGGATCGTTCGCGGCGTGACGGAAGGGCTCAACTCAGAGGGCTCTCCATGACTCCCGACCTGCTGATCGCGCTCGTCCTGTTCGGGCTGGCGTCGTCGATCACCCCCGGCCCGAACAACACCATGCTGATGGCGTCGGGCGCCAACTTCGGCTTCGCCCGCACGGCGCCGCATCTGGCAGGGGTGGTGCTGGGCTTTCCGTTGATGGTGATCGGCGTCGGGCTCGGCCTTGGAAGGCTGTTCGACGCCTATCCGGTGCTGCACGACGTCCTGCGGGCGGCGGGGGCGGCTTACCTGCTCTACCTCGCCTGGAAGATCGCCCGGTCGGACTCCATCGGCGCCGGGTCTGCAGGGACCCAACCCATGAGCTTCTGGCAGGCCGTCGCCTTCCAGTGGGTCAACCCCAAGGCCTGGGCCATGGCGCTGGGGGCGGTGACCGCCTACGCCCCGCGGGAGGGCTATGTCGTCAACGTGCTGATCGCCGCCCTGGTGTTCAGCCTGGTCAATGGGCCGTGCGTGTCCATGTGGGCGGCGTTCGGCGTGGGCGTCCGCAGGTTCCTGTCGACCCCCAAGGCGCTGAAGGTCTTCAATCTGACCATGGCCGGGCTGCTGGTGCTGTCCCTCGCCGTGACGCTGAAGGGCTAGCCGTCAGTATTTGACACGCAGGGTCGCGCCGTAGGTGCGCGGGGCGCCGCGGAAGGCGTTGTAGGTGCGGATGCCGACGGGATCGCTTTCGCCGCCCTGCAGCGGGGCGTTGAAGGCGACCTGCTGGTATTCGACCCCCAGCAGGTTCTGGGCCCACCCCTCCAGGGTCCAGCGCCCGTTCTGGCTGCCGAAGCTGACGCGGGCGTTCACCAGGGTGAAGGCCTCCTGCATCTTCTGCGGGGCGAGGTCGGAGCCGGTGTTGTAGCTGGAGCTGTACTTGGCGGAGATGCTGGCCCGCCCGACGAGGTTGGCGGCGATGGGGTGCTCGAAGGTTCCCGAGATCGACCCCGACCACAGAGGCGCGAACGAGGCGCGGGCCCCGGGCAGGCGGGACAGGCCGGAGAAGCGCGCCGGCACGCCGAGGTCGGCGGCGGTGAAGGTTCCGTACTCGGTCTGGGCGTAGGTCGCGCCGCCCTGGATCAGGAAGAAGTCGAGCGGCGTGCGCCAGCGGAAATCGACGTCCACCCCGCGGCTGCGAACCCGGGGGATCGATTCGACGATGAAGCTGGTGCCGAGGAAGGTGTTGAGCTGGAAGTTCTCGAAGGTCTGGTGGAACACCGCGGCGTTAAGCAGCAGGGCGCCGTCCAGCCACTGGCTCTTGGCCCCGACCTCGAAGGAATCCACCGTCTCCGGCGCGAAGCCGGTGGAGGGGTTGATGGTCTGCACCACTGCGGTGGGCGAGAAGGTGAGGGTGTTGGCCGGCCGGTCGAAGTTGAAGCCTCCGGCCTTGTAACCCCGGGCATAGGACGCATAAGCCATCAGGCCCGACGAGAACCGGTAGCTGGTCTTGACCGTCCCCGACCATTCCTTCTCGGTGTTGGATTGCCGGCCGCTGACGGCGTCGAACGCCTCGTTCTGCCAGGGTAGGCACAGGCCGCCGACCACCGCGGCGGCCGTGGCCACGCCCACGGCGCCGGCGAGGGTGGGATAAGCCGCCCGGCCGCGGTCGCACGACCCGCCCGTGGTGTTGAAGCTGGAGTCCAGCCGCTTGCGGTCGATGGTGTAGCGCAGGCCGACGGTGACATCCCAGGCGTCGGTCAGGTCGAAGGTGTTGTTGGTGAACAGGGCGAAGGTGCGGTCGTCCTGCTTGAAGGTGTCGCGCTGGCCCATGCCGGGCAGGAAGGTGTTGGCCGCGGTCAGGCCGATCAGCGACGGCGCCCCGCTCAGCACCCGGCCGGCGACATAGCTGTAGTAGTCCACGCCGTAGAGATAGGGAGTCGCGCCGCGGTACTGCTCGTCGGCGAAGAACAGGCCGGCCAGCCAGTTGAGCCGCCCGGTCTGCCCGCCCAGGCGCAGCTCCTGGCTGAGGCTGTCGAACCGGTCGCTGAAGGTCTCCGGCGTGCGGTAGTAGATGTCGAGGGCGGTGAAGTCGGAGTCCTGGCCGCGGGCGTTCTTCCAGCTCCGGAAGGCGCTGACGGAGGTGAGCTGGCCGAAGCCGAGATCGTAGTCGGCCTGCAGCGATACGCCCTTTTCGTCGACGATCGAGCGGGTGTCGCGGTTGGCGTAGGCGGTGCGCGAGTCCGGATCGCCGACGGAAGCGACGGAGTTGGGGCGCAGGGCGTTGATGATGGCGGCGCGGGAGTTGGCCGCGCTTCCCACCGATATCTGCACGCCCAGGCAGCAGTTCTCCTCCCGGCGGGTGTAGTCGGCGATGATCCGGAACACGCCCTTGCCGTCGTCGGTCTTGCCGAGGAGTTGGCCGCGCAGGGTCCATAGGTCCTGATCGTTGTCCTCGGTGGCGCGGCGAGGGCCGATGCCGGTGACCACGTCGAGGAAGCCGTCGCGGGTGCGGCGGGCCACGTAGAGGCGGCCGGCCAGCTTGTCCTCGACGATGGGGCCGGTGATGGCGGCCGAGGCCCCCCACGCGGAATAGTTGCCCGCGGTCGCCTCGGCTTCCGCGCCGAACTTGAAGGCAGGCGCGACGCTGACGATGTTGATGACCCCGGCGGAGGTGGATTTGCCGAACAGGGTGCTCTGGGGACCCTTCAGCACCTCGATCCGCTCGATCTCGCCCAGGTCGTTGAAGCCGACGCCGTTGCGGGGGCGATAGACCCCGTCGATCACCACGCCGACCGAGGATTCCAGTCCGGGATTGTCGCCGACGGTGCCGACGCCGCGGATGCGCGCCGTGGTCGAGGCTTCGTTGGTGGTGGAGGTGACGATCAGCCCCGGCGCCAGGATGCTGAGATCCTTGATGTCGCGCACCCCGTTGTCGCGCAATTGCTGGCCGCTCACCGCGGTCACGACGATGGGCACGTCCTGCAGGTTCTGCGCCCGCTTCTGGGCGGTGACGATGATGGCGCCCACCTCGGCCTCGCTGTCCTGGGCGAGCGCGGGCGTGACATAGCCCAGGGGCGTCACGATTGCAGACGCGGCCGCCAGAAGGGCGAGAGCGCTAGTCGAGGTACGCATCGAGGACCTCCCGGGTAATTCTTGTGGGTATTCTTCTTGGTCTTTTCGTGGACTGCCCGCCCTGTTCTATATCCGAGCAGTCGACGCGCCTGGGCGCCTGCCCGTCAGCTTAGTTGCCCCGATGATTCACGGGACTGCGATTTCATGTCACGGGCCCAGGGCTCGACTGTTTGGCCCGAGGCTTCGCGATTCTGTCCCTGATTGTCCGCGCTGAGGGTTTAACGCCGCCTATACAGTGTCGCCGAATTGTCGCGAGGCGGCCGTTTCGGCAAAAGGGCCGCTAAGCCCCCACCGCGGCCTGGAGCACCGGCAGGTCGCGCCGGGTCAGCGCAGCTGCCCGCACGGCGGCGATCAGCCGTTGCATGTCGATCGGCTTCGCGAGCAGGGTCTCGACCCCGACGGCGGCCCATTGGGCGCGCTGTTCGTCCATGGCGTTGGCGGTCAGCGCCAGGATGGGGGCGTCGGCGTTGGGACCCGGCCTGCCCTTGATCCGGCGCGCCGCCTCCACGCCCCCCATCACGGGCATCTGCATGTCCATCAGGATGACGTCGAAGGGCCGCTGCGTGGCGAGGTTCAGCGCTTCGGCGCCGTCGCCGGCCACCGTTACCGATATCCCCAGGGGCTCCAGCATCAGCCGTACGATCCTCTGGTTCACCGGATGGTCTTCCGCCAGCAGCACCTCGATGGGATCGCCCGCAGCGTTGAGGCATTCGGAGCTCTCGGGCGCAGGGGGATCGGCGGCGGGCTGGGCCTCGATGAAGGGGATCTCCAGCCGGAACGTGGACCCGCGACCGGGGGTGCTCGTCACGGTGATCTCGCCGCCCAGCAATTCGGCGAGGCGGCGGCTGATCGACAGGCCGAGCCCGGTGCCGCCATAGCGGCGGGTGGTGTCGGTGGCCGCCTGCTCGAAAGGTTCAAACACGCGCCGTTGGGCTTCGGCGTCCATGCCGCAGCCGGAGTCCTCCACCTCCAGCCACAGTCGCGCACCGCCCGGGCAAAGGCCGCCGCGCAGTTCGATCGCGCCCTGGTCGGTGAACTTCACGGCGTTGGAGAGGAAGTTGAACACGATCTGCTGCAGGCGGAGGGGGTCGGTGACGACCCGCGCGGGGAGGGCGGCGGCCTGGAACCGGATGGTCAGGCCCTTTTCAGCGGCCCGCGCGCGCCACAGGGCGGTTGTGTTGGCGAGTTCCTGCACGAGATCCACCGGGGCGGTCTCCAGCACCAGCTTGCCGGCTTCGATCTTGGAGAGGTCGAGCACATCCTTCAGCAGTCCCGTGAGCAGCTCCGCCGAATGGGTCAGCATCTCCACGTGCTCCCATTGATCGTCGTCCAGCCGCGTGCGCCTGAGCAGGGTGGCGGCGGCCACCACCGCGTTCAGCGGAGTGCGGATCTCGTGGCTGATGGTGGCGAGGAAATCCGACTTGGCGGCGTTGGCGCGTTCGGCCCGGCGGCGCTCCTCCTCGGCCTCGTCGCGGGCGACGCGCAGGGCGTAAGCGTTGCGCTGGCCGCGGCGGACGCCAGCGGCCACATAGATGATGAACACCAGCGCCCCCAGGCTGACGAAGCCCATGTGGACGAGGTCCTGCTCGGGACTGACGGCACCGTAGGCCAGCGGCAGACCGACGAGGTAAAGGGCGTGGGGCGCGGCGGTGGGCAGCAGCGCCCGGGGGGCGCGCTCAAGCTGCATGGTGTTGTTCAGCAGCGATCCCGCCGGCAGCAGGAAGCCGAACAGCTTGCCCGGCAGCCCGGGCAGGAACCACAGATAGGTCGCGATGGACGAATAGACGAGAGTGACCACGCACAGGGTGAGGAAGTAGCGGACCTTCATCCCTGGGGCCGGTTCGCCCTGTGTCGAGACCCGGAGGGGCGCCGCGATCCAGTGCTCCATCAACTGGGTGGCGACGACTGCGGCGAGCCAGATCAGGGGGATGGCCCCCCGGCTGATCATCCACGCCCCGCACGCCACGAAAACGGCCATGCCGACGCGGGTGGGCAGTTCGCGCCCGCGCGTGATGGCGACTGCGCTGTAGGCGCCTGAAGACACTAAAATTACCCCGATCAACCGGGGCAATCTGACGCGCTGGGGCTAAGACTTGCTGAATCGGCGGAGCTTTGACAGCCGCCGCGCTATTCCGCAGGTTCGGGCTGCCGAGCGCTGGCGCGGATCATCGTCACCGTTTCGGCGGCCGAACGCACGTCGGCGAACAGCATGCACATATTGTCCAGGGTGGCGTTGTGGGCGGCGTCGCTGAGGGCGGCGTTGGCGTCGGTCACGAACACCAGCTTGTAGTTCATCTGCATGGCGTCGCGGGCGGTGGACTCGCAGCAGCAGTTGGTCAGCGTCCCGGTGATGATCAGGGTGTCGATCCCTCGCGCCTGTAGGGTCGCGTGCAGGTCCGACGCGCCGGGCACGAAGGCGCTGAAGCGGGTCTTGTTCAGAATCAAGTCGGCCGGCTGCACGTCGATCGCGGGCCACAGGGCGTGATGATGGCCGCCGGGGCCGAAGGCCTGGGCGAACTCGGCGGTGGACTCCCGGGTGTGGAAGAAGGCGAACCAGTTCGACCAACTGCCCAGCGATTCTTCCGTCACCGACATGCGCATGAAGACATTGAGTCCGCCGCCGCGGCGCACGGCCTCGCTGATGGCGTTGATGTTGGGGACGATCTCCCGGGCGATGGGGACCTCCACTGGCGCGCCCGGCTCCACGAAGCCGTTCTGCATGTCGATGACGATGTGCGCGGTCCGCGACAGGTCGAGGGTTTGGAACGTCTGCTCGCTTCCACCGCGCTGGGCGCGGGCGAAGGCCGCCATGTCGGGGGAAATCTCGATCCGATGCATCGCAACGCCTCCTGCCAGGATGTCCGGAAGGCACTCCATCCCATGCCGGCCGCGAACGCCATCCTTTTTGGCGGCGACGTCAGCGAGCGGGCAGGGTGGTGGTGCGGATGAGAGGACTCGAACCTCCACGCCTTGCGGCGCTGGAACCTAAATCCAGTGCGTCTACCAGTTCCGCCACATCCGCGCGGCAGCGCTTATGGCCGAGGGCTGGAGCCTTCGGCAAGCCTTTCCCTTTGACCGGCGCGCCGATGGGAAATAATACGGCGCCTCGCGTGAGAGCGCGCGATCTATCGCGCCCCCGGTTCGAAAGTCAGAATGTCAATGCAGATCGTTGAAAAGTCGGGCGAAGGCCTGAGCCGAGTTTATGGCGTGACCGTCCCGGCCACCGCCCTGAAGGAAAAGCTCGAAGCCAAGATCGCCGAGATTTCGCCCAAGCTGCAGATCAAGGGCTTCCGCCCCGGCAAGGTGCCGGCGGCCCATGTGAAGCGCATGTACGGCAAGTCGCTGATGAGCGAGATCGTCGAGGAGACGGTCACCTCCAGCCGCGACGAAGCCCTGGCCAAGGCCAACGCCCGCCCGGCGACCACCCCGGACATCAAGCTCGAGTCCGACATCGACAAGGTGATGTCCGGCGACGCCGACCTCGCCTTCGACATCGAGGTCGAGCTGATGCCCGATTTCGAGCCGATCGACCTGACGGGCATCGAGCTGAAGCGCCCGGTGTACGCGGTGAGCGACGCCGATATCGACGAGGCCCTGGCCGAGATCGCCGAGAACAACCGCGTCTATGAAGCCAAGGGCGGCAAGGCCCCCAAGGCCGCCGAAGGCGACATGGTGGTGATCGACTTCGTCGGCAGCGTCGACGGCGTCGAATTCGAGGGCGGCAAGGGCGAAGACGCCGAGCTGGTGATCGGCTCCGGCCGCTTCATCCCCGGCTTCGAAGAGCAGCTCAAGGGCGCCAAGAAGGACCAGGAGGTCACCGTCGACGTGACCTTTCCCGAGGACTATCCGGCCGAGAACCTGAAGGGTAAGGCGGCCCAGTTCGCCGTCACCGTGAAGGAGCTGAAGGCCGCCAAGAAGGCCGAGGCCGACGACGATCTCGCCGTGCGCCTGGGCCTTGAGAACCTCGACGCCCTGAAGGCGGCGCTGAAGTCCCAGATCGAACTGCAGCATCAGCAGGCGTCGCGCTTCAAGGCCAAGCGCGGCCTGCTCGACGTGCTGGATTCGGGCCACGCCTTCCCGCTGCCGCCGCGCATGGTGGAGAGCGAGTTCCAGACCATCTGGCAACAGGTGCAGGCCGAGCGCGCCGCGGGCGAGCTGTCCGACGAGGACAAGGAAAAGACCGAAGAGCAGCTCGAAGCTGAGTACCGCAAGATCGCCGAGCGCCGCGTGCGCCTCGGCTTGGTGCTCGCCGAGATCGGCCGCCGCAACGAGGTGGCGGTGACCGACCAGGAGATGAATCAGGCCCTGTTCGCCGAAGCCCGCAAGTACCCGGGCCAGGAACGCGAGGTGTTCGAGTTCTTCCGCCAGAACCCCCAGGCCGCCGCCCAACTGCGCGCGCCGGTCTATGAGGAAAAGGTGGTCGACCTGATCCTGTCCAAGGCCAAGGTCGAGGACACGCCGGTCTCCAAGGAAGAACTCTACGAAGAGGACGACCTGCCCGCGGGCTACAGCGAGTAAGCAATAGGCCTTCTCCCTGGTTGGGAGATCGGGCAGGGGATGAGGGGGATCTCTCGTCCCGCGAACGTCGGGGGCTTCACCCCCAACCCGGCCCTTCCCCCATCGAGGGGGAAGGGTTTTCGTTTTTTATCCCCTCGTTAGGCGCTGCGGCCTTAGGTCATGGCGGCCGTGCGCTTGCATCCGGCGAGCAGCGTGGCGATATCCAGGGCAAGGGCGGGCGACTCAACGCGCGCCCACGCATCATCGAGAAGGTCCCATGGCTGACATCGTCCATACCGCGCTCAACCTCGTGCCGATGGTGGTCGAGCAGACCAGCCGCGGCGAGCGGGCCTTCGACATCTTCTCCCGCCTGCTGAAGGAACGGATCATCTTCCTGACTGGGCCGGTCGAAGACGGCATGGCCGCGCTGATCACCGCGCAGCTCCTGTTCCTTGAGTCGGAAAACCCGAAGAAGGAGATCGCCATGTACATCAACTCCCCCGGGGGGGTGGTGACCAGCGGTCTCGCGATCTACGACACCATGCAGTACATCAAGAGCCCGGTTTCGACCGTCTGCATCGGCATGGCGGCCTCGATGGGCTCCTTCCTGCTGACCGCTGGCCAGCCGGGCCACCGCATCGCCCTGCCGAACGCCCGCATCATGGTGCACCAACCGTCGGGCGGCTTCCGCGGCCAAGCCTCGGACATCGAGCGCCACGCCGAGGACATCATCAAGACCAAGAAGCGGCTGAACGCGCTCTACGCCAAGCACACCGGCCAGCCGATCGAAGCCATCGAAAAGGCCCTCGACCGCGACAACTTCATGTCGTCCGAGGAAGCCAAGGCCTTCGGCCTGGTGGACCACGTGTACGAAACCCGCGAGGCGGCCGAAGCGTCGGACTGAGCCGATAATAACATAGTCCGTCTTCCTCGGGCCTGACCCGAGGAAGACGGTGTTGTGGGGGCTTAGCGGGGCGCTGGCCTCGACTTGAACAGCTTCATGTGACCTTCCGCCGCGAAGGCCAGCATCTCGGTGTCGCCCGAGGTGTCGCCGTAGGCGGCTGCCAGGGCCATGTCCTCGCCGAAGGCCTGGCGCAGGCGCGCCACCTTCTCCGCCGCCCGGCAGTTGGCGGTGTCGAACCCCCCCGTGAACCGGCCCGCCGCGTCGAAGCCGAGGCAGGTGCCGATCAGCCGGTCCGCGCCGAGCCGCTTGGCGAAGGGTGCGACGATGGTCTCCGGCGAGGCGGTGACGATGGTCATCAGCGCACCTTCCTCCGTATGGCGGCGCCATCGGGCCAGGGCGTCGGGCCGAATCAGCCGGTCGAAATTGGCGGCGGCGAAGGCTTCGGCCTCCCGTTCCAGGGTCGCTTGGTCGATCCGTCCGAGGACGAGACGCGCCGCCGCCGCCTTTAGCGCCCCACGATCGCGCGTGAGGGGATATAGGATCAGCTGCGGGGCGAGTCGTAGGACGGCCAGCGCCCATCCTGCCGCGCCCGCGCGCCAGCGCAGGAAGGCGATGAAGCTGTCCTCTACGGTGAGCGTGCCGTCGAAATCGAAGGCCACGATGGGACGCGACGCCGCGCCCTCGCGCCCCTGGCGTTTCGAACCGTTTGTCACCATGTGTGATGTCTCTGGGAAGCCATGAAAGTGAATGCGTTTCAGCGAACGGCCTTGAATCCCTTGATCGGGGCTGACGAGGTGTGGTCGAATGACCGTTCGATGAGTGTCAGGACTTCCGTAAGCCTCCCGGTACATATTCTGCAAGGCAGGCTCATAATGGGCCAGTCTGGACGTTATGACCTGACCAAGGCTGCAAGCCTCGCTTCCCTCCGGGAGCCGGGTGCGGAGAGTGAGAAGCGCCTATGACTAAAGCTGCGAGCGGCGACACCAAGAGCACGCTGTATTGCTCCTTCTGCGGAAAGAGCCAGCACGAG
>Ga0182736_1002819_pt1 | contig 12495 bp, 15 predicted proteins | sample eDN5th30CKraftBY_FD_128882 | JGI IMG/M metagenome (GOLD analysis project Ga0182736, IMG submission 128882) | Enriched backyard soil microbial communities from Emeryville, California, USA - eDNA 5th pass 30_C Kraft BY (version 2) (version 2) | ecosystem: Environmental > Terrestrial > Soil >...
CGCGGCGGCGGCGCTGGCTGGAACGGGCCGGCGCCGGGCGGCTTCACCTGGCGGCTCCGGCGGGCGTCGGCGTGGCGGCGGGCGGCGGCGGCATGAACACGCGCTGGACCAGCGCGAAATCGAGCGAATCGGGGTTGGCGAAGCCGCGCGCCTCCGCCGCGTCGCGCGCATCGCGGGTGACGCGCGCGACCGGGATGTTGGGCGGATAGAGCCCGCCGGTTCCCGATGTGACGAAGATGTCGCCGGCGCGGAACGGGGCGTTGACCGACGCGGCCGAGCGCACCTCCAGCAGCCCGTCGCCGCGGCCGGAGACGATCGCGGGCAAGCCATCGCGGGCGCGGCGGACCGGAATGATGCTCTCTGCGTCGACGATCAGCAGCACGCGGGCGCTGTTCGGTCCGGTTTCCAGCACGCGGCCGACCAGCCCGTCGGGGCCGCGCACCGACTGGCCCGGCTCGACGCCCTGCCGCGACCCGGCGTTGAGCGTGGCATAGCGCCGCGTGCTGGTGGCGGTGGACGCGACCAGCCGCGCCGCGATCACTGGCGTCGCCTCAGCATCGCGAACGTGCAGCAGCGCGCGCAGGCGCCGGTTTTCGGCGTTGAGCGTGCGGGCGCGCATCACGATCGCGCGCTCTTCATCCAGTTGTTTGCGCAGCGCACGGATCTTGCCCGCACCGCCGAAATAATCGGTGACGCCCGACGGGATGGTCGCGGCGCGGCGCAGGCCGTTCAGTCCGGAGGCGACCGGCGTGGTCAGTTCGGCGACACCGACCCGCAGCGCCGAAAACGCGGGCGGATCGAAGCGCGACAGCAGCAACAATCCCAGCCCGATGACGAGGCCGACCCCGGCGACGACATAGCTCAGGAACAGGCCGTATTGCGCCCGCCGCGAAAATCCGGTGCGCCGGTTATGTGGCGGCGCCATGGTCCCCGGACCTCGATCAGACCTGGATGAGGACGCCGCGGAACACCGGATCCTCGAGCGCGCGGCCGGTGCCGAGCGCGACGCAGGTCAGCGGGTCCTCGGCGACCGTCACCGGCAGGCCGGTTTCGTCGCGCAGCACTTCGTCGATCCCCTGGAGCAGCGCGCCGCCGCCGGTGAGCACGATGCCCTGGTCGACGATGTCGGCGGCCAGTTCGGGCGCGGTGTTCTCCAGCGCGATGCGGACGCCCTCGACGATGGTGCCGACCGGCTCGCTCAGCGCCTCGGCGATCTGGCCCTGGTTGATCTGGATTTCCTTGGGCACGCCGTTGACCAGATCGCGGCCCTTGATGTGCAGCGTCAGGCCGACGCCGTCGGCGGGCGGCTTGGCGATGCCGACGTCCTGCTTGATGCGCTCGGCGGTGCTCTCGCCGATCAGCAGGTTGTGGTTGCGGCGGACGTAGCTGACGATCGCCTCATCCATCTTGTCGCCGCCGACGCGGACGCTGGTCGAATAGGCGAGGCCGCGCAGGCTGAGCACGGCCACTTCGGTGGTGCCGCCGCCGATGTCGACGACCATGCTGCCGATCGGTTCGGTCACCGGCATGTCGGCGCCGATCGCGGCGGCCATCGGCTCCTCGATCAGCCATACCTGGCTGGCGCCGGCGTTGGAGGCGGCGTCGCGGATCGCGCGGCGTTCGACGCTGGTCGAGCCAGACGGCACGCAGATCACGATCTGCGGCCAGCGCATCACCGACTTGCGGCCACCATGGACCTTGCGGATGAAATGCTTGATCATCTCCTCCGCCACGTCGATGTCGGCGATCACGCCGTCGCGCAGCGGACGGATCGCCTCGATCGATCCGGGGGTCTTTCCCATCATCAGCTTGGCGTCGTCGCCGACCGCGCGCACCTTCTTGATGCCGTTGATCGTCTCGATCGCGACGACGGAGGGTTCGTTGAGCACAACCCCGCGACCGCGCACATAGACCACCGTGTTGGCGGTGCCCAGGTCGATCGCCATGTCGTGGGACATGAATCTGAAGAAGCGGGAAAAGGCCATCGAAACTTCCGTGTCAGGCCGCAACGGGGGGGCCGCGCGGCGGTTCGCACTACCGAAACCCGGTTCCGCCGCAGCCAGAAAATCCGGCTCCGATTCTGGCGGATACGGGTCGCGGGATGGCGCCGCTTGGGCTAGAGCGGACCCCATGTCAATACGCCGCCTGCCCGAGCATCTCGTCAATCGAATCGCAGCCGGTGAAGTGGTCGAACGGCCAGCCAGCGCGTTGAAGGAACTGGTGGAAAACGCGGTCGACGCCGGGGCGACGCGGATCGCGGTGCGGATCACCGCCGGTGGCACCGAACTGATCGAGGTCACCGACGACGGGTGCGGGATGAGCCCGCCAGAAATGGCGCTGGCGCTGGAACGCCATGCGACGTCGAAACTGCCCGACGACATGATCGAGGCCGTCACCACGCTGGGCTTTCGTGGTGAGGCGTTGCCGTCGATCGCTAGCGTCGCGCGGATCACGCTGGAAAGCCGCGTGCGCGGGGCGGAGGGCTGGTCGCGGCTGGTCGACAACGGCGCGCTGGTGCGCGAGGGGCCGGCGGCGCTGCCGCCCGGCACGCGAGTGCGCGTGGAGGGGCTGTTCGAGAAGGTGCCGGCGCGGCGCAAGTTCCTCCGCTCCGCCCGCGCGGAATATGCCGCCTGCCTCGACGTCGTCCGGCGGCTGGCGATGGCCCGGCCCGACATCGCGTTCAGTCTGGAACATGACGGGCGCCGCAGCCTGGGCGTGCAGGGTGGGGAGAGCCGGCCCGACCGGGTCGCCGCGCTCACCGACCGCGAACTGGCCGCGAACAGCGTGACGATCGAGCTTGAGCGCGAGGGGATCGTGCTCGGCGGCGTGGCCGCGTTGCCGACGTTCAACCGCGGCGTCGCCGATCACCAGTATCTGTTCGTCAACGGCCGCCCGGTGAAGGACCGGTTGCTGGTCGGCGCGGTGCGCGGCGCCTATGCCGAGATGCTGGCGCGCGATCGTCATCCGGTGGTGGCGCTGTTCCTCGACCTGCCGACCGACGCGGTCGACGTCAACGTCCACCCGGCCAAGACCGAGGTGCGCTTCCGCGATCCTGGACTGGTGCGCGGATTGATCGTCAGCGGCCTGCGCCGCGCGCTGGACGCGGCCGGCTACCGCGTGGTGCAGCGCCCGAGTGAGGCGGCGCTGGGCGCGTGGGTGGCGGAGCCGGTCGCGCCGGTCGCGCCGGTCGCTGACCTGTGGGGCAGCGTCGCGTCCTCGCACACGGCGGTGTACGATCGCCGGCCGAGCTTCATCGCCCCGCCGCAGGCCCGCGCCGAGCCGGCCTATGCCCCGCCGCCGGAGACCGCCACCTTCCCGCTGGGCGTCGCGCGTGGTCAGGTCGCCAAGACCTATATCGTCGCCGAGGCGGAGGACGGTCTGGTGATCGTCGACCAGCACGCCGCGCACGAACGGCTGGTGCTCGAACGGATGCGCAAGGCGATCGGCGACGGCGGGGTGGCGCGGCAGGCGCTGCTGCTGCCCGAGGTGGTCGAGCTCGACGAGCCGGGCTGTGACCGGCTGGAGGCGCGCGCGGCGGAACTGGCCGAATTCGGGCTGGAGCTGGAACGGTTCGGTCCGCGCGCGATGCTGGTGCGCGCGACCCCGGCGCTGCTGGGGCAGGGCGACGTGCAGGGGCTGGTCACCGACCTTGCCGACGAACTGGCCGCCTATGACGAAGCGCTGAGCCTCAAGGAACGGCTCGATCATATCGCCGCGACGATGGCCTGCCACGGATCGGTGCGCGCCGGCCGGGTGCTGTCGGTCGCCGAGATGAACGCGCTGCTGCGCGAGATGGAGGTGACGCCGCATTCCGGCCAGTGCAACCACGGCCGCCCGACATGGGTGAAGCTGGCGCATGGCGACATCGAGAAGCTGTTCGGCCGGAAATAGCCTCCCTTACATCTGCGCCTGCTCGCCGCTCGGATTTGCGACATAGATGTTGCTGTTGTCGGCGAGGTGTGCCTGATTCGCCTCGCGGATGCGTGCGGCTTCCTCGTCGTAGAGGAACGGCAGGCAGGCGTAGCGGCGGCCGCGCGTCACCGGGGTCGCCTCATGCAGCAGCGCGCAGGAAAACACGACCGCGCCGCCTGGCGGGGCGCGGTAGGTGCGCGTGCCGAACTCGGGGAAGCGCAGGTCGCCGCCGTCATAGTCGTCGTTCAGGTTGATCGTCACCGCCAGCCGGCGATGCGCCGTGCCGCGCGTGGTGTTGTCGCGATGCGGGCCAAAGAAGCCCGCGCCGGCATCATAGGCTGACACGACGTATCGTTCGATCCGCGTCGCATTGAACTGGAGCGCGCGGCGGATCGTCGGCACCAGCCGCCGTTCGATTCGCTGGCGGATCGCGGCCTGGAGCGGCAGATCCTCGATCAGCGCGTCGCGGCGGCGCTTGAAGCTGTGGTCGGTGACCAAGGTGGTCTTGCCATCGATATCGCGCATGAAGCCCGAGTCGGACCCGCCGTCACAATCGTAATAGGCGATCAGATCGCGGCAGAGGCTCTGCTCGAACAGGTTGGGCATGGTGAGGACCGGTGCCCAATCCTGACCGACATCCCCGGCTTCCAGCGCCAACAGTTCCAACGCCGCGTCGACTTCTCCCAGACCGAATCGCCCGGCGACATGGAGCCGGCGGTCGAGCACCAGCAGGTGCGGACGATACTGGCCGTCATCGTCCGCCGTGCCGAATCGCCGGGCGATCTCCATCCCGTAATCGAGGAAGTAGCGGATGCCCGGCAACCGGCGCGCGATCCGGCCCGCGGGGGCGTCGCGCGGATCGGCGGTGACGCCGAAGAAGCGCGCGCGGACATCGTCGAACAGTGCCGCCCGCGCCAGGATGCAATCGTGCGCCGCCGCCACTTTCGGGTCGCTGGCGGTGCCCATGAAGAACAGCAGTACCGCCGCCCCGCCAGCGGAGGCAAAGCTCCATTCCTCCGCCTCGCCCAGCATCTTGCCCATGAACCACGGCGCCAGATCGCCCGCCGCCAGCATCTCGCGCGCTCTCGAGCGCGTGGAGGCGGGCGGAGCGGGTGGCGTATCGGTCATGGCGGCGTGATCCCGGTTGCTGTCGTGTGTAACGAAAAGGGCCGCTCGCGGTGCGCGAGCGGCCCTATCGAGTTGACGGAGCGGAAGAGGATCAGCCTTGATCGGCGTCGGTCTCCGCAGCCGCTTCGGGCTGGACCTCGGCGGTCGCGCCGGGCTCGGCGTTGGGATCATAGTCCTCGGTGAAGCCGGCCTCGTCCTTCTCGAACATCGCCGCCATCACGTCGACGCCCTGTGCCTGCATTTCGGCCTCTTCCGGCGAACGGGCGACGTTGACCTTGACCGTCACCGACACTTCCGGGTGCAGCGCGACCTTGACCTCGTACACGCCGATCGACTTGATCGGCTTGTCGAGCACGATCGCCGACTTCAGCACCTTGTGGCCGTCGGCGACCAGCGCCTCGACCAGATCGCGCACCGCGACCGAGCCATAGAGCTGGCCGGTGTTCGACGCCTGGCGGATCAGCGTGACGCTCGCGCCTTCAAAGGTCTTGGCTTCCTTCTCGGCCTCGCCGCGGCGATTGGCGTTGTCGGATTCGATCTTGGCGCGGTTCGCCTCGAAGACCTTCTTGTTGGCTTCGTTGGCGCGCAGCGCCTTCTTGTTGGGCAGCAGGTAGTTGCGGGCGAAGCCGTCCTTCACCTTCACCACGTCGCCGATGGCGCCGAGCTTCTCGACGCGCTCAAGCAGGATAACGTCCATTGCGTCTGCTCCTTACTTAACGATGTAGGGCAGCAGGCCCAGATGACGTGCACGCTTGATCGCCTGGGCGAGTTCGCGCTGCTTCTTGGCGCTCACCGAGGTGATGCGCGACGGGACGATCTTGCCACGCTCGGACACGAAGCCCTGGAGCAGACGGACGTCCTTGTAATCGATCCGGGGAGCATCCTTCGCGGAGAAGGGGCAGCTCTTGCGGCGACGGAAAAATGCGCGGGCCATCAGTTAGCCTCCCCACCGAAGTTGCTGTCTTCGCGGTCACGACGCGGGCGATCGCCGCCCGGACGGCCTTCACGGTCGCCACGGCGCTCACGGTCGCGCTCCTGCTTGCGCATCATCACGGTCGGGCCGGCTTCCAGCTCGTCGACGCGCACCGTCATGTAGCGGATGACGTCTTCGTTGATCTGGGTCTGGCGCTCCAGCTCGGCAATGGTGTTGCCGGGGGCGTCGATCTCGAGCATCACATAATGCGCCTTGCGGTTCTTGGCGATGCGATACGCCAGGCTGCGCAGGCCCCAGGTTTCGGTCTTGACGACCTTGCCCTTGTGATCCTCGACGATCTTGGTGGCGGCTTCCGCCAGTGCGTCCACTTGCGCCTGTGCCAGATCCTGGCGCGCAAGGAACACATGCTCGTAAAGAGCCATGTGGTCTTGTCCTAATCTTGGCCGATCGCTGACGCCGCCCCGTGCGGTCGCCCCTCCGGCTATCGTTCCGTATCAAACAGCATGAGGGCGGAGAGACTGGCCCTCCGCCCTTGCTGTGGGCCCTAAATCAACTTCAGGGCGATTTTGCAAGTTTTTAGTTGAACGCGCCGGCAACGACCGCGCCGATCAGGCCACCGGCGATCGCGACGAGCACCGCGTCATTGCCCGAGCGCACCCAGTGATAGCCGCGCGGCGGGGCGTAGAGGTGGCGACCGCGATACTGCTGCCAGTTGTTGATCTGGCTGTAGTTGCGGGCATAGCGCGAATCGAACCGCTGGCCCTTGCTCCAGTTGCGGTACTGCACCGCCGGGGCATGGCGCTGGTTGCGCTGGACGACGACGCGCTTGTTCGCCTGCTTCTTCACCATCACCTTGGGCGGATGACGCTGATCGAACGGGGCGGCCATGGCCGGAACCGACACCAGCGAAGCGGCGACCGCCGCCAGGATCATCTTTTTCATAACGTGTCTCCTCAATCACCACCCCTCGGCGGCTGAGGACAATCTGGGGGCGGACTGTCGCGGACCTGTGTCGATCCGCGTGCGAAATGGTCGCACTTTGTCGCCGCGCCGGCGGGAACGTTCATCTTCGCCTCGGCCATCGTCGCCTCGGCTTGCCTCTCGCCAGCCTCGCCCCTACCGGAATGGGATGTTCTGCGGCGACCAGGAGGGGACCATGCGCGCTTTTATCTTTCCCGGACAGGGAAGCCAGTCGGTCGGTATGGGCGCCGCGCTCGCGGCGGCCAGCCCCCATGCGCGCGAGGTGTTCCAGGAGGTCGACGACGCGCTCGGCCAGGCGCTGTCGCGGCTGATGGCGGACGGGCCGGAGGATCAGCTGATGCTGACCGAAAACGCCCAGCCGGCGATCATGGCCAACGCGATCGCGGTGCTGCGCGTGCTGGAGCGCGACGGCGGGATCAGCCTGGCCGACAAGGCGGATTATGTCGCGGGCCACTCGCTGGGTGAATATACCGCGCTGTGCGCCGCCGGGGCGCTCGACCTGGGGACGACGGCGCGGCTGCTCAAGCTGCGCGGGCGGGCGATGCAGGCGGCGGTGCCGGTGGGCGAGGGCGCGATGGCCGCGGTGCTCGGCGCCGATCGCGACAAGGCGCAGGCGATCGCTGACGCGGCGGCGCAGGGCGACGTGTGCACCGTCGCCAACGACAATGATCCGTCGCAGGTGGTGATCTCCGGCGCGCGCGCCGCGGTCGAGCGGGCGGTGCCGCTGGCCAAGGAAATGGGGGCGAAGCGCGCGCTGTTGCTGCCGGTGTCGGCGCCGTTCCACTGCCCGCTGATGCAGCCCGCCGCCGAGGCGATGGAGGCGGCGCTCGCCGAAGTCGCGATGCGCGCGCCGCTGGTGCCGGTCTACGCCAATGTCACCGCCGCGCCGGTCGCCGACCCGGTGGTGATCAAGGCGCTGCTGGTCGAGCAGGTGACGGGCATGGTGCGCTGGCGCGAATCGGTGATGGCGATGTGGGACGCGGGGGTCCACGATTTCGTCGAGCTGGGCGGCAAGGTGCTGGCCGGCATGGTCAAGCGCACCGCCCCCGACGCGACCACCACCAGCGTGGTGACGATGGACGACATCGAGGCGCTGGCGAAGGGGCTTTAGAATTTCGCGCAGAGGCGCGAAGGGCGCAGAGAGGGCGCGATGGAGGATATCGATCGTATCACAAGCGACGTGATCGAGTTGGCTATCCGGATCCATCGCGATCTTGGTCCGGGTTTGCTGGAGAGCGTCTATGAGATGGTTCTGGCGGGAAAGCTTGCCGGGCGGGGCTACCCGGTCAGCCGCCAATATCCTGTCGATATCGAGTTCGACGGCATGCGTTTTGATGCGGCGTTTCGTATCGATCTGCTTGTCGACCGGCGCCTGATCGTGGAAATCAAATCGGTCGAGCGGTTGAACGGGGCGCACGCAAAGCAATTGCTGACCTATCTGCGCCTGACAAAGCAGCCCGTAGGGCTGCTGATCAACTTTGGCGGGGAAACGCTCAAGGAGGGTGTGCGTCGGCTGGTCAACAACTACTCACACTCCGCGTCCTCTGCGCCTCTGCGCGAAATAATCAAGGAATGAGATGATGTTCGACCTGACAGGCATGACCGCGCTGGTGACCGGCGCATCGGGGGGAATTGGTTCGGCGATCGCCGAGGCGCTGGCCGGGCAGGGGGCGCGGCTGGCGGTGTCCGGGTCCAACGCGGCCAAGCTCGAGGCGTTTCGCGCCGGATTGGGCGACCATCATGTCGCGGTGCCGTGCGACCTGTCCGACGGCGCGGCGGTCGACCAGCTCGTGCCGCAGGCGGTCGAGGCGCTAGGCGGCAAGCTCGATATCCTCGTCAACAACGCCGGCGTCACCCGCGACAATCTGGCGATGCGGATGAAGGACGAGGAGTGGGACACGGTGATTCGCGTCAATCTGGAGGCCGCGTTCCGCCTCGCCCGCGCCGCCGCGCGGCCGATGATGAAGGCGCGGTTCGGCCGGATCGTCTCGATCACCTCGGTCGTCGGCGCGACCGGCAACCCCGGCCAGGCCAACTACGCCGCGTCGAAGGCGGGGCTGGTCGGCATGTCCAAGGCGCTGGCGCAGGAACTGGCCAGCCGGGGAATCACCGTCAATTGCGTCGCGCCCGGATTTATCCGGTCGGCGATGACCGACGTGCTGCCCGACGCCCAGAAGCAGGCACTGCTCACGCGAATCCCGGCCGGCGACCTGGGTTCGGGCGCTGATATCGGCGCCGCGGTGGTCTATCTTGCCAGCCGCGAGGCGGGCTATGTCACCGGCCAGACGTTGCACGTGAACGGCGGCATGGCGATGCTGTGACCCGTCCGCCCCTTGCAAGGGCTCCGGGCGCACTCTAGTTGCGTTTGGCAATTCGAAAACCCGTAAGAAGGAACAGGGCATGAGCGAGACCGCTGACCGCGTGAAGAAGATCGTCGTCGAGCACCTCGGCGTCGAAGCCGAGAAAGTGACCGAGGACGCGAGCTTCATCGACGATCTGGGCGCAGACAGCCTCGACATCGTTGAGCTGGTGATGGCGTTCGAGGAGGAATTCGGGGTCGAGATCCCGGACGACGCCGCGGAGAAGATCACGACCGTCAAGGACGCGATTTCCTACATCGACGAGCACAAGGGCTGAGGCCCGCCTCGCCCGTCCGCCACGGACGGGATCGATAGATTGCAGCGGCTCCCCGTCCCGGGCATCTCATGGGGCTGGGGGCCGTTGGCGTTTGTGAAGACAGAAATACGGAGAACAGGATGCGCCGCGTAGTCGTGACCGGCCTCGGGCTCGTCACCCCGCTGGGGGCCGATGTCGAAACCGCCTGGAAGAACATCATCGCCGCCAAATCGGGCGCCGCGACGATCACCCGCTTCGATGCGAGCGATTACGTCTGCGACTATGCATGCGAGGTGAAGCCGGCCGGCCATGAATATGGCTTCGACCCGAATCTGCGCGTCGATCACAAGGTCCAGCGCCAGGTCGATCCGTTCATCATCTATGGCATCGACGCCGCCGGGCAGGCGATCGAGGATGCCGGCCTGACCGACATGAGCGAGGAGGAGCGGTATCGCGCCGGCTGCTCGATCGGGTCGGGCATCGGCGGCCTGCCGGGCATCGAGAGCGAATCGCTGGTGCTGGAGCACAAGGGGCCGCGGCGCGTCTCCCCGCACTTCGTCCACGGCCGCCTGATCAACCTGATCTCCGGCCAGGTCAGCATCAAATACGGGCTGATGGGGCCGAATCACGCGGTCGTCACCGCCTGCTCGACCGGCGCGCATTCGATCGGCGACGCCGCGCGGATGATCGCGATGGACGATGCCGACGTCATGCTGGCGGGTGGTGCAGAGGGCGCGATCTGCCCGATCGGCATCGCCGGCTTCGCGCAGGCACGCGCACTGTCGACCGGGTTCAAGGCCGAGCCGACGCGCGGCAGCCGCCCCTATGATGTCGATCGCGATGGCTTCGTCATGGGCGAGGGCGCCGGCGTGGTCGTGCTCGAGGAATATGAGCGGGCCAAGGCGCGCGGCGCCAAGATCTATGCCGAGGTGATCGGCTATGGCCTGTCGGGCGACGCCTATCACGTCACCGCGCCGCACCCGGAGGGATCGGGCGCGTTCCGGTCGATGCAGATGGCCGTCCGCAAGTCGGGCCTGTCGCTCGACGACATCGACTATATCAACGCGCACGGCACCTCGACCCCGTTGGGCGACGAGTTGGAACTCGGTGCGGTCCGGCGGCTGTTCGGCGACGCGATCGGAGGGCTGTCGATGAGTTCGACCAAGTCGGCGATCGGCCATCTGCTGGGCGGCGCGGGGGCGGTGGAGAGCATCTTCTGCATCCTGGCGCTGCGCGATCAGGTGGTGCCGCCGACGCTCAACCTCGACAACCCTAGCGAGGGCTGTGCCGGCGTCGATCTGGTGCCGCACGTCGCGAAGAATCGGCCGGTGCGGGCGGTGCTCAACAACAGCTTCGGCTTTGGCGGCACCAACGCCTCGCTGGTGATGAAGGCGGTCTGATCGCGTGCGCAGGCTCGGCTGCGTTGGGTTGCTGGCGGGCCTGCTGGCGATATTGGCACTGTTCCTGGTCGCCCAGAGCTGGGGCGGGGCGGGGCCGGCGCCGCGCGACCTGAGCGTGCTGATCCCTGAAGGGGCGAGCCTGTCACGCGCGGCGACCGAGTTGGAGAAGGCGGGCGCGATTCCGTCGGCGCGGCGCTTCCTGATGCTTTCGAAGCTGTTCGGCGGGTCGACGCCGATCCGCGCCGGCGAGTATAGCATCCCCGCGCACCTCAGCCAGGCCGATATCCTCAAGCTGTTGCAAGGCGGCAAGACGCTGCAACGCTTTGTGATGGTGCCCGAAGGCTGGCCGGCGGTGCTGGTGCAGGAGGCGCTGATGAAGGCGCCGCAACTGACCGGCCCGGTCGGCATCCCGGCCGAGGGATCGGTGCTGCCCGACAGCTATGGCTATGATCGCGGCGGTAGCCGGCAGCAGGTGCTGGAACGGATGCAGAAGGCGATGGACGCCTATCTGGCGCAGGCCTGGGCAAAGCGGAAGCCGGGCATCGCGGTCAAGACCCCGCAGGAGGCGCTGATCCTGGCCTCGATCGTCGAGAAGGAAACGGGCAAGCCCGCCGAACGCCGGCTGGTGGCGGCGGTCTATTCGAACCGGCTGAAACGCGGGATGCCGCTTCAGGCCGATCCGACGACGATCTATCCGATCACCAAGGGCAGGCCGCTGGGCCGGCGCATCCTGCGGTCGGAGTTGGATGCGAAGAACGGCTATAACACCTATGCGATGAACGGGCTGCCGGTCGGTCCGATCGCCAATCCCGGCCGGGCGAGTATCGACGCGGTGCTCGATCCGGCGCAGTCCAACGCGCTGTATTTCGTCGCGGACGGCACCGGGGGACATGTGTTCGCCGACACGCTGGACCAGCACAACGCCAACGTCGTTAAGTGGCGCGCCTACCGGGCGGCGAAGGGAATCTGAACCCCCCGGATCATCATTTCGCAGCGAGGGGGATGTCGACCTTCACCGCATGGGTGGGAATCGGAACGATCAGGGTAGCCGCGCCCGCGAGCAAACCAAGCCCACCCCACAGAAAACGCCGCGCGCGTAAATCGGCGGCTGATCGTGCCAGGCAAAAGATGCCCGTGAAGAGCAGCGCCCAAAGCGAAAAGGGAATCATCGCGCCAGCGCGCTCGCTTCGCGGGCCAGCGCCTCGACCGTGGCCATGTCCGCACCCTTGGGCGTCACCCAGCTTCCGCCGACACACCGTACCGGGGCGAACGCCAACCACTCAGCCGCGCTGGCGGGGGTGATGCCCCCGGTCGGGCAGAATTGCGCCTCATGGAACGGTGCCGCGAGCGCCGTCAATGCCTTCAACCCGCCCGAAGTCTCCGCCGGGAAGAATTTGAAGTGGCGCAGGCCGAGGTCGTAGCCGCGCATGATGTCGCCGGCGGTGGCGACGCCGGGCAGGAAGGGGACGCCGCTGTCGACGATCGGGCGGCCCAATGTCTCGGTCAGGCCGGGCGAGACGATGA
>Ga0182736_1002820_pt1 | contig 12493 bp, 11 predicted proteins | sample eDN5th30CKraftBY_FD_128882 | JGI IMG/M metagenome (GOLD analysis project Ga0182736, IMG submission 128882) | Enriched backyard soil microbial communities from Emeryville, California, USA - eDNA 5th pass 30_C Kraft BY (version 2) (version 2) | ecosystem: Environmental > Terrestrial > Soil >...
CTGGCCGAGCACGGCGTGCAGGGCCGCGCGGTGCTCATCGATCTGGAAGCGCATGTCGGCCGCACGCGCACCGCGGTGGGCTACGACACGCTGATGCGGATCCTCGATGCCGATGGCGTGACCGTCGCGCCTGGCGACATGGTGTGCCTGCATACCGGCTTTGGCGACACGCTGATGGCAATGAACCGGCAACCCGACGTCGCGCGGCTTCACGCCACCGGCAGCGGCCTCGATGGCCACGACGCGCGGCTGCTGCAATGGATCGTCGACGCGCGGCTGGCCTGCCTGATCGCCGACAACCCTGCGGTCGAGCTGGTGCAGCCGGTCAGCCTGAGCGGCGCCGCCACACCGCTGCGCCGTCCACGCCTGCCCTTGCATGAGCACTGCCTGTTCAAGAACGGCATTCACCTCGGAGAACTCTGGTGGCTGACCCCGCTGGCGCGGTGGCTGCGCGCGAACGGACGCCACCGGTTCCTCTTGACCGCGCCGCCGTTACGGCTACCGGGCGCCGCAGGATCTCCCGCCACGCCTATCGCCACGGTCTGAATTCCAACCCTTCATCAATCCAACGGGCATAGCGGCCGACACAGGCCGCGCCCTCTTCCAACCAGGAGACACTTCGTGAAACCGATTCGAGTCCTACCCTTGATGCTGGCCCTGGCCGCCGGCGCGGCACACGCCGCTTATCCCGACCATCCCGTCCGCGTGGTCGTCGGGTTTTCGCCTGGCGGCCCGACCGACGTCGTCGCGCGCGCCTTCGCGTCCTATGCATCCCAGGCATTGGGGCAGACCTTCGTCGTGGAAAACCGCCCCGGCGCCAACACCATTCTTGCCGCCGAGGCCGTCGCCAAGGCCGCGCCCGACGGCTACACGCTGTTGATCGGCGCCACGAACCACACCATGATCCCGGCGCTGTATGCGGACCGGGTCAAGTTCGACGCCCTGAAGTCCTTCACGCCGATCTGCGCCGTGGCGGTGAGCCCCACGGTGCTGGTCACCGGCCCCGCCCTCAACGTGAAGTCGCTGGACGCCTTTCTGGCGCGCGCCCGGGCCGAACCGGGGCGCCTGACCTTTGCCACGCCCGGCACCGGCAGCTCCGGTCATTTCGCGACCGAGCAGTTTCTGCGGCAGGCCGGCATCAAGATGAATCACATCCCTTACAAGGGAGCTGCGCAGGCCGTCTCGGACCTGATGGGCGGTCAGGTCGATAGTTCGCTGGCAACGCTGGGTTCGGTGCTGCCGCAGGTGCAGGCCGGCAAGCTGACCGCGCTGGCAGTCGCCGCGCCCAAGCGCCTCGCTCAACTGCCGCAGGTGCCGACCTTCGACGAGGCCGGCGTCCCCGGGTACACGGCCGACGCCTGGTATGGGGTGCTGGCGCCCGCGGGACTGCCGCAGGAGGTGCGGGACCGGCTGCAAGAAGTGGCTCAAGGCTTTTCCCAGGCGGACGCCACCGCCAAGAGCCTGGACGCCCTGGGCATGCAGCCGCGCCAGGTGTGCGGCGACGCGTTCGGCGCCCAGCTGTCGCAAGAAATCGATACGTACCGCAAATTGGCCCAGGACCTCGGCCTGAAAGCGGAATAATTCTTGCACCCCCAAAGAGGAAGACAAATGACACAACGACTTCACACGCCTTTCCGCCTGCGCCGTGCGGCCCTGGCGCTTGCCGCCGCCCTGCCGCTGCTTGCCAGCGGTCTGGCCCAGGCCGCGGATGCCGCGGACGCCTGGCCCAGCCGACCGGTGCGCGTCGTGGTGCCTTACGGCCCCGGCGGCGCGGTCGACGTGGCGACGCGCAAGATGGCGCAGATGCTCTCGGCGCAGACGGGCCAGAGCTTCATCGTGGAGAACAAGCCCGGCGCCACCGGCACCATCGGCGTGAGCCAGGTGGCGCGCGCGGCCCCCGACGGCTACACCCTGGTGGCCAACGACACCACCTATTCGCTGCTGCCGCACATCTTTAAGCAACTGCCCTTCGATCCGGCCAAGGACCTGCAGCCGGTCTCGGCGTTTGTGTTTGCGCCGATGGCGCTGGCGGTGTCCAGCGACAGCCCCTACCGCAAGCTCGATGACCTGATCGCGCAGGCCCGCGCCAAACCCGACATCATCACCTACGGCTCCGGTGGCCCGGGCACGACGCCGCACTTCGCGGCCGAAGGGCTGGCGCTGGCGACCCACGTCAAATTCATGCACGTACCGTTCAAGGGCGCGGCGGAGGCCACGCAGGCCGTGCTGGGCAAGGTGATCGACTTCCAGTTCGCCTCCACGACAGGCGTGATGGGCGCCGTGCAAGGCGGCCAGTTGCGCCTGCTGGCGGTCAGCGGCGACAAGCGGCTGTCCGTGCTGCCCGACGTGCCCACCTTTACCGAAGCTGGCGTGAAGGATTTTGGCGTGGTCAACTGGACCGGTTTGTGGGCGCCCAAGGGCACCCCGGCGGCGGTCACGCAGCGGCTGCAAAGCGAGATCGCCAAGGCCATGGCGTCCGAGGAAATGCAGACCTTCGCCACCAAGATGGGCGCTGAGCCGCGCGCGGCCGGCACCGCCGAGTTCAGCCGCATCCTGGCCGACAGCGGCGCGATGTGGGGCAACGTGGCGCGCAACATCGGCTACGACGCCAAGTAAGGGTCAGGGAGACGACATGATTTTTCTGCAAACGCCACTGGTGGAATCGTTCGAGGTCTGGTCGCCCATGCCCGAGCGCTTTCGCCGCGCCGAACGCAGCGATTGGGCCGACGCCAACCGCGGCGGCGCCGTGGCCGACTCATTTCTGGAAGGTCCGGTGTTCGACCGCGACGGCAACCTCTACGTGACCGACATCCCGTGGGGCCGCGTCTTTCGCATCACCCCGGACCGGGAATGGTCCTTGGTGGCGGAGTACGACGGCGAGCCCAACGGCATGAAGTTCCTGGACGACGGACGGCTCCTCATCACCGACTACAAGAACGGTCTGATGGAGCTGGACGTCGCCAGCGGCACGGTCACGCCCTATATGGCGCGCCGCAACAGCGAGCGCTTCAAGGGCGTGAACGATCTGATCTTCGACGCCCAAGGCAATCTTTATTTCACGGACCAGGGCCAGAGCGGCCTGCATGATCCTTCCGGACGCCTGTACCGCCTGCGTCCGGATGGCCAGCTCGATTGCCTCCTGGACAACGTGCCCAGTCCCAACGGCGTGGCCCTGTCGCCCGATGGCAAGGTGCTCTATCTGGCCGTCACGCGCGGCAACTGCGTGTGGCGCGTGCCGCTGATGGCCGATGGCAGCGTCAGCAAGGTCAGCCAGTTCTTCACCTCGTACGGCCCGAGCGGGCCGGACGGCCTGGCCGTGGACCGCGAAGGCAATCTGCTCGTTTGCAATCCGGGCCTGGGCTATGTCTGGCTGCTCAATCACCGGGCCGAGCCGGTGACCGTGTGGCGCAGTCCCCTGGGCATGTCCACCACCAACCTCGCCTTTGGTGGCGAAGATGGGCGCAGTCTGTTCTGCACGGAATCGGTAACCGGGACAATCCTCTCTGCCCGCGCGCCCCATCCGGGCACGGCGCTGTTCCGGCAGGTCCGCCGCTGACGTAAGCTCCCCCGCCGCGCGCCCGCCTGCCCCGGGCGGGCGCGCCACCTCCGCCGCCTTTCCCGTAACCCTGAGTATTGCCAAGGTAACAGGGCGTTAAGGACCTTTTGCCCCTGCCCGCCGCGTCCCTTCCGTCGCGAATACCCGCAATTCCTGGGCATACGCACGCCGGCGCCCGCCCTGGCCGCGGGCGCTGGCGGCATGCGCCGCCCTCTATGCCGCGCAAGAGTTGCCTTGACACCCTTCTCGCCACCCTTCTATGGTCGAGCCCGCCGGTCGATTTGGCACTATTAATTCCCCATGCAGCCCGTCTTGCGGCGCGCCCACCCGCGCCGCGACCTGATGGCGCGCCGGCGGCGACCGGCGATGGCTGCATATCGCGATAGAGAGAGAGAAGAAGGACATGGCGTCTACACGCAAGTCGGAAGGAAAGGGTTTGCGGACGGGCAACGCGGCAGCGGCCGCCCTCCTGGTGGCGGCGATCACCGCCGCGTTCGCGGCGATGAGCCCGACGCCGGGCAATGCAGCGCAAGAGAAGCCGGCAGCGCCGGCTGCCGCAGCATCGGCTGCCGCGGAACCGGCTAACCCAGCCTCGGCCACGTCTGCGCCCACGCCGTCCCCCGCCGCCAGCGCGCAGGCCGCCCTGCCCGACGCCGCATCGGTCCTCTACGCGATCCACCAGGTCGACAGCAAAGGCGCCGACTCCGCCGACGTGGCCAACGGCAGCGTGGCCACCTATTGGTTCGGCCACGCCTTCGAACTGGATGGCACGCCGTACTACACGGGCTTCGTGTGGGAGACCGGCGAGCGCTATGGCAAGCCGGGAGAGGATGATGTCGGCCCGATGACGACGGTGAATCTTGCCGAGGCGACCTTCATCCGCGATCCCGCATCGCCGTCGAGCCCCTGGAAGTTCCGTGGCATGGAACCGACCATCGGCGAGTTCGGCGCGTACGAGCGGCCGCCGGAAGTCGACACGCGGCGCAAGCCGCGGGAATACCGCACGGCAGCCGGCAAGCTGCTGTTGGCAGTACCCACCGAGACGTTCGACAACGGCATCACGATCAGCGGCTACACGCTGCTCGTCTTCACGCCGCCGGAAAAGCGGCAGGACGAAGCCAAGGACAAGGTGTGGGCGTATGCGGGCGAGGTGATTGCAGGCGAGGACAACGGTCCGGCCTGTGCGGACGGCGACGTCATGCCGTGTACGCGCAGCGAGGGCGAACTGGTCTTTAGCGCCACCGGCACCGTCGACCTGCCGCGCGTGACCGTACAGTTCTCCGGCAACACCATCTCCGGCCCGGGCAAGACCCGCAAGCTGGGTCCGGCCGACGCCGTCATCTACGCCTACGACGCAACGCGCAAGGCGTACGTGGCGCAGCAATGACCCCGCGGGCCCTGCCGCTCAAGCCGTGACCGGCGCGGGCTCGCCGGCCAGTTCCAGCCGGTTGCCACCCATTTTTTTGGCCCGGTAGAGCGCCTGATCCGCAATGGCCAGCGCGTCCATGATGGTGGGCGTGTCGCCCTCGAAGCGGGCCAACCCGATGCTCACCGTGGCGGCAATGCCAATGCCGTCCATCCGGTTCGAGACGGTGACCGCGAAACGCTCGGCCATGGCCTTGCCCAACGTGTGAGCGCCCTTCGCGTCATCCCCCCAGAGCAGCGCGGCAAATTCCTCGCCGCCGATGCGCGCAAGAATGGTGTCGTCACCGAGGACCTCGCGTGCGGTTTCGGCAAATGATTTCAGCACCTGATCGCCCGCCTGATGTCCGTAGCGGTCATTGACGGACTTGAAGTGATCCAGGTCGAACGCCAGCACCGCGACCGTGCCGCGCCCTTCCTTGCCGTTCAGGATGCGCGCGCCTTGCTCGACGAACCAGCGCCGGTTTCCCAGGCGCGTCAGGTAATCGGTCTGCGATTCCATCAGCAACTGGCTGTGGGTTTCGTCGCGGATGAGCTTGAGCAGCATCATCGGCAGCACCACGGAATACAACACGCCTTCATAGATGGTGAGCTTGCCGGCCAGCGCCAGCACCTGGCCGCCGGATTCGGTCGCGAACCACGGCAGGACAAGCGCACGTGCCGCATACACGGCGGTATGCACCCCGGCAACCGCAACCACGATGTACCGCGAGCGCCGTGGCTTGAGCGCCTGGCAGCGCAACAGCTCCCAGGCCGTCAGTCCGCTGACGAGCGCAATTGGCACCGAGCTTACGTGCGTCCACATCACGTCCAGCCAGCGCACGCCGCCGATCACCCAGGTCAGCCCCATGCCCACCAGCACACAGACGGCGGTGCGCACATAACGCCGTCCGCTCAGCGCGGCAACGCCATTGAGCACAAGCAGGTAGCCACCCAGGATGACCAGATTGCTGATCGCCGCGCCGCTGACACCAGGCAAGTCGCGGCGATACAGCGCTGCCGCGCAGCCGACAGCCAGCGTGGCGAATCCTGATGCCAGGATTCGCAGTTCCTTGCTGCGTTTGGGATTGGCCCGCTGCTCCCAGAACATCAGGCCGGCGCTGACAAGCAGTGTTCCGACTGCCAACAGGTAAAGAGTGAGAAGATCGACGTACATCTCGAAAGTCAGGAGATTTCGCCGAAATATCGCGGCGGCTGCGGGATTTTACGGGGCTTTCCCACGCGTGCAACACCCTTACCGGGGCGCGTCATCCGACCCCGGATTTTTGTCCTGTCGACAGGTCATTCTTGCTGATACGGCCCCCAAAACCGGGGCTTCCAATCCGCGAAACTGGCCTGGCGTTTCACCGCGCGCGCAGCCCGCTTTGCAAACCGTGGCCTCATCCCCGCCGCGCGGCTTCGATGGTCGCGATGTCGATCTTCTTCATCGTCATCATCGCCTCGAATGCACGCTTGGCAGCCGCTTGGTCCAGGTCCGTGACTGCAGCCAGCAGCGCCCGTGGCGTGATCTGCCAGGACACGCCCCATTTGTCCTTGCACCAGCCGCAATCGCTCTCCTGGCCGCCATTCGAGACGATCGCGTCCCACAGGCGATCGGTTTCGGCCTGATCGTCGGTCGCGACCTGAAAGGAAAACGACTCGTTGTGCTGAAATGCGTCGCCGCCATTGAGCCCCACGCAGGGAATGCCCATGACGGTGAAGTTGACCATCAGGATGTCGCCCTGCTGACCCGAGGGGTAGTCGCCGGGCGCGCGATGGACGGCGCCCACCTCGCTGTCCGGAAACGTCCGGGCGTAGAAATTCGCCGCGTCCAGCGCGTCGCAGTCGTACCACAGGCAAATCGTGTTTTTGCTGGCCATCTTGCTCCTCCTTGGCAGGAAAGTGATGCGCTCAACCCTTGCTGCAATGCGCGACGTTCAAGCATAGTGCACGCGGCGCCGGCCGAAAACCGGGCACGGATCGCGCCTGAGCCGGCTGCCCCCCATGCCGGCGCACGTTCACACCGCAATGCGGCCGTCGATGCACGTCACGGATTGCCCGCCCACGCGAATGGCGCCGTCCACACCGAACGCGATGTTCAGCCTGCCCGACCGCCCCACCGCCGCGCCCTGCGTGCTGAGGTATTCCGTCCCAAACTGCGGCACTTGCCCCGCATCGCGAATGAACGCCGCCACCGATCCGTTGCCGCTGCCGCACACCGGGTCTTCGTTTGCGCCCAGGCTGGGCGCAAAGGCGCGCACTTCGATGGCGCTTTCCGCGCCTTCGCCGTACGCCCCATACACCACGATGCCAGCGGCCTGATTGCGGCGGTCGAACTCGGCCATGCGGGCAAAGTCCGGGCGCAGCGTCAGCACGGCCTGCGCGCTGGGCAACTGCGCGATCGTCCACACCGGGCCCACATTGACGAGCTTGGGCGCGGGATCGTGCAGTACCGCCGAACCCAATATCCCTTCCATCTCATCGACAAGGTCCGCGCTCAGCTCGGTCAACTGGGCCTCTGGAAGCGTGAAGGCAATACGCGGACTGCCGCCGGTGATCTCGGTAACCGACAGGTCGATCAGGCCCGCGGCGCATTCCTGCACCAGCCTGCCGCCGCGCGCCTGGACGATGCCGGCTTCCAGCAGCGCGTGCGCCGTTCCCAGCGTGGGATGCCCCGCAAAGGGCAGCTCGGCCTGCGGCGTGAAGATCCGGACTAGATAGTCGGCCCCGGACTGCGTTGGCGGCAGCACAAAGGTGGTTTCCGACAGATTCGTCCAGTTGGCGATGCGCCGCATCTGTTCGTCGGTCATGCCTTGCGCCTGCAGCACAACCGCGACCGGATTACCGCGATAGGGTTCGCTGGTAAATACATCCACCTGCTTGAATGGCACGCTCATGACCTGCTCCTTAATTGAAGCGCCGCCCGCGCGCGGGCCGGGCGGCCGCTCTCATTCAATACCCGGATGCCTGTCCGCCAGCCGTTGTCGGCGCACACGCAGCGCATCCAGCTTTTCTTCCAGCGCCGCGATCTCGGCATCCACGTCCTGCACACTTTGTTCGATGTGCTCGTACGCCTGCTGCAACAGCACCTTGGCTTCCTTGCGGCTGGAAGCGGTTGGCGTCTCGCCGCGAAGCGGCCGGTTGGCGGTCTCGGGCAGGAAGAACGAGGTGATCAGCCCGATCAGCGACGCCGCCATCAGGTAATACGCCGGCATCATCAGGTTGTCGGTCTCTTCGACCAGCCACGCGGCCGCGGTGGGCGTAAGCCCGGCGAAGATGATGGCCACATTGAACGCACTGGCCAACGCGCTATAGCGGATGCGCGTGGGAAACAGCGCTGGCAGCGTGGAGGCCATGATGCCGATCAGGCAGTTCAGGAAAATGGCGATCAGCAGCAGTCCCACGAAGATCAGCGCGGTGTTGTCGCTGCCGATCAGGAAGAACGACGGGATCGCGGTGACCAGGAGCCCCAGGCTGCCGACCAGCAGAAACGGCTTGCGCCCGATCTTGTCGCTGACGAAACCCACCACCGGCTGCACGAACAGCATGCCCACCATCACCACGACGATGATCAGCACCCCGTGGCCTTCGGTGTAGCCCAGGCTGCCCGACAGGTACGTCGGCATATAGGTCAGCAGCATGTAATAGGTGATGTTGGTCACCAGCACCATGCCGATGCTGACCAGCAAGGCGCGGCGATATTTGGCGAAGATCTCGCGGAACGACACCGAAGGTTTTTCCTGCACGGCGTCGCGGTCTTCCTTTTCCATCCGTTCCAGTTGCTGCGTGAAGGCCGGGGTTTCTTCGGCCGCATGCCGCAGATACAAGCCCAACAGGCCCAGCGGCCCCGCCACGAAGAACGGAATGCGCCAGCCCCAGTCCAGGAACGTCTGCTCGCCCAGCATGGTCTGCAGCAGCACGACCATGCCCGCGCCCACGACAAAGCCCGCTATGGAGCCGAAGTCCAGCCAGCTGCCCAGGAAACCGCGCTGCCTGTCCGGCGCGTACTCCGCAACGAAAACGGCCGCGCCGGTATATTCGCCCCCGACGGAAAAGCCCTGCGCCAGCTTGCACAGCAGCAGCAGGATCGGCGCCCACAGGCCGATCGTGGCATATGCGGGAATGAGGCCAATGCAGAACGTGCTGATGGCCATGATGATGATGGTGAGCGACAGCACCTTCTGACGCCCGAAGCGATCGCCCATGATGCCGAAGAACACGCCTCCCAACGGTCGCACCAGAAACGGCACGGAAAACGTGCCGAGCGCGGCAATGGTTTGCACGGCGGGCGAAGCGTCCGGGAAGAACACCTTGCCCAGCGCGAACGCCACGAAACCGTAGACGCCAAAGTCAAACCATTCCATTGCATTGCCAAGCGCTGCCGCCGTGACGGCTTTCTTGAGCTTGGTGTTGTCGATGACCGTGATGTCGCCGATCTCCAGCGGACGGATCTCTTGCGACGACGTGGGGGTTTCTGCCATGTTGCGACATCCATAAAACTAGACATGCCGATTATGGACCCGATTTCGGCGACGGTCATCGCCCGCTGCATTGCGCGAGGCGGGAACGCGCGCCCATAATGCCCCACCCACCAGATACTCGCCGGAGCCATCGATGCCAGAAACCCCCAAGCCACCGCTGATCTACCTCGAAGACCTGTCCGTCGGTGACGTCTTCGTCAGCAAGACCCATGCCTTGGACGCCGAGCAGATCACTGAATTTGCCTCGCAGTTCGACCCGCAACCCTTTCATCTGGATCCGGAGGCGGCGCAAGACACGCTGTTCCAGGGCCTGGCGGCCAGCGGCTGGCACACGGCGGCGCTGACCATGAAGCTGCTGGTTGAGAGTTTTCCCTTGGCGCGAGGGGTCATCGGCGCAGGCGCCGAACTGGCATGGCCGCAGCCTACGCGACCGGACGATGTCGTCAAGGTGACGAGCACCGTGCTCAGCATCACGCCGTCGCGCTCCAAGCCTGATCGCGCCATCGTGGTCGTGGAATCGATCACGTCGAACCAGCGCGAGGAGGCCTTGCAGAAGCTGACGAGCAAGGTCGTCGTCTTCCGCAAGCCTTGATAAGACGCAGCGCCGCCCGATCAAGCAGCCGCGGCGTCAGGCACTTTGGCGATGACCTTGATCTCGAACTGGAATCCGTACAGCCAGGTGACGCCCACCGCCGTAATGTTCGGATACGGCGCCTCGCCCCAGAATTCGGGCACGACTTCCCACATGGTTTCGAACTGCGACTGCGGATCGACCATGAAGACCGTCACGTCGACGACATCGTCAAACGACGCACCCGCCGCGTGCAGGATGGCGTTCAGATTCCGGAAGGCCATCCGCACCTGCTCGCGCAGGTCGGGTTCAGGTGAGCCGTCGTCATGGCTGCCGACCTGGCCGGACACGAACAGAAAGCCGTTGGAGCGAACCGCCGGTGAATAACGGTTGCGCTCGTAGAGCGCATGGCGATTGGGAGGGAAAACAACGTCGCGTTTGGTCATGGCGTTCTCCAGGTGGTGGGCTGTCCGACAGCCCGCGTTGACATGGGCAAACTGTAAAAGCGCCCGCCGCGCGGATAAACGGTCAACTGCATCCATCACTATTTGTAGAATCCAAACAATCCCAATTCTCTTCGAGCAGCCATGGACAGATTCGACGCAATGACCGCGTTTGCGCGCGTGGTGGAAACCGGCAGCTTCACCAAGGCCGCCGAAACCCTGCACATGAGCAAGACGAGCGTGACGCAGCTTGTTCAGCAGCTTGAGGCACGCCTGCGGGTGCGTCTGTTGAACCGCACCACGCGCAAGGTCAATGTCACGGCCGATGGCGCGGCGTACTACGAGCGCGTGATCAAGCTGCTGGCCGACATGGACGATGCCGAGACCAGCCTTTCCAGCGCCGCGGAAGCGCCGCGCGGCCGGCTGCGCGTGGACGTGCCCAGTCCGCTGGCGCGCATGGTGCTCGTGCCCGCCTTGCCGGACTTTCACGCGCGCTATCCCGACATCCAGCTCGACATGGGCGTCAGCGATCGCATCGTCGACCTGATTGGCGAAAACATCGATTGTGTCGTGCGGGGCGGCGAGCTGACCGACCAGTCCCTGATGGCCCGCCGCGTTGGCGACCTGCAACTGGGCGTCTACGCCGCGCCCTCGTACCTGAAGCTGGCCGGCAAGCCCGCGCACCCGCGCGAGCTTGAAGACACGCACCACCGCATCGTGGGTTTTCTGTGGCAACGCACCGGGCGCGCGCTGCCTTATGCCATGCGGCGCGGCAAGGAAGTCGTCAATGTGCATGGCCGCTACGTGCTGGCGGTGGACGACGGCAATGCCTACCTGGCGGCGGGACTTGCCGGCATGGGCGTGATGTGGCTGCCGGACTACATGTCCGCGCCGCACCTGGCCAAAGGCGAGCTGGTTCCGGTCTTCGAGGACTGGCGCCTGGACCCGATGCCGATGTACGTGGCGTTCCCGCCCAACCGCCACGTCAGCGCCAAGCTGCGCGCCTTCATCGACTGGATCGTCGAGCTGGTGGGCCCGTATTCGCCCGCGGGCCGCACCTAGCGCGAGGCGACTGCGGCGTGGCCGCGCCTAGTTCCTGGCAAGCTCCCCCGCCAGTTCCAGCGCCCGCGCCAGAAACGCCGACGCATCGTCCTTGCGATAGCTGACGATCACGGGCGACACGAAGGCATCGGCCTCGATGCGCACGTGGGCCACATCCTGGCGCTGCAGGCGCTGCACTGAGGCGGGCACCACGGTCACACCCAAGCCAGCCGCGACCAGCCCGATCGCGGTCTGCAGTTCGTTGGCCTCTTGCGCCACCTGCAGCGAGTAGCCGGCCGCGCGAAACAGGCCCAGCACATGATCGGCGTAGTTCGGGCGCGGACGCGCCGGATACAGCACGAAGGGCTCGCGCGCCAGGCGGCTGACGGCGACGCTGCCCTGGCCGGCCAGCGGATGATGCAAGGGCACCGCGGCCATCAGGGGCTCGGTCATCAGCACGCGCCGCTCGATCGCGGGGTCGTCCAGCAGGATGCGGCCAATGCCCAGATCGATGCGCCCTGCCTTCAGCGCCTCGAGCTGCGGCAACGTGTTCATTTCCATCAGGCCCACTTCGACCCGCTCATCCGCGCCGCGCAGCAGCCGGATCAATTCCGGCACGAAACCGTAAAGCGTCGACGGCACGAAGCCGATGCCGAACCAGCGCCGCTCCGTCTGGCCCAACCGGCGCGTGCCTTCCAGCACTTCGTCCAGCCGGGCGGTCAACAGGCGCGATTGCTCCAGCAGGAAGCGGCCCGCCTCCGTCAGGCGCAGCGCCCGCGTGGTGCGCTCGAACAGCTGCACGCCCAGCTCTTCCTCCAGCTGCTTGATCTGGCGGCTGAGTGGCGGCTGCGCAATGTGCAGCCGCGAGGCTGCCAGCGTGAAACTACCCGCCTCGGCCACCGCCTGGAAGTACCGCAAATGCCTGAGCTCCATGCCAATTAAGACCCTGAAGGTATGAATTGAAACCCATATAGTCTTGGACACGCTAAAAAAAGGCAAG
>Ga0182736_1002821_pt1 | contig 12490 bp, 11 predicted proteins | sample eDN5th30CKraftBY_FD_128882 | JGI IMG/M metagenome (GOLD analysis project Ga0182736, IMG submission 128882) | Enriched backyard soil microbial communities from Emeryville, California, USA - eDNA 5th pass 30_C Kraft BY (version 2) (version 2) | ecosystem: Environmental > Terrestrial > Soil >...
CGTGGCGGCGCGCGGCCACGCCCTCGCGTCGGACGGTCCTCGCCGCCGCACAGGTTCGGTTACCCCCTCCGCCGCACCGGTGGGGGCCGACGCGTCCGCCGGTGCCGGCTCCGGTGCCGCGCGCCCGCCGGCCGCTGTCGCCCGGAGCGGGTCCGGCGCAGTGGACCGGCCGGCCGCCGCGTTCGCCCGCCGCGGCTCCGGTGCCGCGGACCAGCCGGCGGCGGGTGTCGGCGGCGCGGCCCACGGCGCCGGCGGTGGTCGTGCGGGCGGTGCGCCTGCGGGTGACGGCCCCGCGGGCGACCGTCGGGCGGGCGCGGGGGGAACCGTGGCCATCGGGCACGAACCGGTCGCCGGGGCCCGTGCGCGAGCCGTGGCGGCACGCCGGGACGGGGTCGCGGGGCCGCGACGTGGCATCGTGGCCGCAGCCCGGCCGTCGGCGGCGCCCGGCGTGCGGTCACGGGCGTCAGCACCCCGCGGTGGCGCGACGGTGCTCGATGCGCCGCCGGCACGTCGGTCACCAGGGGTGTCCGCGGACACGCCCGCCCCCCTCGACGTCGCCGTCCCCGGAGATGTCGCTCGGCGTGCGCCCGTCCGCGAACCTGCAGCCGGGTCTGCCGCCGCGGTCGACGCGCCGCGGACCAGGCACGCGGCCCGTCGCGAGCTCGCAGGCGCGTCCCCGGCGCAGCGTCGCCGCAGCACCGGCAGGCGCGCTGCCGTGGCCGAGCCCGACGACGGTGGCCGGACCGCGCCACTCGTGCGGCGGGTCGCGATCGCGGCGGGCGTCGTCGCGACGGTGGCGGCGCTGGTGCAGCTCGTCCTGACCGGCCCGGCCACGACGGCCGACCTCGTCGCGACGCCGTACGGGCTCGCCTCCCTGGGCGCGACGGTGCTCCCCACCGCCGCGACCGGACTCTGGGTGCTCGTCGGGCTGCGCCCGGGCCGGGACCGGGCGGTCGAGCTGCAGCGCTTCGCCGTCGTCACGGCGGTCCTCGGGGTGGTGGCCACGGCCGCGCTCGCCGGACTGCCGACGCCCGCACCCGCCGCGACACCGGGCACGCCCCTGCTGCGGGCGGTCGCCCTCGGGGCCACCCCGCTCGCCGTGCTCGTCGCCCCGATGCGGCCGGGACCCAACCTCGTGCAGGTCAGCGGCACCGGCTATCCGGACGCCGGTACCGGTCCGGGTGTCGCGGCGCCCGCGGAACCGGTCGGCCACCAGCACGCCGATCTCTCCGGTCCCGCCGGGCTCACCGTCGACGCGGGTGGCGGGCCCGTGGCTTTCACGAGCCGTCCTGGCGCGCCGGGGGGCTGGGCCGTCGTCGACATCCCCGCCGGTACGCGTGAGCTGGCGCTGCGCTCGGGTCCGCTCGACGTGGTCGTCCCCGTGGACGTCGGCGACGCCGGGGTCGCCGCGCCCACGTCGGCGCTCGGCGGTCCCGACGGGCCCGAGTGCGCGAGCGCCCTGCTCGGCGGGTTCGTCGCCCGCCGGACCGGGGCCACCGACGTCCCGATGCCCGCGTGTCCCTCCGACGCGCTCGCTCCCGGCGACGCGACCTCCTTGAGCGCCATGACCAACTTCGTCGGCGAGCACGGCGTCGGGGCCCTTCGGCTGGTCTCCGACGACTCGCCGCGCTCGCGCGCCGCCGCGGCGGTCGTGCGCGACGAGGCGGCCCGCCACCACCTCCGGCTCGTCGACGCCCCGGGAACCGACGTCGCCCTGGTCGTCGTCAGCGGCTGGGAGCAGGCAGTGTCCGCCCTGCAGGAGGCGACGCGGCTCGCCGGCGAGGCACCGACGTACCTCGGCGGCACGTTCCTGGCGCCGTGGCTGCTCACCCCGTCGGTGGTGACGAAGGCGCAGTCGTCGGTGCTGGCGCTCGAGTTCACCCCGCAGGACGCGGGCCCGCAGCAGTACGCCGCGACGCTGGCGGCCACGTTCCCGGGGGCCGCCCCGTCGGCATCGGGCTACCTGGCCTGGGTCGACGCGACGCGTTCCACCCTCGACGCGCGGCCCCGGCTCTACGGCGCCGCCCCCGTCGACGTGCCGATGTCGGGTGACGACGACATGGCCGGCATGCACGGCGTCAACCCCGCCGCCTGGTTCCCCGGCGGCACCGTCGTCCCGGTCACCGGCCCGCTGGCCGGTACCTGACCCCGGAGAGGACCCATGGCTGTCATCGAAGAAGGCGGTGCCGTCGGACGGGCGCTGCGGTTCGTCCCGGAGGCCGAGCGCGTCGCGTTCACCCCGAGCGCGCCGCAGGCCCCGCCCGCGAACCGGACCGTCGTCGTGGTGGGCCTGGTGCTCGCCGTCGCGCTCGTCGGGGTCGTCGCCGAGGTGGCCGGGCCGATCATGGCCGGCACGTCGGCGCTCGGCCTCGCGCTGGGCTTCACGTTGTTCCACTCCCGCTTCGGGTTCACCTCCGGCTGGCGCCAGCTGGCCGCGGTGGGACAGGGCGCGGCCGTGCGCGCGCACATGCTGATGCTCGCCGTGGCCTGTGTGCTGTTCTCGATCCTGCTCGCGGGCGGGTTCTCGCTGGCCGGGACGCCGAAGCCGGCACTGGCCGGGGTCGGCGTCCCGCTGCTGGTCGGTGCGTTCCTGTTCGGCGCTGGTATGCAGGTCGGCGGCTCGTGCGCGTCGGGGACGCTGTTCGCCGTCGGCAGCGGGCAGACGTCGGTCGTCCTGACCCTGTTCGGGTTCGTCGTCGGCTCGGTGCTCGCGGCGGCGACGTTCACGTTCTGGACGGTGACGATCCCTGCCGGGCCGTCGATCTCGCTGGCGCGGACGTTCGGCTACCCGGGCGCGCTCGCGTTGTCGCTGGCCGTGATGGCGGTGGTCGTCGCGGTGACCTACGTGGTGGCCAGGCGCCGCACACCGCCACCCGTCCAGCGGCCGGCGTCGGCGCGCGGCATCGCCCGCGTGCTGCGCGGATCGTGGCCGTTCTGGGTCGGCGCGGTCGCGCTGGCCGTCCTCAACGCCGGCGTGCTGTTCGTCTCCGGCGGCGCGTGGGGCGTGACGTCGGCGTTCGGTCTGTGGGGCGGCAAGTTCCTCTCGGGGCTGGGTGTCGACGTCGCGAGCTGGGCGTACTGGCAGGTGCCCGCGAACTCGAAGGCCCTGCACAACTCGGTCTTCGCCGACCGCATCTCGGTGCTCGACTTCGGCGTCATGATCGGCGCGCTCGTCGCGTCCGCGCTCGGCGGCGCGTTCGTGCTGCACCGGCGCGTGCCGTGGAGGCCGGCGCTCGGCTCGGTACTGGGCGGCGTCGCGATGGGCTACGGCGCCCGGCTCGCGGGCGGCTGCAACATCGGTGCCTACTTCTCCGGAATCGCGTCGTTCAGCCTGCACGGCTGGATCTGGGGCGCGGCTGCGCTGCTCGGGACGTTCGCGGGGCTGCGGCTGCGCCCGTTGTTCGGCCTCACCAACCCCAAGCCCGGCGACTCGATCTGCTGACCGTCGGGGACACCCACAGGAAGGAACCATCATGATCGTCCGCAGGATCGCGGCCGTGACGGTCGGTGCGGGGGCGCTGGCGTTCGCCGGTGCCGGTCTCGCCCAGGCCGAGGAGGCCGGTGCCGCCGGCGTCCCGGCGGCCGCCGAGCCGTCCGGGGGCGGAGCAGTGCCGGTGCAGGTGCTCCAGCCGTTGCCGCCGTTGCCCGTTCCCGACCCCACCCTCGGCCTGGGCACCGTGCTGCCGCCGGTGTTCGACCTCCTCGGTGGGCTCGGCTGATCCCGAGCCCACCGCAGAGGGACGCGGGTGCCGCCGCGCGACGGCGTGGCGGCGTGGCGGCACCCGCGCGTCGGCCGCCGGGCCGCCCGTCGGGTGCACCCGGCCGTACCGATGAGTCCGGGGCGGTCGCGTCGTCACATCGCTGTGGCGACCGTCGTGTTCGATGCGGGCGGCCCCGACGACGCCGTGAGCGCCCGGGTCCGTGCTCTCCTCGGCGCGGGCGCCGACGTGGAGTGCGACCTCGCGGCCCTCGCCGCGCCAGACGCCCGCGCGCTCGACGGCCTGCTGCGGCTGGTGCTCGCCGCCCGCGGCCACCGGGGCAGGCTGCGGTTCGTCGGCGTCCCGCAACGGCTGACCGACCTGCTGGTCGCCTGCGGTCTCGACGACGTCGTCGACGTGGAGCCGCGGCCACCGCCGGCGGCGGCCCGGCGGTGGCGACCCGGCTGCGTCAGCCGAAGAAGACGGCGGCCTCGGCGTAGAGCGCGGGATCGACGAGCTTGAGCTGCGCGGTGGCCTCCTGCAGCGGCACGGTCACGATGTCGGTGCCGCGCAGCGCCGTCATCTGGCCCCACTTCTCCGCCGCGACCGCGTCGATCGCGTGCAGGCCGAAGCGGGTGGCGAGCCAGCGGTCGCGCGACGTCGGGGTGCCGCCGCGCTGGACGTGGCCCAGCACCGTCGTGCGGGCCTCCTTGCCGGTGCGCGACTCGATCTCGCGGCCCAGCCAGTCGCCGATGCCGCCGAGCCGGACGTGACCGAACGCGTCCTTCTCGCCGCTGAGCAGCACCTCGTCGCCGTCCTTGGGCATCGCGCCCTCGGACACGACGATGATCGGCGCGTACTCGAGCCGGAAGCGGCTCTCGACCCAGTCGCACACCTGGTCGATGTCGAAGCGCACCTCGGGGATGAGGATCGCGTTGGCCCCGCCCGCCATCCCCGAGTGCAGCGCGATCCAGCCGGCGTGCCGGCCCATGACCTCGACGATCAGCGTCCGGTGGTGCGACTCGGCCGTCGTGTGCAGCCGGTCGATGGCCTCGGTCGCGATCGTCACGGCCGTGTCGAAGCCGAACGTGTAGTCGGTGCCGGCCAGGTCGTTGTCGATCGTCTTCGGCACCCCGACGACGTTGACGCCCATCTCGTGCAGCTTCGTCGCGACGCCGAGGGTGTCCTCGCCACCGATCGCGATGAGCGCGTCGACGCCCAGGTTCTGCAGGTTGTGCTTGATCCGGGCGACGCCGTCCTCCAGCGCGAACGGGTTGGTCCGCGACGAGCCGAGGATCGTGCCGCCGCGCGGGAGCAGCCCGCGCACCGCGGGGATGTCGAGCGGCTTGGTCAGTGCCTCCAGAGGGCCGCGCCAGCCGTCGCGGAAGCCGAGGAAGCTGTAGCCGTACTCGGGCACGCCGCGCCGGACGATGGCCCGGATGACCGCGTTGAGACCCGGGCAGTCGCCGCCGCCGGTCAGGACGCCCACGCGCATTCTGGTCGCTTCCTCTCCATCGATGCAGAAGGTTCGCGAGCAGAACGCTATCCGGTCGGGTCACCGGCCGCGCGGCCCCGGGTGGCGGGCACGCCTGGCCCCGCCCGGACGGGTGTCGCGGGCGGGCCCGGCGGGTCTCGGCCGGCGCCGGTCAGACCTCGCCGATCACCGTGTCGACGAGCCCGTAGTCGCGCGCCTCCTCCGCGGTGAACCAGTGGTCGCGGTCGGCGTCGGCGATGATCGTCTCGACGTCGCGGCCGCTGTGCCGCGCGGTCAGCCGCGCGATCTCGCGCTTCATCCCGGCGTAGGCGCCCGCCCGGATCGCGATGTCGGTGTGGGTGCCGCCGAGCGAGGCCGACGGCTGGTGCATCAGGATTCTGGTGTGCGCCAAGGCGTGCCGCTTCCCGGGCGCGCCCGCGGTGAGCAGGAACTGGCCCATCGACGCGGCGAAGCCCACGGCGTAGGTCGCGACGTCGGGCGCGATGACCTGCATCGTGTCGTAGATGGCCATCCCCGCGGTCACCGATCCGCCGGGCGAGTTGATGTAGAAGGTGATGTCGGCCTCCGGATCCGCGGCGGCGAGCAGCAGCAGCTGCCCGGTGATCCGGTTGGCGATCTCGTCGTCGACCTCCTTGCCCAGGAAGACGATCCGCTCTTCGAGCAGCCGGTCGAAGACGGGGTCGCCGCCCATCCCGACGCCGACGTGCTGCAGCACCGCGCCCGCGGTCGGCGGGGCCAGGGGCTGCGTCGGGCGGGTGGGCGGAACCGGTCTCGGCGGCACGGGCAGCGGGAGCGGTGCCGGGCGCGGCGGCTCCGTGGCGGTCTCGGTCTCGGTCCCGGTCGGGGTGTCGGTACGCGGCACGGTGCTGTCCCCTCGTGAGTGGCGATGGTCGCGTGAGCGACTATCGGCGCTCACGGGGGCTCTTCGGGGGTGTGTTCGCCCTGGGCCGCACGGCGTTCGCTCGTGGCGGACGGCGGACGCCGAGGTTTCCGGCGCCGCCCTCCCGGGTACCGGGGCGCGTGGCCGAACCCCTGGACGACGCGCATGCCCGCCCCGACGGCGCCTCCGACGAGCTGGTCGCGGCCGTCGGGAAGCTGTCCGAGGCCTTCGAGCGCATCGAACGCGCCCGCGGCGCGCTCTACGAGGCGCACCAGCTCATCGGCGGTGCCGACGGGATGCTCGACGACGTCATCGAGGGCCTGCGCACGACCGGGCACGCCGACTGGGCCGAGCGGATCGAGACCGAGCTCGTGGGCCGCAACGTCCTGCCCGGCCGGTGGACGTTCCAGGTCGTCGAGGAGTTCGACGACGGGTACTTCCGCACCTGGCAGGACATCGAGCGCGGGGTGCGGGACGCGACCATGAAGGGTCGCCGGCACGTGTTCGAGGCGGAGATGAAGCGCCGCCGGATCACCCCCGGCGGACCCGCCCAGGACCCGACGCCCTGAGTGGCGGCCCCGACGGTCAGCCGCACACCGCCGGATCGGGTGCCCCCGCGCCCGGCGAGCGCTCGAACGAGATGTGCACGTGGTCGAAGTGGTTCTCGGTCGTGCTCCCGCGGTTGGCCATGCGCACCCACCCGGAGCCGTAGTTGATGCGCTGCTCCCAGATCACGTAGCTGATCCCGAGCGCCTCGCGGTTGCGCAGCGCGCACTCGGCGATCCGGTCGCCCCTGGAACCGGTCACCATCAGGTCGAGCGCGAGGCCGAGCGGATGGTCGGAGACGCGCCCGCGACCCGCCACACCGATGAGGTCGGGCTGGTCGTACAGGCAGGACAGGAACCGCGCGGCCGCCGACACCCACGGCCGGACCCGGCCCAGGTCCGACAGGTCCACCGCGCACTCGACGCGCGCCCGGGCCTCTGCCGCCTTCCGTGCGACGTCGGCCAGCCCGGCCGCCTTGATCAGGGACTCGGCGTCGGCGGACCCGGGGCCGGGCTCGCCGGGGACCGTCGCGGCGACCGGGGTGAACGAGCGTGACCGCGCCGCGGCCGCGACGGGGCCGGCCGGGGTCGCGTCGCCCGCGGCCAGACGCAGCGCCGTGCCCGTGTCGGCGACCTCCGGTGGGCCGGTCCCGGTCAGCGCCGTGAGGGGAACCGTGACGGCCAGGGTGCCGCCGGCGAGGGCCGCCGCGGTGATCGCCTGCCGCCGGGTCGCCGCGGGGGGCGGGGTCGGCCGCGCGCCGCCCGGCGACGAGGTCCGGGTGGGCGCCGAGGCCACGGACGTGCGGGCGCGCGCGGGAGCCGTCGCCGTGCGGCGGACCGCGACCGGGGTCCCGGCCGGGGCCGGGTCGAGGTCACGTCGCGCGCGCCGGCCTGCGGGGGAGCGGTGCCGGGACACGGACCTGCCTTCCGACCACGCGCGCCGGCCGGACGCCCGGCCTGGGGAGCCGGGTGGACCGGTGTCCTCGTCCGTCGGGGAGCCGACCGCCGTGATCCGGCCGAAATGTAGCGGATCGGTCACAGCAGGTCACAACCGGCACCCCGACGGGCGTGGCCTCGGTCAGCAGGCGACGGGCGTCCCGCCGGGCGCCGACTTCGCAAAGGAGACGTGGACGTGGTCCATGTGGTTGGCCGTCGCGCTGCCGCGGTCCTCCATGCCCTTCCAGCCGCTGCCGTAGTTGATCCGCTGCTGCCAGATGACGTAGGTGATGCCCAGCGCATCCTTGTTGCGCAGCGCGCACGCGGCGAGCCGGTCGCCGACCGACTTCGACACCATGAAGTCGACGGCGAGCCCGCCGGGGTGGTCGGAGGCGTTGCCGCGGCCGCCGACACCCAGCATCGTCGGCTTGCCGAACAGGCAGCCGAGGAACTCCGCGGCGTTCGCGACCCACGGCTTGACCCCGCCGAGGCCCGACGTGCTCAGCCCGCAGCCCGCGCGGGCGGCGGCGGCCTGCGTCTCGGCGGCCTTGCGGTCGGCCGCGGCCTTCGCCTCGGCGGCGGCCTCGGCGTCGGCGGCGGCCTTCGCCTTCGCGGCGGCCTCGGCGGCCTTGCGCTCGGCGTCGGCGCGCTGGGTGGCGGCGACGGCGTCGGCGTGCTGCTGCGCCTGCTGCACCGCGGTGACGACGGCGGTCGTGTCGAACGCGGGCGGCGGTTCCTGCGCGGTGGTGCCGGTCGCCGTGCCGGTCGCCGTCGTGCCGGTCGTCGTGGTCCCGGCGGGTGTGGTGCCGGGGGCGCCGTCGTCGAGCTGCAGTGCGGCCGCGCTGTCCTCGGGGGACTGCGGGAGCGTCGCGACGGCGCCCGCGAGGGTGAGCGCGCTGCCGGCGGCCACCACGACGGCGGCCACCTTTCGCACCCGCGGCGGGATGCGCCGCAGGCCTGTGGGGCGCAGCCCGTCGGCGCCGAGGCCTGCGACGCCCGGCCCGGAGTCTCGGTCGGCCCAGGCCGTGTCGTCCGCGGGGTCGCCGTCGTCGTCCCGATCGGGGCGGTCGTCGAACGCGGTGAACAACGACGTCGGTGCGTCGTCGTCCCGGTCCTGCGCATCGATGGCGTCGGGGGTCTCGCGCGCGGTCGAGATGCCGAACGGCGGCGTGTGCACACCGGGGGTCCAGAATTCGGGCGCCCAGATGTCGACCGCGGTGTCGGCGGCGACATCGTCGGAATCGCGCGGCGCCGGGATCAGGGCGGCGCCGGACCGGGTCACCGGTCGGTCGGCCACCGCGACCGGGCCGCCGGACGCGGTGACGCGGGCGAGCGTCTCGGGGGTGAGGGCATGACGAGGGCGGGTCGCACCGCCGGAGCGTTGTCGGGCGGCCGCCAGCGCGGCCTCCAGCTCCGGTCGTGCGGGCCGGCCCTCGGGGGAGCGATGCCGTGCCACGACGAACCTTCCTGATCACGTCGACGGCGGGCGTCCGGCTCGGGGGTGCCGGCGGAGTGGGGAGTCTCCGTGCCCTGCGTGACCGTTTCGTGATCCGGGCCGACGTTAGGTCGGGTTCGGCGCGACCGCGTCCGGCGACCGGACGCAAAAGCCGAGTCGCCGCAGACGCGCGACGAGCGGCTGCGTTGCCGTGAGACGGATCACTTTCCACGTGACGGCGAGTCGCGGCGGTCACATCGGGGCTCGCTCGTCGCGACGTCCCGGTGCCGCTGTCGGCCGACGGTCGGGCGGCCGGGACCGACGGCGCGCGCGTAGGGTCGCGGCCGCCAGTACGGCCGACCGGTGGAGGAGTGCAGTGCCCGACAGCGCCCCGGTTCCCGACGCCGCGGTTCCCGCCGCCGCGGGGGCCCGTGCCTCGGCTCCCGGTGTCTCGGTTCCCGGCGCATCGGGCCCTGGCGCATCGGGCCCTGGGGCCCCGGTTCCCGGTGTCTCGGTTCCCGGTGTCTCGGTTCCCGGTGTCTCCGTTCCCGGGCCGACCGTGCCCGGCGGGCGAGAGGCGCCCGGCGACCCGCGGGGGGCGCTGCGCGCCGACTGCGCCGCGTGTGCCGGGCTGTGCTGCGTCGCACCGGCGTTCGCGCGGTCGTCGGACTTCCCCGTCGACAAACCGGCCAGGACGGCCTGCACCAACCTGCGCGACGACTTCCGGTGCGGGATCCACGACCGCCTGCGCGACACCGGCTACGTCGGCTGCACGGTGTTCGACTGTTTCGGCGCGGGCCAGCAGGTCGTGCAGGTGACCTTCGGCGGGCGCGACTGGCGCACCGAACCGGAGCTCGCCCGGCCGATGTTCGCCGCCTTCGACGCGATGCGGCTCCTGCACGAGCTGCGGTGGTACCTCGCCGAGACGCTGGCGACGCCCGCCGCGGCCGACCTGCACGGGCGTGCCCGCGAGCTCCTCGCCGACACCGAACGGATCGCAGGCCTGCCCGCCGACGCGCTCGCGGCCGTCGACGTCGCGGCCCGGCGCGGGCAGGTGAACGAGGTGCTGGTGCAGGTCGGGGAACGGGTCCGGGCCGCGTCGCCGGGGCCGCGGCCGGACCGGCGCGGCGCCGACCTCGTCGGGGCCCGGCTGCGCGGGGCCGACCTGCGCGGGGCGAACCTGCGCGGCGCCCTGCTGCTCGGGGCCGACCTGCGGGGTGTCGACCTGCGCGGCGCCGAGATGATCGGCGCGGACCTGCGCGGAGCCGACGTCTCCGGCGCGGATCTCGCGCAGGCGCTGTTCCTCACCCGGTTCCAGGTGCACGCCGCGGTCGGCGACGCCGCGACGCGCCTGCCCGCGGTGCTCGACCGCCCGGCGCACTGGACGGCTCCCCGCGGTCGCGACGGCGGCCGCCGGGCCGCGCGCCACCGGCGCTGAGTGCGGGGCCGCGCGTCGTGGGCGGTGGGCGCGGGGCCCGCGGGGGTCGTGGGGGTCGTGGGCGGTGGGCGCGGGCCCGCGGGGGTCGTGGGCGGTGGGCGCGGGGCCCGCGCGTCGTCGGTGCTGCGTGGGGGTCGCCCGGCTCGCGCGGTCAGCTGTCGGTATCCGAGCGGATCGTGTCCAGGGACGGTACGAGTCGCGCGACGCGGTCGGGGTCCGAGAGCGCGTCGATCGCGACGATCAGCCCGTCCGACACGGTGAACGCCATGATCGTCTCGGGGACGCCGTCCGGGGCGACGACGACGCCCGGCATCCCGTTGACCAGCACGCGCCGCGTCCACGGTCCCATGTGCGCGAACATGATCGCCCGCGACGCGACCGTCCGGGCGCCCCGCACCTCGACCGTCGCCGCGGGGCGGCGGGTGCCGCCGTCGGACCGCAGCACGACGTCCGGCGCGAGCACCGCCACCAACGCCTCGACGTCGCCGTCGCGGGCCGCGGCGAAGAAGGCGTCGACGATCCGTCGCCGCGCGGCGGGGTCGGAGTCGGGCCGCGGCGCGGAGCCCTGGACCCGGCGCCGGGCGCGGCTCGCGAGCTGACGCGCGGCGGCGGGGGACCGGTCGGTGAGCGCGGCGATCTCGTCGAACGGGACGGCGAACATGTCGTGCAGCACGAACGCGAGCCGCTCCGCCGGGTCGAGCGCGTCGAGGACGACGAGCAGCGCGAGCCCGACCGAGTCGGCCAGCAGCGCCTCCTGCTCCGGGCCGGGCTCCTCCGCCGGTCCGACGACCGGGTCGGGGACGTGCACGCCCTGCGGTTCCTCGCGCCGCGAACTGCGGCTGCGCAGCATGTCGAGGCACACCCGCGACACGACCGTCCGCAGCCATGCCCCCAGCTCGTCGATGCCGTCGGACCCGGTGCGCTGCAGGCGCAGCCAGGCCTCCTGCACGGCGTCGTCGGCCTCGGCGACCGAGCCGAGCATCCGGTAGGCCACGGCGCGCAGCCGAGGCCGGTGCTCCTCGAACCGGCGGGCGAGGCCGTCGCCGGCGGTGTCGTCGTGCAGGGCGTTCGGGCTCATCGGTCACATGCCTCCGTCGGGGTCCGTCATAGCAGTGACGGCGCCGGAACGGCCGGTGTGACCGTCGTTGCCCCAGAGTTGCCCACAGAGTTGCGCACCGAGGAGACGAGACCGATGACGACGACCGAGACCTCCGCGCTCACCGCCCGGATGACCCACCCCGTGATGGTCCTGCCGGCCACCATGAAGGCGCTGCTGGCGCTCAGCGGCTCGACCGAGGGGCACGGCATCCCGAAGGAGCTGCGCGAGCTGGTCCACCTGCGGGCCAGCCAGATCAACGGCTGCAGCGTCTGCGTCGACATGCACGCCCGCGACCTTCGCGGCGGTGGGGAGGACGCCGCGCGGCTCATGACGGTCGCCGCCTGGCGCGACGCCCCGTGGTTCACCGCCGCGGAGCGGGCCGCGCTCGCGCTGACCGAGGCCGTGACGCGGCTCGCCGACAGCCCGGACCCCGTTCCCGACGACGTCTGGGCCGAGGCGGCGCGCCACTTCGACGAGGAGGCGCTCTCCGCGCTGCTGGTCTCGATCGCGGCCGTCAACGTCTGGAACCGGCTCAACGTCGCGACCCGGCAGGTCGCGGGCGTCGTCCCGGCCTGACGGGTTCGCCGCGCCCGACCCGCCGGGCGTCGGCCGGGCTCGACCGACTCGGTCGCTGCCGGTCGAGCCCGCGCGCTGGGTCGAGCGCAATCTGGGCGTCCTCGTCCGGCTGATGTGCAGCGCTGGGGTTGCGCGCGGTGGGTCGAGCGCAACCTGGGCGTCCCCGTCCGGTCGATGTGCAGCGCCGAGGACGGGCGCCCCGGGACGGCGGGCGAGCTCGACCGCTGCGACCTCCGCCGGCCGGTCGTCGGTAGCGGCCGCCACCCCCTTCGCAGGGGTCGTCAGAAGCGGCCGCCACCGCCGCGGCGGCCGCGGGAGGCGGAGCCGCCGAAGCTGCCGGGCGACCGGCCGCCGTGGCCGCCGCCCCCGAAACCGCCCCCGAAACCGC
>Ga0182736_1002822_pt1 | contig 12488 bp, 10 predicted proteins | sample eDN5th30CKraftBY_FD_128882 | JGI IMG/M metagenome (GOLD analysis project Ga0182736, IMG submission 128882) | Enriched backyard soil microbial communities from Emeryville, California, USA - eDNA 5th pass 30_C Kraft BY (version 2) (version 2) | ecosystem: Environmental > Terrestrial > Soil >...
AAATCTTTCAATGTAAACAAAAATATCACTCCAATACAATAGTTGCTCTATTGTATATAGCGTAATCACTCTATATCTATTTTTCAATAGCGATAAATCTCCCACCTAAACGCTTCGTAAATTTATATAGTTCTTTGTTCAACAACCACACCATCACACGTACAAACTAAAAAGAGTGGACGATACGTGTTTGCCTCTACAGCAACAACGATCATCCACTCTTTATCATTTTCGTATGTGTAGGTATAGTACAGTGTTGGATTAGGTAGCCTTAGCAATACCTCTTCTGGAATTAGTTCAGGATCAACCTCATCATATTCTAGCTCAATTGCTTCGTAACCTACTTGACTTACTTCAATACATTCTCCATGCACCTCTAGCATATATTCTGCTAACGATCCCAACGTAAACTGATTCTGATACACTACATATGCCCCCTTTCTTTTAATGATAAGTAATTACAATCACCAATAATTAAGTGATCGAGTAACGGAATGCCTAACCATTCACCTGCTTCTACTAATCGCTTCGTAATGGCGATATCCTCTTGACTTGGATCACAGACTCCTGAAGGATGGTTATGTGCCACAATGATTGAAGCGGCATTGCTTAAAATAGCGGTCTTGAATACTTCTCTTGGATGGACGATGGAAGCATTGAGACTTCCAATGTGAGCTGTACTTATATTGGTAGGTTGATTTTTCGTATCCAAGCATAGAACAACAAAATATTCACGATCTAACTCAGCAAAGTAATCCTTTAGTAGCAGATAGCTGTCCTCTGGTGAACGAATCTGACGGTTTTGATAGATCATGCTCGCCTCCTTCACCATCTTAATACTGACCACACTTACTCGTTTTGCACTAGTCATACTAAAACCTCCTATTTTATTTAAATTCTAGAAAATAATATCTATTCATAAATGGCGTTGTTTCATTTTTAACGGGAGTCTTTCTTCCTTTTGTTCCCCAATTTTGATTATCCATGTATAATTAGAATCAACTAGAAGCACTAGGAAGGAGAGTCTTATGTCCTATCAATCCGAAGCAGAATTAGAGAAGTTACTCGTACAGCAACTTACTCATATTGGATATGAGGCTGTAACCATACCTGATTACAATGCGTTACTACATAATTTTAAGCAGCAACTCAACCGATTTAATGCTCACAAATTAAACGACCAACCGTTAACTGATATTGAATGTAATCGTATTCTTACCATTATTGAGGATCGGAGTATCTTTGATTCTGCTAAGATTCTTAGAGATAAGTTACTAATTGAGCGTGAGGATGGTACATCGTTTTACGTGGAGCTATTTAATACGAAGGAATGGTGTAAAAATCTATTTCAAGTGACCACTCAAACGACAGTCGTAGGTACGTACACCAATCGATATGATGTCACCATCTTAATGAATGGCTTACCACTTGTTCAAATTGAGCTAAAACGTCGTGGTTTGGACTTTAAGGAAGCGTTTAATCAAATTCAGCGTTATCGTCGCCATACTTTCCATCGGTTATATCGTTTCCTACAAATCTTTGTCGTAAGCAATGGTGTAGATACGAAATACTTCGCTAATTCCGATTATGATATTCAGTTTGGTCATACGTTCTATTGGTCAGATGAGAAGAATGAACTAATAACAAACCTACAAGACTTCACGGCTTCTTTCCTACAACCTTGTCACCTCGCTAAAATGATTAGCCGCTATATGGTCATTAACGATACAGACAAAGCACTTATGGTCATGCGTCCCTATCAGGTCTATGCGGTAGAAGCGATTGTAAAGCGAGCTACAGAAACGAGTAACAACGGCTTTGTTTGGCACACAACGGGTTCGGGTAAAACGCTCACTTCATTCAAGGTGGCACAGCTCTTATCTAATGAGGAATCCATTAAACGTGTCATCTTCCTCATTGACCGTAAGGACTTAGATGCTCAGACCGTACAAGAGTTTAACAAGTTTCAACAGGGCTCTGTCGATCGTACCGACGATACAAGTGTACTCATTGAGCAGTTACGTAATCCGCTTCAGCGCTTTATTGTAACGACGATTCAAAAGCTTAACAATGCCATTACGAGTCCAAGATATACCTCCGTTATGGCTCCTTTTCAGGATCAGAAAGTGGTATTCATTATTGATGAATGTCACCGCAGTCAATTTGGTAAAATGCGTACGCAAATCGATAAGCACTTCAAACAAGCTCAATATTTTGGCTTCACTGGTACACCTCGTTTTGTCCAGAACAAAAGCCAAGATGGACGGACAACGGCTGATTTATTCGAAAAATGTTTACATAGCTATCTGATTAAAGAAGCCATTCGTGATGAAAACGTACTCGGTTTCTCCGTCGAGTATTTCCGTACCTTCAATGCGAATATTAACGAGGACGACCCTACACAAGTAGAAGCGATCGATACAGATGAGGTGTGGCAAGATGGCACACGAATGGAATTAATTGTGGATCATATACTAAAAAATCACGATCGACGCTCCAAAAGTAAAGGCTACTGTGCACTCTTTACCGTGGATTCCATTCCAATGCTCATAAAATATTACGATCTATTTAAGTCACGACAGCACAATCTTAAAATTGCTAGCATCTTCTCCTATGGGCAAAATGAAGAAAGTGATGGTACAACAGAGCACTCCAGGGAGTCATTAGATCGGATGATTGTCGATTACAACGGGATGTACGGTACCGATTTTTCTACAGAAACTTGGGATCGCTATTTTGCCGATGTTTCGAAAAAGGTAAAGCATGCCCAAATCGACATTCTACTTGTTGTTCGTATGTTTTTAACTGGCTTTGATAGTAAGCCGCTAAACACACTCTACGTCGACAAAAACCTAGTGTATCATGATCTGATTCAAGCGTTTAGCCGCACGAACCGTATAGAGAAAGCGACCAAGCCTTATGGCAATATCGTCTGCTATCGTAATCTAAAGCACAATACAGATGAAGCCATTAAGCTCTTCTCACAGACAAATACCGTTGATGATGTACTCATGCTCAGCTACGATAAATATTTAGAGGCCTACCTTACTTCACTCCAGCAGCTTCTAACGATCGCAGCTACACCTGAATCTGTGGATCTGCTTGAACGTGAAGAGGATCAGAAAGCCTTTATCGTTGCCTTCAAAAATGTCACGAAGTTTCTCCAAAAGCTTCAATCCTTCTCTGATTTTGAATTTAATGAAGAGGAATTGAAAATAAACGAGCAGACGTACGAGGATTTTAAGAGTAAGTATTACAAGTTGTATGAACATGTTAAACGTGAAGTGCAGAAGGAATCGATTCTACACGATATTGATTTTGAGCTAGAGCTGATGCACACCGATCGTATTAATGTCAGCTATATTATGAATCTCATTGCCAATTTATCTACCGAAGATCCTAAACAACGTGAGCAAGAGATTCGCTTTATTAAGCAGGAGCTAGATCATGCCTCTGATCCCAAGCTTCGCCTCAAAGTAGACTTGATTAAAAACTTCCTAGACAAAGTATTACCTACTTTATCTAAGGATGAATCTACGATCGATGCATATCACCGCTATGAGGAGGAAATGAGCGCTGAGGAGCTACACCATTTTGCTACAGCAGTAGACATTAATGATCATATCCTACGTGAACAGGTAGCTACCTATGAGTATGCCAATCTCATTGATAAGAGCTCCATTATGAACGCCTTATCAGGTTCCTTCTTAGCTAAAAACAAAGCGATCAAAGCCATTACAACCTTCATTCAAGACTATACGGAGAAATACAGAGCATAGGAGAGCTTCGGCTCTCTTTTTGCTATTATTAAAAATAACAATTAATATTTGTTGCTATTTTTAATAATAGCAAATATAATGGGTGTATACCTACATAGGAGGTGAGCATTTGAAGTTAGAGTATATTTCTCAGCTCATACAAGGGGTAACGGTGAATCGCATTGAAGCCTTTGAGCTCAATGACGAGAGTACAGCCTTAGAAACGTTATCTTTAAAAGCGTTTAACGATGCCTTAGGCATTACCTATCGGGGCATCCAAGACAAAAGTGAAGTCATTGTCTACAAACAAAAGGTACACGCTGATGTGCTGACGGATGCTAACAGTCTAATCTGGCATAGCTTATCCCAGAAGGCTGTTCTTCTCCCCCCTCATTACAGTGGCTTACTCATTACCAACAACTTTATCAAAATGAAGTGTGAGGAATCCGTTGACCTGAGTTATCTGGAATGGGTGTTAAATGAGCATCCCCTTCTCTTAAAGCAGCTTGCCGCCTTATCAGCTGGCAGTGTCATTAGTACCTTAAAGTTATCCAGCCTTCGTGAGCTCGATATTCCTCTCCCACCTTTGGAGAAGCAAAAACTGATCGGTCATATTGCTCGATTGAAAAAGAAAAAAGCTTCCTTATTAAAAGAACAACTCGAACTAGAGCAACATTATATACATCTACAACTGTTAGAACAAATGAAATCATATTCTTAGGAGGAACTTATTATGACGACAAGCGAACTACAGCGTCAGCAACAAGCTGAGCTGCACAAAAAATTATGGGCAATGGCGAATGACCTACGTGGTCAGATGGAAGCCTATGAGTTTAAAGACTATATTCTAGGTTTAATCTTCTACCGCTATTTATCTGAAAAGGTGGAAAGCCGTGCAGCTACCTTACTTGCAGAGGATGGACTAAGCTTTGTTGAAGCATGGAACAACGAGGAATATCGAAGTGAACTCTCTGCTTACCTTATTGATGAGCTTGGCTATGTCGTTGAACCGCAATACCTATTTTCAACCTTTATCGCTGAGATTAACAAAGGTAGCGATCACAACTTTGATATTGAGCTACTACAAAACGGCATTAAAGCGATTGAATCCTCTACGCTAGGCGCAGAAAGCCAAGATGAGTTTGAGGATTTATTCGATGATATGGATCTTACGTCCACGAAGCTAGGTCGTACGGTAAATGAGCGTTCTAAACTGATTGCTAAAGTTATGGTTAATATCGCTGAAATTCCATTCCTACAAGATGATGTGGAAATTGATGTATTAGGTGATGCTTACGAATATATGATTTCACAGTTTGCCGCTAATGCAGGTAAAAAAGCTGGCGAGTTTTACACTCCACAACAAGTGTCTCGTATTCTAGCTAAAATTGTAACTGCAGGTAAAACTGAAATTCGTGATGTATATGATGGTGCGTGTGGATCGGGTTCCTTGCTTCTTCGTGTCGGTAAAGAAGCTAAAGTACACAAATACTACGGACAAGAGAAAGTTTCCACAACATACAACTTAGCTCGTATGAACATGCTACTGCACGATATTCCGTACCAACGTTTTGATATTCGTAACGCAGATACACTTGAGGAACCACAACATTTAGAACAACGTTTTGAAGCGATTGTAGCCAATCCGCCTTATTCTGCTAACTGGAGTGCAGATGAGAAGTTTACTGAGGATGAGCGTTTTAGTGCCTATGCTAAATTAGCACCTAAATCTAAAGCAGACTTTGCATTTATTCAGCACTTTATTCATCAGCTAGATGATAACGGTACGATGGCGGTTGTATTGCCACATGGCGTGCTATTCCGTGGTGCAGCAGAAGAAGTGATTCGTAAATATCTAATTGAGACAAAGAACTACCTAGATGCTGTAATCGGCTTACCAGCTAATATCTTCTTTGGTACAAGTATTCCAACATGTATCCTAGTGTTCAAGAAGTGCCGTAAGCATGATGATAATGTTCTATTTATTGATGCTTCCAATGAGTTTGAAAAGGGTAAAAATCAAAATCTACTTTCAGATGAGCATGTGGAAAAGATCATTGCTACTTACTTGAGTCGTGAAACGATTGATAAGTATTCCTATGCAGCTAATTTAAATGAAATTAAAGAGAATGACTATAACCTAAACATTTCACGTTATGTGGATACATTTGAGGAAGAGGAAGTAATTGATTTAGAAGCTGTTGCAACTCGCTTGAAAGAAATTGATGAGGAAATTGCAGAAGTTGATCGTGAGCTTGAGAAGTACTTCAAAGAGTTGGGGGTGTAGCTATGAATGCACCTAAATTGAGATTTAAAGAGTTTACGGATCCATGGGTTCTATATCCGATAAGTGAAATTGCAACTATCAATCCAAAGTCTGATGAATTACCAAATACATTTATTTATATTGACTTAGAAAGTGTTGAATCTGGGAAATTACTATATAAAAACATTATTCATAAAGATAATGCTCCAAGCAGAGCTCAACGCTTACTAAAACACAAAGATATACTAATACAAACTGTTAGACCGTATCAAAAAAACCATCTTCTATATAAAAATCTTGAAATTGATTCTGTAGCATCTACAGGATACGCCTTGTTAAGAACAAAAAAGGAAATTGAACCAGCGTTTGTTTATCAACTTTTCTTTACTGATAGGGTGAATTTTGAAATAAATAAAAGATGTACTGGAACAAGTTACCCTGCTATTTCTAGTAGTGATTTATCTGATATTTTATTATATACACCTAAAAATTCAGAGCAAGTTAAAATCAGTAGTTTCTTATCTGCTCTAGACAAAAAAATTCAACTTCAACAAGAAAAAATTGATTTACTTAAACAACAGAAAAAAGGATTTATGCAAAAAATCTTTAGTCAAGAGTTACGATTTAAGTCTGATAATGGACAAGAATTTCCTGAGTGGGAACAAATTTACGTTAAAGATGTATTACGTCTAACGTTGAGAGAGATTCCTAAACCAAAATCAGCCTATATACGTTTAGGATTACGTAGCCATTGTAAAGGTACATTTCACGAGCTTGTAACCGATGTTAATGAGGTTAGTATGGATACTCTCTTTGAAGTTCACGAAGGAGATTTTATCGTTAATATTACTTTTGCATGGGAACAAGCACTGGCAGTTGCTAACCTGGAAGATCATGGGAAATTAGTTTCGCATAGATTCCCAACGTATCGATTTAAAGATACTCATGAAAAGAGCTTCTATAAATACTTTTTTGCAACAAAGTACTTTAAGTATTGTTTAGGAAATGCCTCTCCTGGAGGAGCTGGAAGAAACAGAGTATTAAATAAAAAAGACTTCTTTAATATTGAAATCGTAGTTCCTTCTAAGTCTGAACAAATAAAGATCGGCACATTTCTAGATAAATTGGATAAAAAAATAACGACATCGGAAAATCTATTGAATTCATTATTGCAACAAAAAAAAGCATTTATGCAACAAATGTTTATCTAACTCAAATGAGGCTAGGACAGAACTAAAATGTTGACCATAAAAGCCGAATCATTTTATGATTAATCACCTTAAGTTAAACTAAAAGGCGAACTATACTGAAGCTTCTAATTGAAGATTCATAATATAGTTCGCCTTTTCCATTGGCTGAAAAGCTTTTGTCCCAGCCTCATTCAAATTTTAGAGAAACATATCTCCTTTACTTATGATACGGTTCACCTCGATTAATCTTCACCGCTCGATAAACCTGCTCCACTAGCACCAACCGCATCAGCTGATGGGGAAATGTAATTTTACCAAAGCTAAGCTTCTGATTGGCCCGCTTCAGCACATCGGACGACAGGCCGTTACTGCCGCCGATGACGAAGACGATATGGCTTTTGCCGTAGGTCGTGAGCTTGTCCAGCTGGCTAGCAAGCTCCTCGCTCGACCATAGCTGCCCGTCAATTGCCATGGCGATTACATGGGCATCCTGCTTAATCTGCCCTAATATTTTCTCGCCCTCACGCATCTTTACCTGCTCTTCCTCCGCAGCGCTCATCGTCTCCGGTGCCTTCTCATCCGGGAGCTCGGTAAAGGTCAGCTTTATGTATGGTGCAAGACGCTTGGCATATTCCGCAATGCCCATCGTTAAATATTTTTCCTTAAGCTTACCAACCGCTATAATTTGAATATGCATTAGACCACCAATACCTCTGCTGCATTCTCACACAGATCACATTTACGTGGTGGGTCCCAATCTGCAAATTCAGTTTCCTTCAAATCAACCATATCCGGTGCATCCTCAAACTCATCTACGAATCGCTCAATCGCGTGCTCAATACATTCTTTGCATACACAATACATATGTTTCTCTTCCTTTTCGTAAAAGTTCATGTTCTATTGTTATCATACCATATTGACTAACAATAGTATCGCCCAACTGCCCTTAAAACATTGCACTAACCTAAAGAAGACCCTTTACCATCAATGCGGTAAGGGCCTTAATATAGTAGGTGGCAATATACAATGTCCAAGTATGTTACTCAACGTCCCTGCAATATATTTCGGAAATTGAGCTAATTAGCCAATGTCACTGGAAGCTTCCCTTTAAAGGGAATAGCACCTGTTAAGGCAAGGCCCACTGCACGAAGCATTGCTGGGCGATTTTCGTAGGCGCAAATATAGGTGTCGTCTTGCGACAGTAAGGAATAATCATATGGATTGCGTAAGCTGACATAAATCACATCGGCACGATGACCTTGCCCTTTCAACAATTGAAGCATTGCTTGCTGACCCGTTGATTGTACAGCGTTATATAAGCAGACAATGATTTGCTTAAACTGTTCTGTCTCTAGCATCACTTCTAATTGCTGGAGCTCATCTTGCGTTGGCTCTGTACCAATCGTAACCTCGGTTACAGCAATACCTAAACCTTGAAGCTGTTTGCCTAAGGTAAGCTCCTGCTCAATAACCTCATCGACTTGAGTTGATCTTCGTACCTCTGTCCAAATAACCAGGGTCGATACATCCTTCGATAATGGAAGCAAATGACGCTCATCCTGCACTAAGGTTACCGCCTGCTCCATCATTTGCTCACAAGTTAGCTGTGACTGTTCAGCGCTGATATCATGGAATTTAACCTTAGCTGCTAAAACCCGCATCTGTTGTCTTTCTTTCATTGCAATAATACGTGCAACGGATTGATTAATTCTTTCCTCACTAATGATGCCGTCTAGTACCGCTTGCTCAAGGGCGTGAAAAGCCGCAAGCTGCCGCTCATGCTGATGACTGACTAAAATGAGGTCGGCACCCGCTAGAAAAGCCTCGACTGCTCCCTTAGCCACGCCAACCCCTTGCGCGATCGCATTCATTTCTAAGCAATCTGTAACAATTACTCCGTCATATCCTAATTCCTCACGCAGAAGTCCCGTCAGCACCTTAGCAGATAAGGTGGCTGGCATACCACTTGGCTCAAGCGCAGGAAATTGAACATGCGCTGTCATAATCATTTCAACCTTCTCCTTGATTGCTCGCTTAAAAGGAACTAACTCAAGCTGATGTATTCGTTCTATAGAATGAGAAACAGATGGTAGCTCCTCATGAGAATCAGCGGTTGTATCACCATGACCAGGAAAATGCTTAGCACAGGCTGCAATGCCCATCTCCTGATATCCACGAATCATCGCAGAACCAAACCTTGCAACCATATCAGGCTCTTCGCCAAATGAACGAATACCGATTACTGGATTGAGCGGATTATTATTGACATCCAGCACAGGGGCAAAGTTAACCGTAATTCCGAGCTGGGCGAGCTCCATGCCTGATATCATTCCCGCTTCGTAAGCATTTGTGACCTCATTCGTCGCACCAAGCGTCATCTGTCCGGGCATGACGGTCACATGTCGATCGATGCGCGCGACCATCCCGCCTTCCTGATCAATCGCTATAGAAAGAGGAAACTCATGATATTGGGAAGCAAGCTGCTGCAGCGATAACGTTAAGGCTTTCACTTGTTCATTGCTATCTACATTTCGTCGAAATAATATAATATTTCCAAGCCCATAGTCTCTGATGAAGGCTTCCATATGATCGGGCACCTGATAACCATCGAATCCGAACATGAATAGCTGTCCGAGCTTTTGTCTTAATGATAAGGTATCTAGCATCCAGCATTACCCCATTTCTCTTTTATTACGTTCACGATACACTGAGGGCAGCACGCCAACCTTCCTCAAAAATACTTTATTAAAATATCTTCGATCCAAGTAGCCTACAGTTCTAGCTATATCTGATATGCTTTTATTAGACAAGGTTAGCAGCCCCTTAGCGCGTTCTATTCTTGCCTCTGTAACATAATCAATAAAGTTCATGCCGTAATGCTGCTTAAATAATGTACTGAAATAGCTAATGCTTATATTCAAGTAACTTGCTACCTCTTCCGCCGCAATATCTGATGCCAAATGAGCTTCAATATATTCCTTAGCCGCGCCAATCGAGGCTTGTGGTCTCTTATTCATTCGCTCCGTAAACGTCTCCTCCACGAGCTGACGAATGATGATGAGCATTTCCTTTAATTGCTTATATTCATGAAGCTGCTGCAGGATATGCCACTCTGATTCAGCACTAATCGCATCGTACTTTCGTAATTCCTTAATTAAATAGACAAGCACAGCACTCATCATCATTTCAACCTGTTGCAAGGACTGTGATGAAAATGTCCGCAATCTGTCCTCAAGCAAACTAACGATCTCCCTTGCTTTTACTCGATCCATCTGTTTAAGCGCTTGAACTAATAAATCAACATCATGCCATATAAACTGCTCCTGCTGCTGTACCTCACCAACAGGATTATAGGCTAACAGCCGATACGTTGCTTGGCCTAAGCTCAGCTCCTTGCTTAATCGTTGCCAGCCTCCCTGCAAGTCGGTTACTCTCAGTGGATGGTTATATGCTGCTATATTGACTCCTTCAGTCTGCAAATCAAGGTTCAGCATCAGCCACTCAATGGTTGCTTGCAGCTGCCGGTCTTCGATATGACAGAAATGCCCGACCGCTAGAATAGTCCAATAACGCTCTTCGACCTGTAACAACACAATTTGCGGTTGCTCTGCAAACAGCTTGCTCAGCCCTTCCATTAAAGCATTTGCAACGGTGTACATCTCCTGTTCCTGACCACTAATAACAAACATTAAACATTGCTGATCTAAGATTTCAAACTGTTCATGCCACTCGGAAAGCTTTGCCGTATCCGTACGACCGTGAATTAAATCTAATAGCATTTTCTCATAGGCAAGGTCTGTTAACTTGTCTTTCTTCTGACTCTCTTGCGCGAGATTTGTTAATCTATCTCGAATGCTCCCAGCTACCTCAATAAAGAGCTGCTCAAGCGCATCATAGTCTATCGGTTTAAGAACATAATCTAATACGCGATATCGCAATACGGTACGAGCGTATTCAAATTCCTGATATCCTGTAAGCATAATGACTTCTGTGCCTTGGTCAAATTGACGAAGCTCCTTTAAAAAATCTATCCCATCCATAACTGGCATACGAATATCACAAAAAACAAGATGTGGTTGGTGAAGCTTAACGAGCTCTAACGCCTGCTTACCATTGTGCGCCATGCCTACAACCTCTACATCATGTTCCTGCCATGGCAACACAATCTGCAAATTTCGCAAAATATTGATCTCATCATCGACCAGTAATGCTTTTAGTCTCATAATGACCACCATCCTTGTGTTTAGGTATCGTCATCTGAATAACCGTTCCTTGATCGGGAGCACTGCAAATCATTAAACCATATGGCTGACCGAAGCTAAGCCGAATGCGCTCTGCTACATTTTGCACGCCGATACCTCGGCGTTCACCATGCTCAGGCGTATTAACGAAGTCGATTATACTGGATACGGAAGAGCTGAAGCGTTCTAGCTGTGTCGAGGTCATGCCGATCCCATTATCCTCAACTCTACAATAAATGACATCATGACCATCAATAATCACAATACGTATCAATCCGATGTATAAAATTCCTTCGAATCCATGCTGAATACTATTTTCAATTAATGGCTGAAGAGAAAGCTTAAGTATTTTTTCTTGCAGAAGCTTAGGGTCAACCTCTAGCTCATATTCAAAGAGCTCCTCAAATCTGAATTTTTGGATGTCCAAATAGCTCTGTACATGGAGAAGCTCCTGCTCAATCGTAATGAGATCCTTCTGCTGCATGCTTATTCGTAAAATATTGCCTAGTCTCGTCACCATTTTACTTACTTTTCTGCCTTGATTCTGTATCGCTAATACATTAATCGATTCCAGTGTATTAAACAGAAAATGCGGTTTAATTTGTGCTTGTAAAGCTGCCATCTCAGCCGCTCGTTTACGTTCATGCTGCTCCTGCAGCTCTTCAATTAGCTGCTGTACTCGGTAAATTAATCGATTCGTTCCGCGAGTAAGCAAGCCAATCTCATCATTACCTCGCACCCTTACTCTGGCATCTAGGTCTCCAAGCTCAACCACTCTCATCACATTTACCGAATCGGTAATGGCTCGGGTCACACGTTTTGCGATATAAACTATAAAGATACAGGCACACAGCATACTTAGACCAATTAACAACGAGATGACAAAGGCAGTCCATTGAATTTCACCAGAAATCACATCTCTAGGCGTTACTGCAACCAGCTTCCATTGCTCGTAATTGCCAAAGCTAATCGACGATACAACGGATTCAATATCATCAAAGGTACCGCGTTGAACGGTATGGCTCTCTGTTAA
>Ga0182736_1002823_pt1 | contig 12483 bp, 11 predicted proteins | sample eDN5th30CKraftBY_FD_128882 | JGI IMG/M metagenome (GOLD analysis project Ga0182736, IMG submission 128882) | Enriched backyard soil microbial communities from Emeryville, California, USA - eDNA 5th pass 30_C Kraft BY (version 2) (version 2) | ecosystem: Environmental > Terrestrial > Soil >...
GACGTGGCGGTCACCGAGCGCCAGGGCATGATGGCGGCCTCCTACCAGCTCGGCTACCGGCTGGCCCTCATCTGCGCGGGCGCAGGCGCGCTCTACATTGCGGAATTCGTGAACTGGCGCAGCGCCTATCTGGCCATGGCCGCTCTCATGGGCGTCGGCCTCATCGGCACGCTGCTCGCGCCGCGCGGCAGCGAGAGTGCCGTGCGCGAGCGTCTTCCGTTCGCTGCGGCGATCATCGAGCCGCTGGCGGATCTCTTCCGCCGCAAGGGGCTGATCCTCATTCCGATCCTTGCGCTGATCGCCTGCTTCCGCCTGCCGGACTTCGTCGCCGGCGTCATGGCGAACCCGCTCTATATCGATCTCGGCTTCTCCAAAACCGACATCGCCAACGTGTCCAAGCTCTACGGAGTCTGGATCGGAATCATCGGCGCCTTCGCGGGCGGCCTGGCGCTGACACGGCTCGGGCTCTGGTGGACCCTGCTCGTCGGAGCCGTCATCGCCGCGTCCTCGAACCTGATGTTCGCTTGGCTGGCCTCGGAGGGAGCGCGGCTGGACCTGCTGACCTTGACCATCAGCTTCGACAATTTCGCCGCAGGCTTCGCAGGCTCCGCTCTCATCGCCTACATGTCGGGCCTGACCTCGCCGGGTTTCGCCGCCACGCAATACGCGCTTCTCAGCTCGCTCTACGCCCTGCCCGGCAAGCTCATCGGCGGCGCCTCGGGCGCGGTGGTGGATGCCTATGGCTATCCCCTGCTCTTCACCGGCACGGCCGCCATCGGCATCCCGCTGGTGATCCTGTGCTTCATCGTGCGTCGGGATACGATGAAGACGGTCGAGGAGAAGGAAGAAGCGACTGCGACGGAAGCTGCGCCGGTCGGCGCTGGCTCGCGGGCGTAGTATCCTTTCTCTTCAGCGATTGGCCCCTAGAGCATCGTGCGGAAAAGTAGATCCGGTTTTCCGCAAGAACGATGCTCTCATCTATAGAGGAAGCATCGGATCCAACCCCAAAAGTGCAAATCCACTTTTGGGTCCGATGCTTTAGTCCTCATCCTGAGGAAGTCGCGTAGCGACTGTCTCGAGGTCCTGGACCATGTCCGGGCACGAGGGCGTCTCCAGAGACCACTGGACAATCCTTCGAGACGCCTGCTGCGCAGGCTCCTCAGGATGAGGTCGTATAAGTTGAACAGAATATGGCCGGGACGGGCCCGGCCATGACATCGAAGGATATCGCCGGATCTCAGACCCAGCCGCCGTCTACGAGGTAGGTCTGCGCCGACATGGCGCTGGAATCGTCCGAGCCTAGGAACAGGGCGAAGTTCGCGATGTCCTGCGGCACGAGCTTGCGCTTCACGCATTGGCGCTTGAGCAGTTCCTTCTCGCCTTCCGGCGTGAGCCACAGGTCGATCTGGCGCTGGGTCATGATCCAGCCCGGCACCACGCAGTTGACGCGGATGTTCTTCGATCCGAGTTCCCGGGCAAGCGCCCGGGTCAGGCCCACCACGGCGGATTTCGCCGTCTTGTAGGCGGCGAAGGAATCGTCGCTCACCATGTAGCTCGTCGAGCCCATGTTGATGATCGAGCCGCCACCGGCCTTCTCCATGTCCGGCAGCACGGCCTGGGCCGCGAAGAACTGGTGGTCGAGATTGGTGGCGAAGCGCTCGCGCCAATATTCCGGCGTCACCTGATCGATGGTGTGGCGATCGTCGCGCGCGGCGTTGTTGACGAGGATCGTGATGGGTCCGAGCGCCTCGCTCGCGCGGCGGATCGCTGCCTGGAAAGCCGGGATGTCGCGCACGTCGCTGTGCTCGAAATGCACGCGCTCGCCGAGTTCCTTCGCCAGAGCCTGACCGGCCTCGGCATTGTAGTCGAGAACGGCGACCTTGCTGCCCTGCGCATGAAACGAACGCGCGATGCTCTCGCCGATGCCGCTGGCGCCGCCGGTGATGAGAACGGTTTTTCCCTTCAAGGAGCCGTAAGTCGTCTGGGTCATCAATTTCACCTTGTTCCAATGAGCGTGCCGTCATCCCGGGATCGCACAGCAGAACCCGGGATCTGGGGGAGAGAATCGCGCCTTATACTGCAACCGATCCCGGATCTTCGCTACGCTTCGTCCGGGATGACATTGAAAGATCAGCTCGCACCTGGCCCCGGCGTCGCGCCGGGCGGGCATTTGCCGAGGATGATCATGCCGAGCACCTCGTCCTGCGTGACGTCCTGCACGTTGGCGGAGCCCACGAGCTTGCCGTTCTTCATCACACTCACGCGGTCGGCAAGGCCGAACACGTCGTGGATGTCGTGGCTGATGAGGAAGATGCCGATGCCTTCCTTCTTCAGCTGCAGCACGAGATCGGCCACCTGCTGCGTCTCGGCGGGGCCGAGCGCGGCCGTCGGCTCGTCCATGATGAGCACGCGCGCGTTGAAGTAGATCGCACGCGCGATCGCCACCGATTGGCGCTGGCCGCCGGAGAGCGCCTTCACCGGCTCCTTGAAGCGGCGGAAATGCGGGTTGAGCCGGGCCATGACCTTGCGGGTCTCGGCCTCCATCGTGGCATCGTCCAGGGTGCCGTAGGGCGTCAGCACTTCGCGGCCGAGGAAGATGTTGCCCGCCGCATCGATGTTGTCGGCGAGCGCGAGCGTCTGGTAGATCGTCTCGATGCCGTAGCGCTTGGCGTCGCGGGGCGTCGAGATGTCGGCGTGTTCGCCGTTGACGTAGATCTCGCCCGAATCCGGCCTGTAGGCGCCGGACAGAATCTTGATCAGCGTCGACTTGCCCGCGCCGTTGTGGCCGAGCAGGCCCACCACCTCGCCGGGGCGAAGGTCGACGGACACGCCGTCCACGGCCTTGATGCCGCCGAAGGCGATGGAGATGTTGCGCATCTCGACGAGAGGCGTCGTTCCATTCGTGTGCATGATGCGCCTCCTTACTTGATGCGACGGCGATAGAGGCTGTCGACCCAGACCGCCAGCACGAGCACCGCGCCGACGACGATGTTCTGCAGCGGCGTGTCGACGCCGAGCAGCACCATGCCCGATTGCAGCGACTGCATAACGAGGGCGCCGAGCATGGCGCCGGCAATCGTGCCGATGCCGCCGGCGAGCGATGTGCCCCCGATCACGGCGGACGCGATGACGTAAAGCTTATCGAGGGTACCGGCCGCGTTCGTCGCCGCGTTCAGGCGCGCGGTCGAGATGCAGGCGGAGATGCCGCACAGCAGGCCCATGAGGCCGAACACCTTCATCAGCGTCCAGCGGGTGTTGATGCCCGACAGTTCGGCCGCCTCCGGATTGCCCCCGATGGCGAAGACGTAGCGGCCGAAGCGCCGGCGCGTGGCGATGAAGGTCATCACCAGCCCGACCAGGACGGCGATCAGCACCGGCAGGGCAACGCCCTGCGAGATGAACAGGCCGCCATCGGGCCACGCGATGCCGCGGGCCTCGGCCCAGGCCCGGGCCGATCCCATCGGCATGGGATAGGCGTTGAAGATCGCAGCCGTCGCGAGAACGGTCCCGCAGGCCACAACGGCGATCACCGCATCCGCCCAGCCGGGACGCACCGGGAAGCCGAAGCTCAGGCGACGGCGACGGCTCAGGCCCAGACCCACGATGATGAGGCCGCAGGCGATCGCCGCGATGATCCACGTGGTCGTGGCACCGAGCGCGCCTTCCACGCCACCACCGAAGGCCTTGAACCGGGTGTCCATGGGGGCGACCGTCTGGCCCGTCGTGACCCACCAGGCCGCGCCGCGCCACACGAGCAGGCCGCCGAGCGTCACGATGAAGGAGGGAATGCCGAGATAGGCGATGAGCCAGCCCTGGAACAGGCCGATGAGCCCGCCGGCGACGAGAGCGATCAGCACGGCAAGTGGCGCCGTCAGCCAGTGCTCGAGGCCGAGATAGGCCGGCAGCCACTGCACCTGCGCGACGCCGATGATCATGCCGACGACGCCGAGGATCGCCCCGACCGACAGGTCGATGTTGCGCGTGACGATGACGAGCACCATGCCGGTGGCCATAACGGCGACGGAAGCCGTCTGGACCGACAGGTTCCAGAGATTGCGGGGTGTCAGGAACACGCCGCCGGAGAGAATGTCGAACCCGATCCAGATCACGGCGAGCGCCGCCAGCATGCCGAGCATGCGGACATCGATTTCGAGTTTCGAGAGGAGCGAGCCGGAAGCGGTGCTCGGGGGCGGGGCAGTCGTGGCAACGGGTGCGGTCATGACGTCACGCTGAAAGACGAATGAAAAGTCTCATGAAAAACGTCATTCCGGGGCCGCGTAGCGGAGCCCGGAACCCATATGCGCGAGATCTCAGGAAGAGACGATCGAACGTGCGCCCAATCTATCAACGCCAGCGGATATGGGTTCCGGGCTCGCGCCAGTGGCGCGCCCCGGAATGACAATGCCGATCTTAATCGCAGGCCTTCACGGTGCCGGCCTTCACGCCCTGGCAGACCACGTCCTTGGACGCCCAGCCGGCCTTGATGACCACGTCGAGATTGTCCTTCGTGATCGCCACCGGGGTGAGGAAGAGAGCAGTCATGTTCTGCTTCTTCGGGCCGAGGTTCCACGGCTTCGCGCCCTGGATCTCGCTGAGCTTCTTGCCGCCTGCGAGCTGCACGGCGATCTCGGCGGCGTTGCGGCCGAGTTCGCGGGCATCCTTGAAGACCGTCACGGTCTGCGTGCCGAGCGCGACGCGGTTCAACGCCGCCTTGTCGGCATCCTGACCGGAAACCGGCACGGAACCGGCGAGGCCCTGTGCCGCGAGAGCCGCGATGGCGCCGCCGGCGGTGCCGTCATTGGCGGCGATCACCGCATCGATCTTGTTGTTGTTCTTGGTGAGGAACTGCTCCATGTTCCTCTGCGCATTGGCCGGGAGCCAGCCGTCCGTGTAGGCCTCACCCACGTTCTTGATCTTGCCGGCATCCATGGCGGGCTTCAGAACTTCCATCGAGCCCTGGAACAGGAAGTTGGCGTTCGGGTCCGAGCCCGAGCCCTTGATGAAGGCGTAGTTGCCCTCGGGCTTTACTTTCAGCACTTCGCGGGCCTGGAGACGGCCGACCTCGACATTGTCGAAGGTGAGATAGAAGGCCTGCGGAATTTCGATGAGACGGTCGTAACCGACGACCGCGATACCTTCCGCGATGGCCTTCTCGACGGCGGGGCGCACCGCGTCGGCGTCCTGCGCCAGCACGATCAGCGCCTTGGCGCCGCGGGAGATGAGGCTCTCGATGTCGGTGAGCTGCTTGGCGGGCGAGGATTGCGCATCCGCCGACACATAGGTGCCGCCGGCCTTCTCGACGGCGGCCTTGATGGCGGCTTCGTCGGTCTTCCAGCGCTCTTCCTGGAAATTGGACCAGCTGACGCCGACGACCGGGCCCTTCTGGGCGAAGGCGGCAGTGGCGGACAGAGCCAGGGCGGCAAGGCTGATCAGGGCGTGTTTCTTCGATAGCATCGGCTTCCTCCTGGACCTTGCGTTCCCTTGCAGGTCCGTCGCTCATGACAGGCTGTCGGTCCGGCAGGATCGACGATAAGGCTCGCTCTGCCATGCTTTATATTTCGAGCGCGGAAATAATTATCTCAGCCTTTGGGTCCTTCAAGCACCCTGAAGCTTATCTTTTCGTCTGATATCCAATCACGTTGGGATTGTTTTATTCGTAGATCGAACAAATGACCGCAATGACCCTATTCCCGCTCTCTCCTCGTGAAACGGCCCGCCGGCGCCTGCTCGACGCCCTGCGCCGGGAAGGTCCCATGGCGCGGGTGGAGATCGGCCAGCATCTCGGCATGAGCCCGGCAAGCGTTTCCGAACTGGCGGCGAGCCTTCTCGACGAGGGGATTCTGGTGGCCGAAGAGGCGGCCGATACGGCCGCCGGCCTGATTCGCGGGCGGCCCAAGACCCGCCTTTATTTCGCCGACACCCTCGGATCGGTAATCGGCGTCTGGACCGGCTTCAACCGCATCGAGCTGCGGCTTGTGGACAGCGCTGGGCGCAACCGGGCCAGCCGTCATGTCGAGCGCCGCCTGCGCAATCTCGCAGCGGAAGAGCTGATGGACGTGCTGGCAGGCACGATCACGGCCTTCGCCGACGAAACCGGCGCCCACGACGTGAAGGCCGTGGGTCTCGCCTGCCAGGGCTACGTGGACACGCGGGACGGCATCGTCGCCTGGAGCCCGGTGCTCGGCACCCGCGACCTGCCGCTGGCCTCCGGCCTTGGCGAAAGGCTCGGCAAGCCCGTCCTCATGGAGAACGACGCCAGCGCCATGGCCTTCGCCATCACGCAGCGAAACTCCGACCTGCGCTCGGGGCGCACCGCCTGCCTGATGATCGGCGACGGCGTGGGTCTCGGCTTTCTCATCCAGGGGGAGCTCTATCGCGGCGCCCGTTTCGGCGGCAGCGAGTTCGGTCATGTGCGCCTGCGCCGGAGCGGCCCGCAATGCCGCTGCGGCGGGCGTGGCTGCATCGAGGCCTATCTCGCCGATTACGCCCTGCACCGGGACGCCCAGCTCATCGACCACCGCCCCGCCCCGACCCTGCTGCTGCCGGGCGAGGACGCCATGGGATCCATCGTCGAGCAGGCCCGGGCAGGCGATCCCGCCCTCCTCAATCTCTTCCAGTCTGCCGGCGAAGTCTTGGGCGATGCGGTGGGCATCCTGATCCAGACCCTGGAGCCAGACCACATCGTCCTCTGCGGCCCCGGCACGAGGGCCATGGATCTGCTGCGCCCCTCCTTCGAGGCGGCCCTCGAATCGCAGACCATTCCTGAATTGCGGGCGCTCGCCGCCATCCATGTGGTGGAATCCTCCATGGACCTGCTGACGGAGGGCGTCGTGATCCAGGCCCTGCGCGAGCTCGACCTCGACCTCGCGCGGCTGAAGGCGGCTTGAGCCGGAGCGGCTATTCCGCTTCGTTGACCTGACGCACGAGCATGGCGCGCAGATCCCGAAGGACGGCATCGCGGACAGGCAGATCCGTCTCTCCGCTGACGGCGGCCGCGACCCTCATGAGGTGCAGGACGATGACGGCCATGATGTCGGCGCGCCTGTGGGACAGCGGCGGGTTCGTCTGCGACAAGAGCGTTGCGATCTGACTGCGCATGCGGTTGCGCCGTTCCATCTTCTGCACCTTGTCCGCAGCCGGTCGATCCGCCAGGAGCACGAAGGACGGATGGGCGGCCAGAAAGGCCGATAGATCCCGGAACAGGCTTTCCACGAGTTCGGTCGGCGTCAGCTGGTTCGACGTGCGGCCCAGGGCCTCCAGCATCTCGGCGAGCGCCTCGCCATTCGCCGACTGAAGCGCGTCCGCAAGCAGCTCCTTCGTCGGGAAGAACTGGTAGAGGGACCCGATCGAGGCTTTTGCGCGCGCGGCGATCTCCGTCATGGTCGCCGCATCGAATCCCTTCTCGGCAAAGATCTCCTCCCCCGCCTTCAGAAGCGCCGCCACACGCTCACGCCCGCGCTGCCGTTGAGGCATCCGGACCACGGCATTGGCTTTCGGGCTTGCTTTTTGTGAGGGCATCCTCATATAACTCCAAACATGAGGATGTCCTCATGTATTAGCTCGTCCATCCGCTCTCCCTCCCGTCATACCGGAACGCTCATTATGCTGAAGCTCGCTCCCCGCACCACAGCGCTGATCCTGATCGATGTGCAGAAGGGCACGCTGGGCATGCCCTTGGCTCCGCACCAGCCCGCCACCGTCATTGAGAACAGCGCCCGGCTGGCCAACCACTTCTCGCAGAAGGGAGCTACCATCGTTCTCGTCCGCGTCGACTTCTCGACGGACTATGGCGACAAGCCCGGCGGCGTGACCGACATCCCCATGGTCCTTCCGCCCGACGGCCTGCCGGCCGATTGGGCCGAGTTCCCGGCCGAGCTTGCCTCCATCAGACCCGACGTCCTGATCACCAAGAGGCAGTGGAGCGCCTTCCATGGGACGGAACTCGACCTGCAATTGCGACGGCGCGGCATTACCCATGTAGTGATCGGGGGCCTGATGACGAATTTCGGCGTGGAATCGACCGCACGCGACGCTTGGCAGCACAACTACCAGGCCGTCATCGCCGAGGATGCATCGAGCAGCCCGGGCGCGGATCTTCACCGCTTCGCCATCACGAACACCTTGCCCCGGGTCGCGCGGGTCCGATCCACAGCCGAGATCATTGCGGGCCTGGAGGCATAGCCAGGGCCCATCAAAAACACTATCTGTTAGGGGTCGATTTCTCACCCAAAGAGACCCATGGCTTCCTCCCGTCCCGTCCAAGCCGGCGACCACGTCTTCCTCGTCGACGGCTCCTCCTTCATCTTCCGGGCCTACTTCCAGTCCATGAACCAGGACCAGAAGTACAATGCCCGCTCGTCGGACGGGATGCCCTCGGGAGCCGTGCGGCTCTTCGTGTCCAAGCTCCTGCAGTTCATGCGCGACGGGGCGGCGGGCCTCAAGCCGACCCATCTCGCCATCGTGCTCGACAAGTCCGAGGGTTCGTTCCGCAAGGAGCTCTACGAGGATTACAAGGGCCACCGGCCGGATGCGCCGGAGGACCTGAAGGTCCAGATGCCGATCATGCGCGAGGCGATCCGGGCCTTCGGGCTCGAGCCCGTGGAGCTGCAGCGCTACGAGGCGGATGACCTGATCGCCACCTATACCCAGCAGGCGAAGGCCCGCGGGGCGGACGTGCTCATCATCTCGTCCGACAAGGACCTGATGCAGCTCGTGGGCCCGAAGGTGTGCTTCTACGATTTCGAATCGGGCTCCAAGGGCAAGCCGGGCTACCGGCCCGAGCGCAACCTGGACGAGGCCGCCGTCATCGAGAAGTGGGAGGGCATCCCGCCGGAAAAGATCGGCGACGTGCTCGCCCTCATGGGCGACACCTCGGACAACGTGCCGGGCGTGCCGGGCATCGGCCTGAAGACGGCCGCGCAACTGATCAAGGAATACGGCGACCTCGAAACCCTGCTGGAGCGCGCCCCCGAGATCAAGCAGCCCAAGCGCCGCGAGACGCTGATCAACAATGCGGAATCGGCGCGCCTGTCCAAGAAGCTCGTGACCCTCGATTGCGAGGCTCCGGTCCCGGTGCCCCTCGACGACCTGCGCGTCCCTGAGCCCGATCCGAAGACGCTCATCGGCTTCCTGAAGGCCATGGAGTTCAGCACGCTCACCCGGCGCGTGGCGGAACTCTACGAGGCCGATCCGGCCGCGATCCAGCCCGACCCGCGCCTCATGCCCGGCGGCGAGGCGATCCGTTGGGAGCGCAACGGCGCCGGCACCGGCGTGACGGCGCCCACGGACGACGCCGTGCCGTTCTTCGGCAAGGCCGATGCCGCCGCGGGCGAGGTCGATCCCTTCGCCGGTCTCGACCTGCCGGAGACCGGGACCCTGCGCAAGCCCGTCGAGGGCATCGGCACGCCCTCGCAGCTTGCGGGAAAGCGCGCGACGGAAGCCTCGTCCGCGCCCTTCGACGTGACGGCCTACGAGACCGTCACGAGCGTGGAGCGCCTGAAGGAATGGGTCGCCCAAGCCCGCGAGCAGGGCTATGTCGCCGTCGACACGGAGACGAGCGACCTCGACGCGACCCGCGCCGATCTCGTCGGCTTCTCGCTCGCTCTGGAAGCGGGCAAGGCCTGCTACGTGCCTCTCCAGCACCGCGATGAATCGGACCTCTTCGGCGGTGGGCTCGTGAAGGGCCAGATCCCGATCACCGAAGCGCTCGACGCCCTGCGGACGCTGCTGGAGGATCCGTCCGTTCTCAAGATCGGGCAGAATCTGAAATACGACTGGGTCGTGCTGAAGCGCCACGGCATCGAGGTGCAGCCCTTCGACGACACGATGCTGATCTCCTACGTGCTCGACGCCGGCAAGGGCTCGCACGGCATGGACGAGCTCTCGCGCCGCCATCTCGGCCACTCGCCCATCACGTTCTCCGAGGTCGCCGGCACCGGCCGGAACAAGGTGACCTTCGACAAGGTGGAGATCGCCAAGGCCACCGCCTATGCGGCGGAGGACGCGGACGTCACCTTGCGCCTGTGGCAGGTCCTGAAGCCGCGGCTCGCCGCCGAGCACCGCGCCACCGTCTACGAGACGCTGGAGCGGCCCATGGTCGACACGCTGGCCCGCATGGAGATGCGCGGCATCATGGTCGACCGGCAGATCCTCAGCCGCCTCTCGGGCGACTTCGCCCAGACGCTGGCGCGGCTCGAGGACGAGATCCACGAGATGGCGGGCGAGAAGTTTTCGCTCGGCTCGCCCAAGCAGATCGGCGACATCCTCTTCGGCAGGATGGGCCTGCCGGGCGCGAAGAAAACACCGTCCGGCCAATGGGCCACGCCCGCGACGCTGCTCGACGAGCTGGCGCAGGCCGGCCACGAGCTGCCCGCGAAGATCCTCGAATGGCGCCAGCTCTCCAAGCTGAAATCCACCTACACGGATACGCTGCAGGAGCACATGCATCCCGAGACGAAGCGGGTGCATACCTCGTTCTCGCTCGCGGCCACCACGACGGGGCGCCTGTCCTCGTCCGATCCGAACCTGCAGAACATCCCGATCCGCACGGAGGCCGGACGCAAGATCCGCAAGGCCTTCGTGGCGCAGGAAGGGCACAAGATCATCTCGGCCGATTACAGCCAGATCGAGCTGCGGCTCCTCGCGCATATCGCCGACATCCCGCAATTGCAGGAAGCCTTCGCGGAAGGAATCGACATTCACGCGGCGACCGCTTCCGCCATGTTCGGCGTGCCGCTCGACCAGATGACGTCCGACCTGCGCCGCCAGGCGAAGACCATCAATTTCGGCATCATCTACGGCATCTCGGCCTTCGGTCTCGCCACGCGCCTCGGCATCCCGAACCAGGAGGCCTCCGCCTTCATCAAGCAGTATTTCGAGCGCTTCCCGGGCATCCGCACCTATATCGACGAGACCAAGCGGTTCTGTAAGGAGAAGGGCTATGTGACCACGCTGTTCGGGCGCGTGTGCCATTACCCGCAGATCAAGTCGTCGAACCCGTCGGAGCGCGCGGGCGTGGAACGCCAGGCGATCAACGCGCCGATCCAGGGCACCGCCGCCGACATCATCCGCCGCGCCATGGTGCGCATGGAGGACGCCCTGAAGGCCGAGCGCCTCTCCGCCCGCATGCTGCTGCAGGTGCATGACGAACTGGTGTTCGAGGTTCCCGACGACGAGGTCGACGCCGCGCTGCCGGTGATCTCGCGCGTCATGACGGAAGCCCCCTTCCCGGCCGTGACTCTCAAGGTCCCGCTCGCCGTGGAAGCCCGCGCCGCGCAGAACTGGGACGAGGCGCATTAGGTCTGATGGGCACGCCGAATGTCCGATCGGGAGACATCTCCGCTAGCCGTGCGGAAGGCTGTGGCCAGGGATGCCGACACGCTCTTCCGCCTCACCGCAGGTTTGATCGAGGATCATCTGCCCGGTCAGTCACCGTGGACGACGACGGAGGCCATCGGGGCCAACGGTTTCGGAGCCGATCCGCTCTTCGAAGCCCTGATCGCCGAACGCGACGGGCAGCCCATCGGCTTCGTCTCGTTCTTCCGCGGCTATGCCGGCTGGCGCGGTAAGGCGATGGGCATCGTGCATGCCCTTTACGTGCTGCCGGAGGAGCGTCGCTCGGGAGCTGCCCGTGCGCTCATGGCAGGCGTGGCCAGGATCGCACGCGAGCGAGAATGGATTCGGATCGAGCTCTTCGTGGAGGAAGGCAGACCCGCCATTTCTTTCTACGATCGAATCGGGATGCGGGACCTGAATCACAGGCATATGCGCCTGGAGGGAGAAGCCCTGGAGCGATTGGCTCTGGACAGCCCCGGCATCGTATGACGGCCGATCGCAATGCGGTCCGACTTCGTTCGTGATGAAGAAAGCCATGTGTCCGATGTCAAAGAGCCAGCGCCTTCAGGCCCGGAGCCGGATGGCGCCGCGCCTGAAGGGATCGAGGGAGGTGCGAGAGACGCCCGGCTCGGTGCTATGGGAAAGTGGAAGAGCCGGACGGCGCCTCGCACGCGGGATTTTTAGGCGTTTAAACTTGGACCAGCACACGGCTGCCAAGGGCCTCCTGCTCACCGGCTGCGTGACCGGCGGGCAGGCCCGCTCCCCGCCCCGACACTTGTGACGCCTCGCGAAGCGCGCCCCTCGTCGGGCGGGGATGCACAACGATATAGCTTAGCTTGAGCACCCTGTCAAGAACAAAGTGAGAACATTGCATCGACTTGCCTCAGCACTCACGACACCCGCACCGTCATCACCGGCCTTGTGCCGGTGATCCACGTCTTTTCGGCACGGGGGTAAAGACGTGGATGGCCGGCACAGGGCCGGCCATGACGGGAGAGCAGATGAAAGTGGGAGAGCATCTCCCCAAGCCCTCATCCTGAGAGTCTGGCTCATAAATTGTCTCTTGCGATGCGTCTGGTGAGGAGCTTGATGCTGGCGATGAGGATCCAGGCCTGCGCACTGGCAATGCTGGCCTCGAAATCCTTGGCC
>Ga0182736_1002825_pt1 | contig 12480 bp, 11 predicted proteins | sample eDN5th30CKraftBY_FD_128882 | JGI IMG/M metagenome (GOLD analysis project Ga0182736, IMG submission 128882) | Enriched backyard soil microbial communities from Emeryville, California, USA - eDNA 5th pass 30_C Kraft BY (version 2) (version 2) | ecosystem: Environmental > Terrestrial > Soil >...
AGCTGCGAGCCAGGAGACCTGCCGTGACGCAATGTTTCGAACCTCGGGCGGGGTGTCCCGGTGGTGCGCATTTGCCGTAGCGGCTTCGTCCGCGCGTCAAGCGTCCTGCCGTTCCCGTCCGTCAACGGCACGGGGATATGATGTCGGCGACCGCTACCTCTCAGTCTAACGGGACGGATTCCGTCCCGGCTTCTACGCATATGACCTCGGTAAGCTCCACCGAGCCTGCCTACCAGATCGTACGTCGCAACGGTTCCGTGACGCCGTTCGATGCGCGCAAGATCAGCGTCGCGCTCACCAAGGCTTTCCTTGGTGTCGAGGGCTCGGCTGCGGCTGGCTCGCGCCGGGTCCACGAGGCAGTGGAAGAACTGACCAACCAGGTCGTCTCGGCGCTGATGCGTCGATCGGGAGATGGCCGTCTGTTCCACATCGAGGATGTGCAGGATCAGGTCGAACTGGCCCTCATGCGTGGCGAGCATCACAAGGTGGCGCGCGCCTATGTGCTCTATCGCGAAGAGCGCGCGCGCGAACGCGCTGCCGAAGCGGTCGTTACGGACTTAGCCGCTCCGTCCCTCCAGATGACCGCGGCGGATGGCTCGCGTATTGCGCTCGATGAGGCACGCCTGATCAAGGTTATCGAAGAGGCGTGCGCTGGCCTTGAAGCGGTATCGGCGGAGCCAGTCATCGCGGAAACACGCCGTAATCTTTATGATGGCATCACCCAGGACGAGCTCTCGCTTGCACCGATCATGGCTGCGCGCACCCTGATCGAGCAGGAACCGAACTATGCGTTCGTCACGGCGAGACTGTTGCTTGATCGCCTTCGCACGGAAGCCTTGTCTGCGGTCGCAGGCCGCGCGGAGCAGGCTACGCAGTCCGACATGGGCGCTCGCTATGCCAGCTATTTTCCTGACTTCATCGCGACGGGTGTTAAGGCGGGGCTGATCGATCCCCAACTCGCAAGCTTCGACCTTGGCCGTATCGGTGCCGCGCTCAAGGCAGAGCGGGACCTCAGCTTCCAGTATCTTGGCCTGCAGACGCTCTACGACCGCTATTTCCTCCACACCAAGGGCAAGCGTTTCGAACTGCCCCAAGCGTTCTTCATGCGCGTTGCGATGGGCCTGGCTATCCGCGAGGACGACCGCGAGGCAAGGGCGATCGAGTTTTACGACCTCCTGTCGTCGTTCGACTTCATGGCTTCGACGCCGACTCTGTTCAACTCCGGCACAACGCGCCCGCAGCTGTCCTCCTGCTTCCTGACCACGATTGGCGATGACCTCGACGCCATCTTCAAGGGCATCAAGGACAATGCGCTGCTAGCCAAATATTCGGGCGGTCTTGGCAATGACTGGACCCCGGTTCGCGGCCTCGGTGCACACATCAAGGGCACGAATGGCGAGAGCCAGGGTGTCGTGCCGTTCCTGAAAGTCGCGAACGATACGGCCATTGCGGTCAATCAGGGTGGAAAGCGCAAGGGCGCGGTCTGCGCCTATCTCGAGACGTGGCACGTCGACATCGAGGAATTCCTCGACCTGCGCAAGAACACGGGCGACGACCGCCGCCGTACGCATGACATGAACACTGCGAACTGGGTTCCGGACCTGTTCATGGAGCGCGTCGCAATGGACAGCGACTGGACGCTGTTCTCACCAGATGAGACGCCAGACCTTCATGACCTATACGGACCCGCTTTTCGAGCAGCATATGTGGCCTATGAGGACAAGGCTGCACGTGGCGAGCTGAAAGTGCACCGCACCGTGCGCGCGCTCGACCTTTGGCGCAAGATGCTGACCATGGTGTTCGAGACGGGCCATCCCTGGATCACGTTCAAGGACCCGTGCAACATCCGCTCGCCTCAGAGCCACGCGGGCGTCGTTCACTCGTCGAACCTTTGCACCGAGATCACGCTCAATACGTCGAAGGATGAAGTCGCCGTCTGCAATCTCGGATCGATCAATCTCGTCAATCACGTCACGCAGAACGGGCTAGATCTTGATCGGCTGGCTCGGACGGTGACGACGGCAATGCGTATGCTCGACAATGTGGTCGACATCAATTTCTACACGATCCCGGAAGCACGCGCGTCGAACCTGCGTCATCGCCCGGTTGGTCTTGGACTGATGGGCTTCCAGGATGCGCTTCAGAAGCTGCGTATCCCGTACGCTTCGGATGCGGCCGTGGAATTCGCAGACCGGTCGATGGAGGCGATCAGCTATCACGCCATCTCCTCTTCGGTTGCGCTCGCGGCGGAACGTGGCCGCTACGAAAGCTTCGAAGGCTCGCTCTGGTCGAAGGGCATCCTCCCGATCGACTCGATCCGCCTCCTCAAAGCGGCTCGTCCAACTGTCGACATGGATGAAAGCTCAACGCTCGATTGGGCAAGTCTGAGGGAACGGGTTCGCACGGTCGGGATGCGTAACTCGAACACGATGGCGATCGCGCCGACGGCGACGATCTCAAACATCTGTGGCGTGTCGCAGTCGATCGAACCCGCGTACCAAAACCTCTTCGTCAAATCGAACATGTCCGGCGACTTCACGGTCGTGAACGCTCAGTTGGTTCACGACCTGAAGGAACGAAGCCTTTGGGATGAGGTCATGGTCTCCGATCTCAAATATTTTGATGGCTCTGTGGGGCAAATTGACCGTGTTCCGGAAGAGCTGAAGGCGCTTTACGCGACAGCTTTTGAGCTCGATTCCGCGTGGTTGATCGAGGCGGCTTCACGTCGGCAAAAATGGATCGATCAGGCGCAGTCTCTCAACCTCTACATCTCCAGTCCGAGCGGCAAGAAGCTCGACGAGCTCTATCGGCTTGCGTGGAGGAAGGGGCTCAAGACGACCTATTACCTGCGCTCGCGATCGGCGACCCATGTCGAAAAATCGACGCTGAAGGGCACGGACGGCAAGCTCAACGCTGTCTCTGCCGCCGTTGCTCCTGCCCCGATCGTCGGTTCCAGCGCTGCGTGGGGCAAGGCCTGCTCGATCGACGATCCCGAATGCGAAGCCTGCCAGTAAGCAGAGACAAGGAGAACGACAATGCTCAACTGGGCAGACACGAATGCGTCGGCAAGACAGCCGGCTGCCACTGACGTCGAAAGGGATTCAACCGGTCTTGGCGAAATCGAGCGTGGTGGCGCGCGCGTTTCCGTCGACGACAAACGCATGATCAACGCGCGCGCCGACGTGAACCAGCTCTTGCCACTCAAATATCGCTGGGCGTGGGAAAAGTACCTTTCGGGCTGCAACAACCACTGGATGCCAACTGAAGTTTCTATGCAGGCCGATATCGCGCTTTGGAAGTCCAAGGGCGGGCTGACAGACGACGAGCGGCGCATGCTCAAGCGCAATCTTGGCTTTTTCGCCGCGTCGGAAAGCCTTGTCGCTAACAACATCGTGCTCGCGATCTATCGCCACCTGACCAACCCCGAATGCCGCCAGTACCTTCTTCGGCAGGCGTTCGAGGAGGCGATCCACACTCACACCTTCCAGTATATCGTTGAAAGCCTTGGCCTCGACGAAGGTGAGCTGTTCAACATGTACCGGGAGGTGCCGTCGATCACGGACAAGGCCGCCTGGGCGCTGAGGCATACCCAAAATCTCGACGACTCGGACTTCCGGACGGGCACACCTGAGGCCGATCAGGCATTCCTGCGCGATCTCGTCGCCTTCTACGTCATCTTCGAGGGCATGTGGTTCTACACGGGCTTCGCGCAGATCCTGTCGCTCGGGCGACGTAACAAGATGGTCGGCATCGCGGAACAGTACCAGTACATCCTTCGCGACGAGTCGATCCATCTGAACTTCGGCATCGACGTCATCAACCAGATCAAGATCGAGAACCCGCATCTGTGGACGCAAGCGTTCCAGGCCGAAGTGCGCGGCATGATCACGGAAGCTGCTGAACTTGAAGCTGCCTACGGACGGGATACGATGCCCCGCGGCTTCCTCGGCCTCAACGCGGCGCTGTGCGAGCAGTACATGCACTTCATCGCCAACCGCCGCTGCGCACAGCTCGGGCTGCAACCTGTCTTCGCCGACGGCGAAAATCCGTTCCCGTGGATGTCAGAAGCGATGGACCTCAAGAAGGAAAAGAACTTTTTCGAGACGCGGGTGATCGAGTACCAGAGCGGCGGCGCGTTGAGTTGGGATTGAGACCTCAACATTGACCCGCCGAGCGTGTGAGACCGCGCTCGGCGGTTGCTATGGCAGCACCTGTGTATCGGCGCGCAGGCGTGTCGAGTTTGCAGCTGTCGCGTTTTCGCGTGGGTATGTCGTTTTCGCGCTCACCCCGAAAATGCCCGTGTGATCTGATCAGGTCGTTCAAGGTGCCTTCCGACGTCGTGTCGGCAGGATAATTGGGAAGCCGGGGTCCTCAAGAAGAGAAAGCCGGCGCTGCCCCCGCAACGGTAGCGAAGCGAAAAACCCAACGTGAAGCCACTGGGCGAAAGCATGGGAAGGTGTCGGAAAGGCCGATTGGCCAGCTTCGGAGCCCGGAAACCAGCCTCGAACATCTGAAACGACTGATCGCGGTGGGCGGTCAAGTGGCAGAGCGCTCAAGGCGACGTCGGCGACGCGCGCGTGACCAACTCCTCCACCCCAGCCACCAGTTCAGTCCTTGTGCCAAGGCGAGGACGGACATGGATATTCACGACGAAATGCTGGCGCGCTTGCGGAACCGAAAGCCCGGTTTCAGCCTCGATCGGCCCTTTTATATCGATCCCGCATACTACCAGCTTGATCTGGAACACGTTTGGTACCGTGACTGGCTCTTCGTCGGTCACGACTGGAAATTCCTGCCCCAGGAAACTACTTCACCGTCGAGGTTGGAGCCTACTCGGTCATCGTTGTGCGTGGTGATGATGGCCAGATCCGCGCTCTCCACAATTCCTGCCGCCATCGCGGCAGCCGGGTGTGCCTTGAGCACAAGGGGGCAGCCGCTAAGCTGGTCTGCCCGTATCACCAATGGACCTACGATCTCGACGGATCGCTCCTGTTCGCGCGTCAGATGGGCGATGACTTCGATACGTCTGCGTTCGGCCTCAAGTAGGTCGCCTGCGAGGCCGCCGGCGGTTACATCTTCATCTCTCTCGCGAAGGACCCAATGGATTTCGCGCCGTTCCGCGCAATGATGGAGCCGTTCTTCCTGCCGCACCGCCTCAGGGAGGCCAAGGTCGCCTTCGCATCCACGATCATTGAGAAGGGAAACTGGAAGCTGGTTTGGGAGAACAACCGCGAGTGTTACCACTGCGCGGCAAACCACCCAGAGCTCTGCAAGACCTTTCCAGAGGCCCCGACGGTAACGGGGGTGTCCGGCGCGCAAGACGATCCCGAAATCGTCGCTCACTGGGAAAAATGCGAAGCCATCGGATTGCCGAGTGCGTTCACTATTGACGAGAGCGGACAGTATCGCGCGACGCGCGTGCCTCTGCTAAGGGACGCCATCAGCTACACGATCTCGGGGCGGAAGGCCGTGCAGATGCGCCTGTCGGACAATGTCCACATGGATCGAATCGGCTCATTGCTGCTCTATCATTACCCGACGACCTGGAACCATATTCTCTCGGACCATGCGGTGACGTTCCGCGTGCTGCCGATTAGCGCGACAGAAACCGCTGTCACGACGAAATGGCTGGTGCACAAGGATGCGGTCGATGGCATCGACTATCGCCTTGATAAGCTGATCCATGTCTGGACCGAGACCAACGATCAGGATCGCCGCATCGTCGAAAACAATGCGAGAGGCATCCAGTCGCCTGCCTACCAACCCGGCCCTTACTCCCAGATACACGAGGGCGGCGTCATCCAATTCATCAACTGGTACGCCGAGTTCATGGAAAAGCGCCTGTCTGGCAGCAGCCAGCCCTCTTTGCGATCCGTCGCCTGAGTGGAGCGCTGGACATGACCCTGATGCTGACAGGCACGGTTCCAGTCCCGCTTCCTCTGGACGAGATCGAACCGTGGAACGCTACCCGCCAGATGCTGGTCTGTACCAGCGTGGTTGATGAGGCACCGGAGGTGAAAACGTTCACATTTGCGGTCGAGGACGGCGGGTGGTTTCGATACATGCCTGGCCAGTTCATAACCGTGGAACTGCGTACCAAGGACGGAGATCTGCATCGGACTTACACGGTCTCTTCATCCCCGTCTCGGCCATACGCGATCTCGATCACGGTCAAGGCACAACCAACCTCAGTTGGCACACGCTGGATGTTCGAAAATGTTCGGCCGGGCTCGCGTATCCGCGCCTATGGGCCGAATGGGCATTTCAGCCTGATGCTCCATCCGGCAAAGAAGTACCTCTTCATCTTAGCTGGATCTGGCATCACGCCGATGATGTCCATGCTGCGCTGGCTATTCGACTGCGACCCTGGCGCTGACGTCACCTTCGTGAATTCGTCACGGCGGCCAGAGGACATTATCTTTCGCGACGAACTAGAGATGCTTGCGCGTTGGATGCCCAATCTGACGATCGGCTTCCTGCCCGAGATGCGTTCGGCGGTCTCGCCTTGGGGCGGCCTGATGGGCCGTGTCGACCGTCACAAGCTCGCGCTTCTCGCGCCGAATTTCATGCGAAGAGAAATCTTCCGCTGTGGCCCCGAGCCTTTCATGTCTGCGGTCAGCGGAATCGTCAGGTCGGAAGGTTTCGACATGGCGCATTTCCATCAGGAGAGCTTTGGCGCTTCCTCCTTTGCGCGACCAGCCCAGATGGAAGGTGAGGAGCGAAATTTGGAGCCGACGTCGTCCGAGCTGACCGTCACCTTCCTTGGTTCAAACAAACGTGGCCACTGCGCACCGGGGCAAACGATTTTGGAAACTGCTCGCAATGCAGGTGTGCGAATTCCTTCGGCGTGCCAGTCCGGCATTTGCGGGACGTGCAGGGTCTTCAAACGCTCTGGCGATGTCGAGATGCGTCATAACGGCGGTATCAGTCAGCAGGACATTTCAAGCGGTTAGGTGCTCGCATGCTGTTCCCGCCCACTATCCCCAATAGAGGTGGACGCATGAAAACACCGGAACGCGACGGTTTGGATACAGTTGGTCGAAGACGCCGAGATAGGGCGACGCTGGCAAAGGTTTCACCTTTGCCAGCGCCAGAGGAAGTGTTCGCCGACTGGCTCGTCTCGGTGCAACCGAATGCCTGCCTTGAAGCGGCTGCGCGCAACCAGATCGAGATGATAGACCGCTCGGCAGTCGCGCTACACCCATCCGTTCAGCAACTGCGTCTGCTCCTCCTGGCCGTCGCCGATGACAGCGTTCGGAGAAGGCAAGACGACGTATCGGATCGCTGACGGCGACACGATACGTCGAGCGAAGCCGGAGTTTCGCAGCAAGCTAACCGTTCAGATAGCGGCGGGAGCAGTAGAGAAGTGTCGCTTGCTGAGCGTTCTCTCGAATGTTCAGTACCCGACCGAAAAGGATGCGATGCGTCGCCTCATCAACTGCATTGGTGAGTTCGCATTCGAAACTGACTGAGGCCGTCGCGAGGACTGGGACACCATTGATCCCTTCCATCCAATCGCCGTAGCTGAAACGCTTTTCCATCGGTGTCTTGCCGCCGAAATGCGTTGAGATGTCTTCCTGACCCGGCATCAGCGTATTGACGCAGAAATGACGCGCGTTTGCGAAGGCCGGGAAGCACGAGCTTGAACGATTAATGCACAAGAGCAGCGTCGGCGGCGTATCGCTCACGCTGCAAACTGCCGATGCGGTGAAGCCATAGCGTTGTTCTGCCGTATTCGTCGTGACAACGCTGACAGCCGCGCCAAGCCGCGACATGCCATTGCGAAATGTGGACTGGTCCACGATGTCGAAGTGGTGCGCCATCAGACCCATCTCGATCCCCTTTCTGCTGTCGCATTGCGGCGCGGCGTGCATGAGTAACAACGCCGCGCAACATCACGTCGTCAGGCGCTAGACCTCGAGTTCTTTGCGGACGATTTCCGCGCCTGCGCTGAGCGCCTTCAGCTTTCCGCTCGCAACATTCCGTGGCAGCGGGGCCATGCCGCAATTGGTGCATGGGTAAAGCTTGTCGGCATCTACGAACCGAAGCGCGTTGCGGAGCGTTGCCGCAACCTCTTCAGGCGTTTCGATCGTCTTGCTCGCAACGTCGATGGCACCCACCATGACCTTCTTGCCACGGATGAGTTCGATCAAGTCCATCGGGACATGCGAGTTGTGGCATTCGAGCGAGATCAGTTCGATCTTGGATTTCTGCAGCTTGGGGAAGCTTTCCTCATATTGCCGCCACTCAGACCCGAGCGTCTGTTTCCAGTCGGTGTTGGCCTTGATGCCGTAGCCGTAGCAGATGTGAACCGCCGTTTCGCATTTGAGCCCTTCGATCGCACGCTCCAGCGTCGCAACACCCCAGTCATTCACCTCATCAAAGAAGACATTGAACGCTGGCTCGTCGAACTGGATGATGTCGACGCCTGCTGCTTCAAGTTCCCTGGCTTCCTCGTTGAGGATCTTGGCGAACTCCCAGGCGAGCTTTTCTCGGCTTTTATAGTGAGCGTCATAGAGTGTATCGATCATCGTCATCGGGCCGGGCAAAGCCCATTTGATCGACTGCGCGGTGTGCTGGCGCAGAAACTTGGCGTCATCGACGAAGACGGACTTTGGCCGGGACACTTCGCCCACAACAGTCGGTACGCTGGCATCGTAACGATTGCGGATCCGGACAGTCTCACGCTTCTCAAAGTCGACGCCGCTGAGATGCTCGATAAAGGTCGTAACGAAGTGCTGGCGCGTCTGCTCGCCATCGCTGACGATGTCGATGCCCGCATGCTGCTGATCGTGGAGAGAGAGAAGCAAGGCATCCCGCTTTCCTCCGATGAGTTCGTCGCCCCCCAGCTTCCACGGTGACCAGAGTTTTTCCGGCTCAGCGAGCCATGATGGTTTGGGTAGACTGCCTGCAGTCGACGTCGGCAAAAGTTTTGTCATCGCGAAGGACCTTGTTCTTCGGTTGATCAGAAAGCGGAACGGGAAGTCCACTGCTCGAGAATGTTCTTGTAAGGTTTGATGAAATGCTCTTGCGCAAAGCGCCCTTGCTCGACGCCGAGACGGCTGCGCTCCTCCCGATCGTAGACGATCTGCGTCAGAGAATAGTCCTGGTGTTTGAGGTCAGGGCGATAGCGCGCGCCGGCTGAGGAATTCGCGTTGTAGATTTCCGGCCGATAGATCTTTTGGAACGTCTCCATCGTGCTGATGACGCTGGTCAATTCCAGATTGGTGTAGTCGCTGGGCAGATCGCCGGAGAAATAGAACGCCAAAGGCGCGGCGCTGTCCGGCGGCATGAAGAAGCGGACGCTCAGACCCATCTTGGCGAAATACGCGTCCGTTACGGACGGCTGATCCTGGACATATTCCCAGCCGAGAATCGGATGGAGATTGTCGGTCCGGTTGTACGACCTGCTGCTGGACGCACTGATGCAGATGACCGGCGGCTTTGCAAAGCGCTGCTGATAGGCGTTCGAGGCCACGAACGACTTGAACAGATTGCCGTGCAATTCGCCAAAGCCAGGCGGCGTGCTGAACCCGGGCTTCGTCGCGTTATGAGACGGCAGCAAGACACTGAAATCGTAGTCGCGGATGTAGGACGAGAAATTGTTGCCCGTGACGCCTTCGATGCGCCGAGAGGTTTTGTGATCCACAATCGTCGTGTTGAGCATCTCGATCAGCGGAATGGCGTCAGCCGAGTTCGCCTCGCCGATCTGCAGCTTCACCGAAATGATATCGATCTCGACCGAATAACGATCACCTTGCGGATTGTCCCAGCTCGCCAAGGCATTGAAGCGGTTGTCGATCATGCGCAACGCTTTGCGCAGATTGTCCTGACGGCTCGCTCCACGTGCAAGGTTGGCAAAATTGGTGGTCAGCCGCGTCGTGTCGTTCGGCACATAAATCTCATTGAAGCGGATGCTGTCGATGTTAAACGCGAAGTCGGCCTGAGCCGCCGCCTGATTGCCGTTGAGATTCTGTGCTCCTGACGGTGCAAATGAATTTGTGGTCTGAGACATATCTCACCCCGAAATGTTGGGGGCAGAGATCTGGGCGCATAGCAGCATCAGCCGCAAAGCGGTGCTGCTACGGACACCGGGACACCCCGCCCGTGGACGTTCAATTACCACGGCAGGTCTCCTGGCTCGCGGGTCATCGCCTTTGTCCGTCTTCCCGGGATCACCCCAGTGACACTCTGGACATCAACTCACCGCCTACAGTTGCGGGGGCAGCATCGGCCTCAAACCGACTTCCCTCTTAGCCTCCGGGCAATCACCCAAAGGACCGTGGCAACCGCGTTTGTAACCCAACCGCGGAGGGAGTCAATAACGATATAAAGAAATCTTTATGTCTTTACATGACTTGAGCGGTACATCGAGAACTTCGATAGCCGTGTAGGAGACGAGTCCAATCGGACGATGCCCCTAGACACATAACAGGCGCGCTCGCCATCGCCGCCAGACGACAGCCTTTCTTGCAGATCCGGTTGCCGTCCGAACGCGGCCACGACCCCGTGTATCGGCCGGGCGAAGGGGATGACTCGCAGAGCGCAGCTCTTCGCGCCTGGCTGAACGACGAAGTGCGAACCTTCCGTACCACGACGGTTTCTGCCCCATCCGGTAGTGACCTCGACGAAGTACGTCGCACTCAAGATAACTAGGATGCCTCAAAATGGCGGCTTCGGGAGATCACATGGTTTATCTGGAGGGGCTGACTTGAGGTCGTTAGTTGACGAGGCAAACCTTCCACGTGACATGCCGTGAACGGCCGCTTTCTGACCAACGCTCTCCGAAAGCAGACCGTCCGGATACGGCCCCAAAGCTGACGTGGCAAACTCTGCCTTATGTTCAAAGCTAAACGTCAGCTTACCGCCGACAATCAAGAACCCGACCGTCGGGATAATGCCCGAATAGGACGATATCGAGAGGCTTTCTTCTTCAGCGATTAAGATATCACCCGTGTCAGTGTGACTCTGCTACTAAGCTGCTGACACCCTCTGAAACAAAATCACCCCAGAGCTGGCATACCAGGGGACGTGGGGATGGTCGACGACTGGGATGATGCGGCGTCGAGGAGGCAAATACGCGAGTTCGACCTGATCCAAACTATCGGCAACCTCGTTCAACTCGTGTGAACCCTTTTTGAACTTCTCCGCAACTCATCGTAAATCGAAACAAATTGCAGTAAGTCGATTCAGAATTCGAGATTTCCGATTCTATTTGCCTTGCCTTCGATTCATCATCATAGAAAACCGTTGCAATGGCAAACGGCGTTTGGCGGGGGAAGATGAGCGGGGTAGAACGGGAGCGAGAGAAACAGCGCTTACGCCAGCAACAGCTGCGGGAACGGGACAGACGGCTGCGGCGGCCCTCCCGGGATGACTTCGCCCGCATGCTGCTGCACGTCGCGCTCGACGAGCATACGCGTGGGAAGAACTTTGACGAGCTGGACAGATTGCAGGACGGCTTGGTTCGTAACCTTGTCGAACAAGGGTTTGATCGGAAGCAGTGTGAACTCGTTTTCGAAGACCTCATCGACAAGTACAAGCGCGGTTGGTCGCTACGCAGAAAGCCTCACCTCCAGCGCGAAGATGACGACAGTTGATCTTAACTGCCCAACTCAAACGACGTTTCCTTCATGATCCGGTATTCCCCCCGTTACTTCATCAAACGGCGTTTGCAAGAGTAACGCCGATCTTGAGTTCTGTAACGCATATCTTGAAAAGCTGCAGGTATTATAAATCGCGACACGGCGCTTGCCCAATCGACAATTGATCGGTGAGGGCAGCAGAAACGCTGCGACGCTATTCGTGTGCCTGCCTCAAGCTCGCAACAATAGGCACATGCGTTTAATCCTTCTCCAACGCCGCAGCAGAGGTGCATTGTGGTTGCACAGCATGAACGCATTGCAGTCGGTCCATTCAAGAGCTTGCTCCGCTTTCGCCCATGCTATCTACCTGTCTGATTAGGCGCCTTCACAAAGGGCTTCTAGATAGGTTCGGATAGCAAGTAATTGGGGCAGTCGGCCTTCAATTGCAGTATCGACTGGGCGGCGTCCGTTGAATAAAGAGCCTTCATTGGGCCTGGTCATCCATTGTCGCCCAAGCGGTTCGGAGAAATAGATCTCAAGCGATCTATAAATCCCAATTAGGACAGAGATGCGCAGGAGCTGATCGTCGGTGAGTTGTTCCGCAGAGCCAGGCTTCGTTGCGCGCATCCATGTGAACCGATCCATCGCCACCAGGCTTGCCGCTTCTTCCATATGGAGTTCCCAGGTAGCGGCTATTCGTGCATACGCCTTAAGCGCAACGGCGTTGATCTGAGCGGCCTTTAGATCATTGAGATTAGCTTGCATCTCAAAAGAGCTATGGCGGAAACTGGGTGATGACGGTTTGAGAGAGGCGGCGTATCGAGGCGGGTGCTGAAGCCTGCCAGAACCTCACGAGGAGCGATACGCCATGAAGACAGATACCACCGTTGTTTCC
>Ga0182736_1002827_pt1 | contig 12455 bp, 9 predicted proteins | sample eDN5th30CKraftBY_FD_128882 | JGI IMG/M metagenome (GOLD analysis project Ga0182736, IMG submission 128882) | Enriched backyard soil microbial communities from Emeryville, California, USA - eDNA 5th pass 30_C Kraft BY (version 2) (version 2) | ecosystem: Environmental > Terrestrial > Soil >...
GCCGCACTGTCGGTCGAGGATCCCGCCGCCGCCGCGCGGCTGCGCCCGACCGATACCACCCGCGTCGCCCGCGCGCTGGAGGTGGTGCGCGCGACCGGTCGCCCGCTCGCCGACTGGCAGGCGGAGCGGGTCGGCGGCATCGCCGGTGCCTATCGGCTCGTCCCGACGATCCTGCTGCCCGATCGCGCGTGGCTGGTGGCGCGCTGCGACGCGCGGCTCGAGGCGATGTTCGACGGCGGCGCGGTTGAAGAAGTCGCCGCACTGCAGCGCAGATCCCTGCCCGATGCCGCCCCGGTGCTTCGCGCGATAGGCGTACGCGAAATCGCCGACTGGCGGTCGGGCAAGCTCACCCGCGAACAAGCGCTCGCCCAGGCGCAGGCGGCGACGCGGCAATATGCGAAGCGGCAATATACATGGTTCCGTAATCAGCCCCCGGACGACTGGGCCCGCGTCACGGGATTGGTTACAACAGAAACGATCGATGACATTGAAATAAGATTACGCCAATAGCCGTTGACACGTAGTTTTCCTGCGACTAGCAGGCCCCTCCACGCCGGCGCGATATTGCGCCTGCGAACGTGTGTGTGAGGGAGCGAGACGTGGCAGAGAAGAGCGGAGCCGATATCCTGGTCGAGGCGCTGTGCGATCTCGGCGTGGAGGTCGTCTTCGGCTACCCGGGGGGCGCGGTCCTTCCGATCTACGACGCGCTGTTCAAGCAGAAGAAGATCCGCCACATCCTCGTCCGCCACGAACAGGCGGCGACCCACGCGGCGGAGGGTTATGCCCGCTCGACAGGCAAGCCGGGCGTGGTGCTCGTCACCTCCGGCCCCGGCGCGACCAATGCGGTGACGGGCATCACCGACGCGCTGATGGATTCGATCCCGATGGTGGTGATCACCGGCCAGGTGCCGACCGCGCTGATCGGCACCGATGCGTTCCAGGAGGCGGACACCGTCGGCATCACGCGGCACTGCACAAAGCACAATTATCTGGTGAAGGATCCGGCGCGGCTGGGCGCGGTGGTGCATGAGGCGTTCCACATCGCCACGTCCGGCCGCCCCGGTCCGGTGGTGATCGACATTCCCAAGGACGTCCAGGTCGCGACCGCCACCTACCAGAAGCCCGGCCCGATCCAGCACAAGACCTATCGCCCGCAGATCAAGCCCGATCTCAAGGCGATCGAGACGGCAGTCGACATGCTCGCCGCCGCCGAGCGCCCGGTGTTCTACACCGGCGGCGGCGTGATCAACGCCGGCCCCGCCGCCTCGCAGATGCTGCGCGAACTGGCGAAGATTTCCGGCGCGCCGGTCACCTCGACGCTGATGGGTCTGGGCGCCATCCCCGCCTCCTCGCCGCAATGGCTGGGGATGCTGGGGATGCACGGCACCTATGAGGCCAATTGGGCGATGAACCAGGCCGATCTGGTGATCGCGATCGGCGCGCGGTTCGACGATCGCGTCACTGGCCGGCTCGATGCGTTCAGCCCCAACAGCCGCAAGGTCCACATCGACATCGACCGCTCGTCGGTGAACAAGACGGTGCGGATCGACCTGGCCATTGTCGCCGACGCCGGCCATGCGCTGGACGCGATGGTCAAGCTGTGGAAGGCGCGCCAGCACCCGAAGCCCGATCTCGGCGAATGGTGGCGCCGGATCGAAGGGTGGCGCGCGGTGCGCTGCCTCGATTTCGCGGAGGGCGGCGACGCGATCATGCCGCAACGCGCGATCCGCGCGCTGTACGAGGCCACCAAGGCGCGTGCGCCGATCATCTCGACCGAGGTCGGCCAGCACCAGATGTGGGCCGCGCAGCATTTCGGGTTCGAGGCGCCGAACAAATGGCTCACCTCGGGCGGGCTCGGCACGATGGGCTATGGCCTTCCCGCCGCGATCGGCGCGCAGCTCGGCAATCCGGGTGCGCTGGTGATCGACATCGCCGGCGAAGCGTCGATCCAGATGAACATCCAGGAACTGGGCACCGCCACCCAGTATCGCCTGCCGGTCAAGGTGTTCATCCTCAACAACGAATATATGGGGATGGTCCGCCAGTGGCAGGAACTGACCTATCAGTCGCGCTATTCGGAGAGCTATTCGGATTCGCTCCCCGATTTCGTTCGGCTAGCGGAAGCCTATGGCTGGAAGGGCATCCGCATCGACGCGCCGGGCGAACTCGATGACGGCATCGACGCGATGCTGGCGCATGACGGGCCGGTGATGGTCGATTGCCGCGTGGCGAAACTGGCCAACTGCTTCCCGATGATCCCATCGGGCGCCGCGCATACCGACATGATCCTCCAGGCCGCCGAAGTGTCCGGCGAAATGGACGACGAAGCCAAGGCGCTGGTCTGATCCCATGCATATCAAGGAAGAATCCGTCGGGCGGCACACGCTCGCCATCCTGGTCGACAACGAACCTGGCATCCTCGCCCGGATCGCCGGCCTGTTCACCGCGCGCGGCTATAATATCGAGAGCCTGACGGTCAGCGAGATTAGCGACGATCACCTGATCAGCCGGATCACCATCGTCACCTCGGCGTCGGCCCCGGTGATGGAACAGATCATCGCCCAGCTCGATCGGCTGGTGCCGGTGCACAAGGTGACCGACCTGACCGCGCTCGGCCCCCACGTTGAGCGCGAGTTGGCGCTGGTCAAGGTGCGCGGCACGGGCGACCACCGGATCGAGGCGCTGCGGCTGGGCGAGGTCTATCGCGCCCGCGTGGTCGACGCGACCACCGCCAGCTTCGTGTTCGAGGTGACCGGCGCCACCGAGAAGATCGACAAGTTCGTCGAGCTGATGGAGGAGCTGGGCCTGGTCGAGGTCGCCCGCACCGGCATCGTCGCCATCGCCCGCGGGGCGGAGGCGGCCTGACGCAATTCCCCTCTCCCACCGGGAGAGGGAGGGGCCCGCCGCACAGCGACGGGAGGGTGAGGGTCGCGGCCCTCTCGCCCCGCCACCCTCACCAATTTCGACTGGTCCGCGACCCGGCCAGTCTCCGTATCCTCTCCCGCCGGGAGGGGGCAGAAGGGAACCGACTATCATGCGTGTCTACTACGATCGCGACGCCGATCTGAACCTGATCACCGGCAAGAAGATCGCCGTCCTCGGCTATGGCAGCCAGGGTCACGCCCACGCGCAGAACCTGCGCGATTCGGGCGTGAAGGAGGTCGCGATCGCGCTGCGCGCCGGATCGGCCAGCGCGAAGAAGGCGGAGGACGCCGGGTTCAAGGTGCTGTCCAATGCCGATGCGGCCAAATGGGCCGATATCCTGATGGTCCTCGCCCCCGATGAGCATCAGGCGGCGATCTATGCCGACGATCTGCACGACAATCTGCGCCCCGGCGCGGCGATCGCCTTTGCCCACGGCCTCAACGTCCACTTCGGGTTGATCGAGCCGCGGACCGACATCGACGTCATCATGATCGCGCCCAAAGGCCCCGGCCACACCGTGCGCAGCGAATATGTCCGGGGCGGCGGCGTGCCCTGCCTAGTCGCGATCCATCAGGACGCGTCAGGCAACGCGCATGACGTGGCACTTGCCTACGCCTCGGGCGTCGGCGGCGGCCGCTCGGGCATCATCGAGACCAACTTCCGCGAGGAATGCGAGACCGACCTGTTCGGCGAGCAGGCGGTGCTGTGCGGCGGCCTGACCCACCTGATCCAGGCCGGCTTCGAAACGCTGGTCGAGGCCGGCTATGCCCCCGAAATGGCCTATTTCGAGTGCCTGCACGAAGTGAAGCTGATCGTCGACCTGATGTATGAGGGCGGCATCGCCAACATGCGCTACTCGATCTCCAACACCGCCGAATATGGCGACATCACCACCGGCCCGCGCATCATCACGGCGGAGACCAAGGCGGAGATGAAGCGCGTGCTCGCCGACATTCAGGGCGGCCGCTTCGTCAAGAACTTCGTGCTCGACAACCGCGCCGGCCAGCCCGAGCTGAAAGCGGCGCGCAAGCAGGCGGCGGCGCATCCGATCGAACAGGTCGGCACCGAACTGCGCGCAATGATGCCGTGGATCGGCGCGAACAAGCTTGTGGACAAGGACCGGAACTGATCCTGCCTGGTGGCGTCCGGCGACCGGACGCGCCCACGCACCGTGCATCCTGACGACGGGCCGGGAAACCTTGTGTTTCCCGGCCCGTTCTTTTCGCCGGTCGCACCGGGCGATAGGGTTCGTCGCGCAAGGCGGGCACGCACGCCTCCGCACCGCTAACTCCCGCCCCCTTTTGCCTGACAGGAGCTTTTCCGATGCGTCTTCACCCCGCCCTTTTCGCCCTCGCCGCCGTCGCGGCGGTGCCCGTCGTCGCACAACAGATGCAGACGCCCGGCTCCAACAATCCCGCCGCGATCACCGGCGGAACCTATCAGGCCGATCCGGCGCACACGCTGGTCCGCTGGCAGGTCGATCACCTCGGTTTCTCGCCCTATTTCGGGATGTTCGGCGACGTCACCGGCACGCTGACGCTCGATCCGCGTAACCCCGCGGCGTCAAAGGTCGACGTGACGATCCCGGTATCGAAGGTGACGACCGCCAGCGCCGGGCTGACCGCGCACCTGCTGCGTGCCGGCGCCGATGGGGCCAAACCTGACTTCTTCGGCGCCGCCCCCGCCGACGCGCGCTTCGTCTCGACTGCGGTGACGGTGCAGGGACAGACCGCGACGATCACCGGCAATCTGACGCTCAATGGCGTGACCAGACCGGTGACTCTCGCCGCGCGATTCTACGGCGCCGGCACGATGCCCGCGCAGATGGGCGGGAAGGAAAACGTCGGTTTCACCGCCACGACCACCATCAAGCGCAGCGAATTCGGCGTCGCCGGCGCGCTGCCGCTGGTGTCCGACGCAGTGACCCTGGACATCGTGGCCGCGTTTCAGAAATAGCTTGTCCAGCCGGCTAGTCTCGGCGCGAGGCGGCGCTACGCCGCTTCGCGCATCGAGACGAGGGCCAGGAACGGCTCCGCCACATCGGGCGCAACGTCGGCCAGCATCCGGCGGACGTGCCAGTCATGCTCGTCCGCCAGTTCGTCGCTGCGGCGATGCGCCAGCGTCCAGTATCCGAACTGCCGTTCGTCGATCGGTCGCTCGATCAGCGTGGTGATGGCGGTGTGGCGATCGTCGGCGCGGATCCGCGCGTAGCAGGCATCGATCGCATCGTCGTCGCCCTCGATGACCTGAAGGAACCGATAGCCGTCGGTCCACAATAGTCCCCGGATCCCATCCAGCGCGTTGTTGTGCCGTGACATTTGCAGGATGCCGTCGATATCGGCGGCTTTGCCATCGGCGCGGGCGCTAACGCTCGCATAAAGAATCTGCTTCATTACAGGACCTTGTCGTCAAATCTGAGCCAGCACAAGGGGCCTTGCGCGGCCGATGCGATGCAAAGGCTGGACAGGCGCGCTCGCCTGCGGCTAACGCCGGGTGATGACGCTGGCGCTTCGCCTCTCGCAGCTACTTCGACTTACGCGCCCTTAGGCGCGAACCCCGCCGTGCGCCGTGTGGCGCCGCGACCCGCCTAAGGGCCATCAAACCGACCCGCCCGCCCACGCGAAGCCGCGAGAGACGACCCATGCTGCGTAATCCCGAAACCAAATACCGCCCTTTCCCGACGATCGACCTGCCCGATCGCCGATGGCCGTCGGCGACGATCACCCGTGCGCCGCGCTGGCTGTCGACCGACATGCGCGACGGCAATCAGGCGCTGATCGACCCGATGGATGCGGAGAAGAAGACGCGATTCTTCGATCTGCTGGTCAAGGTCGGGCTCAAAGAGATCGAGGTCGGCTTCCCCTCCGCCGGCGCCACGGAATTCGATTTCATCTCCGGGCTGGTCCGCTCCGGCCGCGTGCCCGACGACGTGACGATCCAGGTGCTCACCCAGTCGCGCCGCGACCTGATCGAGACCAGCTTCGCCAGCCTGGAGGGCGCGCCCACCGCGATCGTCCACCTCTACAACGCGGTCTCGCCCGCATGGCGGCGGATCGTGTTCGGCATGAGCCGCGACGAGATCAAGGGGATCGCGATCGAGGGCGCCAAGGTGCTGCGCGATCAGGCGGCGAAATACCCCGCCACCGACTGGCGCTTCGAATACAGCCCGGAAACCTTCTCCACCGCCGAACTCGATTTCAGCCTGGAGGTATGTGAGGCGGTGATGGACATCCTGCGCCCGACGCCGGACAAGCCGCTGATCCTCAACCTGCCGGCGACGGTCGAGTGCGCCACGCCCAACGTCTATGCCGATCAGGTCGAATGGTTCGGCCGTCATATCCGCGATCGCGACAGCGTCGTCATCTCGCTCCACACCCACAATGATCGCGGCACCGGCGTCGCCGCGACCGAACTGGGGCTGATGGCCGGCGCCGACCGGGTCGAGGGCTGCCTGTTCGGCAATGGTGAGCGCACCGGCAACGTCGATCTGGTGACAGTCGCGCTCAACATGTACACGCAGGGTATTGATCCGGGGCTGGATTTTTCGGACATCGACCGCGTCATCAAGACGGTCGAATATTGCAACGCCCTGCCCGTCCACCCGCGCCATCCCTACGCCGGCGATCTAGTGTTCACCGCCTTTTCGGGTTCGCATCAGGACGCGATCAAGAAGGGGTTCGCCGCGCAGGAGGCGCGCAATGACGATATCTGGGACGTTCCCTATCTGCCGATCGACCCCAAGGACCTGGGCCGCGATTACGAAGCGGTGATCCGCGTCAATTCCCAATCGGGCAAGGGCGGCGTCGCGTGGGTGCTGGAGCAGGACAAGGGCTTCAAGCTGCCCAAGCGGCTCCAGGCCGATTTCAGCCGCCACGTTCAGGCGCTGGCCGACCAGACCAGCCGCGAGCTGGACGCCGCCGACATCTGGGGCGCCTTCGCTCGCGCCTACCGCCTCGACGGCCCGCAACGCTTTACGCTGGAGGCCTATGACGAGACGCGCGCGCCCAATGGCGACCGCATCTTCGCCGGCCATATCTCGGTCGACGATGTCCAGCGATCGGTCAGCGGGCGCGGCAACGGGCTGATCTCCAGCGTGGTCGCCGCGCTGGCGGACAGCTTCGGCATCACGCTCGACGTGGTCGACTATGTCGAGCACGCGATCGGCACCGGATCGAACGTCCAGGCCGCCGCCTATGTCGAATGCCGCGCACCCGACGGACGGATCGTGTGGGGCGTCGGCGTCGATGAGGACGTCGCCACCGCCTCTGTGCGCGCCGTACTGGGGGCGGCGAACGGCCTGAACTGATCGACGGCGGCGCGGCGCGATCCTCCACCTCGCCAACTTGGACGAGAAAGGCTGTCATTGCGAACCCGGCGCAAGCCGGGGGAAGCAATCCGGAACCGCGCGCGATCGCCGGAATGGCCGCTGCCCCCAGCCGGGGGCGGGCCGGCCGCGCTCCCGTCAATGCACTCCCATCAGCGTCAGCACTTCCTTGCGGCTGCGCTCGTCGTCGCGGAACACGCCCATCATCCGGCTGGTGATCATGCCTACCCCGGGCGTACGCACCCCCCGCGCCGTCATGCAGGCGTGGGTCGCGTCGATCACCACCGCGACGCCACGCGGCTTCAGCGCGTCCCAGATACAGTCCGCGACCTCGGCGGTCAGCCGTTCCTGCACCTGCAATCGCCGGGCATAGCCGTGGAGCACCCGCGCCAACTTGGAGATGCCGACGACATGGTCCTGCGGCAGATAGGCGATGTGCGCACGCCCGATGATCGGCGCCATGTGATGCTCGCAGTGCGACTGGAACGGAATGTCCCTCAGCAGCACGATCTCGTCATAGCCGCCGACCTCCTCGAACACGCGCGACAGATGGTGCGCCGGATCCTCGCCATAGCCCTGGCAGTATTCCTTCCACGCCCGCGCGACGCGCTTCGGCGTGTCGACTAGCCCTTCCCGACTCGGATCGTCGCCGGCCCAGCGGATCAGCGTCCGCACCGCCGCCTCGACCTCTTCGGGCACCGAAATCTTGGCGGCCGGATAAACCAGGTCACCGTCGGCGGGTTCTTCGTCCTGCATGCAGTTTGTCTCCAGTCGCGTCGGCCATATCAGTTTCCCTTACGGCAACCATGGCGATTTTCAGGTAAGTTCCTGTTTGAAACTGTTTCAACTTGGCAACATGTTGGAAGAAGCGTGAAAAACGACCTTCAAATGCAATTGACGCTTCAGAATCGAGAGCGTTAGTTTCTGCGGTATGGTTTTCCAACCCCGTCAACCGGCAAAGACCGGTGGCGGCCTACAGAGAGGATGCTTCGCATGAAGAAGTTCGAGCTGCTCGCGGCGTCGGCACTCGCGGTGATCGCCGCTACCCCGGCATTCGCCCAGGATGCCGGGGCGCCGCCGGCCCAGGCGGTCGATCAGGGCGGGGTGGAAGACATCGTCATCACCGCGCAGCGCCAGTCGCAGCGGCTTCAGGACGTGCCGATCGCGGTGTCGGCCTTCACCGCGGAGAATCTCCAGCAGCAGCAGATCGTCAACCCGACCGCGCTCCAGCTGACGCTGCCGAACATCACCTTCACCAAGACCAACTTCACCTCGTCCAGCTTCACCATCCGCGGCATCGGCGATCTTTGCGTCGGCGTGACCTGCGACAGCGCCACCGCGATCCACGTCAACGACATGCCGCTGCTGTCGACCCGCCTGTTCGAAAGCGAGTTCTTCGATCTCGAACGGGTCGAGGTGCTGCGCGGCCCGCAGGGCACGCTGTTCGGGCGCAACGCCACCTCGGGCGTCGTGAACTTCATCACCGCAAAGCCCGATCTGTCGGGCATCCACGCCGCCGGCGAGTTCGAATACGGCAATTTCAATTCGAAACAGGCCAAGGCGATGCTCAACGTCCCGCTGACCGACACGCTGGGCGTGCGCGTCGCCGGGCTGTGGCTCGACCGCGACGGCTATACGACCAACCTGCGCACCGGCAACGACATCGACGGGCGCAGCCTGTGGTCGGTGCGCGGATCGCTGTCGTGGGAGCCGTCGGCCGACACCCGCATCGACCTGATCGGCTATTATTTCCATGAGGACGACAACCGCTCGCGCATCCAGAAGCAGCTCTGCCACCGCGACCCGACCGGCGTTCTCGGCTGTCTGCCCGATCGGCTGGCGAACGAGACGACCAACGGCAATTCGCTGCTCACCACCATCTTCACCTCGCAGCAGGTGTTCAACCTGAACTTCGGCGCGCTGGCGCCGCTGTTCGCCCCGCTGGCCACCGGCAGCCTCTACGGGACCGACTCCTATGCCGGGGTGGTCAATCCGAGCGACGTGCGGACGGTCAACATCGATTTCGAACCGACCTATTTCGCCAAGGAACAGCAATATACCGCCAAGCTGTTTCACGATTTCGGCAAGATTTCGCTGAACGTGACCGGCGGCTATGCCGAGAATGAGGTAAAGTCGCGCACCGACTACAACCTCGCCGTCAGCAGCTTCCCGGCCAGCGCGCTCGCCGCGCTCAATGCCTATGCCACCACCCCCCCGGCGGCGGTCGCGCCGTTCCAGTCGGTCTTCGCGGCGATCCGCAACGTGCTGATCCCCAACGGCCCCGGCGGCGGCATGTGCCAGTCGGCGCCTGATCCGAACAACCTGGGCGTCTATGGCGGCGCGTCGATCGGCTGCTATTCGACCAGCCTCGATTTCGACGAATCGAGCCAGAAGGTGAAGCAATATTCGGCCGAGGCGCACATCGACAGCCACTTCGACGGGATGTTCAACTTCCTGCTCGGCGGCATCTATTTCGACAGCAAGACCTACAACAACAGCTATTACGTCAGCAGCTTCGGCCTTGATTACGCAGCGGCGATGCTGGGCGCGGCGCAGACGATCGGCGCGCGGGCGCAGGGGGCGACCACCTATCCGGCGGTCTATCGCGCCACGCCCTTCTATCGGAACAACACCGATTTCTTCCACCTGAAGTCGTGGGGCGCGTTCGGCGAGACCTATTTCGAGATGAGCAACAAGCTGAAGCTCACGCTCGGCCTGCGCTACAACCATGACGAGAAATATGTCCGCGCCCGCAACACGCTGTTCTCCGACGCGCTCGGCGCCGGCGTGTTCATGCCCTACGGTAGCGATTCGTTCAGCGACGCGCTCGGCTATGGCACGACGCTCGATTTCGACGCCTCGACCCCCGGCGCACAGGAATTCGCGATCAACACGGTCAAGTTCAACCGCCTGACCGGCCGCGCGGTGCTCGACTATCGGATCACCAACGACAACCTGGTCTATGCGTCCTACTCGCGGGGCTATAAATCGGGCGGCTTCAACCCGCCGCTGTCGCCGTCGTTCGCGGTGCCGACGGTGTTCACCCCCGAAAAGGTCGATTCGTTCGAAATCGGGTCGAAGAACACCTTCGGCAACGGCAAGCTGCGGCTGAACGTCACCGCCTTCTACTACAAGTACGACAGCCTCCAGCTGAGCCGGATCGTGTCGCGCACCGCCGTCAACGACAACGTCAACGCCAACATCTACGGTGTCGAGGCCGAAGCGGTGATCGCGCCGGTGCGCAACTTCGTCGTCAACGCCAATTTCAGCTACCTGAAGTCGAAGGTGTCGCAGGACAAGTTCCTCGCCGACACGCGCGATCCCTCCGGCGGGCGGTCGGACGCGGTGATCGTCAAGGACATCTCGAACGCCGCCAACTGCGCCGTCGTTCCGACCACCGCCGGCAGCACCGCCGCGGTCAACGGCTTCGTCGGCGCGATCAACGGCGCGCTGGGGCTTCAGGGGCCGGTGCCGGTGCCGGGCACCAACGCCACCGGCGTGTTCTCGACCTGCTCGACGATCGCGCAGATCGCGGCGGGCACGGTGCCGACCACCAGCCCGCTCTACGCGCTGCAACAGGGCCTGCGCGCCGCGTTCGGCGTGCCGAGCGGCGCCTTCCCGTTCACGGTGCTGGGCAGCGGTGTCGAGGTGAACATCCGCGGCAACAAGCTGCCGCAGGCGCCGACGTTCAAGGCATCGGTGGGCGCGCAATACACCATCGATTTCGGCAACGGCATGTCGCTGGTCCCGCGCGCCGACCTCGCCTTCACCGGCAACAGCTATGGCAGCGTGTTCAACCGCACGATGGACCGCATCCCGGCCTATGAGGTGATCAACGCCCAGGTCACGCTCAACGGCGCCAGCGATCGCTGGTATCTGCGCGCGTTCGTCCAGAACCTGACCGACAACAACGCGATCACCGGCCAGTATACCGGCGATCAGTCGTCGGGCCTCTACACCAACATCTTCACCCTGGAACCGCGTCGCTACGGCATCGCCGCCGGCTTCCGCTTCTGACGACGGATCGGGTGGGCGCCACGGTGCCCGCCCGGCTCCAAATCATCGCCGTGCAACCAATCCGGCCTTCACGCGCTATCGCCGCAGCGGACACTTGGGCCGCGATGGGAGAATGCTTGGCCATCATCGCCGCAAACCGGAAACCGACCCCGCCGGCGCCCGGCCGTCGCCGCCCCCATTGCGTCCGGGCCGTCGCCGTCGCAAAGGCGCGTGCATCGCGCCGCGTTCCGCAATACAGTTGGAGCGCGGCAAAGGCCGATGACAGCGCACGCCGTCAACGCTCTATCAACGAATGAACGCGGGGGTAGGCCCCCCGCGCTTGAATGGGAGAAGACCATGGCAAAGGAAGCCACCCCGAAGAAGACCGGCGCCCGCGGCGGAATCACCGCACCGGTGACCCCCTCGCCCGAGCTTGCCGCGATCGTCGGTGCCGGCCCGCTGCCGCGCAGCGAGATCGTCAGCAAGATCTGGGATCACATCAAGAAGAACAACCTGCAGAATCCCGCCAACAAGCGCGAGATCCTGGCCGACGATAAGCTGAAGAAGATCTTCGGCAAGGACAGCGCCACGATGTTCGAGATGAACAAGCACATCAGCGGCCACGTCAAGAAGTGATCGCGACGGCCGGCGCGCGCGCAAGCACGCGATCCGGCCCGGCGATCCTCTAAGCCACTGTCCGGATTTCGGGGGTGCGGCAGACGATCGGGCGACTTCGTCCGGTCCGCCCGCCCCCGTTTTTCGCTTTCCCGCGGTATTGCCTTGCCCCGGTGCATCCCGGTCCGCTGCATCCCGGCCCGCGTTGCGAGCCGCTTCGCGTTCCAGTTCGCCTCGCCCGTGCCGCCTCCGTCGTTGACCGCCACGCCGGCCGCGCCGGACAACGTGCGGCCAAGGCTCGCAACCCGCCGCAGGCGCGGGCTGCGGTCACCTCTTCCCAATCTCGCCCGTCCCCGCCACCCCGTCGAAGGCCGGGATTCAGGCCCCCGGAGGACGTCTCGTACGCTCCGATCGTGCGGTTCGGGGAATGCTTGTGCGGCCCGCGCGATACCGTGTCGTCCGCGTCACGAGGCCCGAACAGGATGGCTCGACCGCCCACCGTCTCGAATGCCGGTCCGCCCCGGCGTTCGCCCGCCGCCATCCCGCCGCGCGCCCTCGGTAACCCGCCGCACCCTCCTGGCTCGCCCGTCCGCCC
>Ga0182736_1002828_pt1 | contig 12454 bp, 11 predicted proteins | sample eDN5th30CKraftBY_FD_128882 | JGI IMG/M metagenome (GOLD analysis project Ga0182736, IMG submission 128882) | Enriched backyard soil microbial communities from Emeryville, California, USA - eDNA 5th pass 30_C Kraft BY (version 2) (version 2) | ecosystem: Environmental > Terrestrial > Soil >...
GCTGGGGCTCGTCGAGATCGGCGTCGGCCGGCAGGAAGAGAAGCTGAAGGAAGAGCTGGCCCAGGAAATGGACCCGCTGCCCGCCCTGGACGACGAGAGCGACGGCATCGCGCTGCGCACCAAACGCAGCGACCTGCGCCCGCGCACGCCGCGCCAGCGCGACTACCTGAACAACATCCTCAAGCACGACATCACCTTCGGCGTCGGCCCCGCCGGCACCGGCAAGACCTGGCTGGCCGTGGCCTGCGCCATCGACGCGATGGAGCGCGACACGGTGCAGCGCCTGGTGCTGACCCGCCCCGCGGTCGAAGCCGGCGAACGGCTCGGCTTCCTGCCCGGCGACCTGGCGCAGAAAGTGGACCCGTACCTGCGCCCGCTGTACGACGCGCTCTACGACCTGATGGGCTTCGAGAAGGTGCAGCGCCTGTTCGAAAAGCAGACGATCGAGATCGCGCCGCTGGCCTATATGCGCGGCCGCACGCTGAACCATGCCTTCGTCATCCTCGACGAAGCGCAGAACACCACGCCGGAACAGATGAAGATGTTCCTGACCCGGATCGGCTTCGGCAGCAAGGCCGTCATCACCGGCGACCCGTCGCAGGTGGACCTGCCGCGCGGCCAGGACAGCGGGCTGGCCCATGCGGTGAAGGTGCTGCACGACGTGCAGGGCATCGCCACCACCCGATTCACCAGCCGAGACGTGGTGCGCCATCCCCTGGTCGCCCGCATCGTCGACGCCTACGACCGCGCCTCCGAAAATGAAGCCTGATCTGTCCCTGTCCGTGCAGTACGGCGTGCAGGAAGCGCGCCTGCCGCGCTGGCGGCTGCGCCGCTGGGCCGAGCGCGCGCTGGCGGGCGCGGCCGCGGACGGCCTCGTGGCCTTCTCGGGCGCGGAACTCAGCCTGCGCCTGGTCGGCGCGGCCGAGGGCCGGCGCCTGAACCGCGATTTCCGCGGCCGCGACTACGCCACCAACGTGCTCACCTTCGAATATGGCGTGGATCCGCTGGGCGTGGCCCGCGGCGACATCGTCATGTGCGTGCCGGTGCTGGTGCGCGAGGCGCGGGAACAGCGCAAGGAACTGCTGGACCACGCCGCCCACCTCACCATCCACGGCGTGCTGCACTCGCTGGGCTACGACCACGTCAAGGCCCGCGACGCCCGCCGCATGGAAACCCTGGAAACCGCCACCCTGGCGGCCATGGGCATCGCCGATCCCTACGTCGAGGCCTGATCCCCCGCGGCCTCGGCCCGAGGGGCGCTTTTTTCTTAGGGTTGATCCCAGGGAAAACGCCGAAATTGGCGTGCAGCAAGGCGCAGATGGCGGCGGTTCACCTCATTTTGGACCCCGCGGTTACATTCTGGAAGCCAGTATCGGTTATGCTGGCTCTTCCCCAACTTGTCCTCCCGGACGATGTCTGACCCTTATCCTGCCCCCGAAGCGACGCCTGCTCGCTCATCCAAACCCGCCACCAAATCCCTTCTAGACCGCCTGCTTTCCCTCGTGCGCCGCGAGCCCGAGGACCGCGAAGGCATCAAGGCCGTTCTGGAAGCCGCGCACGACCGCCAGTTGCTCGACGCGGAGTCCTACAAGATGATCAAGGGCGCGCTCGCCGTGTCCGAGGGCACCGTGGGCGACATCATGGTCCCGCGTTCGCGCATGGACCTGCTGGACGTCACGCAGCCCATTCCCTACCTCGTGGCCTCGGTGATCGAAACCGCCCATTCGCGCTTTCCCGTCTACGAAGGCGACCGCGACAACATCATCGGCATCCTGCTGGCCAAGGACCTGCTGCGCTGCATGCTGGAGCCCGGCATCGAAGTGCGCACGCTGGTGCGCCCGGCCGTGTTCATCCCGGAGTCCAAGCGCCTGAACGTGCTGCTGCACGAGTTCCGCGCCAGCCGCAACCACCAGGCCATCGTCATCGACGAGCATGGCGGCATTTCCGGCCTGGTCACGATGGAAGACGTGCTGGAGCAGATCGTCGGCGACATCGAAGACGAATTCGACGAAACCGAGGAAGACTCGATCTTCCCCGAGGGCGAGAACCAGTGGCGCGTGCTCGCGGCCACCGACATCTCGCACTTCAACGAAGTGTTCGGCTGCCAACTGCCCGACGACGAATACGACAGCGTCGGCGGCTGGATGGGCGGCCAGCTGGGCCGCATCCCGCGCCGCGGCGATACCGCCGAGTTCGACGGCCTGCGTCTCGAAGTGGCCCGCGGCGACGCGCGCCGCGCCATCTGGCTGCGCGTCAAGCGCAACGCCCCTTCCCAAGCCTCCCAGTCTTCTTCCGACGCATGACGAGTTCCCCGCGCGGCCGTTTCCTGCGCGGCGCCGCCGGCCTCCTGCTGGCCGGCGCCGTGCACGCCCTGACCTTCTCGCCCGGCCCCCTGCCCGACTGGGCGCTGGCCGCGACCTAGATCCTGATGCTGGCCGTCGCCGCGCGCGTGACGCTCTACGCGCCCTCGGCCCGGCAGGCCTGGGCGCGGGGCTGGCTGTTCGGCTTCGCCACCTATGCGCTGGGCCTGTACTGGATCTTCATCAGCCTGCACCGCTACGGCGACCTGTCCGCGCCGCTGTCGGTGGCCGCCGTGCTGGCCCTGTCGGCATTCCTGGCCCTGTTCCCGGCCTGCGCCAGCGCGCTGGCGCGCCGCTACGCGCCGCTGTCGGCCGACGCCTCGCCGTCGCGCATCCTGTCGGGCACGCTGGCCTGGGCCGCCATGTGGGCCGCGTTCGAATGGCTGCGCGCCGTGCTGCTCACGGGCTTTCCCTGGCTCAACATCGGCTACGCGCAGATCGACGGCCCGATCGCCGGCTGGGCGCCGCTGCTGGGCGTGCACGGCATGGCGTTCCTCTCGGCCTTCGTCGCGGCCGCGGTCGCCAGCCTGTGGCAACCCGCCAGGAAAACCGGCCCCGGCTCACGCCACGCCCTGGCCGCCGGCATCGCGCTGGCGCTGGCCGCGGCCGGCTGGCCCCTGTCCCGCATCGACTGGTCCGCGCCCTCGGGCGATCCGCTGAACGTGCGGCTGGTCCAGGGCAACATCGAGCAATCGCAGAAATTCGATCCCGCCCTGCTTGAACAAAGCCTGGTCCGCCACCTCGACCTGACCGCCATGGCACCGGCGCCCGGCGTGCCCGCGCCCCAGCTGGTCATCCTGCCCGAAACCGTGCTGCCCATCTTCCAGGACCAGCTCGATCCGCGCATCTGGGATACCTGGCGCAGCGTGGCCGCGCAGCGCAACACCGTCATCGCGATGGGCGTGCCGCTGCACGACCGCGTCGACGGCCGCGACCGCTACACCAACAGCGTCATGGGCTTCGACGGCAACACGCCGGTCGAGCAGCTCATGACCGGCACCACCGCGATGCGCTACGACAAGCGCCACCTGGTGCCCTGGGGCGAATACGTGCCGCCGGGCTTCCATTGGTTCGTCGACATGCTGAACATCCCGCTGGGCGATTTCGACCGCGGCGCCCCGCGCCAGACGCCCTTCCCCGTGGGCGGCCAGCACATCGCGTTCAACATCTGCTACGAAGACCTGTTCGGTCCGGACCTGCTGCCCGCGCTGCAGCCCGGCCCCAACGGCGAACCCGGCGCGACCATCCTGGTGAACGTGAGCAACCTGGGCTGGTTCGGCGACACCTGGGCGCTGCGCCAGCATCTGCAGATCGGCCGCCTGCGCACCATCGAGACCGCGCGCCCCATGCTGACCTCGACCAACACCGGCATTACCGCCGCCATCGACGCCCGCGGCCGCGTGGCGGCGCAGCTCGCGCCGCTGCAGGCCGGCGTGCTGCCGGTGTCGGTGCAGGGCATGAGCGGCCTTACGCCCTATGCGCGCTTCGGCGACAAGACGGCCCTGGCCCTGATCGGCCTGGCGCTGATCGCGGCCGTCGGCAGCGGCCGCCGGACCCGTCGGGGCTGAACCGCCGGCCTCGCCGGGGCGAAGTCCGCCTCAGGCGAACAGATTGGCCGGCAGCGCGCCGCTCTCCTCGGGCGGCCGCAGCGGCCCCGTTCCGGCGCCCGTCTCCTCGATCGCCTCGGCGATGGCGTCCATGTCGTCGCCGTCCAGCTCCAGTTCGGCGGCGCCCAAGAGCCCGTCCACCTGCGCCGCGTTGCGCGCCCCCACGATGGCGCCCGTCACGCCGGGCCAGGCGAGCGTCCAGCCCGCCGCCACGGCGGCGACCGTCGTGCCATGGCGCTCCGCGATCGGCTTGAAGGCTTCGGCCAGCGCCAGGTTGCGTTCGAGATTGGGCGATGCGAATTCCGCGTGGCGCGAGCGCCAATCGTCCTGCGGCAGCGCGCGGGCCCGGTCCGCGCTGAAGCGGCCGGTCAGCAGGCCGGACTGCATCGGGCTATAGACGATGACGCCGGTGCCGTTGCGGGCGCACCACGGGATCAGGTCGCCGCCGGCGGCGCGCTGGATGGCCGAGAACGGCGGCTGCAGCGTGTCCACGTGGCCCAGGGCCTCGGCATCCTGCAATTGCGCGAGATTGTGGTTCGACAGCCCCACCGCCCCGACCTTGCCTTCCCGCTTCAGGTCCAGCAGTTCCTGCCAGTACGCCTCCAGCGGCGTGCCGTCGCCGGCGGGCCAGTGCATCTGGTAGAGATCGATGCGCTCCACGCCCAGGCGCCGCAGCGAGCCGTCGATTTCCCGGCGGATGCTGGCCGGCGCGCCCGTGCGGCGAGGCATGGCCCGAGGCTGCTCGGCCGACCAGGTCAGGCCGCACTTGGTGAAGACGTACGGCCGCTCGCCGGGCGCCATCTGCGCCAGGGCCTGCCGCAGGATTTCCTCGGAATGGCCCAGCCCGTACACCGCCGCCGTATCGATCCAATTGATGCCGCGCTCCACCGCGCGACGGATCGCGGCGATCGAATCGGCATCGTCCTGCGGCCCCCAGCCCACGGCCCAGCCGTTGCCGCCCATGGCCCAGGCGCCCAGGCCGATGCGCGTGATCGCCATGCCGCTACGGCCCAGCGGGCGAGTGGGAAAAGAGGTTTTGCTGCTCATCGCGCGATATCCCTGTCGGAAGTCCAGGCCGGCGCGCCGCTGCCGCGAATGCCGAGGCCGGCGCGCCACACCGCCGCCGGCCACTCCGGTGCCCGACGGAAAAAATTTTCCGATCACAATAGCATTCCCGCAAGCCTTTGATTTTCCTGGGCTTGATTCGGGCATTCCGCTTCCGCATTGCGCATGATTTGCGCAAAAAAGGGCTATAACGCGCCTCCCGCCCCCTTTTTTTCACAACATTTTCGCTTTTTGCGGCAAAGCGACTTGCACGCCCCATTTAGTTCGTGCATAATCTCGTTTCTTCGCCAACGGCACTAAACAAAACCGGCAACGAAAGACGAAAACCTGCTGAAAACACACGGTAAAACGTGAGCGATCAAACAGGAAATTCGCCAGACGTTGAAGAGGATTGATTAGAGAAACGGGGGTATAGCTCAGCTGGGAGAGCGCTTGCATGGCATGCAAGAGGTCAGCGGTTCGATCCCGCTTACCTCCACCAGTCCAAAGCGAAGAATGCAGTACCTGTTTTGCAGTTCCAGGTCCCCTTCGTCTAGAGGCCTAGGACATCACCCTTTCACGGTGAGTACAGGGGTTCGAATCCCCTAGGGGACGCCAGTTCGCTGGCAGCAGTAAATGCAGTACCTAGATGCAGTTGAAGTGACCAAGTAGTTGAGTAAGCCGCTGCGGAGCGGTAGTTCAGTTGGTTAGAATACCGGCCTGTCACGCCGGGGGTCGCGGGTTCGAGCCCCGTCCGCTCCGCCAAAAGCTCTCGCTAGAAGTCTTTCAAGAGCTCCGTATTCGGGGCTTTTTGCTTTTTAGGGTGTGAAGCCTGGTTGCCGGCAGTGTGGGCAACGAGGATCCTGGGGGGTATAGCTCAGCTGGGAGAGCGCTTGCATGGCATGCAAGAGGTCAGCGGTTCGATCCCGCTTACCTCCACCAGTAAGCAGTACGGTAGTAAGATTGCTGTTCGTTCAGGTCCCCTTCGTCTAGAGGCCTAGGACATCACCCTTTCACGGTGAGTACAGGGGTTCGAATCCCCTAGGGGACGCCAGTTCGCTGGCATGTGGTACCCGCTGCCTTGACACCGCGGCGTATTGAAGACGTTGAAGCACACCGCTGCGGAGCGGTAGTTCAGTTGGTTAGAATACCGGCCTGTCACGCCGGGGGTCGCGGGTTCGAGCCCCGTCCGCTCCGCCAAGCACCTTGCGCCCCGTCGCAGGTTTCGCTTACTGCCATCATCGAAGGCTCCGGTTTCCGGAGCTTTTTGCATTTCTGCTCCCGGCTTTTGCGCGGGGCACGCCTCCCCGCCGCTAAGACTCGTCCGTTTCGACATCTGGACAGCAAGTCGGCGCGCCTTCATCCTTTGCGTTCACGCCCCGCGAAACGAAGAGGACTACGTGACAGCGAACGCCGCCCCCCATGCGCACCGCCAGCACCTCCAGAGCATCATCGCTGGATTGAACGAAGGCATCATCCTGCTGGAAGCCAATGGCGCCATCGCCTGGGCCAACGCCAGCGCGCTCGATCTCCATGGCGTGGACCAGCTGGAAGACCTGGGCGACACGCCCGCCGGCTACCGCAAGCGCTACACCTGCACCTACCGCAACCACCACCGCGTGCCCGCCCGCCAGTATCCGCTGGACCGCCTGGCGGCGGCCGAGCCGTTCGAGGACCTGCTGCTGGACCTGGGCCGCAAGGACGACGAGGAATTCCTGCGCAACGTGCGCGCGCGCGGCCTGAACCTGGAAGGCAGCGACGGCACGGACTTCCGCGTGCTGATCCTGCACGACCAGACCGAGCAGATCAACGCCGAGCAACGCTTCGAGCGCACCTTCAACGCGAACCCCGCGCCCGCCCTGATCTGCCGGCTGTCCGACCTGCGCTACGTGAAGGTGAACCAGGGCTTCCTCGAAATGACGGGCTACACGCGCGAGGCCGTGCTGGGCAAATCGGCCTACGAGCTGGACGTGCTGGACGGCGGCGAGGACAAGGACACGGCGGTCGCGCGGCTCGACGAAGGGCAGACCATCGCGCAGCGCGAAGGCGTGATCAAGCTGGCCGACGGCAACGAGAAATTCGTGATCGTCGCGGGACAGCCCATCGATATGAACGGCGAGCCCTGCATGCTGTTCACCTTCATCGACCTGGAGGCCCGCAAGCGCACCGAACTCGCCTTGCGCGAAAGCGAAGAACGCTTCTCGAAAGCCTTCCGCCTGGCGCCCGTGCCCATGGCGCTGTGCGAAGGCGACAACCTGCGCGTGCTGGAAGTGAACGACGCCTGCGCCGAGGCCGTCGGCGCCAGCGTGGAGAGCAGCGTCGGGCAGGCCCTGACCGATCTGGGATTGCAGCCCTACGAAGGCATGGCCGCGAGCCTCAAGCGCGGAGAGAGCGCCCGAAACCGGGAGGCCGTGCTGCTCACGCGCGACGGCGGGCAGCTGGATTGCCTGGTGTCGGCCGAGCCCGTCATGATCGGCGGCGAGCGGCGCGTGCTGATCGTGATGCAGGACATCACCGAGCGCAAACGCTCGGAGACCGAGCTGCTGACCGCCATCGAGGCCGTCATGCAGGACACCTCCTGGTTCAGCCGCGGCATCATCGAAAAGCTGGCGCAGCTGCGCCAGCCCGCGCCCGCCACCCGCGACGTGGGCGAACTGGCCCAGCTTACGTCGCGCGAACGCGAGGTGCTGGGGCTGATGTGCCAGGGCCACGACGACGACGGCATCGCCAAGGGCCTCAAGCTGTCGCGCAATACCGTGCGCAACCACGTGGCCACGATCTACAGCAAGATCGGCGTGCACCGTCGCAGCGCCGCCATCGTCTGGGCCCGGGACCGCGGCATCACCGGCCATGAAACCAGCCGCAAGAGCGACAAGCGGCGGACAGAGTGATCTCGAAATTTACAATTTGATTCAAAATAATCGGCCTCGCCGCGTCCCCGAAGATGAGGCCGAGTTAGCGATCGCCGCTCGCCAAAATCCGCCATTTTCCTCTAAAAACACCATTATCAACCCCTAATTTCGGCCTTACGGCCTGCATTGCGCAAACCCTGCGCGGCTTCTTACGATCCGCCGATCCTGCCCTTGCCCAGCAAGCGGCTCGATTCCGCAAGACCGACAGGAGCCCGTTCATGCAGACCGCCTACATCCCCGTTCCCACGTCCGCCCGGCCCGGCACGGCCCCCGCCTGGAGCGCCGCCGACATCCTGGCGCTCTACGAACTGCCCTTCATGGACCTGGTGTTCCGCGCCCAGCAGACGCACCGCGCCCACTTCGACCCGAACGCCATCCAGCTGTCCAGCCTGCTGTCGATCAAGACCGGCGGCTGTCCCGAGGATTGCGCCTACTGCCCGCAATCCTCCCACTACGACACCGGCCTGGACGCCGACAAGCTGATGCCGCTGGACGACGTGCTGGCCGCGGCCCGCAAGGCGCAGGCCGGCGGCGCGCAGCGCTTCTGCATGGGCGCCGCGTGGCGCAGCCCCAAGCCGCACCACCTGGACGCCGTGGCCGAGATGGTCAGCGCCGTCAAGGCGCTGGGACTGGAAACCTGCGTCACGCTGGGCATGCTGCGCGACGGCCAGGCCGAGCAGCTCAAGCAGGCCGGGCTGGACTACTACAACCACAATCTGGACACCTCGCCCGAGTTCTACGGCAAGATCATTTCCACCCGGACCTACCAGGACCGCCTGGACACGCTGGACCGCGTGCGCGACGCCGGCATCAACGTGTGCTGCGGCGGCATCGTGGGCATGGGCGAATCGCGCCGCGAACGCGCCGGCCTGATCGCGCAGCTGGCCAGCATGGAGCCCTACCCCGAATCCGTGCCGATCAACAACCTCGTGCAGGTGGAAGGCACGCCGCTGTCCGGCGTGGAGGCGCTGGATCCGTTCGAGTTCGTGCGCACCATCGCCGTGGCACGCATCGCCATGCCGCGCGCCGCCGTGCGGCTGTCGGCCGGCCGCGAGGCGATGGACGATGCGCTACAGGCGCTGTGCTTCATGGCCGGGGCCAATTCCATGTTCTACGGCGATGCGCTGCTGACCACCGCCAATCCCCAGATGGAAGCCGACCAGCGCCTCCTGGCGCGCCTGGGCATGCGGATCGACGCGGCCGGCCATGCCGGCCAGGAAGCGGCAGCGTGCCGCTGACCCCGGGCCTCCTGTACCTGCTGGCCAGCGTGGCCTGCAGCGTGACCGTGGCCGTGCTGCTGAAGCTGGCCCGGCGCTGGCAGGTGGACGTGCGGCAGGCCATCGCCATGAACTACCTGGTGGCCGCCCTGCTCTGCTGGGCCGTGCTGCGGCCCGATGCCGCCGGACTGCTCACGCCGCGCACGCCCTGGCTGGTGCTGGCCGCGCTGGGCGTGCTGTTGCCCAGCGTGTTCCTGGCGATGGCCGCGGCCGTGCGCCATGCCGGCATCGTGCGCAGCGACGCCGCCCAGCGGCTGTCGCTGTTCATTCCGCTCTTGGCGGCCTTCCTGCTGTTCGGCGAGCCGCCCAGCGCCCGCAAACTGGTCGCGACGCTGCTGGCCGCCGGCGCGCTGACCTGCCTGCTGCGCCGCGCGGGTCCCGTCCAGGGGCCCGCGAACGCAGCCGCGGATCCCGACCACGGCCGGGCCGCCTGGCTGTGGCCGCTGGCCGTCTGGCTGGGCTATGGCGTCATCGACATCCTATTCAAGCAGGTGGCCCGCGCGGGAACCGCCTTCGCGGGCGGGCTGCTCCTGGCCTTTGTCATCGCGGGGCTGCTGATGCTGGCCTACCTGCTGCTGCGGCGGGTGCGCTGCCAGGCCAGGCACCTGGCGGCCGGCGTGGTGCTGGGGTTGGCGAACTTCGGCAATATCCTGACCTACATCCGCGCGCACCAGTCGCTGCCCGAGCATCCCGCGCTGGTGTTCGCCTCGATGAACATGGGCGTGATCACGCTGGGCACGCTGGTCGGCGCGCTCGCCTTCCGCGAGCCGCTGTCGCGGCTCAACCTGCTGGGCATCGCCCTGGCGCTGGGGGCCATCGTGCTGATGGCGCCCTGGTAAGGGCGCCATCGCCGGCTCAAGTGCCGGTGCGGACCTGGCGTTCGGCGTCGGCGTCGTCCTCGGCCTGGGGCGGGTCCTGCGGCACCGGCGCAGGGTCGGCCGCGGGCGGCGCGGCCGAAGGATCGGGATGCGCCATTTCCATGGCGATGTCGTTCTCGGGATCCACGCGGGGATCCAGGACCGCCGCGGCGGGCGAGCTTTGCAGGGTGTCGGGCATGGGCACGAAGTGCGTCGGCGCTTCGTCGACCTGGTGGGCGCCGGTGACGCGCGTGGGGCGCACGTGCCAGACCAGGATCAGGGCGCAGGCCGAGATGAACACGTAGTACATGCTGGGGCCGGCGACGGACATCAGCACCCCGGCGATCATGGGGCCCACGCAGGCGCCCACGCCGTAGGTCATGAGCAGCACCGCCGACAGGCTGACCCGGCGCTCGGATTCGACGTGGTCGTTGGCGAACGCCGCGCCCAGCGGATACAGGGTGAACTGCAGCACGCCGAAGACACAGGACATGGCGACCAGCGCCCAGTACGGCAGCGTGATCCAGCCCCACATCACGGTGGGCAGCAGCACCAGCAGCAAGGCATTGAAGCGGATCAGGCCGGCGCGGTTGATACGGTCGGACAGCCAGCCCATGGGCCATTGCGAGAGCAGGCCGGCGGTTACGGCGGCCGCCACGAAGATGGCCGCCTGCGAGGTGGAAAGCCCGTGCTTGGCGCCATAGACCGCGGCCAGGCCGTAGAAGGCCCCGGACAGGTTGCCCGCCACGAACAGCACCGTCATGGACAGCGGCACGCGCCGCATGAAGAAACGGATGTCCAGCGGCGCGGGCAGCGGCGTGGGCGGGTGCGAGCGCGCCGTGACGGCGATGGGCACCAGGCACAGCACCAGGCACATCGCCACCAGGGTCAGGGGCCGCAGGTCCAGCGTGGCGTAGGCGGTCAGGGCCAGCTGCCCCAGCACCGTGCCCAGGCCGGACACGACCATGTAGACGGAGAAGACGCGTCCGCGCTGATGGTTTTCGGTCTGCTCGTTGAGCCAGCTTTCGATGACCATGAACTCGGTCACCATGACGATGCCGGAAATGACGCGGAACACCAGCCACAAGGGCATGGATTCCACCAGGGTCTGGGCCAGGATCATGCTGGTGGCGATGGCCGCGCAGGCGACGAACGCCCGGATGTGGCCCACCCGGATGATCAGCTTGTGGCCGAGCCGCGCCCCGCACACCAGGCCCAGGTAGTAGCCGGCGATCAGGGCGCCGATCCACACTTCGCTGACGGACTGCGCCGTCAGCCTGAGGCCCATGTAGGTGTTGAAAAGACCCGTGCCGATGAGCATCAGCAAGGTCGCGAAATAGAGCGACGAGAATGAGGAGAGGGTGGCGAGCATGGCGTGGGCAACCGCTGCTGGCGGCAGCGCGGCGGGCCGCGAAGGCGGCCCGCCGCGTTAAGCGGTAAAACGGGAACTGCGTTGGGTCAGGCTTGGGAGAGCATCGTGGCGGCGTCGCTGACTTCGAACTTGCCAGGCGCCTCGATGTTGAGTTGCTTGACCACGCCGTCGACGATCAGGGCCGAGTAGCGCTGCGAGCGCACGCCCATGCCGCGCTGGATCAGGTCCAGCTCCAGGCCCAGGGCCTGGGTCCACAGGGCGGAACCGTCGGCCAGCATGCGGACCTTGCCGTCGGTCTTCTGTTCGCGGCCCCAGGCGCCCATGACGAACGCATCGTTGACGGACACGCACCAGATTTCATCGACGCCCTTGGCCTTCAGGGCCGCGGCCTGCTCCACGTAACCCGGCAGATGCTTGGCCGAGCAGGTGGGCGTGAAGGCGCCCGGCACGGCGAACAGCGCGATGGTCTTGCCGCGGGCCAGGTCGGCGACCTGGAACGCGTTGGGGCCCAGCGAGCAGCCGGCGGTTTCGGTTTCGATGAATTCGGTCAGGGTGCCATCCGGCACGCGGTCGCCGACTTTGATCGTCATGGGGGATCTCCAAGGGTAAAAGGGCAATGCATTGGGGCAGGAGCGCCCCACAGGCTCCATCATAGTTCCTGCGCGGCCGCCTTGCTGCCGGGCGAGGTCCGGGAAAAGAAGATGAACAGTCTGAAACGACTCCACACCGCCCCCTCATGGCGCCGAAACGGCTGATTGCCATAATGTGACGGAAATCCTTGCCCGCCGCCGCCGGCCGGCGCCCGGGCCTCTAGGGCCTGTTAACACTAAAAGGAGCCTCGCATGAGTACCCCAATGGGCGGTTATCAAGGCGCGAAGCGCAGTCGTGGCGGGACCACGGCGAGCATTCGCAACGCAGAGAGGCGCCCATTGGGGTACTCACCCTTCGGGCAGGCTCGTAATCGGGCGCCTGGCGTCGTTGCAGCCACTTTGCGTGGCACAGCCACGCGGCAGTGTCTGCGCCTA
>Ga0182736_1002829_pt1 | contig 12453 bp, 11 predicted proteins | sample eDN5th30CKraftBY_FD_128882 | JGI IMG/M metagenome (GOLD analysis project Ga0182736, IMG submission 128882) | Enriched backyard soil microbial communities from Emeryville, California, USA - eDNA 5th pass 30_C Kraft BY (version 2) (version 2) | ecosystem: Environmental > Terrestrial > Soil >...
GGAAGGCACGCTAGGCATCATCACGGCGGCGGTCATGAAGCTGCATCCCGCGCCGGTCGCGAAGGTCACGGCGCTGGCCGGGCTCGCTTCGCCGCATGCCGCGCTCGACTTTCTCTCGCTGGCGCAGCATCACGCGGGCGCGCTTCTGACCGGCTTCGAGCTGATGTCCGATTTCTCGATGCGCCTCGTCGGCAAGCATTTCCCGCAACTGCGCTATCCGTTCGGCGAACCGCACGCGCAAACCGTGCTGCTCGAACTTTCCGACAGCGAAAGCGACGAGCACGCCCGCGCCCTCTTCGAGCGGCTGATGGAAGAAGCGCTCGAGAAGGGCATCGTGGAAGATGCCGTCGTCGCGGAAAACCTCGCGCAGTCGCAGGCTTTCTGGGATCTGCGCGAGCATATTCCGCTCGCGCAGGCCGAGGAAGGTCTGAACATCAAACATGACATCGCCGTGCCCATTTCGAGCATCGGGCGGTTCATCGAGGAAACCGATGCGATCATCGCGAAGACAGTGCCCGGCGTGCGCATGGTGACGTTCGGCCATCTCGGCGACGGCAACCTGCACTACAACGTGCAGGCGCCCGAAGGCGTCGACCCAAAGCGCTTCCTCGGCGAATTCCAGACGCCGATCAACGCGCTCGTGTATGACCAGGTGCACCGGCACCGCGGCAGCATCAGCGCGGAGCACGGCATCGGCCAGTTGAAGGTGGATGAAGCGATGCACTACAAGTCGCCGGTCGAAGTCCGTCTCATGCAGACGATCAAGGCCGCGCTCGATCCGGACAACCTGATGAATCCCGGCAAGGTCGTGCGCTGGAACGCGACGCTCGCCAAGGAGAACATCGCATGAAGATTCGCGTGCTGTCCGACCTGCATCTCGAATGCGACGAGCCGCTGGCGATTCCGTATGCACAGGCCGATCTCGTCGTGCTGGCTGGCGACATTCACAACCACGCCGAAGGTTTGCGCTGGGCCGCGGAAAATTTCGATTCCGACGTGCCCGTCGTCTACGTGCCCGGCAATCACGAATACTACGACGCCGAGTTCGGCGCGATGGAAGCGGCAATGCAGGACGCCGCGCGCAGCGTCGACAACGTGCACTATCTGAACAACGCGTCGCTGGTGGATCGGCGCGGCGCGTGGCGCGTGCTTGGCACGACGCTGTGGACCGACTTCGCGCTGTTCGGCTCCGGCGATGCGCAAATCGAAAACGCCAAGGCCGCGTGCACGAAAGTGATGCTCGACTATAAGGGCCTCATTCAACTCGCGTGGCCCGAGCCGGACGGCGAACCGCGCGAATTCGCACCGGACGATTCCCTCGCGCTGCACGAACAGTCGCGCGCATGGCTCGAGAGCGAACTCGCGAAGCCGTTCGCAGGGCAAACGATCGTCGTCACGCACCACGCGCCGATGCGCCAGAGCCTCGCGCCGCGTTACGCGGAAGATCTCGTGTCCGCGGGCTTCGTGAATCATCTGCCGTCGCTCGCGCGCGCGCCCGCGTCGTTGTGGATTCACGGCCACACGCATACGTCGTTCGATTACGAAGTGGACGGCACGCGCGTCGTGTGCAATCCGCGCGGCTACTTCAGCCGCCGCGAGCAACGGTGGGAGAATCCGGATTTCGCGTGGGACAAGGTCGTCGAAATTTGAAACGTCGCGGACTTTGCGGAGGAACGCCATGTGCGGCCGAATCAGCCAGTACCGACTGCCGATGCATTACGCGCAGCGTCTGCATCTGAGAAATCCGTTCGTGCTGGTCGATGCCGCCGACAGGCGTCCCGGCTATAACCTGTCGCCCGGCACGCATCCGCTCGCCGTCTATCCCGACGAAACCATCCGCGCGGTGCATTGGGGCTATTGCCCGCCGTGGGCGATTCAGAAGAAGCTGCCGCAGACCATCAACGCGCGCGTCGAGACGGCGGCGACGAGCGCGTATTTCAAGCATTTATGGAAGAAGGCGCGCATTCTCGTGCCGGCCGATGGCTGGTTCGAATGGCGTATCGAGCCACGCCCGGGAGACCCCGCCGCGAAGCCTTTCAAGCAGCCCTACTTCATTCAGCGCGCGGACGGCGAGCCGATGTACCTCGCCGCGCTGACGAGCATCATGCGCGACGACGACGCTGCCGCGCCCGGCGCGGGCTTCGTCATCGTGACGGCGGCGGCGGACGAAGGACTCGTCGACGTGCATGACCGGCGTCCGCTCGTGTTCGCGGCGGCAAACGCGCGCCGCTGGCTCGATCCGGACGCGTCGCCCGACGATCTCGCGGCGCTCGTCAAGTCGGACGGCGTGCCGGCGTCGCACTTCGTCTGGCACCGCGTATCGGCCGATGTGAATCGCGCGACCAATGATGAGCCGCGACTCATCGAGCCGCTCGAAGCCTCGCTGTGAAGGCTGTGTGAAGTTCGTTTAGCGCCGCGGCCGATCGTCGTCGATACGGATCGGCACCAGGCGCCGCTTCGCCTCGCGCTCCGACTGCGCGCGCATGGCGTTGAACAGATCGCGCGACGCCGGAACGGCGATCAGGACGAGAAGCGCGGCGAGTGCGAGCAAAAGAGGCGTACTCATGTGACTTATCCCGGTCAAAGATGCGTGAGAACCAGTGCAGAAAGTATCAAGCTGCGGACAAATCGTGAGTAAGCAAGTGTTGCGCCGCGGCTTTTTTCGTAACTGAACGCAGCTTCATCCGTGTTCAGGCGACGACGAATTCCTTGAGCGATTCCGCGTCGGCCGCGAGCGTGTCGGGCAGCGCCTCGCGCAGGAACTCGACCCACGTGCGGATCTTGGCATCGAGATACTGCCGCGACGGATAGAGCGCGTACACGTTCAACTCCTGCATCGTGTATTGCGGCAGCACGCGCACGAGCGTGCCCGCGCGCAAGCCCGGCAGCGCGGACGACGTCGGCAGCACGCCAATGCCCATGCTTTCGCGGATCGCGGCGACCATCGCCTCGGCGACGTTGACCGTGAACGAGGACGGCCCGAGACTCACCGTCTCCTGACCGTTCGGGCCGTCGAAAACCCAGCGGTCGGCCGGAAACACCGGCGTCATCAGATGCAGGCAGGTATGGCGCACGAGATCGGAGAGCACGTGCGGCGCGCCGTTCTTCTCGATGTACGCCGGCGACGCGCACGCGATGCTGTACACCGAGCCGAGACGCGCCGACACCAGACCCGAATCCGGCAGATCGGAAGCGAGCACGATCGACACGTCGTAGCCTTCGTCGAGCAGATCGGGCACGCGCTGCGCGAGCGTCAGATCGACCTGCACCGAAGGATGCCGCTGCTGATAGCGCGAAATCATCGGCACGACGTAGTGCTGGCCGAAGCTCGTCATCGAATGGACCTTGAGCTTGCCGGACGGACGCGCGTGCGCATCGCCGGCCTCGGCTTCCGCCTGATCGACATAGGCGAGGATTTGCTCGCAGCGTTGCAGATAGCGCTCGCCCGCTTCGGTGAGCGCGATGCGCCGCGTCGTCCGGTTCAGCAAGCGCGCGCGCAAGTGCGCCTCGAGGTCGGATACGGCGCGCGATGCGTAAGCCGTCGTCGTATTCAGATGCTGCGCGGCCGCGGTGAAGCTGCCCGCTTCCACGACCCGCACAAATACGCGCATGTTCTGAAGCGTGTCCATGCCGCTAATTCCGTCTTAAAAATCGTTCGTGACTCGGATTGTTACACGCGTAACAACAACGATTATCACATCCCTCGGAAAAATGCTTTGCATCCTTACGGGTTATTCGACAATCTGCGCAAAAATATAATCGCTTCTCGGCATCTAATTCATTTTAGGAGTGAATCGTGCGGGGACGACTGTCCAGAAGCGCTGCAGGCGCGGCCGTTCTTGCAGCACTATTAACAATCGGTGGATGCGCAAGCACGGGCAAAATCGCGCCGCAGGATTCCCTCACGGACGCGGCGACGCTCGATGCCGGCAGCGCCATTCGCGCCGCCAACGCAGACGCCCAATGGCCCGCCGAGCAATGGTGGCGCGCCTATCGCGACCCGCAACTCGACGCGTGGATCGCACGCGCGACCGCCGGCAGCCCCACGCTCGCGATGGCCGCGGCGCGCGTGCGCGAAGCGCAGCAACAGGCGGGCGTCGCGCACTCCGAGTTGCTGCCGCACGTCGACGGCTCGATGAGCATCGCTCGCAAGAACTGGCCCAACAACGATTTCTACGGCCCGGGCACGTACGCCGACACGACCACCTGGGACAACACCGCGGGCCTGTCGCTGTCGTACAACCTCGATCTCTGGCATCGCGACGACAACAACGCCGAGCGCGCACTGGACGTCGCACACGTTCGGGCCGCCGATGCCCGCGCCGCGCAACTCGAACTAGAAACGAACGTCGTGCGCGCGTATATCGGCTTTTCGCAGTCGTTCGCGCTGCTCGATATCGCGGAGCAGACGCTCGCGCAGCAGGAGCGCATCGCGGATCTCGCGCGGCGACGTTTGAAAGGCGGGCTCGGCACGCAGCTCGAAGTCAGCCAGGCCGAAGCGCCCTTGCCCGAGTACGAACGTCAGGTCGATGTCTACAAGGAAGAGATCCAACTGGCGCGCAACCAGTTGGCGGCGCTCGCCGGCGACGGCCCCGGCGCGGGCGAAGCGCTCACGCGTCCCGACCTGTCGCTCGCCACGCCGCTCCCCCTGCCCTCCGCGCTGCCGGCGGAACTCGTCGGACATCGGCCGGATATCGTCGCGGCGCGCTGGATGGTGGCCGCGCAAGCGCGTGGCATCGATGTCGCGAAGGCCGGGTTCTATCCGAACATCAATCTCGCTGCGTCGCTGACGCAGGCGTTCGCGGGCGGCGCGCTGCTCTCGTTCCTGACGCGCGACGCATCGGGCTACAGCTTCGGCCCCGCGATCTCGCTGCCGATCTTCGAAGGCGGACGCCTGCGCGCGCAGCTCGGCGCGGCATCGGCGCAATACGATCAGGCCGTCGATCATTACAACGCGACGCTCGTCGCCGCGCTCAAGGACATCGCCGATCAGGTCGTGCGCGTGCATTCGCTCGATACGCAGCTCGAAGCGTCGGGCCGCTCCGTCGCCGCCGCGCGCAAGAACTACGTTCTCGCGAACGAAGGCTACAAGCGCGGCCTCACCGATTATCTGAACGTGCTGATCGCGCAGACGCAATTGCTCAAGGCGCAGGACGGCGAGGCGCGCGTGCGCGCGCAACGCCTCGCGTCCTACGCGACGTTGACGTCGGCGCTCGGCGGCGGCATCGACGATCCGTCGAACGGGCCGCAGCAGACCGCGCTCGCGCCGTCGAAGCATATCGGGCCGTCCAGCAAGGCACGGGATTGAGCATGTCGACGCCCGCTTCTCTCATCGGACGACAGCCGCTCAAGGAGGTCGTGCTCGACTGGGCGCGCACCGACGGCCTCGCGTGGATCTACATCTTCAAGGCGGTGCTCGCGGCGCTGCTGTCGCTGTGGATCGCGATGCGCCTCGACATGGCGCAGCCGCGCACCGCGATGACCACCGTGTTCGTCGTGATGCAGCCTCAAAGCGGCATGGTGCTCGCAAAGAGCTTCTATCGTTTCTGCGGAACGATGGTCGGTCTCGTCGTGATGATGATCTTCATCAGCCTGTTCTCTCAGCAGCCGGTGCTGTTCCTCTCGGCGACGGCGCTGTGGGTCGGCGTCTGCACGGCGGGCGCGGCGCGCAATCGCAACTTCCGCTCGTACGGCTTCGTGCTCGCCGGTTACACGGCCGCGCTGATCGGCATTCCGGCGGCGCAGCATCCGGAGGCCGCGTATCTGTCGGCGCTCACGCGCGTCGGCGAAGTGACGCTCGGCATCGTGTGTTCCGGCGCGGTGAGCGCGCTCGTCTTTCCGCAGCACGCGGGCGAGCAGGTTCGCACGACGGTGCGCCGCCGCTTCGCGCAGTTCGTCGATTACGTGTGCCGCGCGCTGTCGGGCAACATGGAACGCGCGCAGATCGAGCGAACCAATCTCGCGTTCGTGTCGGATATCGTCGGCTTCGAGGCCGCGCGCAGCGTCGCCGTGTTCGAGAATCCCGAATCGCGGATGCGCGGCGGGCGGCTCGCACGTCTCAACAGCGAGTTCATGAGCGCGTCGACGCGCTTTCACGCGCTGCATCAGTTGATGAACCGGCTGCGCGAGAACGCATCGGCGACGACGATCGCCGCGCTGGAGCCGTTCTTTCGCGAAGTGCCGCCGCTCTTCTCGGTATCGGGCGAACCGGTGAAGAATGCCGCCGATGCCGCGCACGCCGCCGCGCAACTGCGCGACTACAAGGCCGCATTGCCCCGGCGCGTGCGCGCGACGCGTGCCGCGCTCGAAGCGGATCCGGACTTCGCGCAACTGGAGTTCGATACCGCGACGGAACTGCTGTATCGCTTCGTCGACGACATGCTCGCCTATGCCGAAACGTATGCGTCGCTGAGCTCGCCGTCGCACGAACGCGAGCGCTGGATCGCGCGCTACGTGCCGAAGACGAACCTGCTCGCCGCGGCGATTTCGGGCCTGCGCGGCGCGATCGTGATGTTCGTCCTGTCCGCGTTCTGGATCGCGACGGCGTGGCCGAGCGGCGGCACGATGGTGCTCAACGCGGCGGCCGTGTGCGCGCTCGCGTCGTCGTCGCCGCGTCCGACGCTCATGTCCGCGCAAATGGCGCTCGGCACGATGCTCGCGGCCGTCGCCGGGATGATCGTCGTGTTCGGCGTGTTTCCGCATATCGAGGGCTTCGCGATGATGTGCGCCGCGCTCGCGCCCGCGCTTTTGCTCGGCGCGTATCTGAGCACGCGGCGCGCGCTCGCCGGCGTGGGCATCGGCTATTGCATCTTCTTCTGCTTTCTCGCGGGGCCGGACAATCTCGTGCACTACGATCCGACCGGCTATATGAACGATGCCCTCGCGCTCGTGCTGTCGATGATCGTCGCGGCGGTCGCCTTCGCCGTCCTGCTGCCGACCGATGCGCCGTGGCTGCGGCGTCTCCTGCTCGGCGATCTGCGGCGCGAAGTCGTGAGCGCGCGCCATGGACGTCTCACGCGTCTCACGACGCACTTCGAAAGCCGCACGCGCGATCTGCTCGCGCAAATCAACGCGCTCGCGACCGGACGTCCCGACTTGCAGCGCGATGCGTTGCAATGGCTCTTCGCCGTGCTCGAATTCGGCAACGCGGTGATCGATCTGCGACGCGAGATCGCAGGGCTGTCGAACGCGCCGCAGTACGCGGCGTCGATGCCGTGGCGCCGCTCGATCGACGCGACGCTCGACGCCATCGCGCGCCTTTTCGATCGCCCGAATGCGCAGCGCTTCGACGCCACGCTCGCCGCGACCGAACGCGCGATCGACGATACGCGGAATGTGCTCGCGCGGTTCGATCTGCCGCGCGAGGAAAAGCATCGGCTGCAGCGCATCGCCAGTCATCTTCATTTTGTCCGGACCGCGCTGCTCGATCACGAATCGCCGTTCGCGCCCTTCGTGCACGGTGCGCCGGTTCGGAAACACACGCCAGAAGGAGCGGACCATGTTCCCGCGTAACGTCGCGATCCTCGAAGCCTATGTGCCGACGATCCTGCTGCTCTTCATCGCCGGCGCGATGATCACATGGGTCGTCGACCGCGCGCTCGCGCTGACGGGCCTTTATCGCGTGGTCTGGCATCCGGCGCTGTTTCGCGCGAGTCTGCTCGTCTGCATTTGCGGGACGCTCGGGCTCATCGCGTATCGCTGAATCGACATCACCTTCATACAAGCTGAAAAAGAGTTCGCATCATGATTCTCAGGAAAATCATCGGGCTGGTTTTGACGATCGCCATTTTCGCGGTCGCGCTCGTCATCGGGCGCGTGCTGTGGGTGCATTACATGGACGAGCCGTGGACGCGCGATGGCCGCGTGCGCGCGGATGTCGTCAACGTGGCGCCGGACGTGTCGGGCGCGGTCGTGCAGTTGCCGGTTCGTGACAATCAGTTCGTGAAGAAGGGCGATCTGCTGATGGAGATCGATCCGTCGCATTACCGGATCGCGGTCGAGCAGGCGCAGGCGAACGTCACCGCGCGCGCGGCCGAATTGCGCATGCGCCGTGCGGACGCCGCGCGCCGCGCCGACATGGACAGCCTCGTCGTATCGAAGGAAGCGCGCGAAAACGCGATGCAGACCGCATCGACCGCCGAAGCGCAGTTGCAGCAGGCGCAGGCCGCGCTCGATGCCGCGAAGCTCAATCTCGAACGCACCAAAGTGTTCTCGCCGGTCGACGGCTACGTCACCAACCTGAACGTGTTTCGCGGCGACTACGCGACGGCGGGCGCCGCCAAGCTCGCGATCGTCGACAGTCATTCATTCTGGGTCTATGGATACTTCGAGGAAACGAAGCTGCCGCATGTGCGTGTCGGCGACAAGGCATCGATTCGCCTGATGAGCGGCGGCGAGCTGAAGGGGCACGTCGAGAGCATTTCGCGCGGCATCTATGATCGCGACAATCCGCAAAGCCGCGAGCTGCTCGCCGACGTGAACCCGACGTTCAACTGGGTGCGGCTCGCGCAGCGCGTGCCGGTGCGCGTGCATATCGATGAAGTGCCGGATGGGGTGCTGCTGAGTGCGGGGACGACGGCGACGGTGATCGTCACGCCGTCGATGTGACCTAAAAAAAGCCCGCTCCCGGGACCACTCCCGAAGCGGGCTTGTCACATCCGGCAAACCGAAGCCTTACTTCAACACCACCTTCACATCGAAATACTTCTGCGCGAAGCGATCGATCGTCCCGTCGTCCTTCAGCTCCTTCAGCGCGCGATTGAGCGCATCTTTGAGCGCCTTGTCGTTCTTGCGCACACCGAAGCCGACGCCCGAACCCAGCAGCTTGTCATCCGCCACGGCCGGGCCAGCGAACGCGAAGCCCGCGCCCTGCGGCTGCTTCAGAAAGCCCTTCGACGCCGCTTCGGCATCCTGGAACGCCGCATCGAGACGGCCCGACGCCAGATCGGCATAAATCTGGTCCTGCGCCTGATACGACTCGACATCGATGCCCGCCGTCGCCCACTTCGCCTTCGCGTAGGTTTCCTGGATCGAGCCCTGCAGCACGCCGACGCGTTTGCCCTTCAAACCGTCGACCGTGGGCTGAATCGCGCTGCCCTTCTTCGCGATCAGCTGATTCGGGATCGTGTAGATCGGATCGGTGAAGTCGATGGCGAGCTTGCGCTTGTCGGTGATCGTCATGTCCGAGTTGATGCCGTCGAACTTGCGCGCCTGCAACGCGGGAATGAGACCGTCGAACGAATTCTCGACCCACACGCACTTCATCTTCAGCTTCGCGCACACCGCGTTGCCGATGTCGATATCGAAGCCCTGCAGCTCGCCGCTCGGCGACTTCGATTCGAACGGGGCGTAAGACGCTTCGACGCCGAAGCGCAGTTGCTTCATGTCATCGGCCGCTTGCGCGTTCGACGTGACGACGGCGGCGCCCAGCACCGCCAGCGCGGCGAGCTTGCGACCGATCAGATGCGATTTCTTCAACTTCCATCTCCTTCCATTGCGGTTCGATACAGGTGTGATGATCCGACACCGGGGCGCGATTGTAGCGCGCACCCGCGGTGCGTCGGATAAACATCGGGAAGTGAATCGATGAACCGTTGCCGGTCAATCGAGAGAGGCGAGCGTCGAATCGGTCGTATCGACGACCATCAAGCCGGCGCGCAGGCCCGGCTTGACCTTCGGATTCGGAAACACGATGCGCTCTTCGTCGTGCGACACGCGATAACGATAATCGCCGTCGCGCGCGAGCTCGGTGCCGGCGGCGAACGCGGTGAAGTTGGGCACGTCGCTCGCCACGTTCAGCACGAATTGCTCGCTCTGCTTGTCGATTTGCGCGACGACCGTGAACACGCGCAGCGGCGCGCTTTCCTTCGCCGCCTCGCCCGCAATCAGGCGACGCAACGCCGCATCCGATGCGGCAAAACGCGCGAGATCGTTCTGACCGAACGGGCGCACCTTGCCGAGTTCGAGCGTGCAGGCGAGCGCCCCCGCGTGCTGCGCAGTGAAGTGCGTGAACGTGTTGCCCTTCTCGCGATGCAGGAGCACCGCCTGCAGACGCGCATCGCGCAGCCAGTCGAACATCGCGCGGGCGAGCGGCGCGCCGGTGTGCGGCAGTAACGCGAACTGCTCGAACACCGACGCGCGAATCGCCGTATGCATGTCGATGTGCCATTTCCGATGCGTGACGCCATCGAAGAACTTCAACGCGGCGTCTTCCAGTTCAGCGGCGCGCGGTGCTTCGCGGCTGTCGCGCAAATCCGCATGACGGCTGCTGAACAGGCGATTCAGGTCGTCGTCGAGATAGCGGTCGGCGGCACGCATCGCGTCGATGTTGCCGAGGATCACGAGCATGCGCGCGACGAGCGGCGCGCGGCCGTTCGCGATATCCGCGACAAGCGAGCACAGCATTTCGATCGGCGCGGTTTCGTCGCCGTGAATGCCCGCCGACGCGAGCACGCTATGCGTCGGTTCTGTCGCGGGTTCCAGCAGCAACACGCCCTCGCCCTGCCAGGTCCAGCGCACGCCCGAAGGCGCGACGCCCTGTGCGACGGAAGGGCGCCCGCCGTTGAGCGTGAAGGCGAGGAAGTCTTCGAGCAAGGACGAATCAGCGCTGAAAGTCATAGACGGCACCGAGTCCGAGGATGGTCGTCAGTTCGTCGAGCGCGCCGCGCGATTCGGCGAGCAGTTTCGGATCGGCGAGATCGGCGGGCGCGAGGCGATCGCGGTAATGCCTGTCGATCCACGCGTCGAGTTGCGTGAAAAGCGCGTCGTTCATCCACACGCGCGGGTTCACCGCGGCGCGCTCGGCGTCGTTCAGCACGACGCGCAGACGCAAACAAGCCGGCCCGCCGCCGTTCTTCATGCTTTCGCGCAGATCGAAGACGAGCACTTCGTCGATCGGCGTCTTGCGGCCGCCGAGGGAATCGAGATACGCCGCCACGCGCGCGTTCTCGCGGCATTCCTGCGGCACGACGAGCACTTGCCTGCCGTCCTCGCGCGACAACAACTGGCTATTGAAGAGATACGACGAAACCGCATCCTCGACGCTCACTTCGCTGTCCGGCACTTCGAGCGCGTGAAACGGCGTGCCTTGCGCGCCGAGCTTCTCACGTAGCTCGTCGTAGACCTTGTGCTGATCGACGAACGCGCGCTCATGGCAAAAGAGCGTCGTGCGATTGCCGACCGCGATGACGTCGTTGTGGAACACGCCCGCATCTATTACATCGGGCGATTGCTGCGCGAACACGGTCGCATCGGCGGATAAACCGTGCAGGCGCGCGACCGCGCGGCTCGCTTCGAGCGTCTGACGCGCGGGATAGCGCTGCGGCTGCGAACCCTGGCCGTACTCGCTGCGCCCGTACACGAAGAACTCGACGCCCTTCTCGCCGTACTCGCGCGCAAAACGCGTATGGTTCGCCGCGCCTTCGTCGCCGAGCGCGGGCGTGCCGGGCAGCGCGTGATGAATGCGAAAGCGCGCTTCGTCGGCGAAGATCGCGCCAAGCGAGCGGCGCGTTTCGCCATGCTCGATCGCGCGATGCAGCTTGGCCGCGAGATTCGCCGGCGTGAAGTGGACGCGCCCGTCTTCCGTATCCGCGGACGGACTCACGGTCGCCGCATTCGCGGTCCACATCGCCGATGCGGAGCTCGCCGCCGCCAGCAGTTCCGGCGCTTCACGCGCGGCGCGGGCGATCACGCTGGCGTCGCCGCCGGAAAAGCCGACGGCGCGCAACAGCCTGATCGACGGGCGTTCGAGCGGCGGCAACACGCCCTGCCGAAAGCCGAGATCGGCGAGCCGCTTCATCTTGCGCAAGCCCTGCTTCGCGGCGGCCTTCGGATTGGCCACCGACTTCTCGTTGTTGCGCGACGCGACGTTGCCGAACGAAAGTCCCGCGTAGTTGTGCGTCGGGCCGACGAGCCCGTCGAAGTTCGCTTCGGTTGCAAGCATGTTCATTTCCGCCGCTTAGAACGTAAGTCCCGGCGATACGCTCGCCGGCATCTGCAATTGCGCGCTTTCCACCGAGGCCATCGGATACGAGCAATAGTCCGCCGCGTAGTACGCGCTCGGCCGCTGATTGCCCGAACGTCCGATGCCGCCGAACGGCGCCGCCGACGATGCGCCGTTGGTCGGCCGGTTCCAGTTGACGATGCCCGCGCGGATCGTGCGCTGGAAATGCTTCCACGCGGATTCGTCGTCGGCGAGCAGGCCCGCGGACAAGCCGTAAGCGGTGTCGTTCGCGCGCTCGATGGCTTCGTCGAACGTCTTGTAGCGCGTGACCTGCACCATCGGGCCGAAGTGCTCTTCGTCGGGGACGTCGCGCGCGTTCGTCACGTCCAGGATCGCGGGCGAGACAAAGCCGAGATGCGCCGCGCGCTGCTTCATTTCGAGCGCGGGCTTCGCGCCGGCTTCGATCAGACGCGTCTGCGCATCGACGAGACGCGCCGCCGCGCGCGCCGAGA